>WNFA01001028.1_pt1 | contig 22520 bp, 18 predicted proteins | sample 5400481 | NCBI WGS metagenome assembly WNFA01 (sample SAMN13153340, study PRJNA577476) | soil metagenome | isolation source: 120 cm saprolite under Douglas fir tree site 2 hole 1 replicate 2 | place: USA:California | collected 2015-04-18
GGACCCATCGTCACGCGGCCCGTCTACGCCCCCGCCCTCGTGGTCTTTCTCGGCGGACCCGTGCGCCTGAGCGTCGGCTTGCCCCTCGCGTGGGCGCCACTCGGTTGGGGCGAGCCCATCATCCCGTGGTGGGGCCGCCCGAGCCAGGTCGGCCGCGCATCGTGGGACGGCTGGGGCGGGCCGCGCGTCGTCAACAACGTCGTCGTCAACAACACCACGATCGTCAACACGCAGAACATCACGGTCTATCGGAACGTGACCGGGTCGAGCGGGGTGAATGCCGTGGTCGGTGTCCCCGCCGACCGCTTCGGTCGCGGCGACGCCCGGCCGAGCCGGTTCAGCCAGGCCGATGTCCAGCAGCTCGCGCCGGTCCGCGGCCAGCTGGCCGTCAAGCCCGTTGCCGCTAGCCTGGCGCCGAGCAGCGGCACCGCCATCAGGCCGCCCGAGAAGATCCATGATCGACCGGTCGTGGCGACGCGCCCACCCCGCGACTTCACCCCGGCACTGCGGGCCGAGGGGCTCGCTGCCCCCGCCGTCGTGACGCCGAGCGCGGCGCCGCGGCTCGTCCCCGCGCCCACGAAGGGGGCGCCTCCCGTGCGCTCCGCTGTCGCGCCGAGCGCGGCGCCGGGCGCCACGCCGGCAATCGCCGTCCCCATTCCGGCGCGGCCGGACGTGAAGGGAGACAAGGCCGCCGAGCGGCCACAACCAGCGACGCCGCCCGCCGTCGCAACGCCCCAGCCGAAGCGTGATGTGTCCCCAGCGGTTGCCCCCGCGCAGCCGGACGTGAAGCGGGACAAGGCCGCCGAGCGGCCGCAGCCACCGACGCCGCCCGCCGTGGCAACGCCCCAGCCGAAGCGTGATGCCTCCCCAGCAGTTGCCCCCGCGCAGCCGGACGTGAAGCGGGACAAGGCCGCCGAGCGGCCGCAGCCACCGATGCCGCCCGCCGTGGCAACGCCCCAGCCGAAGCGTGATGCCTCCCCAGCGGTTGCCCCCGCGCAGCCGGACGTGAAGGGAGACAAGGCCGCCGAGCAGCCGCAGCCAGCGACGCCGCCCGCCGTGGCAACGCCTCAGCCGAAACGTGATGCCTCCCCGGCGGTTGCCCCCGCGCAGCCGGACGCGAAGCGGGACAAGGCCGCCGAGCGGCCACAGCCACCGACGCCGCCCGCCGTGGCGACCCCGCAGGCGAAGGTTCCGGCACCCGCGCCTGTGACCGCTCCAGTCAGCCAGGCGCGACGCATCGAGCCCAACGCTCCTCCCGCTGCTGGCCAGCCTGAGACGCACGGTCGGCGGCCCGAGCAGCCGGCCGAGCCGGTGGCCGCCAGCCCGGAGCCAAGCCAGCCACGCGGTGCCCGGCCGTGAACCAGGCGAAGCCTGGCAGGAGAGAGCAGATAGTCAGGCCTTGATGGCCGGGCCGGCGACCCCCTACATCAAGCCCGGCTTCGTCACCACCCGAGTCTTCAACCCGGTCGTCAGCTTCCTCGCCGGTCGGCTTGGGCTGAGCATGAAGGGGGCCCGCGTGCTCTCGGTGCAGGGGCGCAAGAGCGGCGAGTGGCACAGCACCCCGGTCAACCCGCTCAGCTTCAAGGGCCAACGCTACCTGGTCGCCCCGCGCGGCGAGACGCAGTGGGTGCGCAATATCCGCGTCAGCCGCGCCGGACGACTCACCGTCGGCGGGAAGACCGAGGATGTGCGCGTTGATGAGGTGCCCGACCACGAGAAGCCGCCGATCTTGCGCGCCTACCTGCAGGAGTGGGCGTGGGAGGTGAAGCAGTTCTTCGGTGGCATCGGCGCGGATGCCTCGGAGGCCGAAGTCGCCCGCATCGCGCCGAAGCACCCGGTCTTCCGCATCCGGGCGGAGGGTCGTGCTAGCGGCTAGGTCTGCTGCTGGTGGTGGGCTGGGTTTTCAGACTGGCCCGCCTCTTGGTTGTGAAATAGGCTGGCCGGAAGGCTTAGTACCGTGAGACACGCGCTGCACTTGAACCGTCGATGCTCGGGATCCCGGACCGGTTCGCGGCTCCACAAGCGGCGCCCGCACGCGCACGGCGGTCCGCTCTCTCGCATGAGCTGCTCTTCGCGGAGGCGGCGATAGTCGAGGTACATCGACATCTATCGCAAGGCAAACAACGTACCTCCACGAGAGTGGCGCTATACGGGCTTGCGCGGCGAAATAACCCTTCCTGACGGCGCCCAGCAGCCCAAAACTACTCGGTAAGAGCTTCTGATAGGTAATAGGTTCCGCTGGTTGACGCGACGCACCAGCTCTACCCACTCGCGTCAGGGCTTCGGGCAGGCCTCCGCGATGAGCGCGGGATCGATCGTCACCGCGCGCGGCCGCCACGCCGGAGCGATCGCCTGCATGGCGTCGATGAATGGAGGGGACATCATGAGCAGGCGCTGCGCGACCTGGCGCAGCAGCGTTACCTGCGCGCGCGGCAGATGAAACGATGTGGCCAGGCCCTCCAGGCATCCTTTCAGACCCTCGTCGGGCACACCGTCGAACGCCAGCTCCACCGCGTGGAACGCCACGTCGGCGGGAGGATCGAACGGCATGCGGAACGTTCGACACTGCTCCTTCGCCAGTCGGTCACACCCCCGATGGGTTTCGAGAGCGAGGGCGAGACTCGTGAAATGGTCGGCGATGAGCTGCACGGTCTCGAACGAGTAGTTGCCCATCGGGCCCGTGGTCACCAGGCCCAGCACGTCGACCACCCCGGGCGGACTCTCCCGCTTGCCCCAGTCCGGGTCGCGGCCGGTCCGTGCGTTGGCCGTGACGACGAGCACGCGCCGGACTTTCCCCTGATTGATCTTCGTGAACAGGCTCCATGCGCTGTCCTGACCGCTCAGGGCCACGTACGGACCGCGGAGACCGATGTTGTCGGACAGGCCCCCATCGAGCAAGTGGACGAAGGGCCGATCCTTCGCGTGTATTCGATACGACTTCAGATCCCGCGCCAGCGCGACCCGGCGGGGCTGATCCGTAGAGTTGAGCCCGTTCGAGAGCCAGAGGGGCTCGGGGTAGTGGTCACAGTGACCACCCGAGTAGTTGTGCAGGGTGAGGGGGCTCAGGAGGACCGGGAACGCGGAGGACGCGGCCACCGCTCGCGCCACCGGCACGCGGGAGAGATCGGAGCACAACAGGTCGAACTGGTCCTGGGTGAACTCGAAGCGGGCGCCCAAGGTCATGTCGGTGGCGTTCAGGAGCAGGTACGGGCGCCGGTGCGGCGCCGGCTGCAGCAGGGTGGCGAAGGTGGCGTGATTGAACACCACCTCGTCATACAGATCGGCGGCGAGCTCGATACGGCTGACGTCCGAGCGGAGCAGGCGCGGCCAGTTCCACGGGGCGAGCGCGCGCGCCACCAAGTCGCCCTGAATATTGCGGTAAAGGAAGCTGTCCTCGAACTGCTTGAATCCCTTCTTGCCGAAGAGCGCATAGTGCGCCGCGGTGAAGCTGCCGCCGGACACCGAGGAGATCACGTCGACGTCATCGAGGAGCGTGCGCTCCGGGCCGGTTGTCGGATGGTACCGGACGCTTTCGAGTCCTTCGATGACCCCGTAGGAGAACGCGGCCGCGCGCGTGCCGCCCCCGGAGAACGCGAGGATGATGAACAGATCCTCCTCGCCGGCGTCGCGGCGGACGTTCGCATAGCGATAGCCCGCCCCATCGTAGGCGGCGAGACGCGGATTGATGACGGGTGCGGCGCATCCGAGCACGGTCATGCCGACGAGGAGGGCGGCGGCGAAGCCGCGGAGCGAGCGCGTCAGCACTTCCTGAACTCGACGGAGAACGGGTTGAGGATGGGCCGCTCGGGAACGTCGACGGTCTGCTCGGCCGGGGCCACGTCGTCGGCTTTACTGAGACGGAACGTGTGCTTGCCCGCGTTGACGAACAGGGCCCGGGGCTTGCCGCTGGCGGCGATAGTGGAGCCCTGGGATTGGTCGTCGATGTACACCTCCCGAGGCTCCGGAAAGATCACGAGCACGAAGCTCATAGCCGCACCTCCGTGGGCGTTGGCAGCAGACGGTAGAAGGGATCGGAGGCGCGATCAAGACAAAGATGCCCTTACTGGGTCTTCTATCCTTTGATCCCCAGCAGCGTCATCGCGGTGCCGCCCAGGATCGCGACCTTGTCGGCGTCGCTCAGCTCCGGGGTGCCCAGGATGTGGTCCACCGACGTGCTCGTCCACGGGAACGGATAGTCGGTGCCCATCACGATCTGGCCGGGCCCCGCCTCCGCGGCCAGGTGGCGCAGCGCCTCGGGCGTGAAGACGATCGAGTCGAAGTAGAGCTGGCGCAGGTACTCCGTCGGCCTCTTCTTGAGCGTCCCGGTCATGCGATGGGGGAAGGTCGTCTGCACCGCGTTGGAGCGGGCGGCGTAGGACGGGAGGTAGCCGCCGCCGTGGGCCGCGCAGATCTTGAGCCCGGGGAAGCGGTCGAGGGTGCCGTCGAAGATGAGATGCGACAGCGCGATCGTCGTCTCGAGCGGGTTGCCGATGGTGTTGGTGAGGAGCCCGTTGCCCCCGAGCCGGCCCGTCCGCTCCAGCTCGGCCGTGCCCTGCGGGTGAATGAACACGAGGACGCCCAGCTCCTCGGCCTTGGCCCAGAAGGGGTGAAACTTCGGGTCGCTCAGCTCGAGGCCCTCGACGCTGCCGCCGAGGCCGGCCCCGCGCAGGCCGTACCGCTTGACGCCGTGCTCGAGCTGCTCGGCGGCGAGGTCCGGGTGCTGCAGGGCCACGCTCGCGAACGCGACGAACCGGTCGGGCCGGGCCGCGCAGATCTCGGCCAGCGTCTCGTTCTGGATCCGGATGAGCTCCGTCGCGACATCTCGGTCCGCCCCGTACCAGTAGGGGTTGATGCTGAGCGCCTCGACGTCGATGCCCTGCGCGTCCATCGCGCGAAGGCGCTCCCGCGGATCGGTCATCAGGAGGGCCTCGGTCTCCAGCTTGCGCCCCATCAGCGCCATCGCGGCGGGGACCGCACAGTGCGCGTGCACGTCCACCGTCTTCACACGCTTGCCGCTCACTACCACCTCTCGCTGCCGCCCTAGCGGGGCGCCGGCCCCGCCGCACGAGACGAACGCCGCGTCGGCCACGGCTAGGCCCGGATCCCGAGCAGCTTCATCGCCGTCCCGCCCAGCATGGCCGCCTTGTCGGCGTCGCTCACGCCCGGCGCCTCGAGGATGACGTCCACCGCGGTCGTCGTCCACGGATACGGAAAGTCGGTGCCCACCAGAAGTTGACCCGCGCCCACCTCGGCGGCGAGATGGCGGACGCCTTCCGGGGAGAACACCATGGTGTCGTAGTACATCTCCTTCAGATACTCGGACGGCTTCTTCTTGATCGGTCCATACGTGCCGCCGGGGCAGGCGGCCGGCCGGGTGGGGCACCCACGATCGGAGCGCCCCGCGTACGACGGCAGGAACCCCCCGGCGTGGGCCGCGCAGATCTTGAGCCCGGGGAACTTGTCGAGCGTACCCTCGAAGATCAGGTGCGAGAGCGCGATGGTGGTCTCGAGCGGGTTGCCGATCACGTTGTCGAGATAGCCGTTACCCTTGAGCCGCTTGGGGATGTCCGCCGCGACCCCCGCGCCCTGCGGGTGGATGAAGACGAGCACGCCGAGCTGCTCGGCCTTGGCCCAGAACGGGTGGAACCTGGGATCGCTGATCTCCTCGCCGTTGACGCTGGCCCCGATGGCGGCGCCCCGCAGCCCGTGCTTCTTGACGCCCTCCTCGAGCTGCTCCGCGGCGAGATCCGGGTGCTGCAGGGCGACGGTGGCGAAGGCCACGAAGCGGTCGGGGTGCGCGGCGCACGCCTCCGCGAGCTTCTCGTTCTGGATACTGATGATCTGCTTGGCGAGATCGCGGTCCGCCTTGTACCAGTACGGATTGATGCTGAGGGCCTCCACATCGATGCCCTGCTCGTCCATCGCGCGCAGGCGGTCCGACGCTTGCGTCGCCATGTGGAGGAGCGGCGGCAGGGCCGACCCCGGCGCGAGCAGCTTCAGGTTCATCAGCGCCAACGCCTCGGGGACGGCGCAGTGCGCGTGGACGTCGACGGTCCTGGCGCGCCGCCCGTTCACCACCACCTCGCGGCGCCGCGCCTGCGCGCGCGCCGGCACGGCGGCCATCAGGTCGCAGCCCACGAAGGCGAGGCCGGCGAGGGCGCCGGCGCCGATCTGGAGAAACTCTCTGCGTGTCGTCATGGCGATGTCCTCCGTCGTTGAGGTTCGCGCATCCATGGGAGCCAGCCCGCCCCGCATCCTGCCCCGACCGGCCCCCCGCGTCAATGCCCGTCCGCCTCACCATCATTCCTCCGATTTGGGCGTATGATGCCGTGTGGGCTCAGTGACGGAAGCGGGACGCGACCTGCGGCTCGATTTTTTCCGCGGCCTCGCCCTCTTCTCCATCTTCGTCGACCACCTCCCGGACAACATGGTGGCGCAGTTCACGCTCCAGACCGTGATGTTCGGCGACGCGGCCGAGGTGTTCATCCTGATCTCCGGGTACACCGCGGGCATGGTGTACGGGCGGGCCATGGAGCGTCAGGGCTTCCTGATCGCGGCCGTTCGCGTCAGCCACCGGGTGTGGCAGCTCTACGTCGCGCATGTCTTCCTGTTCGTGATCTTCATCGCGATGATGGCGTACACGGTCGAAGCCCTGAACAGCTCGCTCTACGCCGAGGAGTCCCAGGCCGCCGACTTCCTCAGCGATCCGGGCGTGGCGGTGGTCAAGGCGTTGACGCTGCAGTTCCAGCCGGCCTACATGGACATCCTGCCGCTCTACATCGTGCTGCTGGCCGTCCTCCCCTTCGCGCTGATCGGGTTCCGGTTCTGGCCGCAAGTCGTGCTCATCGCCTCGTTCGCGTTGTGGCTGGCCGTCCAGATCGACGGGCGGATCGCGCTGTCGGCCTATCCCGGTCCGAACCGGGTCTGGACCTTCAACCCGTTCGGCTGGCAGGCGCTGTTCTTCCTCGGGGCGTGGCTCGGGTGGCGAGGTACCCGCGGCGCGATGCCGTGGCTCGACCGCCGCTGGCTGTTGCGCCTGGCGGCGGGCTTCGCGCTGGCCGCGTTCGTGATCCGCTTGAGCTGGACGCTCCACGGCTTGTACCCTCCGATCCCCGCCCTGGCGAGCGGCAAGGCCTTGTGGCTGTTCCTGAGCAAGGAGGATCTCGGCCTGCTTCGCTTCGCCAGTGTGCTCGCGCTCGCCCTGCTCGTCGCGCGGCTGGTCGCTCCTCAAGCGCGGTTCCTGGCCGGCCGGGTCGCGTGGCCGTTCGTCATCTGCGGGCGCCACTCGCTCCACATCTTCTGCCTCGGGATCCTGCTCGCGGTGTTGGGGCACCTGGTGCTCAACGAGTCCTTCGGCCGCGTTCTCATGCAGCTCGCGGTCTCCGCGGTCGGCATCGGGATCATGATCGCGGTCGCGGCGCTCATGGAATGGTTCGCCGCCGCGCGGGCCGGCGCCGGCGGCCGGGTTGCGGAGCGCGCGCCGCTGTCCGGAGGGGAGTCATGAGCGCGACCCGGTCGCCGCTCCACTGCGCGATCGCGCTGATCGTGGCCGCGGCTCTCGCGCTATCATCCGCGCCCCGCGCGGCCTTCGGGCAGGAGCCGGCGTGCCCCACCCCCGAGGGCTTCGCCGCGTTCGAGGCGCCGCTCCCGAAGACCGCGAAGGCGCTCGCCGCCGGCTCGGAGGTCGTCATCGTCACTCTCGGCGGAACCTCGAGCCTCGGCAGCGCGGCGGGCGGGCCCAGCCTCTCCTGGCCTTCGCGCCTGGCCACCGCGCTCGCGGGCCGGTTTCCCGCCACGCGGATCAAGGTCGTGAACCTCGCGATGCCGCGGCAGACGGCGCGGGAGGCCGCCGACCGGCTCGCCCGCGAGGTCCTGCCCTTGAGACCGACACTGGTGATCTGGGAGACCGGCACGATGGAGGCGGTTCGCGGAACCGGTGTCGACGACTTCCGCGACACGGTGCAGGCGGGGCTCGACGAGCTGCGCGCCGCCGGGATCGAAGTGGTGCTGATGAACGCGCAGTTCTCTCGCGACGCCGACCCGATGATCCACTTCGCGCCCTATCTCGCCGCGGTGCGGGAGCTCGCGGACGCCAACGACGTGTCGGTGTTCCACCGCTACGGCCTCATGCGCCATTGGGCGGAGAGCGGTGTGCTGGACCTGAGGACGCGGGAGATCGAGAAGCGCCGCCGGCTTGCCGCCCGGCTCTACGAGTGTATCGGCCGGGCGATGGCCGATTTCGTGAGCCGCGGCGGTGCCGCGCCACCGTCGGCGACGCCCGGGATCCGACCGTGAGCGCGCGGCGGCTGGCGATTTCCTCGGCGATGGCGCTGGTCTTGCTCTGGCCGCCGCCCGTCCGGGCCGCGCACGAGGCGCTGCGGTGCGCCGTGCCGGAAGAGCTGACGCGCTTCAGCGTGGCGCTGCCCAACACCGCCCGCGCCATCCGCCAGGGCCGGGCGCTGGTCATCGTGGCCATCGGCTCCTCCTCGACCGAGGGGGTCGGCGCCTCCGATCCGGCGCACGCCTATCCTGCCGTGCTCGCCGAGGAGCTGCGGAGCCGCTGGCCGCGCCTCACGGTCACCGTGATCAACAAGGGTGTCAGCGGCGAGATGATCTCGCAGGTGCTGCCGCGCTTCGAGCGCGACGTGCTGCCCCACCGGCCCCAGCTCGTCATCTGGCAGACCGGGAGCCACGCCGCGCTCGGGGCAGGGGACGTCGAGGCCTACGCCGCCGCGATCCGCGAGGGGATCGGCCGCCTCAAGGCGGCGCGGATGGACGTGGTGCTGATGGATCCGCAGTTCGCCCCACGCGTGCTCGCGCGCCCCTTGCACGCGCGCGTCGTGGACTCGATCGGCACCGCCGCCCGCGACATGAAGGTGGCGGTGTTCCGGCGGTTCGCGGTGATGCAGCACTGGGTCTCGAGCGGCCAGTACCAGATGGACGAGGTTGTCTCGCGCGACGGCCTGCACCTGAACGACGTGAGCTACGGCTGCATCGCGCGCCTGCTGGCCGACAGCCTCACCGCCGCGGCCCGGGCGGTCCCGCCGCCCGAGGAGGGCGCCGCCGCGCCCGACGACACGCCCGGCGCGCCCGCGCCCCGCTAGTTTGATCTCCCCCACGCGCTGTGGCAGCATCGGCGCGAGCCCGCGTCGAAGAACTGGACCTCACCGCAGAGGAGGAGATGATGAACCAAGCGGCGAAGGGCCGGCGGCTCGTGGCCGCCGGCCTCCACCCGCTTCCGCCGGCCGCCCGTATACCGCTACGAGAGAAGACACGGCATGAGCGAGCTGTTCGAGGATGAGGTGCGGGATGTGCCGCTCGCGCCGGGAGCGATGGTGCTGGGCGGGTTCGCGCGGCGCTTCGAAGGGCCGCTCGTCGCCGCCTTGCAACGAGTGGTGGAGCTCGCGCCCTTTCGGCACATGATCACGCCCGGCGGCCATCGGATGTCGATCGCGATGACCAATTGCGGGCTGGCCGGCTGGGTCACCGACCGCACCGGCTACCGCTACGATGGCGGTGATCCGGAGAGCGGTTGTCCATGGCCGCCGATGCCCGACGTGTTCGCCGACCTGGCTGGTCAGGCGGCCGCGCGGGCGGGATTCGACGGCTTCGTCCCGGACGCGTGTCTCGTCAACCGGTACGAGCCGGGGGCGCGATTGTCGCTACACCAGGACAAGAACGAGCGGGACTTCGAGGCGCCGATCGTGTCGGTCTCGCTCGGCCTGCCGGCCGTCTTCCTGTTCGGGGGGTCGCGTCGAGCCGACACGCCGCGCCGCGTACGATTGGCTCACCGCGATGTGGTGGTCTGGGGAGGTCCCGCCCGACTTCGCTATCACGGCGTCATGCCCCTCGAGGAGGGGCAGCACCCCGTGATGGGCGGGTGCCGGATCAACCTCACCTTCCGGAAGGCGACATGAGTCGTGGATAGACGGCAGCTTCTCGAACGACTCGACACGGCGTGGGCGGCGTTCAAGGCGTCGTACGCCGGCTTGTCAGACTCGCAGCTGATGGAGCCCAACGTCACGGGCGCGTGGTCGGTACGGGACATCCTCGCGCACGTGACCACGTGGGAAGAGGAGGCACTGAAGTACCTGCCGCTCATCCTCGAGGGCGGCAAGCCGCCGCGGTACTCCGTGAGCCACGGCGGCATCGATGCCTTCAATGCCCGGATGACGGAGCAGAAGAGCGGTCTTTCGCTCTCCGCGGTCCTGCAACAACTGGACGACACTCACCGCCGCATTGTCGATCTAGTCAAGAGCGTGCCCGAGGATCAATTCACCCGTGAAACGCGCTTCCGTCGGCGCCTGCGGCTCGACACCTACCGCCACTACCCGCCGCACGCCGCGGCGATACGGACGTGGCGGAAGGAGCGGCCAGCCCGGAAGTGAAGCTCCCTCAGGCCCGCCCCTCGATGGCGACGTCCAGCAGGAAGGGGCGGCCGGCGCCGAGCGCCTTCTCCAGCGCGGGGCGCAGCTCGCCCGGGGTGGCGACCCGCATGGCCTCCACCCCCATGCCGCGCGCGAGGTCGACGAAGCCGAGATCGGGCGCGACCAGGTCCATGTTCGGGTAGGCGCGGTCCGGCTTCACGCCGAAGCGCTGTCGGTACGTATCCATGTTGTGCTTGAGGATGCGGTACTCGCGATTGTTCAGGATCACGAAGACCACCGCGAGGTCGTGATGCGCGGCGGTCCAGAGCGCCTGGATGCTGTACATCGCCGAGCCGTCCCCCGAGAGGGCAACCACGGGACGATCGGGATGGGCCAGCTTCACGCCGAGGGCGCCGGGCAGGGCCTGGCCGATGCCGCCGCCCCGCGCGCCGACGTAGTCACCCGCGCGCTCGAACTGCACCGTGCGGGCCAGCTCGATGCTGGCGGTGATGGATTCGTCGACGACGATGGCGTCGGGGGGCAGGGCCGCTTCGATCTCGACCATCAGGCGCGGCACCGAGATCGGCGCGTGATCCCAGCGCTTGGCCGCCCGGGCGCGCTGGGCCTGCGCGTCCTGGGCTTTGAGGGCGCGGAGGGCGGCGTTCCGCTGCGTCGCCGCATCGCGGAATGCGCGGCTCTCGCCGCGCGCGTTGCGCTGGTTGCGCTCGTTGCGCTCGATCGCGACCCGGAGCGCCGCCAGCGCGGCCCGCGGGTGGCTCACCAGCCCGACGCTCACCGGCAGGTTGTGGGCCAGGCGCTCGGGCGCCGACTCCACCTGGATGGCGGCGGCGCCCGGCGGGAGCGGGGAGCCGGGCGCGTACCAGACCTCCTCGAAGAACGGGCCGCCGACGAGGAGCACGACGTCCGCGCCGTCCAGCGCCGCGCGGATGGCGGCCGCGTCGAAGGACAGGCCGAGCCGGAAGTTCGGGTGGGCGGTCGGCATCACCTGGTGGGCCCGGATCCCTTCGCACCAGACCGCCGCGCCGAGCTGCTCGGCCAGCGCCGCCACCTCGGCCGCCGCGCTCACCGCGTCGTCCCCGACCACGATCGCCGGCCGCCGGGCGCTCCGCAGCAGCTCCGCGGCCGCCTGGACGCCGGCCGGATCCGGCTCGGGAGCCCGGTACAGCCGGCCCGGGACGAACGGGGCGAGGTCGGTCTCCTGCTCGAGCACGTCGATCGGCAGCGCGACGAACACCGGCCCCGCCGGCGGGTCGGTGGCGATCTTGAGCGCGCGATGCATGATCAGCGCGAACTCGTCGGCGCGCTCGACCTGGACGCTCCACTTGGTGAGCGGCGCCGCCATCGCCACCAGGTCGTGGCCGAGCACGGGCCCGCGCAGCCGCAGGCGGGTGTCCTGCTGCCCGGCGGTCACCACCAGCGGCGCGCGGGCCTTGAAGGCGTTGTAGAGCATGCCGAGCGAATTGCCGAGGCCCGGCGCCACGTGCACGTTGACCACCGCGACCTTGCCGCTCGTCTGGGCGTAATAGCTCGCGGCCCCGAGGGCCACGCCCTCGTGCAGGGCCACGATGTAGCGGAGCTGCGGGTAGTCGAGCAGCGCGTCGAGGATGGGGCTCTCGGTGGTCCCGGGGTTGCCGAAGATGTACTCCACCCCGTGGGCGATCAGGCCCTCCATGAAGACCTGCTTGCCGCGCATGTCAGGTCGGACCGCTACTCGTAGCTGCGCAGGATGCGGCCGGGCATGGCGCCGGTGTGCTGGCCCTCGTCGTAGAGCTGGGTGCCCGCCACGAACGTGGCCTTGATCCCCTCGGCCTCCGAGATCAGGCGCCGGCCGTTGCACGGCAGGTCGTTCACGTACCGGGGCGGCTTGGCGGCGACCGTCGCCGGGTCGAACAACACGAGGTCGGCGACCTTGCCTTCCTCCAGCACCCCGCGGTTGGGAATGCCGAACACGGTGGCCGGCACCTGCGTCAGCTTGTGCACCGCCTTCTCGAGGCTCAGCACTGAGCGCTGGCGCACCCAGAGGTCCAGCAGGGCGGTGGCGTAGCCCACGTCGCAGATGACGTCCACGTGCGCCCCGCCGTCGGAGAGCCCGACCAGGCAGCGGTCGTCGGCGATCAGCCGCTCGACGCCCGCCGGATCGAAGTTGAACGTGGAGGACTGGAAGCGGGTCGCCAGGTCGTCGGCGAGGCCGAGATCGAAGTAGGCGTCCACCGGGCGCTTCCCCTGGCTCGCCGCGATCTCCTCGAGGGTTTGCCCCACGTGGGCGGCCAGCTCGGGCCGGCCCACTTCCAGCACGCGCATCTGGCCCCACATGTGCGCGCGCCTGCGGCTCTCCAGCTCCTGCTGGAAGGCGTCGCGGAACGCGGGGTCCCGGTAAAGCGCGATCTTCTCGGCCTCCCGGCGGTTGAAGGCCTTCTGCCAGGACACGAAGGAGCCGAACATGGTCGGGTTCTTCAGATCGCCCTGGCTCATGATCGGCCGGGGCGTCACCTGCGGGATGGCCTCCTTCACGAGATCGCCGAGCTTGGCGAAGGTCTGGTCGTGGAAGTCGGGCTGCCCGGGATGGGCGAAGAGCGCGAGCCACGTCACCGGCCGTCCGCTCGCCTGCGTGATCTGCCGCAGGAGCTCGACGTCCTCGTCGCTCACCGCGTACATCCCGCCGGAGTTCAGGATGATCTCGATCGCCCCGCGCCCCACGTCGTGGAGGCCCCGCACGACGCCGACCAGCTCGTCCCGGTTGGCGTTGCGGCAGGCCAGCGGCCGCCCCTGGTAGCCCACGTGGTTGCGGGAGGTCGTGGTCGAGAACCCGAAGGCGCCGGCCTCCATTGCCTCGCGCAGCAGACGCCGCATGGCCGCGGTCTCGTCGTCGGTGGCCGCCCGCTCGAACGAGGCCTCGCCCATCACGTAATGACGGAGCGGGGTGAAGGCCACGAGGCCCGCCACGTTGATACCCAGCCCGCGGCGATCCACCGCGTCGAGGTACTGGCCATAGCTCTCCCACTGCCAGTCGATGCCGGCCTTCATGACGTCGTAGGGGATGGCCTCGACGTTGACGAGGTCCTGCATCAGGATCTCGCGCGTCTCGGGCTTCACGGGCGCCACGCCCACGCCGCAGTTCCCCATGATGACGGTGGTCACGCCGTGCCACGGCGAGCAGGTGACGAGCGGATCCCACGCGAGCTGGGCGTCGTAGTGCGTGTGGGGGTCCACGAAGCCGGGCGCCAGGACGAGGCCGTCGGCGTCGATCACGCGCGCCGCGGTCTGGCCGCTCGCCGGGCCGACGGACCGGATCACTCCGTCCTTGACCCCGAGGTCGCCCATGAAGCTCGGCGCCCCCGTGCCGTCGCAGATCCGCGCGTTCTTGATCAGAAGATCGAGCATGGCGTCTCCCTTTTTGGCGGGCCCACCCTCGCCTCGCGGCCTCAAGGATCGCCAGTTCGGGCTCCCCGGTCAAGAGTGTTGCTAAAGCCCGCCCTTGGGGGCTGCGGCTTCCTGGTAAACTCTACTGACGCGCGGAAGTACCACGTCGGGCCGTCAAAGGAGAGAGTGCATGAAGATGAGATCGATCGGGATTGCCATCGTCTTGATCGTGCTGATCGTTGGCGGCGTGCTGATCTACAAGCGGGACGCCGCGAGGTCGCTCGGCGACACCCTGCGCTCGGTCAAGGAGACATCGCAGGACGCCGCGACCACCTCCAAGGTGAAGACCGCGCTCCTGCTCTCCAAGCACGTCTCTGCGTTCGACGTCAAGGCCAGCACGAATCGCGGCGAGGTGACCTTGACCGGAGAGGTCCCCGCCGAGGAGACGCGCCGGCTCGCCGGGGCCATCACGCAGGACACGTCCGGCGTCACGGCGGTCCACAACAACCTGACCGTCAACCCGGCTGCCCGGGGCAATCAAGAGATGGAGCAGCTGGGCGACCGCGTCGCGGACCTGGAGATCAAGACGCTCGTGCTCGACCAGCTCGGAAGGAGCCCGGAGCTCAAGGACAAACAGATCAAAGTGCAGGTGAGCAAGCGGATCGTGACGCTGGACGGGGCGGTCGACACGCCCGCGCAGAAGCGCGCGGTCGAGCAGATGGCGCTCCAGGCGCCCGGGGTGCAGGGCCTCGCCGGGCAGCTCACGGTGGCCAACGCGGCGGCCGTCCCGGAGAGCGCCGACGAGAAGCTGGCCCGGCGCGTCGAGTTCGAGCTCTACTCGACCCGAGCGCTGCCGCTCCAGAGCGTGCAGATCCGCTCGCAGGACGGCACCGTCATCCTGACCGGCCCGGTCACGTCACGGGCGGAGAAGCTCCTGGCCGAGCGGGTGACCCAGTCGGTGGACGGTGTGAAGCGCGTGATCAACAACCTGAGCGCACCGGAGGGCGCGGTCGCCCGGTAAGGCACGGGTTGGCGGACGCCCCCGATTCCGAATAGCATACGGAGTCATGACCACTGACTCCGCCCGCACCCGCACGCTGGTCCAGGAGGCCTGGGACGGCGACATCGTCCCCGCGCTCACCGAGTACATCCGCATCCCGGCCAAGTCGCCCATGTTCGACACCAAGTGGGCGGAGCACGGCCACATCGACCGGGCGGTGACCCTGATCACCGACTGGGCCCGGAAGCGAAAGATCGAGGGCCTGACCATCGAGGTCGTCCGCCTCCCGGGCCGCACGCCCGTCATCCTCATGGAAGTGCCGGGCAAGGGCGGCGAGACCGTCCTGCTCTACGGCCACTGCGACAAGCAGCCGGAGATGGTGGGCTGGGCCCCGGACGGTGGCCCCTGGACGCCGGTGCGCCGCGGCGACCGGCTCTTCGGCCGCGGGGCGGGGGACGACGGCTATGCGTCGTTCGCGGCGCTCACCGCGATCGAGACGCTGCAGTCCCAGGGGATCCCCCATGCGCGCTGCGTGGTGCTGATCGAGGCCTCCGAGGAGAGCGGCAGCCCCGACTTGCCCGCCTACGTGGAGAAGCTGGCCGATCGCCTCCGTCCCGACCTCGTCGTCTGCCTCGACTCCGGATGCGGGGACTACAACCACCTGTGGGCCACCACCTCCCTGCGCGGCATCCTGAGCGGGACCCTGACCGTCGAGGTGCTGAGCGAGGGCGTGCACTCGGGCGCGGCCAGCGGCATCGTGCCCTCGAGCTTCCGCATCCTGCGTCAGGTGCTCGACCGGCTCGAGGACGCCCGCACCGGGAAGGTCCTGGTGCCGGAGTGCCACGTGGAGATTCCCCCGGTCCGTCTGGCCGAGGTGCGCGCGGTCGCCGCGGTCCTGGGTGCGGAGATCGAACGCGCCTTCCCGTTCCTGCCCGGGATGAGCCCGGTGACGCGTGATCCGGTGGAGGCGCTGCTCAATAACACGTGGCGGCCTGCCCTCGCGGTCACCGGCGTGGACGGCATGCCCGCCCTCGCCGACGCGGGCAACGTGCTGCGGCCGAAGACGTCGGTGAAGCTCTCGCTGCGCCTGCCGCCCACCGCCGACGCGGACCTGGTCAGTCGGCGCGTGAAGGAAGTGCTGGAGGCCGATCCGCCCTACGGCGCGCGGGTGACCTATGCGAGCGGCGAGCGGCCCGGCACCGGCTGGAACGCGCCCGCGATGGCCGGCTGGCTGCGCGACTCGGTGGAGCGCGCCTCCAGCGCGCAGTTCGGCGCGCCCGCGATGTTCGACGGCCTCGGCGGCTCGATCCCGTTCATGAGCATGCTCGGCGAGCGCTTCCCTCAGGCTCAGTTCCTCGTCACCGGCGTGATGGGCCCCGGCTCGAACGCGCACGGGCCGAACGAGTTCATCGACCTGCCGACCGGCGTGAAGGTGACCGCCTGCGTGGCCCAGGTGCTCGCCGACCACGCGGCGCCCCGGGGGCGCTGAATCCGCCAGGCCGATGGCGATGGTCTGTTGACAGGTGTGCCTTGCCCCTGCTAGCGTCTCGAATCCGAGGTCCTCTCTAGCGCTCCAAGCGGGATCAACACCCGCTGAAGGTCCAGCGTCCCACGTCCCCAGGAGGTGTCAGATGGCGACCGGGATCGGATATCTTCAGAAGCTCTTCTCGGTCATCGCGGTCGCGGCCCTGCTCGGCTCGATGGTCGTGACCACCCCGGTCGCGGCCCAGACGGAAACGCCGCGCCGGGGCGGCGTCCTGCTGGCGGTCATCGGCGCCGACCCGCCGAGCCTGGACCCCCACCAGGAGAGCACCTTCGCCAATATCCAGCTCGTGGCGCCGCTCTACAGCCTGCTGTTGCAGATCGACCCGTACAACTACCCGAAAATCATCGGCGACGTGGCCTCCGAGTGGAAGATCGCGCCCGACGGGCTGACCTACACCTTCAAGATCCGTCAGGGGATCCGGTTCCACGACGGGTCGCCGCTGACCGCGGCCGACGTCAAGGCCACCTACGACCGGATCGTCTTCCCGCGGTCGGGGGTCAACAGCGTGCGGAAGGAGCACTACACCGCGGTCGAGCGGATCGAGGCTCCCGATCCCACCACCGCGATCTTCAAGCTCAAGTTCCCGTCGGCGTCCCTTCTGGGCAATCTGGCCTCGCCGTGGAACGTGATCTTCTCGAAGAAGCTCCTGGACAAGGACCCCAATCACTTCAAGACCAATGTGATGGGCTCGGGCCCCTTCAAGTTCAAGAGCTACACGCGCGGCGCCACGTTCGAGGGGGAGCGCAACCCCGACTACTTCGTCAAGGACCGGCCGTACCTGGACGGCTACAAGTTCTTCATCAGCCCGGAAACCGCCGTCCGGGCGGCGGCCATCCGTTCCGGGCGCGCCTACATCGAGTTCCGCGACCTGCCCAACGCCGATGCGGAGGCGATCAAGAAGCAGCTCGGCGACAAGGTCGTCGTCCAGCAGACTCCCATGATCGGCCAGTTCGGGGTCCTGATCAACAACACGGTGAAGCCGTTCACCGACCCGCGCGTGCGCAAGGCCATGACGCTCGGTTTCGACCGCTACACGGGCGGCCGGGTGCTCTACACGCTCACGGGCCTCCGGGACCCGGGAGCCCTGATGCGTCCGGGCACGGAGTGGGCGATGCCGCCGGCCGAGCTCGAGAAGCTCCCGGGTTTCTGGCGAGACGCCGAGAAGAGCCGGGCGGAGGCGAAGCGGCTCCTCGCCGAGGCCGGCTACCCCAACGGCTTCAAGGTCGTGCTCAAGAACCGCAACGTGAAGCTGCCCTACCAGGACCTCGCGGTGTTCGTGATCCAGGAGTGGCGGAAGATCGGAGTCGAGGCCGAGAACCGGCCGGTCGAGACCGCCGCCTGGTTCGCCGACCTGGCGGCGGCGAACTTCGAGCTGATGATCGGGCCCACCGTCGAGTTCATGGACGACCCCGACCAGTTCCTCAATCGCTACGTCACCGGGGCCCCCCAGAACTACGGGCGCTTCTCCGATCCGGTCATCGACGATCTGTTCTCCCGGCAGGCCCGGGCCATCGATCCGGCCGAGCGCAAGAAGCTGGTCCTCGAGCTGCAGAAGCGCCTGCTCGAGAACGCCTACTACATGCCGGGACTCTGGTGGACGCGCAACGTGGTGCACTGGGCCAAGGTGAGGAACTACGTGGCGCCGCCCAGTCACTACACCAACCAGAAGCTCCAGGACATCTGGCTGGCGGAGCCCTGACCGGCGCGGGGGCGTGAGCGGGGCCGCATGCAGACCTACATCGCCAAGCGGCTGCTCCTGATCGTTCCCACGCTCCTCGGCGTGGCCGCCCTCGTGTTCCTGATCATGCGGGTGATCCCCGGCGACGTGGCCCTCCTGATCCTCGGGGGCGACCAGGCCGCGCGGATCGATCCCAAGCAGCTCGCCAACATGCGTCGCCAGCTCGGGCTGGACCAGCCGCTCCTGATCCAGTTCGGCGAGTGGCTGTGGGGGGTGGTGCGCTTCGATTTCGGCAAGTCCCTCTGGACGGGGCGCCCGGTCGTCGAGGAAGTGCTCATTCGCCTGCCCCTGAGCCTCGAGCTGGCGTTTCTGGCCACGATGGTGTCTGTCCTGATCGCGATTCCCCTCGGGATGCTCGCGGCGGTGCGCCAGGACACGTGGGTGGACTACGTCGTGCGCGTGGTCAGCATCGGGGGCCTGGCGATCCCGTCGTTCTGGGTCGGGATCCTGTGCATCCTCTTCCTGGTGATCTACTTCGGCTGGGGGCCCCCGCTGGAGTTCACGCCGCCCTGGGTGGATCCGTGGGCGAACTTCCAGCAGATGATCTGGCCGGTGGTGACGGTGGGGTACCGCTACGCGGCCGTCACCACGCGGATGACGCGCTCGACGGTGCTGGAGGTGCTGCGGGAGGACTATATCCGCACCGCCTGGGCCAAGGGATTGCGCGATCGCGCCGTCGTCATCCGGCACGCCCTGAAGAACGCGATGCTCCCCGTGATCACCTTGATCGGGACGGAGTTCGCCTTCCTCATCGGCGGCCTCGTCGTCACCGAGACCGTCTTTACCCTCAACGGGGTGGGCCGGTTCGTCGTCGATGCGGTCGCCCACCGGGACTACCCGGTGGTGCAGGCGCTCGTCTTCCTCATCGCCTTCTGGTTCGTGATCGTGAATCTCCTCATCGACCTGACCTATGCGTGGTTCGACCCGCGCATCCGGTATCGATAGGCCGTGAGCGTCGACTCCTCCCTCGTCCACGACACCGCCTCGGCGCCCCTCGCGCCGCGCCTGAGCCTCGCCGAGGCGGTGACGAAGTTCGCTCGCACCAAGCCGCTGGGGGCGGGGGGTGCGGTCATCATCCTGGCCATGATCTTCGTGGCCCTCTTCGCGGAGCGGCTCGCGCCCTACGACCCGTATGAGGCCGACTACGCGGCCCAGTTCGTGCGGCCGAGCGCGGAGCACTGGTTCGGCACCGATGAGTTCGGGCGCGACGTGATGACCCGGATCATGTACGGCGCGCGCATCGCCTTGTTCGTCGGCTTCGTGGCGTCGTTCGCGGGCTGCACGATCGGCGCCCTGCTGGGCGTGGTCAGCGCCTACCGGGGCGGGCGGGTGGACCTGCTCCTCGAGCGGCTGATGGACATCCTGCTCGCGTTCCCGCAGCTCATCCTCGCCCTCGCGATCGCCTCGATCCTGGGCCCGGCCGTCCAGAACGTGGTGATCGCGGTGTCCATCCCGATCATCCCGCGCGCGGCGCGCGTGGTGCGGTCGGCGGCCCTCGCGGTCAAGGAGAACCAGTACGTCGAGGCGGTGAACGCGCTCGGCGCCTCGTGGCGTCGCGTGGTCGCCCAGCACATCCTCCCCAACGTCGCGGCCCCCTACATCATCATGCTCACCGCGCAGCTGGGAGGCGCCATCCTGGCCGAGGCGGCGCTCTCCTACCTGGGCCTGGGCGCGGCCGAGCCGACGCCGTCGTGGGGGCTGATGCTCTCGGGCTCCGCTCCGTCGTACGCCGAGAAGGCGCCCTGGATCGCTCTGTTCCCGGGCATCGCGATCAGCCTGGGCGTGTTCGGCTTCAACCTCTTCGGCGACTCATTGCGGGACGCGCTCGACCCGAAGCTTCGGGGGCGGTAGGATACCGGACATGACCACGGGAGCCCTCGACGGCAGGGTGGCGCTGGTGACGGGCGCGGGACGGCTGCGCGGGATCGGGCGGGCCACCGCGCTGGGCCTGGCCCAGCTCGGGGCGGACGTGGTGGTCACCGGGACGGGCCGCGATCCCGCGACCTACCCGGAGGACGAGAAGAAGGCGGGGTGGCGCGACGTCGAGAGCACCGCCGAGCAGATCCGCGCGTCCGGCCGCAAGGCGCTGACCTGGACCGGCGACGTTAGCCAGGCCCCCGAGGTGGCGCGGCTGGTGGACCAGGTGATGAACAGCTTCGGGCGCCTCGACGTGCTCGTGAACAATGCGGCCTACCCGCGCGGCAACGACCGGGTGCCGCTCCCCGAATTGGACGAGGCGGTCTGGCGAAAAGTCCTCGACATCAAGCTGACCGGCGCGTTCCTCCTCTGCAAGCGCGTCGTCCCGATCATGGTGCAGCAGAAATGGGGGCGCATCATCAACCTCTCCTCGATCGCGGGCAAGCGCGGCGCTCCCAATACCGCGGCCTACAACGCGGCCAACTTCGGCATCCAGGGGCTCACCCAGTCGCTGGCCATGGAGGTGGCGCGCCACGGTGTCACTGTCAACGCGGTCTGCCCGGGCACCATCGACACGGCTCGAATGGATGTTCTGGGCCGGAGTGACGGCTGGCAGCGCCAGCTCGACCGCATCCCGATGGGCCGGGCCGCCTCCGACGAGGAGGTCGCGGGCCTCATCGCCTTCCTCTGCTCACCCGCCGCCGCGTTCATGACCGGCCAGTCCGTCAACATCGACGGCGGCGTGGTCATGTGGTGAGGAGCCGGCGCGCTAGGTTCCCAGCACCTCTCGAACTTTCCGGCTGACCCCGTCGGGCGTGAACGGCTTCTGCAGGAAGTGGGTGCCGGGTTCCAGCACCCCGTGCTCCACGATGGCGGCGTCGGTGTAGCCCGACATGAACAGCACCTTGAGCCCGGGCCGGGCCGTGAGCAGATGGTCGGCCACCTGGCGGCCGTTCATCTGCGGCATCACCACGTCGGTCAGCAAGAGGTGGATCGGTCCCGGGTGGGCGTCCGCGAGGCGTAGCGCTTCGCTCGGGCTGGTGGCGTCCAGCACCGTGTAGCCCTGGATCGAGAGGATCTCGCGCGCGAGGGTGCGCAGGGGCTCGTCGTCCTCCACCAGCAGCACGGTCTCGGAGCCGCGGCGGGTGATCTCGGTCGGGCGCGCCGGCTCCGCGGTCCCCGGCGCCTCCTCCACCCGTGGCAGGTAGAGCTTGAAGACGGCTCCGTGCCCGGGCTCGCTGTAGACCGTGATGTGTCCGCCGCTCTGCTTGGCGATGCCATACACCGTGGCCAGACCGAGCCCCGTGCCCTTGCCCACCTCCTTGGTGGTGAAGAAGGGCTCGAAGATGTGCGCCTGGACCTCGGCGGTCATGCCGTGGCCGGTATCGCTGACCGAGAGCATGACGTAGGGGCCCGGCTCGACCTCGGCATGGGTCCGGGCGTAGGCCTCGTCCAGGGTCACGTTGCCGGTCGCGAGCGTCAGCCAGCCCCCGTTCGGCATCGCGTCGCTGGCGTTGACGGCCAGGTTGAGCAGGACTTGCTCGATCTGCCCCGCGTCGGCCTTGACGCGCCCGGCGGCCGAATCGAGCGCGGTCGCGATCTCGATGTCCTCGCGGATCATGCGACGCAGCAGGGGCTCGATTCCGGTCACGGTGGCGTTCAGATCCAGCACGCAAGGGTCCAGGATCTGCTTGCGGCTGAAGGCCAGGAGCTGATGCGTGAGCTTGGCGGCGCGCTCGGCGGCGTCCTGGATGATCTCGATCTCCCGCCGGATCGGGTTCTCCGAGGTCAGCGCGTTGAGCACGAGATAGCAGCGGCCGCCGATGGCGGTCAGCAGGTTGTTGAAGTCGTGGGCCACCCCGGCCGCGAGCCGCCCGATGCCCTCCATCTTCTGGGCCTGACGGAGTTGATCTTCCAGGTAGCGGCGCTCCGTGATGTCGCGGGCCACTCCCAGTCGGGCGACCGGCTGGCCGTCCTTCAGGACGCTGGTCACGTGCACCTCGAGCAGGACGCGCGAGCCGTCCTTCTGGATGAGCTCGACCTCGAAGAACGGAGACACCTTCACGCCCACCCGTACATCGCTCAGGCGGGCCCGAGCTTCCCGGGCTCCCGCCTCCGGCAGTAGCGAGAAGAAGGCCCGGCCGACGAGCTCCGCCTGCGCATAGCCGGTGATCGTCTCGGCACGGTGGTTTCCCAGGGCGATCCGGCCGTCCAGCTCGAGCAGAAAGACCGCGTCGGCGATGTTCTCGGTCACGAAGCGATAGCGCTCGTCGGAGTCGAGGAGCGCCTGGGCGAGGCGCTGCTTCCGGACCGCCTGTTCGACCGTCATGAGCAGGTGGCTCATCTCGAACGGCTTCACGATATAGGCGAAGGCGAGACCGTTGATCGCCTGGATGGCGGTGGTGAGGGAGGCGTGCCCGGTGATGAAGATGACCTCGGTCGTCGGCAGCAGCTTCCGGATGCCGTGGAGCACGTCGAAGCCGGACATGTCGGGCAGCGTGATGTCCACGATCGCCGCCTCGATCGGGCTCGTCGCCGCGATCTCGAGGCCGGCTCGGGCCTCGGTGGCGA
>WNFA01001392.1_pt1 | contig 22512 bp, 20 predicted proteins | sample 5400481 | NCBI WGS metagenome assembly WNFA01 (sample SAMN13153340, study PRJNA577476) | soil metagenome | isolation source: 120 cm saprolite under Douglas fir tree site 2 hole 1 replicate 2 | place: USA:California | collected 2015-04-18
GGTACGTGCTGAGAAACGTGATATAGGGCGGCTGCACAATCTCGTGTGCAGTGTTGATGGAGACCAGGACACGCCAGGGCGTGCTGGCCGGCACGAGGCCGATAACTCTGACTGGATGATAGTGGGCCGTAGGCGCAGAACGATCGGGGATCTCTGCTGTGAAGGGCGTGAAACCGGAGCTAGCGGGCAGGCCCACCACGTGTGCATCGTACTGGAGCACCACGGAGCCCGTGTGGGTACGCAGGGCATCCCACACCTGCCGGTCAGAGCTGAAGCCGCTTGCTCGCGCGTACAGAGGTAAGGTTGTCGTCGCCAGAAAGGCATCATCGGCGACCTGTGGTGGCTTGCTCAGACTGTAGAGCAATTGCCCGCCATCCAGGTCCAGGCGCAGCGGCTGGGGCAGACCGGCCTGGGGAAAATCGTACATCAGGCGCACCAGGCCCACCGCGGCAAAGTCTTGCCTAAGCGCCCGCCGCGTTTGCAGTTCCTGCAACTGCGCAGGTAACGCGTGGTAGTGTGCGAGCTGCGAGCCAAAGACCGTGGCCTGAAGCTGAAACCCACCAGAATTGGTCGCCGCCTGCGCTTCCTGAATGGCCCCCAGATTGGTCGTCACCAGTAGCAGAACCAGGAACATGACCAGGCTGAGCAAAGCAACGGTTACCCCCGTGCGAAAACGGAAGGTCAGCGGATAGGCCACTCCAGAGCGGCTGATTGGCGCAACTGCGCGCACGCACCGCAGCCCCGTGGAGAGGATGGCCGCAAACCCGTCGAGATTGGTCATTCCCAGGACCACCGCCCCCACAACGGGCAGCAGCATATTCAGCAGAAGCTCCATTCCTGAAGGTGTGCCATTGAAGGCCACAACTGGCTGGAAGAGCGCAATGAAGGCGTTGCCCTGCAGCGTGCCCAGAGCGAGCCAGCCGGTACCGAGTAGCGTGAAGCTCACACGCCGAGCCAGCGTCACAGATGCACGTGCCAGGGTGAGGAGCCAACCCAACAGTAACGCGCCCCCAGTGATCAGCAGCACATCCACGACCAGGCGTACCCAACCGTTTGCAGGAGCACCGGCGAGAACAAACAGAGCCAATCCGGTCAGCAGGCAGAGCGGACCGCGCACGCAGACACCCCAGAGCAATCCTGAAGCCGCCTCTACCACGCGCGAGAACCGCCGCGCGGGCGTCTCTGGTACGCGTACTCCATCAGGTGTCGAGCCAGGTGACCACAAAGTACGCCAGAGACTCGCTAGCTTAGGACGCTCCACCACAGGATCGTCCAGATCACGGATGGCCGCGACGATATTCGTGCGACTGATCCAGAACGCGATCACCAGCACCGTCCCAACAGTTGCAAGCACGCCTAGACACCAGGAAGTGAGCAGGCTCTGCCAGTGTACCCACAGGTGCAGCGCGCCGGACGTCAGCACTGGGACTGGCACACTGTTGGCAGCCACGCCCACACCAAGCCTGGGCAAGAGTGTGAACAGAGCCAGTTCCAGGGCTGTCACGCCTACGCCCAGCAGCACGCCTAGCAGACCCGCGAGTATCCCATAGCCGCAGCCCTCGAAGAGCAGCACTTGCACGAGGTGCGAGCGACGCAGACCCAGGGCGCGGCTCATCCCAAGTTCCGTGCGCCGTTCAGCGGCCAGCAGAATCACCAGCAGGGCAAGCAACAGCATGCCAGCGCCAACCAGCAGGCAGGTGAAGAGCGGCGGCAGCCAGGTGAACTGCTGGCCAGCCGGCGAGAGGAACACGATCTTGTTGACTTCCAGCGTGCGTGTTTCCTGCACCACATCCGGCTTGAGCGGGTGAATTCTAAATACGTCGAAGCTGGTCTGGCCCAGCGCGTGAGGCACATCCAGGCGAGCTGAAGCGCCCGGGAAAAGCTGCTGCAAGAAACTGATCACCGCCTGGCTGCTATCTGTATTGGTATTCCTGATGTTGATAGTATTGGGCGGCTGAGGGTCGATCTGCTGTGCTGCGGCCAGTGGCAGAATAATCTCAGGTGCTTCACCTGAGATCGCCTCGCCCGCCGTCACTCCGATATCGTTGGAGAGCAGCGCGCGCACGGTGACAGCCACCATCTTCTCTCCGAAGGTCAGCTGCACCCGGTCGCCGGGCTGAGCGCCAAGCCCCTGCACCAGCGACGCGCTCACCAAGGCCTCACCGATGCGCAGGTCCGCGCTATGGACTGCACGCCCCTGCGCATCGGTGAGCAGGCCATAGACCTGATCGAAATCGGGCGGCAGAGCATAGAAATCCACATCATGAACCGCGAAGCCGGTGCGCAACGAGGTTACGGTTGGACTCTGCGGGTAGACGCCGATAGCGCTGGCCGCCTGCACTTGCGGGAAGGCACGGATGCGGGCCAGGTCGCGATCGATCTGATCCTGGGTGAACGGGCCAGTCACGCTCTCATCGACCGTGCCCATATGCGCAATACGCTGCGTTGCTGCTGAACTGGTGAAGCTGTCTTGCAAGCCAAACGAGGCGGTCATCACCGCCGAGGCCAGCGCAAGGCCGCAGAGCAGCAGGATCGTTTTGCCTGGTCGGCGCACCGTGTTGCGTAGCCCCATGCGCAGCAGCAGTGGGTTGTTCAGTGCCAGCCCCAGCAGCAAGAGCAGGATGCCCCCGGTGACCACAGCCAGGGTCAGTGCCAGCAGTGTCGGGGAGATGTCTGGAAAAAGACTCAGGCTCATCGCTTGCCTCCGTTCTCTATCTCTTGAGGAAGACCAGAGGACTGTTCGGTGGCGAGAGCGGAATCGCGTCCGATCAGGCCATCGCGCATCTCGATCAAGCGCGCGGCCTGGCGAGCTACCTCTGGGGCGTGCGTCACCCAGACGAAGGTCAACCCATGCTCCTGGTTGAGCGAGAGCATCAGGTCGATGATCTCCTGGCTGGTTTTGCTGTCAAGCGCTCCGGTTGGCTCATCGGCCCACACAATAGAAGGAGCAGTGGCCAGGGCGCGTGCAATGGCGAAGCGCTGGCGCTGGCCTCCACTCATTTCAGCGGGACGGTGCCTGGCCCAGTCAAGCAGTCCAACTTGCTCGATACTTGCTTTGGCACGCTCGCGAGCTTCCCTGGGACGCACCCCGCTGACCAGCAGAGGCAGTTCTACGTTCTCCAGCCCGTTGAGCACGGGCAGCAGGTTGTAGGTCTGGAAGACGAAGCCCATCTCGCAGGCGCGAAAGGCGGTAAGTTCGCGATCGGACAGGCCGCGGATGTCCTGCCCCGCGATCTTGATGACGCCGGAGGTGACGCTATCGAGACCGCTCAGGCAGTTGAGCAGGGTGGTCTTGCCGCAGCCGCTGGGACCCATAATGGCGACCACTTCGCCGCGTCGGATGCGCAGGCTCACGCCTTTGAGGGCCTGGACTTTGAGCTTGCCGGTATCGTAGTCCTTGTGGACATCGATGGCTTCGATGATGGAGCCAATGCTTTCTACTGGCAGTGCCTGGTGATATGGTAATGATTGCTGCATACGAGAGGTTCGCTCCTTTCAGAGCCTGCCACTGTGGCAGCTCTTGTTGCTCTCTGGCATCGCTGCTTTTCAATTAGAAGTATGACCTGAAATAGGGAAAAGGTCATCGGTCTGCGGAAGGATTGTGCAATAGGTCTGGAGTCTGATGGATAAGGCAAGTGTTGGTGTAGGGCTCTTGACTGAGCAGAGGCGGCACTTCTTGTACTATACTATTAGCGATAGCGAATACTGCGCGATTCCTTGGGAGAGGGAGGAGAAAGAAGCAATGTGTTCGTGGGGCATTCAGAACTGGGGTCTGCGAGTATCGCAATAGTGTTCTCCGTACAACGGCTGTGTAGAAAGGAAATTCAGGAAGCGAATGACAATCACCAAGCGAAGGACATTTGTAGCCCCCCTTCATAAACCAGCGTCGATGCGACCCGATCTCACCGAACGCAGGATCCGCCAGGTGTGTGCCTGGATTGTGCTCTTCCTGCTTCTGGAAGCGGAACTCGGCCTGGCATGGGACAGGCGCTGGCATGACTACGTTGGGCGCGATCAATTCTGGATTCCGCCGCACATCATGATGTATGTAGGTATAGGCGGCACAGGGCTGATAGCCTTGTTTGTCGTGCTAGTAGATACGCTGCGCTATCGCCAGAAGAAAGCAGGGGTTGACGATAGTTCGACAGTCAGTATATTAGGACTCTTCCATGCTCCACTTGGCTTCATCCTGCTGGGTGTCGGCACACTCATTGACTTAATAGCCGCGCCTTTTGATAATTACTGGCATGAATTATATGGCATCGATGTCACGTTATGGACTCCCTTCCACCTCATGGGAGCACTTGGCGGGGTTATGGCAGGGTTGGGAATTATTTATGTCTTCGCTTCGGAAGCAGCGCATGAACGGCAGGTGGAGTACCCATCTCGCCGCCTTCTCGGCCTCAATGGACCTGAATGGGGAGTCATCGTGTTAATTGCAGGATTCCAGGAACTCGTTCTGCCGGCGTTGACGGCGTTTATTCCTATTGTGCTCGGTCCGGTACAGCTCTTAACATATCCACTCATCCTGACTTTCGTGGCGAGCAGTTGCCTCATAAGTTTACACCTGTGCATCCGCAGACCGGGTATAACACTGCTTACAGTTCTGATTCTCTGGCCCCTATCGGTGGTTACAGAGGTCTATGTCCTGTTTGCGCTGGATTTCATGGTAGCGAGGCTAGGACTATCATACCGCTTTGGGCGCGAGCCTGTTTTCAATGCAACGCTTGCCTTGTTACCGCTCCTCTTCCTGGTCTCTGCCGTGATTCTGGAGGCTGTAGCCTACTGGCAACATCATCATGGCAGGCAGAAGGATGAGGACCTGCGAGGCGCGTGGCTGCTGGGTGTTGTTATGGCGGTACCCGCAGTGGTGGTTCCTCCCATTATTGTGCATGCTCTAGCTTCCTTTATATGGTTGCCGCCAGATGTGGTTCACGTGCTTGAGCCTGGCTGGTTAGATATGCTGGTCTCACTGCCTTTGGCCATGCTGGTGGGGGCGATAACGGCCTCTCTGGGCACTGTTCTCGGAGATATCTGGAACTGGAACGAGCGGTAATCGGCTCCCATGGTATTGTTCTCAAGGAGCAGGTGATATGGCTTCTTCTTTCTCCTTCTATTGCACGCATTGTGGAGCCGCTAATGAATGGAAGCCTTGTCTACAGTAATCGCGGCCATTCCTACGGAGTAACGGCAGTGGCCTGGTCGCCCAATGGCACATACATTGCTTCGGGAGGATTTGAGGGCCGGATGCAGGTATTCTATGCGAAGGATGGCCGCCATGTCTATACCTACCGCGGCCCCTACATAATAACTGCGCTCACCTGGTCACCTGATAGCAGGTGTCTCGCTTTCAGCGACGATCATGGCCGCCTGCAGGTGCGGGATGCCACAGATGGAGGACATGCCTACACGTATAGTGGTCATGCCGCCTCGGTAACGTCGGTGGTCTGGTCGCCTAATGGGCTGCACATCGCCTCGGCAAGTGTGGAGGGCTCCGTGCATGTATGGGACCCCGCGCGGGGAAGTGAAGGCCGCGTCTACAGCAACTCCGGCCATAACAATGCTGTATCTGCCCTGGCCTGGTCACCCGACAGCACCCGTATTGCCTCGGCAGGCGCCGGTAAGACTGTACAGACCTGGGACAGCGAAGATGGACGCCACATCGCCTACTATTTCGGACACGGCGATGCTATAACCGCCGTAGCCTGGTCGCCTGATGGCACGCGCATCGCTTCCGCCAGTATCGATAAGACTGTACGCATTTGGGAGGTTGCCACGCAGAACTGCACTTTCGTCTACTCCGGTCACAGCGATAAGGTACTCGCCCTGGCCTGGTCGCCTGACGGCACGCGCGTCGCCTCCACTAGCGAAGATCGGACGGCGCACGTGATCGACCTGGGAGTGGACAGACAGTAGGTGTCAGTCAAAGCTCCCTGGATTTGACTTGCTTATTTGCTTATAGTAAGGTTGACTTTGCAGAGTCACGCATGCTATACTATCCCCAGCACAAAAAAGAGGCTGGTCAAACAGCCACGCATCCCCATTGACACTTCTTATAGTACTACCAAATTGGGCTATACACGGCTCAGAAATTTATTTCTTCCGCCAATCATGGTATACAATCCGTTTTGTATGTTGATATAACAATCAGGCATACACACTCACGTTTTCTAGACATCTGTGTAGAAAGTGAGGTCTTTTTGGAATTTCCTCGCAGCTAATGGCGGTATTTCTCTGATCTGGGAAACGGAAACTCTAGCTTAGCGTCAGAGGGAAGGAGAGACCTGATATGCCAATCATGGAAACTACCGATAAAATTGCTCCTCGTAGCGCATTACGTCATCGTCCGGTCGCAGGTGCTCCTGTGAGTGCAGACCAGAATCCTCCAGCTACCAACACGGCAACTCCCCTGGTGAAGCGTGCATCACGCTATCGCCAGCCGGAAACCGGAGACGAAGTCACAGAGTGGAAGCGCGGTGACAGCGACGATATAAAAAATAGGGGCACAGCTTCACTATTGACTCGGCGCATACCAATTGCGCCCACAGTGCTGCCGAAAACACCTCTGCCAGGAAAGCCACTAACCAGGAAGCAGCGGCCTGCACGGATGCACCCCTTGCTCTATCTTGGCGTGGGCATGTTAGCCATGCTTGCTTTGATCGCCGTGCTCAGCATAGTGACTAACTGGTTCACTACCACGCTCGATGACCTGCGCTATGGACGACCACGCACCTTTCAGATCGATGCCTATGTCGGTCATAACGAATCACCGGGCATGCCGAGTCATTTCCTTGCCGTGAACCTTCATGGGCGTATTGAAATCATCGAACTACCTGGCGGTGACGCGAGTCACGCGCGTATCTACATTGGCCCCCAGCTCTATGGGTCAGATGCCGACCTCATCCCAGTCACCCTCAGCTTCATCGATGTCAACGGCGATCATAAACCTGATATGATTATCACCTTTCAAGGAACACAAGTCGTGTTCATCAATGACCAGGGTGGATTTCGTCCACTCCGTCCCGAGGAGCGCAGCCCCGTGGAGCAATTTTTGCAACATCACGGGCAGTGAATGGATACGGGAATACTCGCTTGCTCTAACGCCTCCTGGCATGCAGCGGAAGAATAGTTCTCAGTATGCCAGGAGGCTCTGCATACTAATAGCAGGAGATACCAAGTGATTCGACAGGTAATCAACTCTCCAGTCTTTCTCGGGCCAGAGCACACTGATAAGGCGTGCTTACTGATTCATGGCTTTATGGGCACCCCCTTGGAAATGCAAGGACTCGGTGAAGCGTTAGCAGCCCAGGGCATACGCGTTTACAACATGGTGGTTGCCGGACATACAGGCAATCCCGAGGACCTTTTGCATGCTGGGAGAAATGAGTGGATGGCATCAGCCGAAGAGGGGCTGGGGCAACTGGCGAACTATCGCTACGTTTTCGTCGCAGGACTCTCGATGGGCGGCGCCCTGGCTCTGTTGCTGGCAAGCCGCCATCCTGAACGGATTGCCGGGGTGATAGCCATGTCCAGCCTGACACGTCTGATTGCCGGTGGCTGGCAGAGTATGGTGCTGCCGCTGCTGCCACTGGCTCGACACCTGATCAAGTGGTTCTATCCTGCTGCCGCGCTGGACTTCAATGATCCCATGGTGCAAGAAGAGGCACTCAAGCAGGCGCGGCTCCGCGATCCACAGGCTACGATCGACTTCTCGGATCCCAAAGTAATCGCGTACATTAAAGAAAACGTGCGTGTACCGGTGCCTGCCATCGACGAACTAATCCAGTTGACGAAGGAGGAACGAAGGAATCTGGACAAGGTGCGTTCACCCCTCTTGATTATTCATAGCAAGCGGGATATGAGCATTAAACTAGCCAGTGCAGAAGAGTTATACCGCCTGGCAACGGCAGCGTCACCGAAGTCTCTACATTTGTTAGAGCGGTCCGACCATGTCATTACTGTCGGGCCAGAGCAGGAAAAGGTCTACAAGTTGACGATTGAGTTCATCGAAGCCACTATTCGTAGCACCGAAAGCCCTGCCTAACCTGTGCGTTAATTATTGGAAATTACTTCGAAACGCTCTTGGGTGTTATTTTCTTGTTGAGTTAAAGATTGCCCTCCTGCTATGCTATTGCTTGTGACATCTCTACAACAGCATAACAGGAGGTGTGCCACAAGCGACGTCTCTAGTGCTTTGTGGCATGAGCAGTAGGGGTCTTCGTCGATTTGTGGGCTGCGGCTTTGGTAGGGTCCGCAGCTTGTGAGAGCACCGCGCCCACGGAGAAGCCTACACGCTTCCGGGCCGGAATGGTAATTTGCTTGCCCCCACGAATGGACTTGACCTTTCGACTGGCTACATCTCGTAGTTCCCAGGTGCCAAAACCCATCAAGCGCACTTCATGCCCTTGCGCGATATCCTCGCGAACGACTTCGGTGAAGGCCTCAATGACTTTACTGGTTTCTTTCAAATTCAGACCTGCTCTAGCAGCAATCTGGTGGATCAGCTCATCTTTTCCAACGACGGTATGGCCCTTTGTAGAAACTGCAGTCATTTGGTATGTCACTCCTTACGCATATCATGCAGCGGACCCCATGATCCCTGCACATTACTGCAACACGCACTCACCATTTGGCAAAGGTCGCCTTCTTTTTGAAGGGCAATCCATCTATCCACTATGCGCGTTGGAATGGAGTTACCATTCACTTCCACTATACAGAACCCCACCAAATACCTTGTATGATTCGCGATAGGCAACTACATGACTCGCGGTTCTAGTTGTCACCTTTGTTGTCACCTTTGTGTTTCCAGTGCAGTCAGGGTGGCTTTCCACTGCAGTCGTGTCGCCCTCGCACTGTAGTGCGGCCGCCTTTCCACTGCAGTGCGCGCGTTTGCATTGCAGTAACCGACCAACCGATTGTTTAAAACACTTCCGGGGACGTATCGCCTCCAGGTTTGCCACTATAGAGCATTCATGGACTGTCGGACGATCGGTCAGCGACTGAGTCCGCGTTTGAGCGCCTCGGTATACTCGTTGACTGCTCGGACACTCACCGCTGCATTGGGGACCAGTCCCTCGAAGCCGTGGAAGGCACCGGGATAGACGTGCAACTCGATGGGAACACCAACCTGCATCAGTCGCATCGCGTATTCGATGTTTTCATCGCGCATCAGATCGAGCTCACCGATCATCATATACGCGGGCGGTAAGCCAGAGAGATCCTCCGCACGGGAAGGTGCTGCATACGGAGAGACGTCGCCCTGGCGATCTTCACCCAGATACGCCTTCCATCCCAGCAAGGATGCGGGTCGACCCCATACCATGTCTTCAGCAGCCATTTGGTGGCTCGAAAGGGTAATATGCCGGTCGTCGAGACAGCCGTAGAGCGGCATTTGAAAGATGAGCTTGACCTCCTTCTGCAAAACTCATGGCAGAGTGACAGCTTGACTTCTGGTCGTTTTTCTGGTATAAAATGAATGAGGTTCATTCATGAGGAGGCACAGGTGCCAGAGAAGATAGCTGAAGAGACACGACCCAAGCGTGACGCCATCCTGAACGCCGCGCGTACCCTCTTTGCTAAGCAGGGCTATGAGGAGACCACTATTGCCGGCATTGCCGGGGCCGCTGGCGTGGCCGTCGGAACGGTCTACCTCTACTTCCGTAACAAACACGAGGTGTACACCGCGGTCGCGCTGGACATTGAAGCCACCATTGCGGCTGTGTTTCAAGATCCAACGCTCTTCCATTTGCCCTTTGAGGAGGCCCTGGACGCCATGGTTGACGCGATCTTTCGGGAGAGCCGCACACATAAGGATCTAATGGCGCTCCTGCAAATCGACATGCGCTCGTCAGAAGAGATCCTGCAGCATAAGCACACCAACGAACGTGTCACCCAGGCCATCGCGGCCATCCTGCAACGGGCTATTGACCAGGGGCAACTCGCACCGTGCAACACGGAGATGTACGCGCAACTGCTCAACCTGCTCGGGAGCTCCGTTATGCACCAGTGTTTCGCGGTCGAAAAAGGCGAACGTGAACTCCTGTACCGTCAGTACCTGACCGAACTCACTGAGCGCTTATTCTTCGGACCTTCTCTGCGTGAAGGGCAAAGAAGCGAGTAAGACCATTCCGTTTTGCAACCTTACCCACTCGCGAATCGTACAAGGAGAGAGAAATATGAATGAACTTCATTCAATACAGTGTATAATCAAGAGAGTCACATCGCCTGTGTTGTAGGATGTCATGAATGAACTTCATTCATTTCACAGAAAGGAATCGTATATGAAAGCCTTTGTCACTGGAAGTACCGGACTGCTCGGCAACAACCTGGTGCGTTTGCTGGTCGAGCAAGGATACGACGTGAAAGCGCTCGCCAGATCACGTCTGAAAGCGGAGCAGCTGTTCTCTGATCTCCCGGTCACCATTGTTCTGGGAGATATGCACGAGGTGAACAGCTTTGCATCCGAACTCAATGGATGTGATGTCTTATTCCACACTGCTGCCTTCTTCCGCGACTACTATCAACCAGGGAGCCATTGGAAGGCCTTGTGGGACACCAATGTGCAGGGAACCATGACCCTGCTAACCGCAGCAGAAAAACGCGGGGTGAAGAAGGTCATCTACGTGAGTTCGAGCAGTGTGATTGGCTCCAGACCTGGGAATGCTCCAGGTGATGAGTCCACACCGGTTGACGCCAAGCAGTTGAAGAATCTCTACAGCAAGAGCAAAGCACTGGCGGAAGATGCCATTGATGCCTTCCTCGCACGCCACACCCTGCCGGTCGTGCTCATTCTGCCCAGCGCCATGTTTGGGCCGGGAGACATCGGGCCTACCAGTACAGGACGGCTGGTGCAGGACTTTCTTGCACGCAAGATACCAGGGATTGTTGATGGGGGACTGAGCGTCGTTGATGCTCGCGATATCGCAAACATTATGTTCACTGCCGTAGAGAAGGGCAAGAGCGGTGAGCGCTATATTGCAAGCGCCGGATATATGGCAATGGCTGACATCCTCGGCGTGCTGGAAAAAGTCTCTGGCGTCCCTGCCCCAACACGCCGCATCCCGTATGCGGCCACGCTTGCGTATGCCTCAGTGCTTGAGTGGGTTGGGCGGATCACCAGGCAACCGGTGCTCGTTTCACGCGAAAGCGTCCGCATACTCCACACACAACGAACGGTGAGCGCTGACAAAGCAACACGAGAACTGGCCGCGACTTTTCGCCCGTTTGAGCAGACCATCCGCGATGAGGTCGCATGGTACCGTACCCATCAGCAAGGCTGAAAGACAGGAAGGAGAAACAGACCAATGGTCAGTACACCCAAACAGCAGGTAGGCACAACTCGTGCTCCTACCGTGCCACAGTATGTCAACGAACTGGTGAAAGTGATCCTGCGCTCGCCGCTGCATGGCCTCTTGAGCAAGCACAGAATGCTCCTTACCTTCACAGGACGCAGGAGCGGAAAGCGCTATACCGTTCCGCTGAGCTATGCGCAGGAGGGAGAGACCATTTTCTGCATTACCGGTCACTCTTCCTGGTGGAGAAACCTGCGCGGCGGTGTCCCGGTGAGCGTCATGCTGAAAGGGCAAACACACGATGGCATGGCTCAGGCGATTTTTGAAGATCCAGCAGTGATCGTGCAAGGCCTTCAGAAGCTCCTGCAAGCGATTCCCAGTGACGCGAAATACCACGCGGTGAAACTTGACTTCAACGGTCACCCCAATGCAGAAGATATGGCGAAAGCGGTGTCTAGCAGCATTTTGATCCGTATTCAACTAACTTCATCAGAATATGTAAGTTGACTACACCCTCGCACTGGTTACTTGTCGCGTTTTGCAGATACTTATGGTATACTCATCCTATCCCTTTCCCATGGAAAAGTCTACTTACAGAATCGAAACATCGCCAGTAATCCCTATGACTGGAGAATATATAGGGGCGATGTGTTCTATAGAGTAGGCAGCATGATAACCGTCCAGCGAAGCGGCCAGTATGAGAACCAAAGGCATGGGCCTGGCTCGAGGAGCTATGCTCGCACGGCACGCCTGTTCATTTGTCTGTTCTATCGGCGTATCTACGCCTGGCCATGATTCATGAAGCTGGGCGCATGTTAGAGGAGGGCACACTATGCAGGACAGCATCCAAGTAGCAGCCGCGCAAAACGGGCTGACGCTTAAAGCCTATCGTGGCGATGGGGGAGTGCTCCTGGCCTTCGACCTCGATCAACATCTGACAGCAAACCTCGCCGGCTTTGCGGTACAGTGTACCCCCTCCAATGGACCCGCCACCTATCTGCTGAACCGCCTCAGCTTCGACACTCCTATCACTGCTGCTACCACGCCGCAGGCGCGCCCATGGACTCCTTCCAACCTGGCACCTTTTCAGAAGTTCCGCTGGATGCACTTTCCCGCCGATCTGGAGCCGGGAGCCTATACCTATACGATCACCGCCATGTATTTCGGTCCCGGTGGGTCCACCCAGCTCACCCCTGGAGTATCTGCCGCTATCTCTCTGGAGTTAGTCCCCTCGCAGCCACAGTTCCAGCACTTTGAGATGGGGTTCACCCGCGGCGATCTCTCGTCTCAAGCCTATGCCGATAAGTTCAAAAATGCTCCCATCGAGCCGGTCGGCGCCAAGACGCTCGACTACGATACTGCGCCCTTCCAGGCCCAGTACGCCTGGCTTGGCTACCATGCCCGCAAGATGGTGTTCGGCTTCCTCCAGGAATGCCTGGCCGATCCCGACGTCACCCTGGACTTGTTCGCCTATGACCTCGACGAACCGGACATCGTGCGGATGCTGCAGCAGTTCGGTCCCCGCTTGCGCGCCGTGCTGGACAACGCACCGCTGCACACCAAGGCCGGCGCGGTGGAACCCGAGGCCAGAGCACGCCTGGTCGCCTCGGCCAGTGCGGCTAACGTCGTGACCGGCCATTTCAAGCGCTTCGCCCACGATAAGGTGCTGATCAAGAAGGACAAGGATGGCAAGGCGGTCAAGGTGCTGACCGGGTCGGCCAATTTCTCCGTGCGTGGCCTCTACGTCCAGGCCAATAACGTCTTGATCTTCGACGATCCGGGCACCGCCGTTCTCTATGAGCAAGCCTTCGAGGCGGCGTTTACCAACATGGCTCACGCGGACCAGGCGCCGATTGTGAGCCAATGGTTCGACGTGGCTGCTGCGGGGCTGCCGCCGTTCTCGGTCAGCTTTGCTCCGCACAGCAGCGCAAGCATCTCACTGGACAAGGTAAGCGCGGCGCTCCAGAACGCCCAAAGCTCGGTCCTGTTCGCGGTGATGGAGCTTGATGGGGGTGGTGATGTGCTCCAGCAACTGCGTGAGCTGGCCGGGCGAGCAGGGATCTTCTCCTATGGTATCACCCAGGCGATGAAGTCTGGCCCTGCCGATCAGGGCAGTTCAGCTCAGTCGATGGGCATCAACCTGTACAAACCGGGACAGAGCAACGGTATTCTCACCTCGTTTGCCTTCCTCAAGAGTCAGGTGGCTCCACAGTTCCAGGCTGAGTGGGGCGGTGGGATGGGCCAGGTGATCCATGACAAGTTCATCGTGACGGACTTCAACGACCACATGCCCCTAGTCTTTACCGGGTCGTCGAACTTGGCCGAGGGCGGCGAGATGGAGAATGGGGACAACCTGCTGTGCATCGCCGACCGCGCCACGGCGATCGCCTATGCCGTAGAGGCGATTCGCCTGGTCGACCACTACCACTTCCGTGCCTGCATGCAGTCGGCAACAAACGAGCAGCCGCTCCAGCTGCAACCGAATGGCGCAAACTGGTGGGCGCCCTACTACGATCCGACCGACATCAAGTCTCGCGAGCGCGCCCTGTTCAGCCGTTGACCCAAGCCCGATGAGTTTCGGTTACGGCAACATGATCTCGCGTATTATGAAGCTCACTGTAGTAAACCGTCGAGAAATTCTAATGGCAACTATGGGACGGCGTACTCTGGGAAAATGCTCGATTCTCAGGTATACTTGTTCCTGAGGAGAGCATCATTTCCCACAAATGTTCTTCCAAACCACATCCATCCTAGAGCAGGGCTCCACATACCCATCATCCCTATTTCTTCCGTGACTCTCCGGGCGGTCAGGACACAATGAACCAGGCGAGGACCCGCCTGGAGAGTACTGCTTGCCGGTTGTCACATAGTCTTGCTTCATGCATCTGTGTAAATGTACATGCTATGCTGCAGAACCACGGTACCAACACGAAAGGGAACCTGCGTATGGAAACACTGCCTGCTGTCCAGGTGATCGAAATCTTGATCCATGCATATGGCAAACTGGTCTTCCATACCATCTATGGCCTGACCGGGGACTGGGAGGAGAGCCAGGATCTCACCCAGGACACCTTTGAGCAGGCCTTGCGAGCGCTTGATGCTGCCCGCGCTGCTAGTGGCATGCACTTTCACGCCAAAGCCTGGCTGTTGCGTATTGCCGTCAATACGGTGCGCATGCAGCAGCGGCGGCGCAGCCTCATGCGCTTCATCCCGTTCTCGCATCTGCGTGAGGCCCAGCAGGAAGAGGACGACACAGACCTGCTGGTGGATGCCATGGCGCCCGTGCAGCCAGCAGGATACGGCACGCACGACACAGGTGATCCGGCAGCAGTGGTGGCCGAACGGGAGGCGATCCGATGCACGCTGGCGCGGCTTCCCGAGGCGCTGCGTACGCCGCTGCTCCTTTTTATCGTTGGCGGCCTCTCCTCCACCGAAATCGCAGCGCTACTCGAGTTGGGAGAGGCAGCCGTGCGGCAGCGGCTCTCACGTGCCAGGCAGCAGTTCAGGCGCCTCTACGCCGCTGAGAGTGGGGAGGCGCTGGTCGATGCTGCCGCCACGACCGGAGCGAGTGTGGCTCCTAGTCGAGATATGAAGGTACCCGCACCCGTCCGATGGGCGCCACTACGTACTACAGCATAAGGGGAAGGATCAGTGAAGATACATGCTCTAGGCACACCGATGTGCCAGCAAGAGGGGACGAGACTGAGCACGGAACACACGATCCGAGCTCCGCCTTGCACTCCTGGTGATGGCGTTGTTGGTCTATCGTAGAAAAGACAACATGTGAGATACGACGACTTCAGGCGAGTCGCTCCTGGGACTCGCCTTTCTGAACATAGGTGAAGAGCCTCGGAAAGGCTCCAGCGAGCATTTCCCTCGATCCCCATCTCTTGGCCTGGTGACAGTATTCAGGATGACTTTCAGGTGCCGACACAGAGCCAAAAGACCAGCAACAGCAAAAAGGAGCATCCGCCATGCCCACCCTGGAAAAAACTGATGGCAGCCTGCCTGGGAGCGCTTTGCCACCGAAGAACGCAAAGTCAGTTGGGATGGCTACTTGTCCTACGATGGAGTGCTCTATGGGCTGCCCTCATCGCCACCGGCTCGGTGGTCCAGGTGCGGGAATGGCATGGGACTCTCAAGGTCTGGCACGCAGGACAACGCCTCGTCGAACTGGCCAAACGTCCGCAGTCGCAGACGCATGTCGAGCATCCTGATCAATTTCGTGGCATTCCTCCTGCCGCATCCAGGCAGGCGCAGGTGGTTCCCATCGGCCATCTGCGTCCCGCCTCGGCCTCGTGCATGCGCGGGATCTGGCCGAGTATGATCAGCTCTGTGGTCTGGAGGTGGCAGCATGCAACCCCAGTTGAAACAATTGGGTCTCACCCAACTGGAGAAAGCCTTGCCCGCGCTCTATGAGACTGCCAGGCAGGAACCGTGGACCTATGAAACCTTCATGAAGCAGGCGATCGCCTCCGAAATCGAGGGACGAGATCGACGCGCCGCTGAACGGCGCATGACCGCAGCTCGTCTGCCTGCGATCAAGACGCTGGAGGCCTTTGAGTTTGCTTTTCAGCCCAGCCTCTCCGAGCGACTGCTGTGGGAATTAGCCGATCTCTCGTTTGTCCAGACCACGACCAACATCGTTTTCCTGGGACCGCCGGGGGTTGGGAAAACACACCTCAGCTTGGCGCTCACAGTAAAGGCCCTGGCGGCAGGCTATTCGGCTTTGTTTACCACCTTGACCCACCTGGCCGAGGCGCTGGACACCGCTTCCTATCCGGGCCTGGTTCGCCAGCGGCTGCGTCGCTATACTACCCCCAGTGTTCTGGTGATCGACGAGGTGGGGTACACCAAGCTTTCGCCCGGACAGGCGCATCATTTCTTTGAGCTGGTCACCGCTCGCTATGAGCACGGCTCGATCAGACTTCCCTCCAACACGGGGTTTTCCGATTGGGGCGGCCTCCTGGGGGACGAGATTCTTGCCACAGCACTCCTCGACAGGCTGCTTCATCATGCTGAGGTCATCCCCATAAATGGCCGCAGCTATCGCATGAAAGATCGTCGGGAGACGTTGGAAGCAGGGGGTCAAAAATGAGAGGAGGGTCAATTTTCGGCTGGCGCACATTGGTCGGCGTTGGGGTCACACCTGGTTGGCGCACCAATGCTGGCGTTCTAGTCCGCTGGGGGCTAGATGGTTTTTAACGGAGGAAGATAGGACAAATGGGCGGTCAAAATTATCCGAGCGCAAAAGTACGTCGGCGTTGACAACGGAAAGCTCTTCCGGGTAATCGGCAGCACCTCACTCAGCCACTTCGCTTGCAAGCGCACCCACTCCGCAATGGCGAGCGGCGTCCTCATCCCGGCCACTTTTCCCAGCAGGATCAAGGTGAAAACCAAGGCTACGCTGTAACGCACTCCTCGCTTGTGTCGTCCATCCTGCACTTGCTCCAAGGCTCGATACACTGACAACGCATCGATCTCTACCGGCAGTTCCATCTGTTCCATTACCGTATCTAACGTGCTATAGTTCATCCAGGGTCTTTCCTCGCTTTCTGAGATGATGAGAGTTTTTCTCATTCTAGCAAGGATGGACTCTTGTGTTTCTTCTTTGGGACTTTTAAATAGCCCTGGACACGCTCTGCCTTGCATGCCTATGACTGCGCCGCCTGCACTAACCGCCGCGCGATGCTCTCTGAGTCGGGCACAAACGCAAAGTGCTTGCGAGCGTAGGCGCGAAAGAGCGCCTGATACCTGAACCGGTTGGCTCCCCAGCGCGCGATAAAAGGGAACCTGACGAGTCCTTTGGTCCTGTTGGACCAGGTGACCCGTACACTCGTTGCGTGCGCAACGTGGGGAATGCCCAGCTGAGTCTTACAGGCCATAGTGCGCTTTCTATCCATCGTCCGATCCGGATAATGTACTTGACAAACCGCAAACTGAAGCGTATGCTTATGCCAACTGGAGGCGCAAGAGAGCAACAATGCCAGGAAGAAAGGTGCATACTCTCATGGCTCAGCAGTCCATCACCCGACTATCGATTTTGACTTGCGGATCTATCGTCAGCATTACTGCAAGCAGCGGGGGCTGGATGAACTGGACGCCGCCCTGATCGCGAAAATAAGCGGCTATGAATGGCTGCCACTCGATGCTTTCGCCGCTCGCGCCGAGGCTGAACACCTACGGGCAACACGGCCTGATCTGGTTCGCCACGCAGAGCGCATCCGCAAAAAGTGGAACAACGCCAAGAGCGATGCACTCGGACTCTGCACTCATGCCTCATGGGGTGGAGCGATCTTCGTCACGAATGATGGCGACTTTCATGGGAAGAATCATGATGAATTGGAGCGGCTGACCAACGGTCAAATTGTATGCCCCCGCGAGGCGATAGCCGTGGTGCGACGCACAATCGGGGGAGGAGTGTCGAGCTTCCAGGTGATAAACAGCCCTCTCCTCTGATCAAAACCCGCTGGTCGTCAAAGGAAAATATGCTATTCAGAGAACAAGACAAAGCGTAATGAGTAAGGAGGTGTCAGATATGACCCTAGACCTTTTTACTGCTCCATTGGACACAGTGACAGCTACCGATGTGATTGACTTCCTGAGTCGTTACGACAACGCTGGGGGCCAGGCTTCCCCCGCATCTACGATGATACTTCTTATAGCCACTCACCTTACACTTTAGAGGTCAAGTAGTAACGGACCCCAAAAACAACGAGAAGGAAGAGCAAGAAATACTTCCCTGGCTCTACAAAGGGCTTGAACTGAAGTAGGGAAGACGCTCTCTCAGGAAAGAGAGCAGTTCTCCGTGGTCTCGCTGACTCGCTCAATATCGAGTCGTGATAATGAGCCTTAATTCAGCACACCCAATGTTAGCGTCGCGCATTTTTCACCAATCATGGAAAAGTTTTATGATGCAAACACTCCATGAATTATTTTACATGACTTGCAGCAGCCTTGGTATCATTTTGCGTGACGGAACACGAACACTTGTCAGATCCCGCTGGTCTGTGCTACAATCATTTCCAGACCGATCTTCAAGATAACTACACTTATCTTGAAGATTTCGGGCCAAAACGCAGCCGCCAAAAACGCTGTAGAAACGCCGGTGATAGCGCAAGGAGGTGCATTATGCGTCGCAATCTCGCTGTGGTACCAGATGGAACGACGGAAGACAAACTGATCGATCTGTGGGTTCGCCTCAAAAAAAGTGTCCACACCCAACGGGCGTATCGCCACGATATCGAGGTATTCCGCGACTTCGTTGAAAAGCCTCTCGCTGCAGTCACCCTTGAGGATGCCCTGGACTTTTGCGACAACCTTGATGAGCTTGAGATTACCAACAAGCGTGGCGAAACGAAGCCCCTGGAGGACAACAGCAAGCGGCGCATTCTCAACTCGGTGAAATCCCTCTACAGCTTCGCGTATAGCTCTGGTCTCTTCCCGGTCAACGTCCTGGCCGCCGTCAAGCCGCCCTCGGCCAAGAGCGCCATCTCGCAACGCATCCTCTCGGAGGCGACCGTGCTCAAGATGATCGTGCTCGAGCAGGAAGCGCGCAACCACGCCATCCTGCACGTGCTCTACGCGGCCGGCCTGCGCGTCTCCGAGCTGTGCAACCTGCGCTGGCGCCACGTCATCCGGCGGGCGAGCGGCGTCCAGCTCGACATCGTGAGCGGCAAGGGCGACAAGCAGCGCCACGTGCTGCTGCCGGAGGGCTCCTGGCACATCCTCTCGGCCATCCGGGAGGGAGCCGCGGACACGGACTTCGTCTTCCGCTCGCGCCAGGAGGTCTCGCGCGGGGGGTACTATAAAGGCACGAGACTGGACACAACGACCATCTTTCGCATTGTGCGAGAAGCCGCAAAACGGGCTGGCGTGCCGAACTGGTATGAGGTTTCTCCCCACTGGCTGCGGCATTGTCATGGTTCCCACGCCATCGATCACCAGGCACCACTCACCGTCGTCCGCGATACCCTGGGCCACAGTAACATTGCCGTGACCAACGAGTATGCGAAGGCCCGTCCGGATCAAAGCTCATCCGGCTACCTCCCCTTATCGTGAGGAGGCGGACGGATGACTTCCCTGATCAGCAATCTTCCTGGCGAACGAGAGACGCATAGATTCATACAGACAAGACGTTCTTTGATATATGTATGCCGTCTGCAAAGTACTTGACATCAACGCTGTCAGGAACATGTGGCGCTGGCGAACGCTCCTGCTCTGGATGAACGCGCGAACGTTGCTCTGCACAACCGTGCGGGGAAACGCATGGTAATGGATAGAGAAAGGAAAACGCCTATTGGAGCATTTTTTATGAAGAGTGACCATCCTTTTATGAAGAGTGACCATCCTTGACGGTGAAGTCGATGCCGTTGTGGTAGGTCCAGCCCTCTCCTGCCTTCAGCGCGTACGGGCGCATGCTTGGGGTGTCCATTGGTCCCTCCCTTATGGTCTGGATTGCCCTCCAGCCCTGTTTCCTGATCGAACGTCTCGGCTGGGAAGCAGTGGTGTTGAGATGATCCAGAGGTGGCCGAACGGGTCGGCCAGTCGCCCTTTTTTTCCCTGCACAGGCTTGTTGGCCTAGTATAACGCTTCTTGTTCGCGCTGTCTCATGGGTGCCCCTCACTTCTTGAAGCGTCATGCGCCGTTGGCGCGCCACTCCGTATGTTGAGAGATCTAGAGGTGAACTCCCTCCCTGTCTTTCACGAGCTTCTGAATGTCAAAGAAAAGAGCGGCGTTTATCCAAGCATGAGAGCATTTGCTAGCAACGATCACTGCTCTGTGGGGAGCTTTGGCGAAGGGAGAAGTGTCGGCATCCCTGTTGAAAGCGTAAGGCCAATGGCTATAAGAAGTCTGTCTTGAAAAACAGACGCAAAGGGTGTCCGTATTTTCCCCGCAAAATGTAGGCCAGTGACAATTTTCCTGACACCGATTGTTGGCTAGAGACACTATTTCCGGCATAGTGGGAGGCTAAGGTCATTTTTGCTGGCATGCAAAGACAATACATGTGGCACACCTCTCCACATCAAGCAGCATTAGTGCAGGTTCAAGGACAATTTATGTGACATCCTACACTGTGGTACGCAGCGGCACCCTCCTCTCCCGACCAGGAGCTGCCATCGTGGTAGCGACATCGACCAGTGCGTCACCACTCTCAGCAGTGTAGATACGCCGGATTCAGGAGAATTTAAGGTACTTGTAGCTCTTACCCGTTACTCAACTTAGACATCACCGTCATAATAGACGACGGATTCAGAAGGGAAAGTTTACAGTACTGACCAGGCCTGTGAGTCATCCATCCGCCATACTACGGCTCGCCTGCGTTGGTGTGCTGTCTTGTTTCGTCGCGAGAAGCGAAACACCTCTTCCTGTCCTTGCCCATAGCAAGAGAACAGCCAGGGCCTGTCTCCCTTTGGGGGAAGCTGAGAGACAGGTACTAAGAAAGCCATCCTTCATTCCTGCTGACCATCCAAAGGAGTGTTCTCGTGCAACCACGGGTAGACACAGCAGTCGCGCCTCCTGTGCAGGCGTTATCGACTTCCTGGTGCCCGTCACACATGGGGTGTGCTATCTAGTTTCAACGTCACTTTTATTAGTGAGAAAGGGAGATCTCCACATGTCCGTTTACCACCACGGTACGCATCCTGTTTTGTCTCCGGTTCATCTCTTTCGCTTGCTTCGCCCTTGTCTCCGTCTGACGTTTTCCCACGTTTGGCGTTCTTTCATGGCTTTGCTCCTGGCTGTGACCTTCGCGTGCGCGGCGGCCACCAGCGGCGTCGCCACCGCACTTGCGGCTCCGTCAGCGTCGTCCAGCCAACCCAACTTCGGCCCGAGCGTCTACATCTTCAATCCCGGCATGCCGCAGAGCGAGATCCAGGCGACGGTCGACGCGGTGGCAAACCAACAGGTCTCCAACCAGTTCGGAACTCAGCGCTATGCACTGCTGTTCGAGCCCGGCACATATGGATCCAGTACCGACCCCCTCAACTTTCAGGTCGGCTACTACACCACCGTGGCGGGCCTCGGCCTCTCCCCGAACGACGTCGTCATCAACGGGTCCATCTACGTACACAACCAATGCTTCGGCGCCAACAACTGCACCGCGCTCGTGAACTTCTGGCGATCGTTGTCGAACCTGACCATCAACGTGACCACCCCGAACTTCGGCTGCTACAGCGGCGAATTCTGGGCAGTGTCGCAGGCCGCGCCGATGCGTCGGGTCCACGTCAACGGGTTCGCCACCCTTATGGACTATTGCACCGGTCCGTCGTTCGCGAGTGGCGGCTTCATCGCCGATTCAGAGTTCATCGGCAGCACCGTGGTCAACGGCTCGCAGCAGCAGTGGCTGGTCAGGAACAGCCAGCTCGATGGTTGGTCCAACGGCGTCTGGAACCAGGTGTTCTCAGGCGTCGTGGGTGCGCCCGCCCAGTGCTTCCCCGGTCAGAAGTCATGCGGTGGCCCGTACACCACGCTCGCGACCAGCCCGGTGACACGAGAAGCGCCATACCTGTACATCGACTCTAATGGGAACTACAACGTCTTCGTGCCCTCGGTGCAGCGCAACTCCGTGGGCACGACATGGGTCGGCGGCGCGACGCCCGGCTCGTCTATCTCAATCAACAAGTTCTTCGTTGCCCAGCCGACGGACTCCGTAGCGACGATCAATGACGCATTAGGTTCCGGCATGAACCTCATACTGACCCCGGGTATCTATCACCTGAACCAGAGCATCGAGGTCACGCGTCCCGATACCGTGGTGCTCGGTCTCGGTTTCCCGACGCTGATCCCTGAAAACGGAATCGTGTCAATGAGTGTCGCCAGTGCGAAGGGGATCTTGATCTCGGGGATGATCTTCGACGCGGGCACAAAGAACTCTCCAGTGCTACTGCAGGTCGGAAACGGCCACGGGAGCAGTGACAATGACGCCTCCGACCCGACGGCTCTTCAGGATGTGTTCTTCCGTATCGGCGGCGCAGAGGCAGGCAGCGCGACGACCAGCCTGGTCGTCAACAGCAAAAACGTCATCCTCGATGACATCTGGGCATGGCGGGCCGACCACGGCAACGGTGTGGGTTGGACCAACAACACTGCCGACACCGGCGTCATCGTCAACGGTGACAACGTGACCGCGTACGGCCTTTTCGTCGAGCACTACCAGAAGTACGAGGTGATCTGGAACGGGAATGGCGGCACGGACATCTTCTTCCAGAACGAGATGCCC
>WNFA01002192.1_pt1 | contig 22502 bp, 18 predicted proteins | sample 5400481 | NCBI WGS metagenome assembly WNFA01 (sample SAMN13153340, study PRJNA577476) | soil metagenome | isolation source: 120 cm saprolite under Douglas fir tree site 2 hole 1 replicate 2 | place: USA:California | collected 2015-04-18
CGATCCAGGCGCAGACGATGACGGCGGTCTGCTGCGAAAGATAGATCAAGAGCAGCGGCGCGATCGCGATGACCGGCGTGACCTGCAGGATCACCGCATAGGGAAACAGCGAATATTCCAGCCATTTCGACTGGTTGAACACCAGCGCCAAAGCGATGCCGCCGAAGGCCGCGGCGGCGAATCCTTCGAATGTGGTCAATAGCGTGACCAGCAGCGATTGCAACAACACCGGCCAGTCGCTGACGAGGGTCTGGAACACCGCCGATGGCCCCGGCAGCACATAGGGCGGAATATCGTTGACGCGCACCACGAGCTCCCAACTCGCGATGCCGGCCGCAAGCACGACGACCGGAAGCAGGATCCGGACAACACGCAACGCGCGGCTCTCCGGCCCGCCTTGCGCGACGGATAATGGCGGTGTTTGCAACGAGCTCATGAACCGGGCTTTTCGGGCGCCAGTGCGCCGGAAACCTTGCGGCAATAGCCGGCATATTCGGCCGAGGTGCGAAAATCCTCTCCCCGCGGCTCAGGCGTGTCGATGCCAAACTCGGCGCTGAGGCGTCCGGGCCGCGGTGTCATCACGATCACGCGCTGCGACAAATACACCGACTCGAATACCGAATGCGTGACGAAGATGGCGCGGCGAACGGTTCATCCATCAGGAGGATGTCGGGATCGGTGACCAATGCGCGCGCCAGCGAGACCCGCATCTTCATGCCGCCGGATAATTCGCGTGGGTAGGCGTCGGCAAATTCGGTCAACCCCACCTGCGTCAGCGCCTGATCGATGCGCGCATTCGCCTCGGCGGCCGGCGCATGCGCGAGTTTCAGCGGTAACCGCACGTTTTCGCGCACGCTGGTCCACGGCATCAGCGTCGGCTCCTGAAACATAAAACCGATGGAATGTCCCGGGCGCGCCTGACCGGCGGGTTTGGAAATGCCGACGGTGCCGGAGGTCGGTGCGCTGAGCCCCGCGATCAGCCTCAGGGCGGTCGACTTTCCGCAGCCCGACGGTCCGAGCAGGGAAACGAACTCGCCCTTGCTCACATCAAGGTCAAATGGTCCCAGTGCCATCACGCCACTGTCATAGACCTTGGTGACGCCGCGCAGGCTTACCGCGAGGCCCTCGGTACGGGAACAGGCTTCGGACAACGCTGCGGGCCCGACCATCACGACTCTAGTTCTTTCTAGTTCTTGGGCCGCAGATCCAGGCCGACCCCCTTATTGGCAAAGCGAAGCGTGTACGACTTGCGGAAGTCGATGTCGCGGCGGACCGCGCCGGCCCGCACCATCTTGTCGAAGAAGCTTGCGACCCTCGCATCGGTCATGGCGCCGATACCGTCGCGCAGCGCGTCGCCGGAATCGACAATTCCGTATTCCTTCATCTTGGCGACGGAGTAGGCCAGCAAGTCGTCGGTCATTTCCGGATTGAGCTTCTTGATCATCGCGTTGGCGGGCGCGTTATCGCCGTAAAGATAATTGTACCAACCGACGATCGAGGCGTCGACAAAGCGCTGTACCAGGTCCGGCTTCTTGTCGATGAGCTCACGGCGGGTTTCGATCAGGGTAGAGTAGGTGTTGAAGCCATTGTCTGCCAGCAAAATGATCCCCGGCTTGAATTTGGCCGCTTTCTCGATCGCGAACGGCTCCGAGGTGACATAGCCCTGCATCGCGCTGAGGCGGTCGGCGAGAAACGGCTGTGAGTTGAATGTATAGGGCTTGACCTTTTCCTCGCTGAATCCGTATTCGGACTTCAGCCATTGAAAATAGCTTGAGATCCCTTCCTTGGACACGAACAGCGTCAGCGGCTTGAGGTCTTCCAGTTTGGCGACCTTCGATTCCGGATGCGTCAGGAAAACCTGCGGATCCTTCTGGAAGATGGCGGCGACGGTCACCACCGGCACGTTGTTGGCGGCCGCGTCGAATGACATCAAGGTGTTCGCGGCCATGAAGAAGTCGAGCTTGCCGGCGATCAGCAGCATGCGGTTGTTGTCGTTGGGACCGCCTGGCACGATGGTGACGTCGAGCCCATATTTCTTGTAGGTGCCGTCGGCCAGGGCCTGGAAAAATCCGCCGTGCTCGGCCTCGGCGACCCAGTTGGTTCCGAACGAAACCTTGTCCAGCGCGGTTTGGGCACCCGCCGGCGAGATGGCGACAAGAGCGGCCACGAGGCCGGCGGTTAACGCTCGCAGCAAATAGACCGGGTTCATGATTGGACTCCGTCGATCGTTTTGGCCCATGATAGGAAGCTGGACGATGTTGGTACGGGTTCGCCAGGAATGAACGCAGGCTACCCTGCAAATTGACTTAAAGAAATGTTTCGCTCGATGACTTCATCTGTTCCCTCCCGCGACTGGACCGAAATCCACTGGCCTGACATCGCCGGAGACGAGCCGGCGCGATGGATCGCCGTCCTGCCCCTGGCAGCCACCGAGCAGCACGGTCCGCATTTGCCGGTCGGTACCGATGTCATGATTACGCAGGCCTACCTTGCCCGGGTGCGCGAGCTTCTCTCCGACAGCATTCCTGCGACGTTCCTTCCGCTTCAGCGGGTCGGGATTTCGACCGAACACATGGGCTATCCGGGCACGCTGACGCTACCGACCGAGGTTGCGCTGAAGACCTGGATGGCGCTTGGCGAATGCGTCGCCCGCGCTGGCATCAAAAAGCTGGTCATGGTGACAAGTCATGGTGGCAATAGCGCGGCCATGAGCCTGGTGGCGCAGGATCTGCGCGCGCGATGCGGGCTGCTCGCCGTCACGACGGGATGGTCGCGCCTCAGCGCGCCGGAGGGACTATTTTCGGCGGAGGAATTGCGTCACGGCATCCATGGCGGCGCGGTCGAGACCTCGATCATGCTGGCGCGCTATCCGCAGCATGTGCGCAAGGACAAGATCGCCGATTTCAGTCCGGCCAGCATTGCGATGGAAAAGGATTATCGCTGGCTTTCGGCGCATCGGCCGGCGCCGTTCGCCTGGCAGGCCCAGGACCTTCATCCCAGCGGCGCCGCCGGGGATGCGACACTGGCCTCCGCGGAAAAAGGCCAGCGCCTGCTCGATCACGGCGCCCGCGCGTTCTGCGAATTGCTCGCCGATGTCGATAAATTTGATCCGGCAACGCTTTCGGGCGGCCCGACCGGCTGACGTATCGCCAGATAACCATCTGTAATAATTAAATAATATCGTCGCTTCGAAATTTCGATCGCCCGCTTCGAACCGGAATCGAAGACGCTCCGTCCAACTGGCACGCGGGACCACAACGGACCGCTCTCAACCGGATGGAGTTTTTCATGTCGATCAAAACCAGAATTGCGGCTCTTGCTCTTGCGGCCCTCGCCGTCACCGGCAGCATCGCTACCACCGCCACCCCGGCAGAGGCCAGGGGCCTTGGCTGGGGTATCGGAGCCGGTCTCGTCGGCGCCGCCGTGGTCGGCAGCGCGATCGCCGCCAGCAATGATGGCTACTACTATGGCGGCTATCGCCGCTGCGGCTGGGTTCGCCAGTTCGATGCTTACGGCAATTACCTCGGCCGCGTCCGCACCTGCAACTACTGATGATCGACTGACGGAATCCTGGATCCTGCGTCCGACACGGGCGCCTCATCCACCCCCGTGTCGTACCCGACCCGCCCGGTTGTCCCCCCGGGCGGGTCATCCTTTTTTTGAATTCCCGAATGGCTTTATGGCGTGAACGACCTCCGGGGTCACCGCCCCCAGCGGTCCTGCCATATTTTCTCACCGATCAGACAGGGCACCCGCGGCTCTTTCTCAGCCACCGGGACGATCCGGGGCTCCGGCGTCCGGCCTGCGACTTCGAGCAGCAGCTTGGTCCGGATCGCCTCCTTGAACTTGTCGCGATCCTTGATCGACACCACGAACGAGCCCGGTCCTCCAATCACGCAATCCTCGTAGTATAAATCGAGGTTATCGATGTCCATCGTCGAATAGGACGGCTCCTTCACCATGATCGGCAGGCCGTTGATGGTGATGCCCTTTTGCAGCGCCGCGTCGCGCGCGCCGGTCACCGGTGCTCCGTTATTATTGGGGCCGTCGCCGGAAATATCGATGACGCGCCTTAGGCCCCGATAGGGGTTTTCTTCGAACAATGGCATCGCGAAATCGATCGCACCGGAAATCGAAGTGCGCGAGCCCCGACGAACCGGCGTTCTCATGATTTCGGCAGCGATGGCGTCGGCCGATTCCGGGCCGTCAATCAGCCGCCAGGGAATGATGATCTTCTGGTCGCTCGATGCCGACCACTCGAAATACGTCACCGCCACCTTGCGGTTCGGACCGTTTTTCATCGCCTGAAGGAAATCTTTCGAGACGATCGCCTGTGCATAGCCCTCGCGCTGAACGGCAAGTTCGTCCAGGTCCATCGAATAGGAAACGTCGACGGCGATAACGAGTTCGATATCGACGGAGGGCAAATTGTCCTTGCTCTCGGTCTGCTGCGATTGCGGGCTCGGCGCGGCAATGCCTGCGACGTCACCCCCGGCTACCGCTGCTGCGACCAGCACCGCCCCGATCGAGACACACCAGCGCACGGCAACCCTCCCGTCGTTTCAAGGGGATGGTGACACGCATGATGCGCTGCGCAAAGCAGGAACCCGTGTTTTGCTTCACATTCCAGTTAGTCAGAATTTACAGACAGCGCGGAATCGTTAGACGAACGCCAGACCGATCCGCTTTTCCTTGCGGGTGGGTCGACTGGCCGCGGCGGCTGCATCCGCGCTTTATCTGTTCGGCGGGTGAAGCGGTTTTCGCGATCATCGCCATCAACCGCGGTTGACGTAGCATAGGGGGGTACCCTATATGAGGCGCGATGGCACATACGATCAGAGAGAAGAAAAAGCTGCTCGCCCGGGTCCGTCGCATTCGCGGCCAGGTCGAAGCGATCGAGCGTGCGCTAGACGAAGAGGCCGAATGCGAGCGCATCATGCATATGATCGCGGGCATTCGCGGTGGCGTCGCAGGCCTGATGGCCGAAGTGGTTGAGGATCACATTCGCACCCATCTCGTCGATCCCGAGAAGAATCCGGGCGCACTTAACGCCGACGCGGCGGACCAACTCATCGAAGTGGTCCACACCTATCTCAAGTGAGGGACAGCATGACCAACGCAGAATCGATCTTTCAGTTTCCGCCGCACGACCACGTGTTTCTGGGCGAGGATCACGACAAGGCGGAGCGCCGAACCTGGGCGGTGATCATCCTTTGCAGCGTCATGATGATCGCTGAAATTATCGGCGGTGCGCTGTTCGGCTCGTTGGCACTGATTGCCGACGGATTGCACATGTCGACCCACGCCGGGGCGCTGCTGCTGGCCGCGCTGGCTTATACCTATGCCCGCAAATATGCCAACGATCGGGCTTTCACGTTCGGCACCGGCAAGTTCGGCGATCTGGCAGGATACTCAAGCGCCATCGTTCTGGCGATGATTGCCCTCTTGATCGGCTATGAGGCCGTGTCGCGGCTGCTCAATCCGGTTCCGATCAGCTTCAACGAGGCGATCCCGATTGCGGTGCTTGGCCTCGTGGTCAATGTTGCGAGCGCGTGGTTATTGTCCGGCGGACATCATCACGGTCACAGCCATGGTCACTCTCATGGTCATGACCATGATCATCATGGCGATGAGCACCGGCGCATCGAGTTGCACACCGGCGCCGTCGAAATCGAGGTTTTTGAAGACAACGTGCCGCCGCGTTTTCGCGTGAGGGCAGACACGGGTGTGCTGCTGGCGGCCTCCGATGTCACCATCGAGACCATCAGGCCGGATGGCGGTCGCCAGCTTTTCGCGTTCGAAGACCGCGGCGGATATCTGGAATCGCGCGACGAGATTCCGGAACCGCATGCCTTCCTTGCCAAATTTCGCCTCGTGCAGGGCGGCCGACACCACGACCACGAACTGGAATTCGAAGAGCACGATCACGAGGCTGCGCATGGCGCGCATCACCGCGACAACAATATGCGGGCCGCCGTCATTCATGTGATGGCTGATGCCGCGGTATCGGTCTTGGTGATTGTGGGATTGCTGTTGGCGCGCGCATTCGGCTGGCTCTGGATGGATCCGCTTGCCGGATTCATCGGCGCGCTGGTTATCGCCAACTGGTCGGTGGGGTTGCTGCGCGATACCGGCGGCATCCTGCTCGATCGCACGCCTGATCCGCGCGTGGCAGAGAAAGTTCGCATGGTGATCGAAAGCGAGGGGGATCAAGTCACCGACCTGCATCTCTGGCGACTTGGGCCCGGCCACCTCGGCGTCATCGTCTCGGTCGCGACATCAGGGGCACGCGAGGCGGCGCATTACCGGCAGCGATTGGCCAAATTCGCCGACTTGTCCCATGTCACCGTGGAGGTCCAACACTGTCATTCGACAAATGGCTGACCCGACCCGCCCGGCTGCCCCGGGGCGGGTCATCTTTTTTAATTCCTGATGATTCATTCCGCGTGCTGTGTTGCACGCACGTCACTCAACAGCGCCGTCTGCCATCTTCTTGCTATTGCGACCTACTCGCAAGTACTTGCCGGACAGTTGGAACCGTGTCATTATTGTTGCGAAAAAGTGTCAGTAGCATTCAGCGGCAAAAATGCGGGTTTGGGTCAATTGGGCATGTTATCTCGGAACAGGCATCGTAATGATGCTTGCCGGGGTCGGCCCCACAAATTCCGCGGATTATTCGGTAAGCCGACCAACCAAGAGCTTGGCTCCGGTACCTTTTTTGAATTGGACCGGATTTTATGTCGGCGGACACCTGGGCTACGGCCGTGGACATGCAAGCGGCAGCTTGACGGACGCGGTTCCGACAATTTCGAGCAATTCCTTCGGGAGCCTCTTTGGCGGCTTGCAGCTTGGCTACAACCATCTCCTGACGTCAGGCTTTCTTGTGGGTGTTGAAAGCGACGTTTCGTTTGCAAACTTCCTGGGCGCTGACGATATCGTGCGGTCAAGGTTCACAGCGCAGGGAAACCTTGCGGAAAAAATCGACTATATTGCAAGGTTGCGCGGCCGCTTCGGCTACGCCTCCGGCGATTGGCTGTTCTACGGAACTGGCGGCTTTGCCTGGTCGCAAGCCCGTTTCATCGAGACTCCCGGTCTAATCGCCAATGAAGACAAGGTCCTTCGGACACGCCCAGGCTGGGTTTTGGGCGCCGGTGCAGAAGTCGCCATTGCCCCGGACTGGAGCGCCAGGCTGGAGTACCTGTACGATAATTTTGGAAGGGTCGATGCCACCTTGCCATCGGGGAGGCGCTCGGAATCCACCTTCGATATGCATACGCTGCGACTGGGGTTGAACTGGCACTTAGGGCGAGCGGCATCCGAATCCCCCTCGATCGAGAACCGCGCTTACCCGGTCATTGCACCCGACAATTGGAACGTGCACGGACAATATACATTCGTCGGACAGGGCTATCCGAGCTTCCACTCCCCTTATGAAGGTCCGAACAGCCTGGCCGGGTCCAAGCAAGCTCAAAACACCATGAGCGCGACGGCATTTGTTGGTTTGCGTCTTTGGGAGGGCGCTGAATTTTACATCAATCCGGAATTGATGCAGGGCTTTGGCCTCAGCAACGTGCATGGCTTGGCCGGATTCTCAAACGGAGAGGCCCAAAAGTCGAGTTTCGCATTGCCGCGTATGAATGTTGCGCGCATTTTCATACGACAGACTTTTGGGCTTGGCGGCGAGCAAGAGACGATCAGCGACGGTCCCAACCAACTCGCCGGCAAGCAGGACATCTCCCGCATTACGGTGACCGCAGGAAAATTCGCCGTTACCGATGCCTTCGACGGAAATGTTTACGCCAACGATCCGCGAACGACTTTTCTCAACTGGAATATTTACGGCGGCGGTTCCTATGACTGGACCATGGACAAGTTAAGCTGGACATGGGGCGCTTTCGTGGATTTCAATCAGAAAGACTGGGCGTTCCGCACCGGCTATTTTCTGCTGCCAGTGGTGTCCAACAGCAACAATTTCGACACGCACATTCCGGACCGCGGCCAGTATACGGCTGAACTCGAACTGCGATACTCGCTGTTTTCGCAACCTGGCAAATTGCGCTTCTTCGGCTGGCTCAATCACGGCACGATGGGCGGTTACTCCGACGCGCTTGCACTACCTCTAACTAGCCCAGATTATCCCGACATAACGCTGACGCGCCGCATCAGAACCAACTACGGTCTAGTCGCCAATATCGAGCAGGCGATTACCCCCGACCTCGGCATGTTCTCCCGCGCAACGTGGAGTCCGGGTCGCACCGAAATTCTCGGATGGACTGATTGCAGCGAAAGCCTTTCCTTCGGCACCGTGCTGAACGGGACAAGTTGGGGAAGGCCCGACGATAAAATTGGCGTCGCGGGTGTCGTCGAAGGCCTGTCGGCCGAATCACGCGCTTATTTCGCTGCTGGCGGTCTCGGGATATTAATTGGCGACGGACAACTTAACTACCGGAGGGAACAAATCCTCGAAGCGTATTACGCCTACAGCCTCAACAAATGGGCGACGCTTACCTTCGACTACCAGTTCATCGGCAATCCCGGATACAATGCCGACCGCGGGCCCGTTTCGGTATTTTCTGGCAGATTTCACGCGGAGTTCTGACCAAGGACGACGCACACGCTTTTCGCAATCGTCCGGCGTTACTCCGACCGAATATCGGGAGTGAGTGTCGCCAGCACCTTGTCGATGCGACGTCCGTCGAGATCAACGATTTCGAAGCGCCAACCATCCCATGTGTGCAGTCGAGTCCCGCAGAAAACGACATCCCGCGCATCGACGGGATTCTGGAATGACGGGCGCATCGTCAACCCCGCGTCGCACCCGACCCGCCCGGTTGTCCCCGGGGGCGGGTCATCTTTTTAGATCCGAATGATTCATTCCGTGTGTTGTGTTGCACGCACGTCACTCAACGATGCCATTCAACAGCATCTTTTGTGTTCATTCTTGCAATTGCAAATGAGTTGCAATAGGGCTGAGACAATGGCATTCGGCAAAAAATACAGGGAATGAACTGCGCCTCCGTTTGCTCTGGCTTCTTGACCGCGGGAATCGGCTAATCCGAAGGGCGGGGCCGACAGCTTCGTTTGATGGATGGCAGCGCGCCGGCATGATCGCAGGGACGACGAAAGAGACCGCCGGAATGCCCGCGCTGGAAATATCCGCACCATGATCCGCAGCAGCCGATCACGGGGGTGCGTATTCGCGGGTTTGGGCTTGAGCCTGCTCGTCGTCGACGGCTCCGCGATTGCAGCCGACATGCCTGTTAAGGCTCCCTACATTCGGTCGGTGTTCGATTGGACCGGGCTCTATGTCGGCGCCCATGCTGGCTTCGGCCGTGGCTCCTCAACCGCCGTGCTTGCGGATCCCGCGACCAGCACAACCAGCAACTCCTTCAGCGGCATGATCGGCGGCGTGCAAGCGGGCTACAATTACCAACTGCCATCGGGGATGCTGCTCGGGGTGGAAGCCGATTTCTCCTTTCCGAATTATCTTACCTCGAACTCGGTCGTCTCCTCATTGGCGACGGCCCGGTCCGACGTCACCGAGCAATGGGACTATGTGGGGACCGCGCGCGGCCGCGTCGGTTATGTCGCCGGTCCGTGGCTGGTCTATGCCACCGGCGGGCTCGCATGGGCCGGCGAGCGTTTTCTCAACACGCCCGCCATCGGCAGCGATGAAAAGACGCTGCACACCCGGCTCGGCTGGGCCGCCGGCGGCGGGGTGGAATATGCCTTCGCGCCGCACTGGAGTTTGCGGCTGGAATATCTCTACAGCCAGTTCGGAAACGCCGACATCAAGTTTCCATCGGCCACGCAGTACACCTCCGGCCTGGATTTCCAGTCGCTGCGGATTGGCCTCAACCGCAAGATCGACTGGCCGGGATCGGGCAACTTCTCACCGGCATCGCTGACCGATCCCGAATCCGATCGCTGGGAAATCCACGGCCAATCGACCTATTTGCCGCAAGGCTATCCGGGATTCCGCGCGCCCTATTCGGGTCCAAACAGCCTGACGCCGGCGCCGCAAGTCCAGGCAACCTGGAGCAACAGCCTGTTCCTGAACGCCCGGCTGTGGGAGGGCGGCGAGGTCTACTACAACCCCGAACTGCTGCAGGGATTTGGGTTGAATGACACGGTCGGAGCTGCCGGCTTTCCCAGCGGCGAATCGCAAAAGTCCAACTTCCCCTACCCGCATTATAACACCTCACGCCTGTTCCTGCGCCAGACGTTTGGCTTCGGCGGCGAGCAGGAAGAACTCGCCAGCGGACCAGGCCAACTCGCCGGCAAGGCGGACGTCTCGCGGCTGACACTCCAGGTCGGCAAATTCGCGGTCACCGATGTCTTCGATGGCAACGCCTACGCCAAGGACACCCGCAAGGATTTCATGAACTGGTCGATGTGGGCGCCCGGAGCCTTCGACTATGGCGCGGACAAGCTCGGGCTGACCTATGGCGCCACCGCGGAGCTCAACCAGAAGCAATGGGCGTTACGTGCCGGCTATTTCCTGATGGACGCGGTATCGAATTCAAACAGCTTCGACACCAATCTTTTTCAGCGCGGCGAGTATGTGGTTGAGCTCGAAACGCGCTATTCGCTGTTCAACCAGCCGGGAAAGCTGCGGACCATCGCGTGGCTCAACAGTGCCTTTTCCGGAAGCTATCGCGAGACACTGGATAATCCGGCATTAAATCTCGACATTGCACAAACCCGAATTGGCCGCATCAAATATGGCTATGTCATCAATCTCGAACAGGCCTTGACCGACGAGGTCGGCTTGTTCGGCCGCTGGAGCTGGAACGACGGCAAGACCGAGATCATGGCGTTCACCGATATCGATGCCAGCCTCTCGCTCGGCGTCTCCATCAAGGGCACGCGATGGGGCCGACCCGACGACGTGATCGGGATCGGCGGCGCCATCAACGCGCTTTCCCGGGATCATCGCGACTTCATCGCGGCCGGCGGGCTAGGCCCCCTGATCGGCGATGGCCAGCTCAACTATCAGCCCGAGCGAATCCTCGAAAGCTATTATGCGTACGCGCTCAACAAGCAGCTCACGCTGACCGGCGATTATCAGCTGATCACCAACCCCGCCTACAATGCGGACCGCGGTCCGGTCCATGTCTTTTCAGGCCGCCTGCACGGCGAGTTCTAAATCTTCGGCGAGCGAACGAGGCAAGCGTAAGCGGGCGCTTCGCTCCCCAAGCGATCCCCTATCTCGGCTTGCCTGCGAACAATCCATCAAACCGAAATGAGTATCCTATTCCGACAATATAGCTCGGGGCATTATGGTTGAGTCCGAAAGCGACATGGAAATCGACCTGTTGCGTCGGGCTCAGATGATACAATCCGCCCGAATTCAGCAGCTGGCTCGGACCAGCATTGTCGGGGTAATCGCCGACATATTCCACAAACAGGCTGGCCTTCTCGGTCACCTTTTTTTCGATCGCAAAGGTGGCTTCCGTCATGCGTTTGGTCGTTACGTCCGAGGGACGGAAGAACTCGGTCAGCATGCCGCTCACACCCCAACTTTCATTCAGTTCCCACGACCATGGCAATTGCAGGTAAGGCTGCGCGCCGCGGCCCGCTATGTCGACCGCACCGGTCGGAAGCGCCACGCCGAAGACCACGGACAAATCGACCTTCCCCGGTATCGGACTGACTTGCCACTTTATCGCCGGAGCAACATCCGAAAACCCCGAGCTTCCCGGTCTCCCCGTGTTTGCAAAGTACGTCGGCAGATCCAACAATAGCTCCAGGCAAGGCGCTACTCCCAAGCGCCATCGGGTGTTTGTGCCATCGATCGCTCGACCGCCGTCCCGAGCGCTGACATTCACGCCGTTCTCACTCTGAAGACTGCCCACGGGCACGACGAGGCTGGAGTTCGTGACATCCGGCCGGTCCGTTGCGATTTGGTCCGTGGCGGTCGGACAACCCTCCGCCTGTGCGTCGACCGCGCCGAGAACCGCAAACGCCGACAGCAAACAGATCTGGAGAGTTCGTCTGTGCACGAGAACCTTGATCGAAGGACAACCGGCTGGAGGCATTGGCGGAAGACAACCGAACTAGTTGCGCCGGCTTACTTCATCTCCGTATCTTCCTCGCGTAACCCAGCATGGACCCCTATCAGCCATCGACTTGATCTCCGCAGATGAACTCTTATTCCCACGGCTGCCCCTAAATTATCATCTCATCACAAATTCCGCCTATAACGCCGATCGCGGTCCGGTCCCTACCCTTCCGGCCGTTCATAATCCCATGTCCAGGTAGAGCGGCTCCATGGCAAGCCAACAACTGCAGCAGCCGACCCTCGGACAGGCCCTCCAGCCTAATATCTGGGACGTCGTGGCGCTGATTCTCGTGGTCGGCGCCATGGTGCTGATCGTCTATGGCGGCGAGCAGACCGCCCTTCCCTTGTCGGCGCTCGATGTCACGCCGGTATCTCTCGATCCGGCCAATCTCCCGGTCTACGCGCTGCGCACGACCATGCGAATGCTGCTGGCGATCGTTTGCTCGATCATCTTCACCTTCATCTATGCAGCACTTGCGGCCAAGAGCCGGCGTGCCGAGATGGTGCTGATCCCGCTGCTCGACATCCTGCAGTCGGTGCCCATTCTGGGCTTTCTCACCTTCACCGTCGTTTTCTTCCTGAATCTCTTCCCCGGCCGGGTGTTCGGCGCCGAGCTCGCCTGCGTGTTCGCGATCTTCACCAGCCAGGCCTGGAACATGACGTTCAGCATGTATCAGTCCATGCGCAACGTCCCGAAGGATCTGGAAGAGGCATCGCAAAGCTTTCATCTCGGCGGATGGCAGCGTTTCTGGCGGCTCGACGTGCCCTTCGCCATGCCGGGCCTGATCTGGAATACGATGATGTCGATGTCCGGCGGCTGGTTCTTCGTGGTGGCGTCGGAGGCGATCACGGTCGGCAACACCACGGTCACACTGCCGGGCATCGGCTCCTACGTGGCATTGGCCATCAAGGAACAAAATCTCCCCGCGATCGGCTATGCCATTCTGGCGGTGTTTCTGGTCATCCTCGCGTACGACCAGTTGCTGTTTCGCCCCGTCGTGGCCTGGGCCGACAAATTCCGGTTTGAGCAGACCGCCTCGGCGAGCGCGCCGACATCCTGGATGCTCGATCTGTTTCGGCGTACACGGGCCTTGCGCGCAATGACCTATCCGTTTGCAGCCCTCAACAAAGCCGTCTCCAACCTGCACATCGCGCTGCCAAGCCAATTGAAAATGGCAACGAGAGCAAGAGCCCAGCCATCTCGCGTGGTCGATGCCGTCTGGCTTGCAACGATCATCGCAGGCACCGGCTACGCCGCCTGGAGGATCTATACATATCTCTCGGCGACGTTGAGCCCGTCGGACGTCTCCAGCGCCGTCGGATACGGATTTATTACGCTGGCGCGCGTCATCGTGCTGATCGCGCTGGCGACGCTGATATGGGTGCCTGTCGGGGTCTGGATCGGACTAAGACCCAAACTTGCCGAGCGGATCCAGCCGCTCGCGCAGTTTCTGGCCGCGTTCCCGGCGAACCTCGCGTTTCCGGTGTTCGTGGTGATCATCGTCCGTTACGGCCTGAACGCGAATGTCTGGCTCAGCCCGCTGATGATCCTGGGAACCCAATGGTACATCCTGTTCAATGTCATCGCGGGCGCCAGCGCGTTCCCGACCGACCTTCGCGAGGCTGCCGGAAGCTTCCATCTGAAGGGCTGGCGCTGGTGGATAAAAGTCATCCTGCCCGGCATTTTCCCGTATTACATCACCGGCGCCATCACCGCCTCGGGCGGATCATGGAATGCCTCGATCGTCGCGGAAGTGGCGAGCTGGGGCGACACCCATCTGACAGCCACAGGTCTTGGCGCCTATATCGCGACCGCGACGGAAGCCGGCGATTTTCCCCGGGTCGTTCTCGGCATCGCCATCATGTGTATTCTGGTGACGCTGTTCAACCGGCTGCTCTGGAGGCCGCTCTATGCCTTCGGAGAGCGCCGTCTTCGCCTCGGCTGATCAGGAGGAACTCATGCTCGATCATAGCAATCAGACCAACCTTCTCGATATCCGTGGCGTCTGCCGGTCGTTTCCGAAGGGCAGCGGTGAGGACCTGCTGGTCCTCGAAAAGGTCGATCTGACGATTCATTCCGGCGAAATCGTCGGCCTGCTCGGCCGTTCCGGATCAGGCAAGTCGACGCTGCTGCGCATCATCGCCGGGCTTATCACGCCATCCTCGGGCGATGCCAAATGCCGTGGCGAGATCATCATGGGCCCGCCGAACGGCGTCTCCATGGTGTTTCAGTCCTTCGCGCTGTTTCCGTGGCTGACCGTCCTGCAGAATGTCGAATTGGGGCTGGAAGCACTGGGAATCGACAGCGCCGTGCGCCGCACGCGGGCGCTCGCGGCGATCGACCTGATCGGGCTCGACGGGTTCGAGTCCGCATACCCGAAGGAACTCTCCGGCGGGATGCGTCAGCGCGTCGGGTTTGCGCGGGCGCTGGTTGTGCATCCGGATCTTCTGTTGATGGACGAGCCGTTTTCCGCACTCGACGTGTTGACCGCCGAGACACTCCGTACCGACCTGATCGATCTGTGGATCGAAGGCCGGCTGCCGATCAAATCCGTGCTGATGGTGACGCACAACATCGAGGAAGCGGTGCTGATGTGTGATCGTATTCTGGTGTTCTCGTCCAATCCGGGACGGGTAGCTGCCGAAATCAAGGTCGACCTGCCGCATCCGCGCAACCGTCTCGATCCGACATTCCGGCAACTCGTCGACAGCATCTATGCCCGCATGACGCAGCGCGCGGAGGTTAAAACGCCGGCGGTCGAGGGCATTCATGGCACCGGCGTCGGCATGATCCTGAATCATGTTTCGTCGAACGTCCTTTCAGGTCTGATCGAGACGCTGGCGGGGCCACCGTATAGTGGGCACGCCGATTTGCCGGTTCTCGCCGGCAGCCTGCAACTCGAAGCGGACGAGATATTTCACCTCGGCGAATCGCTTCAGTTGTTGAGGTTTGCGCAATTGAGCGAAGGCGATCTCATGCTGACGGATGCCGGCAAGCGCTTTGCTCACCTCGAGACCGATGCCCGCAAGAAGCTGTTCGCCGAACACCTCATCAATTATGTGCCGGTGATGGACCTGATCCGCCGTGTACTCGACGAGCGGCCCTCGCATACCGCCCCCGTCGCGCGCTTCCGCAACGAGCTTGAGGATTATATGGCGGAAGATCAGGCCGATGAAACGCTAAGGACAATCGTGTCCTGGGCTCGCTATGCGGAACTGTTCGCATATGACGAGCAGTCGGAGCTGTTCAGCCTCGAAAACCCGCATTAGCGCCACCGTCGTCCCGGCGAACGCTCAGTACTTCACACCGCCGCCGCAAACGTCTCGGGGCGCGCCATGGCCCAGGCTTCGCGATAGCGCGGATCGCTGGTCCCGTCGATCAGTTCACCCGGACGCAGCGACGGATAGAGCTGCGCAAATGACCTTACCTCGGTGGTGGAGCTTCGCTGCGAGAAATGAATCGCCCGGATCTGCTGCGGATGTTCGAGCCCCGCGGCGGCGATGAGTTCGGCCAGCGCGTGCAGCGTTGCGCGATGGTAGTTGTAGACCCGCTCGATCTTGTGCGGCACCACCAGCGCACGAGCGCGTGATGGATCCTGCGTCGTCACCCCGGTCGGACATCGATCGGTATGGCAGCTCAGCGACTGGATGCAGCCCAGCGAGAACATGAAACCGCGCGCCGAATTGCACCAGTCGGCGCCGATCGCCATCGCGCGCGCCATGTCGAACGCGGTCGCGATCTTTCCGGCGGCGCCGATGCGGATGCGATCCCGCGCATTGATGCCGATCAGCGCGTTATGGACGAAATTGACGCCTTCGCGCATCGGCATGCCCAAATGGTCCATGAATTCCAGCGGGGCGGCGCCGGTGCCGCCTTCATTGCCATCGACCACGATAAAATCCGGATAGATTCCGCTCTGGACCATTGCCTTGCAGATCGCCAGAAATTCCCAGGGATGGCCGATGCAAAGCTTGAACCCGGCCGGCTTGCCGCCGGACAAACGCCGCATCTCGGCGATGAAGGCCATCATTTCCAGCGGCGTCGAAAACGCCCGATGCGTGGCCGGCGAGATGCAGTCCTCGTCCATGGCGACGCCCCGGATCCTGGATATCTCCTCGGAAACCTTGGCCGCCGGCAATACGCCGCCATGCCCGGGCTTGGCGCCCTGGCTGACCTTGAGCTCGACCATCTTGATCTGATCGTCGCCGGCGACACGGGCGAATTCCTCCGCATCGAACGAGCCATCACGGTTGCGGCAACCGAAATATCCGGAGCCAATCTCCCAAATGAGATCGCCGCCATTTTCGCGGTGATAGGGACTGACGCCGCCCTCGCCGGTATCATGCGCGAAGCCGCCCTTTTTGGCGCCCGCATTCAGCGCCCCGTTCAGCGCCCGCACTGCGTTCGGACTAAGCGCGCCAAAGCTCATCGCCGAGATATTGAAGACCGATGCCGAATACGGCCTGGTGCAATCCGGACCGCCGATCGTGATACGAAATTTCTCGTTGGCTTTTGTCTTCGGCGCCACCGAATGGTGCATCCATTCGTAGCCCTCGCGGTAGACATCTTCCTGGGTGCCGAACGGGCGCTTGTCGAGCACCATCTTGGCGCGCTGATACACCAGGGCGCGGGTGTCGCGGGAAAACGGCATGCCGTCCTTCTCGCTCTCGAAGAAGTACTGCCGCATCTCCGGCCGGATCTCTTCCAGCAGAAACCGGATATGCGCCGAGATCGGGTAGTTTCGCAGGACCGCATGGTTCTTCTGCATGAGATCGCGAATGCCGAGCAGCGTGAGGGCGCCGAAAATCAGAATCGGAATCAAGACCAGATCGAATACCTTGCGATCGACGATCCCGATGCCCAGAAGCAAGGCGGTGACGACGGCGCAAATCGTAAGAACGACGAAGCGTGGCGAGAACGGAAGCATCAGCGTTTCCATGGGACCCCTCCGGCAGACTCTTGCCTTATTATTCTTGTCGGGCGCAGCCTATTCCAACAACCAGAACAATTTTGTACACGATATCCGGCGCAAAGCTCGTGGATATGACAACCGATAGCTGCGAGGCTACCGAATCCCGCGGCGAACAATCAATCCGTCGTATGACCGGGCGGCATCGCGCGTCTTTTTGCGGTGCAACGTAATTCGGCTGAGCTTCCTTCGGCTGAGCATCCAATGGCTCAATGAGTATGCGGGCGCATTTCGTCGGGAATCCCGCCTTGCTCCATGCCCTTTCGCGCCAGCCACGCATCGGTGGACTGGATCGCGCGTTCGATATGGTCTGATGTGCGGGAGAAGTCGTAGGGCGATCCCACCAGCGGACATAATGGCGGCACCACGAAATATTCAATGTTGGGGGCGAGGCCCTCCAGTTCGCTGACCAATTGCCGCGCGATCAGCAGCGTCAGCGCATGCAGCGCGTTGGCGACGGCGCCGATCGGAGGCGCGTGGGTGGCGCAGGCATACCCGGTCGGCAGAATGATCAGGCGGTTCGCGCCCTTCGCAACCGCAACCCGGATCGGCGTGTTGGAAGAGATCGCGCCATCGGCCAGATAAAAATCCTTATAGCGAACGGGGGCGAACGCGCCGGGGATCGCGGTAGAGGCGATGATCGCCTGGGCGGCCGACCCCTCCGACAGCACGACGCTGTCGCCAGAGACGATATCGGTCGTGACGATGTGAAGCGGAAGTTTTGCATCCTGCAGATTGCGATAGGGCAGATGATCGTCAATCAGCTTCTGGATACCGTCATGCGGGATCAAAAAATCCCGGCGCCAGACAAATCCCAGCAGGGTCCGCCAGGTGATCGGGAAAATGTCGTGCCGCTGCAATCCGCGCCAAATGGTTTCCAGCTGCTGCACGCCCTTGAGCGTGGGATCGCCCGCGTAATAGGCGCCGTTCAGGGCGCCGACACTGGAGCCGACCACCATGTCCGCTGAAATTCCGTGGGCGGCGAGCGAATGCATCATGCCCACCTGAATGGCGCCAAAGCTGCCACCGCCCGCGAATACAAAGGCCGTTTTCGTCAGGTCGGCATGATCGGTTACAGACAAAACCTCAGTCGCTCCCGCACTCGACGCGTTGGCGAAAGACCACGCGACGTTCGGCCGGGTTTATAGCAGCCGACGCGCAAGCCACGCCACCGACATATCTGCCGATCCCGTCCAAGATCACGACAGGGCGACAACAACTCCCCAAATGATCAATGACCAAAGCACGAGACTGATGGCGATGGCACGAATCCAAGGCATCGGGGAAGAATGCCGGATGATCGGGACGAACTGTGTTGACCGCTGTGTTGACTGGGGCATGGTGGTCCCCTCCGATCTGGTGCCGGGGAGCAAAACACTCTCTGTCACGGGATTGGCCCGAGTGGTCGGGCCGCGATGGCATCAAGCCAATCAGATTCTTGAATAGTTGTATGTTCAATAGGGTGCACGTCGCGCAAAAACAGGCGACTAAGACAGCCGGTATCCACAGACTGCCAACCATCTCCCTGCGCACCGGCGCTCGCCGCCAGCAGCGGAGCGACGCGACCGGGAGTTTCTTCGCTTCGCCAAGGGCACATAGCGCCCGGGACGCGGGGCTCAACGCTCGACGAACGCCTTTTCAATCACAAAATGGCCGGGCTCGCTGTGGCTGCCCTCGAGAAAATCGCGTGCTTCAAAGGTCTGGCGCAGTTCCTCGAGCATGCCCGGACTGCCGCACATCATGATCCGGTCGGTGTCGATATTCAGCGGCGGCAGACCGATGTCGTTGAACAATTGTTCGGACGTGATCAAATCGGTGATCCGGCCGCGGTTGCGGAACGGCTCGCGCGTGACGGTGGGATAATACAGCAGCTTCTCGGCCAAGAGCGGGCCGATCAGTTCATCGTCCCGCAGCTTCGCCACCAGCTCCTCGCCATAGGCCAATTCGGATACTTGCCGGCAGCCGTGAACCAGAACGATGGTTTCGAACCGGTCGTACACGTCCGGATCCTTGATCAGGCTCGCGAACGGCGCCAGGCCGGTGCCGGTCGACAGCAACAGCAGGCGCTTGCCCGGGATCAAATTGTCGGCAATCAGCGTGCCGGTCGCCTTGCGTCCGACCAGGATGGTATCGCCCTCCTTGATCTGCTGCAGCCTTGAGGTCAGCGGCCCGTCGGCGACCTTGATGCTGAAGAATTCCAGCGCTTCTTCGTGATTGGCGCTGGCCATGCTGTAGGCGCGCAACAGCGGACGGCCATCGACCTCGAGGCCGATCATCGCGAACTGCCCGTTCTGGAATCGAAAGCCGGAATTGCGGGTGGCGGTGAAGCTGAAAAGCGTATCGGTCCAGTGCCGGACAGAAAGAACTTTCTCTCTATGGAATGCGCTCATGTGTTTTGGTTTTTCCGATTGCCTTGATGTAGAATGATCGCGTTGTCTCGCCCTGAGATCTGGCGAAAACCCTAGCAATTGTTGACGATTTGGTGTGTGACGTACCGCATTGTCAGAGATAGTCAACAAGCCCCGAGGCGCAATTGCGGGCTCAAAATGGCAGTCGATTTATTTTGCCAAATACGCCGTGTACGCGCAATTAACTTGCGGGATTCGGTCTCCAACTGGCTGTTAATTGCCGCCTTCACTTGGAAATTTCGTAAGAGATCGGGGCTGTCAATTCGAACTAGCTGACCACCGGATAATGCATGCGGGGCCTTGAAAAATTTCGATCGGGAAAGCCGGGATCCTATCCGGATCAGTCGATCTATGCCGAATATGCCTGCGCTGAATTTGGCCTCGCGTTTCAAGACATCGACGGTGGAACGGGCCTTGTGTTCAGCGTTGCCTCGAAGACCAAAACCATTCATTTCGGCGCCGGGCGATGTTCGTGGTATCCGCAAAACAACGCCACAGCCTCGACGCTGGCGTCGGACAAATACTTCGCCAATACCATTCTTGAACGCGCCGGCGCAGCGACGCTGGGCGGCGAATATTTCTTCCTGCATGAGCGGCACCGCGCCCGTCGCGCCGCGGGTCATGACCGCGAGGACGCGCTCGAACATTTCAGACAATCGGGCGCAACGGCCTTCGTCAAGCCGCTGCTCGGATCGCGCGGCGACTTCGCGCAAGTCCTGCACGGCGAAGCCTCGCTTGTCCGATATCTCGATGAGGTTGCGCAATATTACGACTCGATCCTGATACAGCCGGTGGTCGAAGGGGTCGAATACAGAATTTTTCTGCTTGATGATGAAGTCGTGTATGCGGCGCGCAAACATCCGCCATCTGTTTGGGGCGATGGCGTAGCCACCATCCGCGATCTCCTGACCGCGCATAACCAAGCCCTGCGATCCCGCGGTCTTTCGCCGGTTTCCGTGACGGACCGCGACGCTTCGCTCGATGGCGTGCTGCCCGACGGCGAGCGTTGGGACATTCCCGGGCGGATGAACCTGAGCGCGGGAGGCACGATGGTTCTCGAAGTTCCGCGTTCCCTGGCCGCGTTCACCCTGGCGCGAAAGGCCGCCCGGGCGCTCGGCCTCCGCGTCGCCGCGGTGGACATGTTTACCGATATCGGCGGAGATCCCGATGCAATGCGGATCATTGAAGTGAACTCCAACCCGTCGATCCGGCTCTTGGAAGATACCGGCCGGGGCGATCTGATCCTGAAAATCTGGCATCACACATTTTCTGCCATGGGACTGATAGGTGTTTGATCTTCCGAAATATGGCGATGGCGTTTGTCTCGCCCGGCTGGCGGACCTGCTCGACGCCGTCGAGGTCGATCGCGCCAGGCTCTCGCGCATTTCGGTCGTCGTGACCGGGTCCAACGGCAAAGGTTCTACCGCGGCGTTCTGCGCCGGTATCGCGCACGCTTGCGGCTTGCGAACCGGATTGTTCACCTCGCCGCATCTCTATCGCTTCAACGAACGGTTTCAGGTCGATGGCGTGCCAATCGGCGATGATGATCTGGCGCGTCTCGTGGCGCGGATCGGATCCGCGATCGCTGAAATTGCACAGCGGAGCAATGCGCGGTTCGGCGCCTTCGAAGCCATGTTCGCGCTGGCCTGCCTGCACTTTTCCGAGCGGCAATGCGATTTCGCGGTGTTCGAGGCCGGCATCGGCGGCCGCTACGATCCGGTACGCCTGGTCGGCGCGCTCGCGACCTGCGTGACCTCGGCCGATTACGAACATGTCGAACTGCTCGGCAACTCGCTGGAATTGATTGCCTCCGACAAGAGCGATGCCTGTGCGGCAGGCGGCACCATCGTCTACGGCGAGAACTGCCGCAGCCTGCGGCCGCATCTCACCGAATATAATCGCACCCGCGGCATCGCATCGCTGTTCGTCCGCGACGAGATCGGGATTGGCGGCGAAACGGTCGCGGCGACCGGGCAGCGCTTTGACTTTCGTTTTGCAGATCATGATTTTCGCAGCCTTGAAATGAGCTTGCTGGGCGCGTTTCAGTTCAACAACGCCGCCATCGCCGTCACGCTGTTTCTGCTGTGGCTGCGACGCGTGCAGCCCGGGGCGGCGGCTGCCGGGATCGAAGCCGCCGTGCGATCGGGCCTCGGCGCGACGCGCTGGCCCGGCCGTCTCGAGGTGATCCGACAAGGCCCGCTCACGGTGATCGATGTCGGCCACACCCCGGATGGCATCGCGCAATCGCTCGCCAGCCTGCAGGCGATTTATGGCGCAGAGGGCTGGCTGCTTGTGGCCGGCGCCTCCCGCGACAAGAACGCCGATCAGATCGTGGGCGCGCTGGCGCCGTCGTTCGACACGATCATATGTACGGCGGCACACCACAGGGGCGCCGTCGCCGAAAGTATCGCCGCAGCGGTTCGCAAGGCCAATCCGGAAGCAACCGTTCACGTCGCCGCCACCATCGAGGACGCCGTTGAACTGAGCGGCACGCTCGCCGCGACGATGAATCGCAAAATATATGTGGCCGGTGGATTATTCCTCGCCATCGAATACGCAACCATCACGCGGGGAGGTCGCGCGCGGGATTTGGATTTTTTCTGACGGAGGCTGGATTGGCTCGTCGCATCGCTCCTCACAACGATCGTCATACTCCGCGAAAGCGGAGTATCCAGTACGCTGCGGTCTTTCGATTCTTTCACTGGCGCCTCGGAATACTGGATCGCCCGCCTTCGCGGGCGACGACGGCTGAGAATGTGGCGCGTTCGTATTCATCAAATACGACTTCGCGATCTCGCGGCGCGCTGCGCCCGAGCTGTGCATTTATCTCTCGCCCCCTCGAGGGCGTGGGGAATGCCGGGTGCCCGCTGCACCCGCAGCCCCCTGTGCAATGTAGAAAGCACAGGGGTAGAAGCCACAGATCCACCGGAATCACCCGGCATTCCCGCACGCAATGGTTTTAACAGCTTATGTCGTGCTCTCCCCGGTGACCGGGCTCTTTTGCCACCGTCATCTCGCGGATATCTGGCTCGTCCGCGCCCGGTTGGGCCGACTTGCCTT
>WNFA01001109.1_pt1 | contig 22490 bp, 19 predicted proteins | sample 5400481 | NCBI WGS metagenome assembly WNFA01 (sample SAMN13153340, study PRJNA577476) | soil metagenome | isolation source: 120 cm saprolite under Douglas fir tree site 2 hole 1 replicate 2 | place: USA:California | collected 2015-04-18
AAAACCTGTGACACCGATCAGCATTACGTGCTTGCCGGCAAACGCCCGTCGCACCGAGAAGTTACTGGCTTGGCGCTGCCCGTCAAAATACACAATCGGTCGCGCCGGAGCCGCAGCCTGCCGCTCTGAGGGAATCACGGCCGCACGCAACGCCTCAACGGAAATGTCAAGGTGCCGGGCCAGCGTCTTCGGGGCGCGCCGGCCATCTGGATTCTGTTCCCGGATCAGCGCGAATGCGCCGCGTGGCCGGATAACCGGCTCCAGCAACCTTCCAGTAGCCACGCCATCGCGGAACTCCAGCCGGTTGGCTACGATATGTTTCACCCCAAGGTGCTTTGCCAGAGGTCGCATGATGTGATCCAGACCCTGGCTTACCAGCACGACATCCGCGCCCGACTGCAAAAGCTCCTGCACTTTTTGCATACCGCGTGTCTTGAGGAGTGGTAAGAGCTTGTACTGGAAATATTCTTCACCCAGCAAATCGAGGCGGTCGCGAGTGACGCCGCGCAGGGCGGTATGCACGACCCGAGTGGCAAACTTGCGGTTGGTTGAGTACAAAAAGGGCCGCAACAGGGCCATGAGGAAAATCAGCCCCCGCCGCCGGAAGCGCTCGGCAAATGTCTGTGCGTTCCAAGTAAAGAATGCGACCGGCTGGACTACGGTCAAGTCCAGGAGGCTACCTTCTACCCGCCAGTACACACACGGAGAGGCGCCGGAATTGTGGTTTGGCTGTTCCAAAATTGACGTTCGTCCTAACAAAGGGCTAATCGGGTTTATTGTAAACAATTGAACCGATTGAGCGAAGTCGGAAGCGTAGTTCGTAGGTTTTTTATATGCAGGGTTCGGTCAGGGCGCCTTCTGAGGGTCACGGTTGGTCCCAACCACCAGCGCCAGGCAGGCACTCAGAGCCATAACTGCTCCGATCGCCAGTAAACCTCCACGAAATCCGCCGTTTGTCGAACGCGCCAGCCCAATGATGTAAGGACCAAAATATCCTCCCAGGTTTCCGATGGAGTTGATCACAGCAATGCTCGTTGCCGCAGCCAGACCGCTCATTCGAGAGGTTGCCATAGCCCAGAAGGGTCCGACCATGGACTGTGCACTCAACATTGCGATGCTCATTCCAGCGATTACGCCCAAAGGAGCGAGACTGTATGCCGCGAGGGCTAATGCCAGTGCTGCGCTGAGCCCCGCCAGAGCGGTATGCCAGCGGCGTTCGCCGGAACGGTCGGAATGCGTCCCCATCAGCACCATGGCGATGGCCGTGGCTAAGTATGGGATCGCGGCCACCAGGCCAATGTGAAAATTGCTGAGTCCTGACAAAGCGTGGATCGCAGTCGGCAACCATAGGGTGATGCCGTACATGCAGGCAGGAATAGCGAAATAGACAAGCGACAGCAACCAGACCCGCGGGCTGCCGAGTACGCGCCAGACTGCGCCTTTTTCTTCTCCAGAACTTGCGCGGCGCTCATTCTCCAATTCGTCGATGAGCCAGGCTCGATACTCCTCGGACAACCATTTTGCGTTGGCCGGAGTATCCGCCAGCACCCAGTACACTGCGCTTCCGAGCAAGATCGCGGGCAGGCCTTCCATCAGGAATAGCCATTGCCATCCCGACAGCCCGCCGCCGTGCAGTCCCAGTAGCGCACCTGAGATCGGACTGCCGATGACGCCGGCCAAAGGATTTGCCGTCATAAACCAGGCCACGGCACGCGCCCGCGCGCTGACGGGAAACCAGCGCTTGAGGTAGAGAATCATGCCGGGGAAAAAGCCGGCTTCGGCGGCGCCCAGCAGGAAGCGCAGCACATAGAAGCTGATGGGGCCGCGGATGAAAATCATTGAGCACGAGACCAGGCCCCATACCAACATCAGTCCAGCGATCCAGCGGCGTACTCCTACTTTTTCGAGCACCAGATTGCTAGGCACCTGGAAAAAGAAGTAGCCCGCAAAGAACATTCCGGCGGCGCGTCCATAGACACGGTCGGTCAGGTGAAGTTGCTCTCGCATCTGAAGGATGGCAAAGCCCACGTTGATACGGTCGAGATACGCGACGACGTACAGCAGGAACAGAAACGGCATCAGTCGCCACATCAGGCGAGATACGACGGCGGATTCGAGATTTTGGTTGACCGGGCTTGGCACGCGTTTTACGGGACGAAGTTACATGCGAGCGAGGATTCTACGCCAAGCCGAGACGGTTGCGAATTTCGCTGACGATTTCCTGAGGTGTCTGGGAGATATCAAGAGTCGTCGCGTCTGCCGGCTCTTCCAGGTCTGAAAACTGGCTGGCGAGAATCTGCGTGTCAGCAAAATGGCCATGTCGCGCGCGTAGACGCTCGGCGATGAGGTCCGCTTTCCCTTTCAGGTAAACGAACTGCACTGCCGCTCCAACCTGCAGTTCCTGACGATAGCTGCGTTTCAAGGCTGAGCACGCCAAAACCAGGTTGCATTGACGAGCCGCGCAATCGAGAAGGAATTCGCGTAGGCGATCAAGCCAGGGTCGGCGATCATCGTCGTTCAGTGGAATGCCACGGCGAATCTTCTCGATGTTCGCCGGGGGATGAAAATCATCGGCATCGGCAAACTGCCAGCCGAGTTCCTGCGCCAGCAATTGGCCGACTGTCGTCTTACCGGCGCCGACTACACCCATTACGATCACAATCATCAGTGAAATCTCGATTGACTTCCACGTTTTCCACACGAGCGATCGCGTTGCATTGCGCGCGGTCAGTCTACAGGAAATATCCACGGAAGGAGCCCATCGCGAAGCGTAGTTTTCAAGACGACCGCCTCTTTGGACTCCGAATCGGATATGGGACGCAAAGCATAAGGAGCCATCATGAATAGCAGGCGATTTTTCTCGCCACTATCGTCGTGTTGTTACTCGTCGGAGGAGTCGCGCTTGGTTTTGGCTCTTTTCTGCTTCATCTCGCAAATCGGCTATCATGCCAGCTTGAGTTCCGTAGAACCTCAGGGCAGTCATAGCGTAACGGACGGGGCTGCGAGTTGAAGCTGAAAGAAGATCCACACAGAAGACTCAATCCACTGACTAATGAATGGGTGTTGGTGTCTCCGCATCGTGCTACGCGTCCGTGGCAGGGGGAAGTGGCGAAGCTCTCAACTACCGCGGAGCCGGATTACGATCCCAAGTGTTATCTCTGCCCTGGAAATGCGCGCGCTGGCGGAGCTCGCAATCCGGCCTACACGGGAACGTTTGTTTTCGAGAACGATTTTGCTGCGTTAAAGTCTAACATTCGTAAAGACAGGCTAGACATTGATAATAGGGGGCTTCTGATTGCGGAAACGGAGCCTGGAACTTGCCGTGTGATGTGTTTTTCGCCGCGCCATAACCTGACTCTTTCAACTATGCCCCTAGGTGAAATCGAACGTGTCGTGCGTGCGTGGTCAGATCAGTTCCGCGAACTTGGAGCTCGCGATGACATGAATCACGTGCAGATTTTCGAGAACCGCGGAGCGATGATGGGCGCGAGTAATCCGCATCCTCATTGCCAGATCTGGGCAACGACTTCCGTACCGGAGGCCCCGACTAAAGAACTGGCGAGCCAGCGGGAATATTTGAAGTCACGCGGTAGCTGCCTGCTGTGCGATTACGTGGCGCTCGAATCGCGAGAGCGAGTACGTCTCATTTGCCAGAACGAAGGCTTCGTGGCAGTGGTTCCCTTCTGGGCCGTCTGGCCTTTTGAAGTGCTGGTGTGCAGCCGGCGGCACTTGGGGAGCATCCTCGAGTTCACTGAGATTGAGGTTACTGCGTTGAGCGAAATTCTAAAGCAAGTGACTTCCACTTACGACAAAGTCTTCGATGTTCCCTTCCCCTACTCCATGGGATTTCACCAGTCTCCAACTGACGGTGTCGCCCATCCGGAATGGCACTTCCATGCTCACTTCTATCCGCCGCTGCTGCGGTCGGCGACGATTCGCAAATACATGGTGGGATTTGAAATGCTGGGCACGCCACAGCGGGATATTACTCCGGAGATTGCGGCGGAGCGATTACGGGAGCTGGCGGGAAGCTAGATTGTCTTTCTGGTGCCTTTCGTCTGGGGATTCGAGTAGAAGGTGCAGAGGCCTGTGCCTTGGGGGCGCCGGGCTTCGCCCTGGCTTGGACAGCCGAGGCGGCTGTCGCCACATGCCCTGTCTTGATCGCGGTTAGAACGATAGTCGGGCGCTTAGTTGGATTTCTCTGCCTGGCGTTGTGCTTTGCGTGATAGTGCCGAATTGCGGCGTGTTCACGAAACGGTCGGGAGTGCCCAGGTTGGTGTGATTGAGTGCGTTGAAGAATTCGCCGCGGAACTGGAACTTCGTGCGTTCGGTCAAGTTGAAATCGCGGACGATCGCCAGGTCTAGCGTTTGCAGGCCGGGGCCGTAGATGGAATTGCGTCCGACGTTTCCGAAGGTGTAGGCAGGGGGCGCGGCGAAGGCGGCGGTGTTGAACCAGCGATCAGCGCTGCGGGTCCGTGGGCCGAAGACGGGCTGTCCGGTCGTGTTGGCGCGGATCGGATTCTCGCCGAGCACGGTGCCAGAATTGGCGGTGCCACCGAAGACCGAGATGGTGAAGGGAAATCCAGTCTGCACCTGGTAGACGGTAGAGAGGTGCCAATCTTTCGTGACAGCCCGCACGACGCCGGAGTGATCCCACGCAGGGAGATCGTAAACGGCGCTGAGAGCGAAACGGTGGCGGATGTCGCATGCCGGCCCTCGCTCGGCGGCGAGGTTACTGTTGTTTTGAGGAATCGAAGACTCAAACATGGGTGAGCGGAAATCCGGCGCGTCGCTGAGATCTTTTGCCCATGTGTAATTCGCGAGGAAGGTCAGGCCACGCGAGTAACGGCGGCGAATGTTGACGTAGCCGGCGTCGTAGTAACTCTGCGCGGTGTTCTCCAGCAGGTTGATGGTGCTGACGGGAAAGCATATCTGGTTGTCAGGGCAACCCGTGGTGGGAGGCGTGTAGGTTACGTTCGCGGGCAGAACGGTGCCGGCGACGAAGCTGATCTTTGGGAACGGTCGTCGTGGGCCAATGGCTCCAGGCCCTGGAGGCGCGTTGTTGATAAGGTGCGCCCGCTGCAGATGAACGCCATGGGAGCCGAGATATCCGATTTCCAGCGTGGTCTGATGTCCCAGGCTCTTTTCTACGGAGCCGCTCCACTGCTCGATGTATTGCGAGGGTGCGTGGGAATCCATGGCGGTGAAGCTCACCGTCGTTTGATCTAATGTGGCCTGTCCAAAGTTCAGGTGGTTGGCGAGGATTGATGCCGACGGGGTGAAGTTGTCGCTCTGCTGGGTCTCCGGGAAAACGTAGGGGACATTGTGGCGCTGGTTGCACCACGTGTTCATATCGACCGGCGTGAAGAAGATGCCGTAGGCAGCGTGTAAGACGATTCCCTGCCCGGTGAAGGCTTTTGAGATTCCGAAGCGCGGCGCGAAGTTGTGCGGGTTGGGATACTTCAGGCCTTTGGGGAAACCGTTCTGTCCACCGATGAAAGCCGACGGAGCACCTTTATCGAACGTGAGATTTGAATTGGTGTAGCTGATGTCGACCAGTGGCTCCATGAATTCGTAACGCAGTCCCATCTCAATGACGGTCGTGGGAGTTACGCGAAAGCTGTCCTGCAAAAAGCCGTCGACATACCACTGTCGAAGCTGCATCTGCGGAATGCCCGCTTGGCGCTGCTTCACGGCGGGAAGGCCGAGCAGGAAACTGGCGAGCGCCGACCCGGTGCCGTCGTTGGTTCCGTTGTCGGTGGTGAAACCGTTGGTGAACTGGTAGTAGCCGCGATTCTGGAAGAATCCCCACATGGGCCAGATGTAGCCGCGATAGCTGCCGCCGAATTGCAGGTTGTGTCGGCCGTGTTGCCAGCTGAGTTCGTCACGGCCTTCGAGAATTGTGTCCCAAGCCTTCATGGGCGTGGCCGAGTAGTTGTCGCCCATCGGCGAGTAGCCTTGCACGTTGAAAAACGGCGCGCCAAAGGCTCCCGCACCGCCAAAGCCGACGCCCTGAATGCCAAGTTCAGTGACGATGTCTTTGGTATATGCGTTCTGGTCGTAACGGTGCATGGCCAAACGCGAGACCGTAATCGCCGCCGTGTTCACCAGATGGGGGCTGAGAATCTTTGTCCAGGACACAGCGCCCTGCTGGGAAAAGTTATCGTTGTAAGAGCCAAAGCCGGGCAACAGACTGCCGACACCGCCGGGAGGCATTTCGCCAGGCGTGAAGCCGGTCTCACCGCTAAGCGAATAGCGGGCGGCGAGGGTATCGCCCTTGGCGAATATCTGATCCACACGGACTGTGCCCTGGTTATTGACTTCGAGTGCGTTGCGCTGGTCCATGTAGTTATTGCAGTCCATTCCTGCGCCGACCACTCCCGGGTTCCCCATCATGGCAGCGCCGCAAGGCATCATGCCCATCGTCAGGTTGGGCTGCGGCACGTACTTCTGCAGGAAGGCCTGGGCGGCGGGATTGATCTGCGCAGGGGGAATCACGTTCATCATGCCGTTGTACTGGAACTGAGTGCGATTGTTGGTAGGGTCGTAAATATTAACGCCACTCATGCTGAAGTCGCCAGAGGCTTCCTCCGGGGTCGGAACCGTGTCGATCATGGTATGGGTCATGGCGTGGCGGAAGCCTTCATAGTTGGCGAAGAAGAAGGTCCGAGTATGGACGATCGGGCCGCCGAGCGAGGCGCCGAAATTGTTCTGCACCATGTGCTTGTTACCCATGGACTGGAAGGAGGTAGCATCCATCGCGCCGTTGCGGAGAAACTCGTAGGCCGTTCCGTGAAAGTGGTTCGAACCTGATCGGGTGACAATGTTGACTTGGCCGCCGCCCGCTCCGCCCATTTCCGCTGAGTAGCTTCCGGTTTGCACTTTGAATTCCTGGACGGCGTCGGGCGAGGGACTCAGGTTCAGAGTGTTGAAGGTCGGATCGGTGTCGGTGGTTCCATCCAACAGGAAGTAGTTCGCATTGGGACGATTGCCGCCAATGCTGACGGCGGATCGCTGCCCAGGGCGCCAGTAAAGAGGATTCATGTTTCCGGTTTGAGCGCCGTGGCTAGCGTGTGCTCCGGGCACCACCAGCATCAGGTCCACGAGCATGCGGCCATTGAGGGGTAAGTCGTGAACGGCGACAGGCTCGATGACTTCTCCCACGGAAGAATCGGTGGAATGGAGAGCGGGTGCGACGTCGCCGACTTCGACGACGTCCTTCACGACGGCAACCTTGAGCGTGAGATTCAGCGCCATGCGCTGCCCTACCTCAAGACGCAAGCTCTGACTTAGAGGCGAAAATCCTGGGGCCTGCACCTTGAGTTCATAGTCGCCGGGGAGCAGCCCCGTGATCTCAAAAATCCCCTGGTCGTTACTGGAAGCGCGGCGTACCGCTTGCGTGCTAGAGGCGGTGAGTTGAAGGTCAGCGCCGACGAACGGCTTGCTCTGCGGATCGGTTACGGTGCCACCCAATCCCGCATAGTTGCTTTGGCCAAACGCGGACACACAAATCAGAAGAGGAACGAACAACCATTTACCCAAGCCCCACCCCCACAGAGATCTTGTACTCGGTCCTCAGAAGAAGATTGCGCGAAAGTATTGTGCTTACTAGGACACCAGAATGCGCAAAGCTCCTCGATAATGTTGGTGCAAGATTGAATCGTGAGTGGGAGTTGAAAACAATAACAGAAAAGGACTACGGCGCTGAAGAAGCACCAGAAGAATTCACAGGGACGTGGATATGTCGTCCCTGTTACCAGTCGCGGTCAGAGTCAGGCGCGTCATCCCCCCGTCTGACCTGATTGCGTTTGCGATACACCACGAAAATCATGCCAACGGATCCGAGTGTGGGAGGAAGAATGAGGATCAGAATTCCGCTTTTCAATGCCAGGATCATTCGAGAACCGGAAGAAGCCGCTTGCGTGTAACAAAGAGCGCAGCTTTGGGAAAAAGCAGGCACCGCGGTCAGCAACATGATCAGGACAACGATCACCACGCCGATAGGGCCGATTACGTTCCTCATGTTTCCTCAAGAGAGGCTACACCTTCCGACTCTACTTTGCCCAAGGCGCACCGGCCGATAACCGGAATGCATCCGTCCACCCATATTGCATCGTCAATAACACGGAAACTGTAAAGACCACAACAAACCACAACAGCCCGCGATTTTCCGCCAGATGCATAAAGAACAACAACGCCAAAGCGGCTTCGACGACAGCAACGATCAGCATGCGCACAAACATCTGCGAGGTGTCGATGCTCTGGTACGCAATGACAAACTGTATCGCTGCCAGAGCTACTAAGCAAAGGTAGACGACCAGATCCTTCTTCATTCCGCCGCTCTTCTGCGTTTCCGTTGTCATAGTAATTTGCTCCCGCCTCTCCCTGGTCAGTGAGCTAGACTCAACAGGTACACTAGTGGCACGACGAACATCCAAACCAAATCCACGAAGTGCCAGTAGAGGCCGAGGATTTCAAGGTCATCGGCGTTGTAACGGCCAGTTTTGTAGCGTAGTCCCACGGCAATGAGCGCGATTACTCCGCCTGTAACGTGCGTGAGATGCAAACCGGTAATGCTGTAAAACGCCGCACCAAACAGGCCGGTGCCCCACGGATTCTTAAACAGCGTCATGCCCTCATCGATTAGCGTCATCCACTCACGGACGTGGAGCAAGGCAAACATGATGCCCAGGGCAGCAGTCGCCAGAGTCCAGCGCAGAGCACCGGATTTGTCGCCCTCCTTCGCCGCCCGGACTCCCATGAGCATGGTCAAACTGCTGGTGAGGAGGACAAACGTCATCAGCGCTAAATTGGTGATGCTGTGGAACGGCCTCGGCCAGTTGGGACTGGCATTGCGGATAAATCCATAGACCACGAGGCATGCGGCAAAGGTCATGGTGTCGGCGATAATGAACAGCCACATCGCCATTTTTTTCGCAGGAACCGAAAACATCGGTCTTTCCATCAGGCCTGCGTGTCCTCCGACCGTCATTCCCGCTTGGCTCACGGTGCCTCCTCTCGATTAAGCATGCTAGAGCTTCATCCACAGCAACAAGAGCAGATACAGCCAAAGCCCATCCATAAAGTGCCAGTAGTATGCCGTGGCGTCCAAAGTGCTCTTCCGCAGAATCGACCTATTCAGCCGGTAAACCACTCGGGCCAACCCCGTCAGGCCGCCCAGCACATGCAGGGCGTGAATCGCCGTCAGCACGTAAAAAAAAGAACTGTTGGGATTCGTCGCCAGATAAAAGCCTTCGGACCGCAATTGCAGCCACGCCGCATATTGGCCGGCAACAAAAAGCAACCCCAGAAACAGTGATATATACAACCAACGAGTTGGGGTGGTGACCTGACTTTCCCGTCCGCGCATGAAGGCGGCAATCCTGCGGCGTGCCACCTCGAGTGCAAAACTGCTGGCAAAGAGCACTAGCGTGTTCAGGTAGAGAATGGGAGGCAAAGTAAGATGCCGCCAATCCAGCGCTGCCTTCCGAACGATCAGGGCGCTGGTAAATGCGAGAAAGCTCATCGCGATGGATGCGAGCACCACCCAGATGCCGGTCGAAGCTGGTGGCGGAGAATAGTCCTTCACGGCAGGGAGCTTGCCATCCGGCGGAACCGGGGTCCGCCCGTTGCCGTTACCGGAATCGCCTGGGAGCCGCGTCGAGTCTCGGCCTCCATCGATTTTTGGTGGTTCGGGTACGGTTGTCGTCATAAACGTACAGACTCCAATCACCGCATCGCTGATTACGCCTCGTCGCGGATGGTCTTTACTTTTTCCGGAGACGCTTGCATCACATAGTCGCCGACCGAGCTCTCCACTCCGTACTGATACGGATCGTGATAAACCTCGGGCAGCTTGTCACCAAAGTTGTTGTGCGGTGGAGGCGTGGTCGGCGTGCTCCATTCCAGGGAGGTAGCTTGCCACGGGTTGTCCGTAGCGGGTTTACCCCAGAATCGGCTGTGGAACAGGTTGTACAGGAAGACGAGCTGCGCTGCGCCAGTGACTAATGCAGCGATGGTGATGAACTGGTGTAATGGAACGAATCGTTGCATGTAATCGGGCGTGAATGCCTGGTAGCGTCGTACATTTCCCGCGATGCCCAAGTAGTGGAATGGCATGAAAATGGCATAGGTCCCGACGAAGCTGAACCAGAAGTGAATCCTGCCCAGGGTTTCGTTCATCATGCGGCCAAACATTTTCGGAAACCAGAAGTAGGTCCCGGCAAAAATCCCGAACATCGCCGCCACGCCCATGACCATGTGGAAGTGCCCCACCACAAAGTAAGTCGCGTGCAGCATGATGTCGGTCGAAGGCTGCGCCAGGAAGAAGCCACTCACCCCTCCGGCGATGAACATCGAGATAAACCCTAAAGCGAAGAGCGACGCCGCATTAATGCGCAACTTTGCCCCATAAAGGCTGCCCAGCCAAATCAGCACGATAACCGTGGAGGGAATGGTGATTATCAAAGTGGGGAAGGAGAATGCCAGCGACGAAACCGGATTCATTCCACTCACGAACATGTGATGCCCATAGACCATGTAACTGAGGACAGCCAGGGCGCCGAAGGAGTAGACCAACACTCTGTGGCTGAGCATCGGCTTGCGCATGTTGGTCACGAGAACATGGGAGACAATGCCCATCCCAGGCACGATCGCGATATAGACCTCGGGATGTCCGAAGAACCAGAAGAGGTGCTGCCACAAAAGAGTCGATCCGCCAGAGTGCGGTTGGAGTTGGTCGTTGATGACGATACCGCCTGGCACGAAAAAGCTGGTTCCTGCAACGTGGTCCAGAATGAGGAGGATACAGGCTGGCATCAACACGGCGAAAGCCGTCAGGCCCATGCAGGAAGTGATGAACCAACTCCAGCTGCTCAGCGGCAACCGCCACAGACTCATGCCCCTGGTCCGCATATCCAGCGTAGTGGTGATGAAGTTCAAGGAGCCCAGCAACTGGCCCACGCAGAACATCGCAATGGATATCGCCCAGAGGACCACTCCCGACCCCTGGCCGGGACCGGTAACTTCTCCCAGTGCGCTCAACGGCGCATATTGCGTCCAACCTCCGAGCGTAGGTCCTTGGCCAACGAAGAACGAAGACACCAGAACCAGGAAGGCTACGAACGTGACCCAGAACGACATCATATTGAAGTGAGGAAAGGGCATGTCCTCAGCGCCGACCTGGATCGGCAAGAAGTAGTTGCCGAAGGCCGCGAATGGCGCCGTGGTGAGCACAAAAAAGACCATGATCGTAGCGTGCATGGTCATCAATTGCAGGTAGAATTCCGGCGTCATCACGTTCCCGGGCGCGCCATTTTTTGAAAGGAAATGCAGCCCGGGAATCGCAAAGTTGGTCCACCCAAGGTGGATACGCATCAACCACGACAGAACCATGCCCACCAGCACAGCCACCAGAGCCAACCCGTAGTACTGCTTCCCGATGACCTTGTGGTCCAGGCTGAAAACGTGCTTCCGGATGAAACTAGTCGGCGGCGCATGGTGTGCTACCTGACTGTGCGCTGACGCATCGTGCATTGGTCACCTCAAGAGATCTTTCCGCCGCCACCTTGGCGAGCGGTATTTCCTCACTGCATTGCCGCTTCCTTCTTCATCCAATCGTCAAAGTCCTGTTGGGACAACACAGAAAGGTAGGCCTTCATGTTGTAATGGCCCAGACCGCAAAGCTGAGTGCATACGATCTCGTACCGGCCAACCTTGGTCGCCGTGAAATGCAAGGACAGGTCCAAGCCGGGGACGAAATCCTGTTGCACCCGCAGCTCAGGAACAAAGAAGGAGTGCCCGACATCTTTTGAGTGCATGAGCAAATGGATCTCCCGGTTCACCGGGATCGCCATTTCCGCAGTAACGATGTCGTCTTTCGCGTCCGGATCGTTGTTCGTGTCCAACCCGTAGAAGTTCTGGGTCGATTCGCTGATGAGTTCCGGATGGATGGGGGCAAACTTTCCATCCGGGCCGGGATAGCGGAAGTAAAAGGCGAATTGTCCCGATTGAACCTGGACCGGCATGGCGCTCGATGAGGGTGGAGTGAAATAGACGTTCGCCCAGGCCTTTGCCCCGAAGACACCCAGTGCCAGAACTTCCGTTCCCACCAAGAGGACAGCGGCCCAGACCATAGCTTTGGCGCCTCCGGGGAAATTCTTGATCTTCTCACCGGGGCGCGGATTGGAAAACTTCCAGATAAAAAACGCCAGGATGAACTGCGAGGCCAGGAACGAAATTCCTGCCTCCGCCATCGTTTCTGACATCTGCTCGTCGATCGGCGCACCGTGAGTCGAGATATCTTCTGCCATCCACCAGGTATGCCGCAGGATGGGAATCGCGGAGAGGATCGCGATTACGAGGATGGTGACCGCAAAGAACTTCGCCATGGTGCTTCGCCCTCCGACTCCGTCAGATTGCTGAAAAAAGGACGCCGCAGGATGGTGTCACGCGGCGCTCTCCGACCGATTCCATTCCTTACTTCGCCTTAAAGCTGAAGTCGGCCGTTCCCGCCTTACCCGCCGCGACCGTCACCTTTTGCGTTTGAGTACCGTAGAGTTCTTGCCAGGCGGTCACCGTATAGTTTCCGGGAGGCACGTTGTTGATGCTGTAATTGCCACTCCCGTCGGTCACTGCGTACGGCCCCTTGACCACGACGTGCCAGCCATTCATCCAGGGATGGATGTTGCACTTTACGGGGATCACTTCCGGAGCTTTCCAGCTCTTCTCGATCGGCGCCGCTCCCGGTGGCTGGGACTGATTCCACGGAATATTGCCGGTCATCGGATTGGGCAGCGGATGAATGTTGTGGGTGGTTTGATCACTGCTCGTCACCTTGAATGTCTGACCCGCATCCATTGGCAACACATGGGGCGTATACATACAGTTCCTTTGATCGAATACCGGGACTTCCTTCGGCGCCTCGGCGAGCGCGCTGGCTGGCAGGCCTTCAGTGATGTAGAGAACGACATTCTGTAATCCACCGTTCGAACCAACTACCACTTGTTCCAGGTGGGCGGGCTCGTTGGCATGGGCCTTGGCGCAGTAAGGATCCTTTGACATCTCGATGCCCTTCATGTGGGGAGCCGGGCCGTCAAGCCTGACCGTACCGCTAATCTTTCCTTCTCCAGCGGCGCTGACCTTTTGGTTCAGGATCAAGGCGCCACAGCACACTAGTACGACGGCCGACAGCACGGCCGCGAAACTGGATTCCTTCCTCATCGAAATCTCCTTGAAATGTTACTGTTGCCCGGCTGGGGCATTGGGATCAACCGGCTTCAGGCCAAGTTGTTTTGCCATCGTTTTTGCTTTGCTGGGCTGAGACATAAGGGTTCGCAGATAGAAAACGAGATCCCATGCCTCATCGGGCTTGATGTTGTCGGCGAACGACGGCATCGGAGTACCATCCAGGCCGGTCATGAAAACCCTGTAAATGTCGCGATCGGTGTCGCCACACTTTGGCCGGGATCCCTCGGTGAAGTTGTAGGCCGCGATCGGACGGCTGAGATCGTCCGTGAGCGTCGCGGCTGACGGCCCGTTGGCTTGGCCCAGCACGCCGTGGCACTTCCAGCATTGCACCCGGGCATAGACATCGCGCCCGGCTTTGATGCGCTCTGGGGTAATCTCCGGCTCGGGAGGAATCTCAATCGGCGTTCCCGGTTTCTCATTTACCCAGCGCGGGGAGAAGTGTTTGACCCAAGCCACGAGGTCGGCGCGTTCCTCCTTTGTGAAGGTGCTCCATTGCGGCATGTTGGAGCGGTCGAGGCCGCGAGCGATGGTGTCGAAAAGATCCTGATCGGTCGGCAAGGTTCCCGTCGGCGTGGAGCGGCACTTAAAGATCCCTAATTGGAAGTCGCGGGGCTTGGGGTCAACCCAGGGAAAATTTTCGCCATTTCCGTCGCCTAAGTCACCGTGACAACCGGTGCAGTAGCGGCGATAGGCGGTCTTGGCATTCTTGGCATGACCGGTAACATTTCCGATATGGCTTTCCATGCCGATGCGCGATTCCAGGTCGTACTGGGTGAGCTGCGCCCAGGAAGCCGGCGGGAGCGCCAAAACCACAGTTACGCTCAGTAGAAGCGACCACGTCTGCAATCTCCTCCGCATCTCTATCCCTCCCTAGAAGTCGAAGTCAAATCCAAGCATCAGGCTGTTGGTGCTTAAGTCAGTGGCGGTAACTGGTGAAGTGCCACGCTGTCGGATCCAGGAATACTCGTTGTGGATCGCGAAGCCGGCCCTGCTCGTCATGAACGGATTGTAGCGGTACCCGAAGACGTAGTTATCGATGTTGCCAAGATCAGATGGGGTTCCCGGAATAGCTTGTTGGGACATTCGGACCCACTCGGACCGTTGGAAAATAGTGAATTGTGGGTTCCAGACGAAGTGAGTCTCCACGAAAGCGCCGTTCCAGGTGGGGTTGCGCGTTCCCGGAGGCAGCACTCCCGTAGTGTTGTTGTTGGCAGGGTCGCAGGTTCCAGTGATGATGTCTCCAAAACATGCGCCGAACCAGGCGCTATCGGAACCGTGTTGCGTAAAGACTTGAAAGTCGAGATGGCTGCCCAGGTAGAACAGACCTTCGAAGCCCACACGACTATACGTCTTGTTACCCAGTCCAGAGCCTGGAATGGGTATTCCGCCGCTGGTCAGGTAAGTTGTCGGGGCCTGTCCGAACATGGCGTATCCGCCGATGCGCTGGACCCCAAGCTTGCCGGCGCCAAAGGCCTGACTGCCTGCAAAGAACACGCTGTAGGAGTTCTGGCCGTAAGGCACGTCAACATTGCCGTCGGTAGAACTGATCACGGCTGCGGAAAGGCGGGTGCGATCGTTGTCGGAGTGCCCCATCCATTCGACGCCAAGCTGGTTGTCGCCGAGCTGTCCGAAAATGTTGCCGTCGCCCACCGGGATAAAGTGGAAGAGCTGGTAGCCGCCGCCGCTGCCCGAAAGCGTAAGCGTCCGTTTCTCAGAAATGAAGCTGTCCAGCTCGAATTTTCCGATCTTCACGTTCAGCCAGGGACTGTGAAATAGGTTGTCGAACCGTACATTGGCCGACTCGAAGTGGAAGGCACCAAATTCATCGGCGGAAGGAACCAGAAGGAAAGAAATGTTCTTCTCCAGAGTGCCGCCGGTGAGGATGTCCAATCCGCTCAGATTGAAGCCGCTGGTGGTCAGTCGCTGTTCGCCGGTTGGCGCGCTATCCACGGCCACCTTGTTCGCGCTTTCCCGGCTCCATGATGGAGTGATACGCAGAGTAATAGGCCAGTACGACGGATTCTGCCAGATCGGCGCATCCCTATCGTTCATGAGCTGGTAGCCGTTGTCTTTGAATTTCTGGCCGAAATAATTGAGCATCGGCCAAGACTCGTGACAGGCCGAACAGCGCAGGCCGTATTTTCGGGCGAAGGCAGGCAGCGCATTGGCTGGCTGACTCGTACTCAGGACCAGAAAAACTGCAATCAGAGCAAAAGTCAGGGTAGACGTTGCAGGCAGCAACTGCTGGCAAAGGCGAAACCGCGTCCCCATACGCATGCCGGACTCCTTCCAACGGATCGTATTTTTATCGGACGTAAAGTTGTCCCCACAGGTACGAAAAGCGAGAATCGGGTAAGCCGAAAGCGCTCGGGTGAGAAGCCGCCTCCCCGAGTGAAGAACCTGAAACCCAACTTTGCATTCAGGATTAGGTCCTACCACCTTACCGGGGGCGAATCCTACTACGGGTTGCAAACCGGTTTCAAGAGGCTCAAGACCAAATTATTGACAATATTTTTACATTGTTGGTTCTTCCCTAGCGATTTCCCCCTTGTTTTCCACAGAATGTGGCCCTCTCGTCGAGGTTGACATGCTCCCTAGCGGCGGAGTATGAGAATCTCTGCGGCGGGAGATCGCGATTGATCGGGCATACGGCCCTTCACGGGCATAGTTCAATACGGTACCGGGTGGCGGGACGGCAGTCCTTGCTCGGCGTCCGCAACCTCGCCATCTCGTTGTTCCTGCTGGCCGGAGCTATTGCCCTCTGGCCCGGACCGGTGCCCGCAGAAGGCCGAGAAAAAGACGGCGTACAGTACGGCGCAGGCTTGATCGTGAATGTGCCGATGCCTGAGGCCGAAGTCGCCCAAGCCGTGGATGAGGTAGTTAAAAACGGCATCATTCGAGGTACCAAGGAATACAACAAGGACGAATACGTCGTCGGAGCCAATGAGGCTACCTCCACCCGAGCGTTCCCCGCATGGACCGAGGGCGGCAAAGTTTTCTATAAGATACGGACCCACGCTCTCGATCCCCGCAACTTCAAAGATGGTGGCGATGTCGGAACCCTGGCCGTGCGTTACGTCGTGCAGCGTCAGGGCGAAAAAAATACAGTCCTGCGCATTGACGCTGTTTTTGTGGAGGAGTTTCGCCACACTGTGCGCGCCTCGAATGGCTCTGTCGAGGGCGCTGAATACAAAGACATCCACGATCATCTGGAAGCGATGGAATTGATCAAGCAGGAGGCGGCGGAGGCGGCACAACCGCACCAGCAACTCGTAAGCCGGAAACTCCTCAGCAAAGACGAACCTTCGCTCACCCCGGTGCCTCAGCCTGTTTCTCGTAGCGAAGAGCGTTCGACCGAGGACTCTCAGCAACCTCCCGTCGCTCCAAAGGCTGACGAATCTGCAGAGCAACACCTGCAGAATCTTCGCCGTCAGGTCGAACGGTTAGTGAAGTCACCAGGCGCACCGCTCAAGGCGTCGCCGTTCCACACGGCGAGCACACTCCGCTCTCTTCCGCCGGGAACCGAGGTGCTGATTCTGATTTCCACGCCCTATTGGTACGGAATCGAAACTCACGACGGACAGCACGGCTGGGTTTCCCGCGACCAGTTGGAGCAATTGCCATGAGGCTATCCAGGCCGTACGAGCGAAGTTCACAGCGCTCCCTGATTGCTCTTGTACTGATTCTCGGCTCCGCCGTGCGCAGCCAGTCGCAGACTTCTAACGCTTCTGAACGCACATTTCCCCAATCCAAGAATGTGATCGAACAAGTTCTTAAAAAAGTGCAGGCATCCATCGCCGGACGTCTGCCCGTGCTGGAGGGCTTTGTTGATCCCGCCGGCCACTCGTTGGAGCGCTACCAACGCGCGTATTACCAGTCGACCGTGCAGGTGAGCTCGAATCCCTCAGGTGGGTCGGTTGTCCGAGTCAGCACCAAGATCACCGCTTGGTACGCAGATCCTGTGGCTACTCATTCCGGATATCGCTTGCTGACTTCCAACGGCCGGCTGGAAACTGATCTGCTCGATCAGTTGTCCGATGAACTCACCGCGAAAGCAGCGAATGCCCCCGCAAGCAATCCGGCACGTGCAACCGATGCCCCCGCGGAGACCGTGGACAAACCTGCAGTTTCCGCTCCAATACCGAAATTTCCAGAAACCGGTGGCACATTTTCTTCGTCGTTGAGCCAGGGTCTTTCCGAGCGAGCGCAAGGTGCGCCCGGGAAGCAAATCACGGATACGGACAAGGATCTGCAAGCTGAGACAAAGAATCTTGAGGAGATTCTCAAGAACCAGGCGCATCCGAAGAACCTGGTAGCGGTGAAAAAGTCGGGCACACCTGTGGTCGCGACGCCGAGCCTGACCGCCAAGGCCCTCTTTCTCGCCAGTGCTCACGATGAGTTTGAAATGCTCGATTTCAATGCAAATTGGGTTCACGTACGGATATCGGGCCTGTCGCGAGGATGGATTTGGCGCAACAGCCTCGAGATGCCAGACAGCATCCCGGATGTCGTCGACGCCCACGCCGCGTCCGCCCCAAGACCTGCGGCAGACGAACTCTTTCATGTGACTCGCGAGGAGACGGCTCCGTTCCCCGGCGATTGGGCGCCTCTTCGCAGCAAGAACGTGAAAATAATTTCGGTGCAGAGGGTTGATGAATCTGCGAAGGACGAAGGGTCGAAGCTGAAGCTCGAATTCGCAAAGTCTCTACTGGACAAGAACTATTCGGAGTTAGAAAAGAAAGCACAAGAGTTGGCCGGGATTGTGCTGATCTTCGACTCGGCGGATGGAGGAATGATCGCGGTTCCGGTCGCTGTTCTGACGCAATGGAAGGCGGGCAAGTGGTCGGACGCTGCGCTTTGGCATCAATCTTTTTTTGATCCGCCGGAAACTTTCAGTTCGACCGGCTTGTCCGCCAGCCAGTAGTTGACGCGGAGTTTTTTGACGCGCGCAGAGGGCTGCCTTTTCTCAGCCTCTTTCGAGCGCCCCGTTTAAGACGAGCTCGTCACTTGCTGCAGACTACGTGATTTATCTGCCGGTGCTGTATCGCGTTAATGATGGGAAATGGCCTTGCGTCCCTTACCACGGCGGAGAAACTGGGATCCCGCATCGCGATCGTGCTACTTCGCGGTTAGCGCGATTCGCCGAAACCCTGCCAAACCCGCTGTTTTCTGTTGTTTTGTGCAGTCCGCCCGTGGGGTCCTGCCTGATATGCCAAAAAGCAAGAGATGGCATCCAAGTGTTCGTGCCGCACCGGATCTATACTGCCCTGACTCGAACGTACAGCGATGTGCTTCAAAACCATACTCTTTAAATGGCTGCGGCGCTCTCGTACTATTTCGTTCTCTCGTTTTTTCCAGCTCTTATCTTCTTGTCGGCCATGGTGGCGTACTTGCCCGTTCCCAATCTTTTCGATCAGGCACTGAGCATGCTGGCGCGTTTCTTACCTGCCGAGAGCATGGGCCTGGTCCGAAAAGTGTTAGCCGACGTGATAACCCCGAATCGAGGAGCGTTTCTTTCTGTCGGTATTCTCGGCACGCTATGGGCGGCATCAGGCGGGTTCTCGGCCGCTATTGAAGCCTTAAATATTGCCTATGATGTCGAAGACGATCGGCCGTTCTGGAAAACTCGTCCTCTGGCCATCGGATTAGCCTTCATCACCGGAGTCCTGTTGCTGGTTGCGCTCTCGGTGATGATCGTGGGGCCCAGATTCGGAGAATGGCTGGCTGGCCGGTTCATCTCGCTGGCCTGTTCGTACTTCTGTGGCCCTACATTCATTGGTCGGTTGTAATTGCATTCACGCTGCTGGCTGTGGAAACCTTGTACTTTCTTGCTCCGAATGTTAAGCAGCGTTTCCTGGCAACTCTGCCCGGTGCGGTTCTTGCCGTAGGTTGCTGGTTGATGCTTTCCTATGTGTTGGGCGTTTATTTCCGGCATTTCGCAAACTTCAACAAGACCTACGGAACGCTGGGTGCGGCGATTGCGCTGATGATCTGGCTCTACTGGACAGGATTCGCCATGCTGCTGGGCGCAGAACTCAATGCCGAGGTGGCCAAGATCAGCAAAGAAGGTAGGATCGAAGAAAAGCACGAGCCTCCGCCCATTACAAAAATTGACCTGGCCGTCTGACAGGATCTGCTCCAGGATAAGAACCAGGACAGGAGCCAGTGGCGTGAACTACAACGAGCTCAACGATGGCGGCGCCGCATTCTCCTCTGCGCCGAACTGCTTATTGGGCTGGTTGCCCATGTGGAACACAATCGTTGCTCCGTTGGCGACGTCAGCATGACGGAACCATGCCTTTGAATACGGCTGGCCATTGAAATTGATTGATTGAACGTACTTGTCGTCTGGTGACTGCCGCTTTGCTTCGACGACTAGACTCTTGCCGTTACCAAGCTCGACGACCGCGCGGTCGAATAACGGAGTGCCGAAGACGTAGTTTCCGCTCACTGGATCAACTGGGTAAAAGCCGAGCGCGCTAATGATGTACCACGCGGACATTTGCCCGCAATCTTCATTCCCGGCTAAGCCATCTGGCTGATTGTCGTACATAGCCTCGAGCAGATAACGCATTCTCTCTTGCGTCTTGTACGGAGCCCCGGCATACGAATAGAGATACGCGATGTGATGACAGGGTTCGTTGCCATGCGCATATTGGCCGACCAGCCCCGCTATATCCGGGGGCGCATCCGGCGGAAGTTTTGAACTTTGATTGAACAGCTCGTCCAGCTTTGCCAGAAACGCCTCTCGACCGCCAAACAGCTCGATGTACCCCTTGGGGTCGTGCTGGATGCCGAACGTAGTCTCCCAGGAATTGGATTCGGTGTAATCGTGCCATTGCTTAGAGTGTCCCATTCCCCTCGGATCGAAGGGCTCAGCCCATTCGCCGTTTTCAAGGCGCGAACGCATGAAGCGCAACTTTGCGTCGAAAACATTGCGATAGTTCCTGGAGCGTTCGAGCAGGAGCTTCCTGTCTTCCGTGGCTCCCACCGCGTCCGCCAGATGCGCGACTGCCCAATCGTCGTAAACATATTCGAGAGTCTTGCTCACGGACTCTTCTTCTTTGTCCGCGGGAATGTAGCCAAGCTTTCGGTAGAAGCCTAAGCCACGGTAATCGTCGACCATGGCGCGCTTTCTCATCACCGGATACGCTTTTACCAGATCAAGATTCGGGAACTTCTTGACGCAAGCTTCGGCAATTACGGCCGCCGAGTGATAGCCCGTCATGCAGCCCGTTTCTCTTCCCTGTAAGGGCCAGACCGGTGCTCCTGCCGGACTTTCCTCCGCCATGCGGATCAGACAATTTACGAAATCGGGGACGCGATGGCTTTGAACAAGTGTGTATAGCGGATGCGTAGCGCGATAAGTATCCCACAGCGAGAATGTGCTGTAGTTATGGAGTTCAGGCGGCAGATGATGGACCTCGCCGTCCATGCCTCGATACTGGCCCTCGACATCGTCGAACAATGTCGGCGCCAGCATCATGTGGTACAGCCCGGTGTAGAAGATTTCTTTCTTCTTCTGGTTCGAGCTCTCGATGCGGATGCGGGAAAGCTCACGTTGCCATGATTGATGCGCCGCCCGGCGGACTTTGACAAAATCCCACTGGGGAATCTCGGCTTCCAGGTTCTTGAGGGCTCCCTCGGCACTCACCCCGGAGATACCGGTTTTGACGTAGATCACCTCTCCCGCGGACGTCTGGTAACGGATCGAACATTTAAGATGCTTGCTCCGGCCTTCGTAGATCCCTGGACTTAAAGCCACATTGTCGGAAACGATTTGAAAGTTTTCGAATGGCTTCGAGAACTTCATGGCGAAGTAAATTTGCCGTCCGGGTGCCCACCCGGCGGTGCTGCGTCCACCCAGAATCGTGTCCTTGTTTAGGACCTTCAATTGTGACCACACCACCGTGTCCGAAGAATCACCGTAGACGTGAGTGAGATCTAGAATGAAGTGGCTGTCGGCGTTCTGTGGGAAGGTGTACTTGTGAATTCCGGCTCGTTCCGTCGCGGAGAGTTCAGCACGGATGTCGTAATCGCGAAGAATGACAGAGTAATATCCGGGCTCGGCGATTTCGTCGGCATGATCGAAGCGTGAGCGATATCCTTCTTCCGGCTTCTCGCGCGTGCCCGGAGTCAGCTTGACTGGCCCCGTGCCCGGCATGAGCAGTACGTCAAGCATGTCTCCAACGCCAGTTCCACTGAGATGGGTATGGCTGAAACCCATAATCGATTTGTCGGAATAGTGGTAGCCCGAGCACCAGTCCCAACCGATGTTGTAGGTATCGGGACTGAGTTGCACCATGCCGAAAGGCACCGTCGCGCCCGGATACGTGTGCCCATGTCCTCCGGTGCCGATTTTAATCTTCACGAACTGCGTTAGATCTTCGTGGGAGATATTTGTCGGCATCGCCAGCATAGATCGCAGACCAGCGATTTCGCGGCACAACCCCAGCAACCCGGGCAGGGCCAGCATCGACCCAAAGAATCCTCTTCTGGTAATCATTGGAGGCTCTCATGATACCCGAGTACGACAAATCGCACTCGTGATCCGGCAGAAAGCTACTGGTGCGCTGCGCTCCGAACGTTTTCGAGACAAAAAAGGGGCGGAACTGGAGATGTGTTCCGAAAGGAACATTTTGTGCTGGCGGAATTGTATGTACACCGACAGAAATGTATGTACGGGCCTGTGGACAGCTGTGGAACACTGTGGATTTTGCCCGAACGATATTGCAATATCCTGCAACCTTGACAGTTGCCGCCACCGGGCTTATCGTTCCACCAAGTTAAGAGCGAGTCGACCCCGAGGGCGTTCGGGCAAGCCAGTCTTCTCGCGTTTCTTCCCCAGACAGCACCAGATGTGTGTTCTTTCATGGATTGTTCCCTATGAAACTCCAATGAAGACTGCTCGCAAGACTTTCATCGCCGCAGCCATAAAGCACTTTGGCCCAACCCACTCAACAGATCTTTGTGGGCCCGGACGCAACCTGCGGCGTCAAGGCAACATGCAGTGCGCACCTAATAGGCTCATAACCCTTCCGGAAGTGTCCAGGCGAACATTACTCCGCCGCTACTGGTCAGCACAAACTGTCGACCGTCAAGTTCGTACGTGATTGGAGAGCTCTGAGTGCGCGAGCCCGAGCCCGCGTGCCAAAGAGTCTTGCCGTCGCTCGAATCCAACCCAAGGAAATTGCCCATTGCGTCGCCAGTAAAGGTGAGCCCTGAATCCGTCGTCAGCACGC
>WNFA01001035.1_pt1 | contig 22427 bp, 16 predicted proteins | sample 5400481 | NCBI WGS metagenome assembly WNFA01 (sample SAMN13153340, study PRJNA577476) | soil metagenome | isolation source: 120 cm saprolite under Douglas fir tree site 2 hole 1 replicate 2 | place: USA:California | collected 2015-04-18
TTCAAACAAGTTAAAGCCCATCTCCGCACAGATGTAAGGTGCCCTTCGTCAAGGTTATGGAGCGGTTGTATAAAATCGTTCGCACCGTTCCTACCCCGCAGAACTTTTAACGAACGCTCGCAGACGGACTTGGGACTAGAGCAAGCATCCCAACGTGCCTATGTTTTCGCTCCTAACGTAGCCCGATAGCCTTGCGGCCCTGGCTGAGACTAGTCAGACCTTGAAGTGGCTTACAGCAGACGGGTCTAAAGCGGCCCCAACTGCAAGCCCGTCCCGTTCACGGGACAGGGTGTCTGACACACTATGCAGAGGCAAACCTGCGCAGCGCCTCTACCGATGGGACGAAGTAATACGCCCCGCTGACTGCCGTCGTATACCTGGTCAAGGCATCACGTATGCCGTCCTCGGCTCCCGCCATACGAGCGAGCATGCGGGCCAGGCGATGCTGGTCGCTGCTGAAGCCGATAAACATCGTCCCATGCTCAGTGGCCGTCCCGAACGGGGTATTGCGGCGGAAGATATGTCGCTCTACCCCATTCTCTTCGATCACCGTGCGGGAGACATGGGATTGGGCGCCGCGTATCTCCTCAGCCAGCTCTGTACTCGTCACTTTGGTCCGCCCGATGACCTTCTCTTGCTCCTCAACGGGAAGCGCTTCGAAAGCGGCGGCATCGTGCATCCACTGCTGCACCAGGACCACGCTGCCACCAGCACCTGGAGACCCATCGGGAATGAGCGCCACCTCGGGCGCATCGGAGAGAGGAGGATTTTCGGTCCCGTCGATGAAGCCGGTTAAGTCCCGGCTCTCCTTGTAGGTCCACCCGGCGACTTCAGCGGCGAGGCGCGCAACAGGGGCGAGGGTGGCAATCGCTTCGCGCGCGACATCGAAGACCTTATGGTAGGCATGGCCCGCCACCCACAGCCACAGATCATGCTGGGTGGCGGGCATCGTGTACCCATCGACGCCACGCACCTCCTGCTCGAAGTCCGTCACCCCTGCTGGCATCTCCCCGGGTGCAACACGCGCCCACAGCGACGGCCTGAAGCCGACCACCAGGTTCACGCCTCCGGTCGTCATGCGGGGCTCCTCCAGACTGGCCATCAGCTGAACCAGCGTGAGTGAATCGCCACGCGCATGCAGATCGAACTCCAGATAGGAGTGCGAGCCAGTCCCCAGGGCGAAGATCCCACTTTGTGCTACATACATCGTCATTCCTCCTTGAACGAAATCATTATACACTACTCTGAGATCAGTGGCTGATAGGACATGTGCTAGCATTTTTAACTTATTGTTTGCAGTATAGCTGCGAATAGGCAAATGTGATCTCCAAAAAGATATAATGTACTGGCGAAGAAGATATATTGAGCAGGCCCATACATATGAAAGGCGATGGCCAGAAAGACATATGGAAGACCTGCTGCTGTACTTGGGGTATACTATACATGAAGTTGCTTCATCATCGGGGGCACAGAGACAATTCCCGTGCCTCCAGACCATCAGACATTGCTGAATTTTGTACACGCGACCCGAAAGGAAGGAGAACGAATCAATGAGTGATAAAAAGACAGATGAAGGTCTGTTGAAGACCTGGGCAGAGTCGCAGCAGAAGCTGCTGACAGACTGGCTCGAGACCTTGCGGAGGCTCGGTGGGACGCCGACGCTTGAGCTCTGGACGAAAACGGTAGATGCCTGGCAGTCCTCGGTGAAAGAGACCATAGATGCGCGAGCCGAATGGACCCGGCAGTGGACCGAGACCCTGGCCAACGCCAAGGGAACCCCCGAGGAGCTGCGCGAGCTGGCTGCCAAGGGGCGAGAACAGTTGCAGCATTGGGCGGACGCTGAGCGTGACCTCTGGCAGGGCTGGTTCAACATAGTGAGAGAGATCAATTTCAGGCCGGAGCCTGGAGCGGGAGCGCAAGCAGGTAGGGACCTCGTGCAACTCTGGCAAGATAGCGCGCACAAGATGATCGATGCGCAGGCGACGCTGGTCCGGCGCTGGAGCGAGCGTATCTCTGGGACGAGGAAGTAGGGTCAGTCTCATCGCAGCTAGTAGGGTGGTTGAGCGAAAGCCAGGGAGGTCGGACCACCGGCATAGAGATCTATCGTGTAGAAGCTACGTGGATTCCAGAGGATTGGAATCTGATGAAAGGCAGGACAACGTTGGAGACCGATTCACAGCGTTTGTTTCACACGGAAGCAGGCGAGCAGCATGGCGGGTCAGCAGCCACGCCGCCTCAAACAAAGCCGGGCAGAAAGAATTCCACCTCCGCGGGCAGCGCTTCCAAACGGAAGAGCACTAGCAAAGGGACGGAGCACGCTGCACTCGAGGAGGAACAACGCAAAGCTGCCGCCGCACAAGCGGCTGTAGAGGACTTGCAGCGGCGACTGGCTGCCGTCGAAGCAGCTCTCGCTGAAGAACGACAGAAGGCCGCTGCCGCCGAGCAGGCGCTCGGTGAACAGCGGTCCACTGCTGCAACGCATCCTGAGACCTCCGAGCGAATAACAGAGCAGGTGCCGGGTGGGGAGGCTGCCTTTGGCCTCTTACCCCTTACTGGCTTTAGCGGCGCGGATATGTTCAACGTCAGTCGCCAGGTGATCGAGCAAGCGGCCAAGCAACCACCGTTAGTGTTGAAGCACTACACGAATTTCCTCCTGGAGATGGGCCGCGTGATGACCGGTCAGTCCACCGTCGAGCCAGGCGCGAAAGACAAACGCTTCACCGACGAGGTGTGGAAAACGAATCCCTTCTACCGGGCCCTCCTGCAAACCTATTTGACCTGGCAGCAGAGCCTGGGCGCCTTTATCGATGATGCCGATCTAGGCAAGAAGGACGCTGAGCGGGCGCGTTTCGTCCTCTCGCTGTATGTGGATGCCGTGGCTCCGAGCAATACCCTGTTGGGCAATCCGGCGGCGATGAAGAAGATGTACGAAACGGGCGGGGTCAGCCTGGTACGGGGTCTCACGCATATGCTCGAAGACCTGGCCAATAACGGCGGCCTGCCCTCGCAGGTCGATATGAAAGCCTTCCAGGTAGGCAAGGACCTGGCTACCTCACCGGGAGTCGTGGTTTTCAGGAATGATGTGCTCGAGCTGATCCAGTATCAGCCCACGACGCCCCAGGTGTATCATCGCCCGCTGCTCTTTGTCCCACCCCAGGTAAATAAGTATTATGTGATGGACCTGTCACCCAACAAGAGCATGGTGCGCTACCTGGTTGCCAATGGACTGCAGGTCTTCACCATCAGCTGGCGCAATCCGACCCCCGAACACCGCGAGTGGGGGTTCGACACCTACGACCACGCCATCCTGGAGGCCAGCGACGTTGTCCGCGCGATTACCGGGAGCCTGGACATCAATATCCTGGGAGCGTGCCTGGGCGGCATGACCCTCGCCACGCTGCTGGGGCACCTGGCAGCGCGAGGAGACCGGCGCATTCACGCCGTGACTTTCCTGGTCACGGTGCTAGATTCCAACGTCGAGTCGACGATGGGGCTGTTCGCCACGAAGGAAACGATTGAGGCTGCCAGGCAGGTCTCTCGCTTGCGGGGAGTGATCGAGGGTCAGGAAATGGCACGCGCTTTCGCCTGGCTGCGCCCCAACGATCTGATCTGGAACTACTGGGTCAACAACTACCTGGTCGGCAATGACCCGGCGGCCTTCGACGTGCTCTACTGGAATAACGACACGACACGCCTGCCCGCCAGGCTGCATGGGGACTTGCTCGGCGTCCTCGAGACTAATGCGTTCGCCCATCCGGGTATGCTCACGCTGCTTGAAACGCCCATCGATCTCTCACGGGTGACCAACGATGCCTATATCATTGCAGGCATCACCGATCACATCACGCCGTGGCAGGGCTGCTATGCGACCACGCAACTGCTGGGAGGCGAGGTCAAGTTTATCCTGAGTAACAGCGGCCACATCCAGGCCATCCTGAACCCACCAGGGAATCCGAAGTCATCGTACTTCGTCAACGAGCGCTACCCGGCTGATCCCGCACAATGGCTTGCGAGGGCGCAGAAACGTGCAGGCTCCTGGTGGGAGGATTGGCGAGACTGGCTGGGCCAGCGCTCCGGTGAGCAGAAGGCCGCTCCCCAAGAACTTGGCAGCGAGCAGTATGAACCGGGCACACCAGCACCTGGCTCCTACGTGTTCGAGCCTTAATTCGGCTTGCTTCGCGTAACATATTGAGAAGGATGATTCATGCCATCAGAAACCACCAGGCCACAGGCCGAGACACGGACCATCACCGTCAGCGGGCAGCACCTGCGGGTCGCCACCCGTTCGGGGAACGGCACCCGCACGCCGCTGCTGATGATGAACGGGATCGGGGTCAACCTCGAAGTGCTCCAGTCCTTCGTCGACGCCCTGGACCCGGCCATCGAAGTCATTCGCTTTGATGTGCCGGGCACCGGCGGCTCACCGCCCCCGCTCATCCCTTACCGTTTTTCGGCCCTTGCCCGGTTGGTGACGAAGATGCTCGATCAGTTGGGCTACCAGCAGGTCGATGTACTGGGCGTCTCCTGGGGTGGTGCGCTCGCCCAGCAGTTTGCTTTTCAATACCCCAGGCGCTGCGTGCGGCTGATCCTGGTCAGCACGGGAACCGGTGCGCTCATGGTTCCTGGTCGTCCCTCGGTCCTGGCGAAGATTGCCACACCACGACGCTATCAGGACCCGGCCTACATGGCACAGATCGCCGGAGAGATCTACGGGGGGAAGGCGCGCATACAGCCCGAGCTAGCGCACGACTTCGCACAAACCGCGCGCCTGGGCAGCGTGCTCGGCTACTTCTATCAACTGCTGGGAGGAATGGGTTGGACCAGTATCCCCTGGCTCAGCAAACTCCGGCAGCCGACACTGATTCTGCATGGGGATGACGACCCGCTTGTCCCACTGGTCAACGCGAAGATCATGCATCGCCTGATCCCGCATGCGAAGCTCTACATCTTCCACGATGGACACCTGGGACTGGGGACGAGCGCTCGGGAACTCGCGCAGGTCGTCGACCAGTTTCTCACAGCTCCCATCTCTGCCTCAACAAATGGTCTATAACTCAGAGGTGGGAAAAAGCCGCAAGGTCAGTTGGCTGTTGAGAGTTCTCCTGCCCGAAGCACAGCGTGTTATTCCAACGTTCGACATGGGCGATCTCTCCGGTCTCTTTTCCTACAGCCGAGTGTTGCGCCTGGTGGCCCAGGGGCTGACCAACGAGCAAATCGCCGAGCAGCTGGTGATCAGCTACCGCACCGTGACTACCCATCTGAACTCGATCTATACGAAGCTCGGTGTACTTTCGCGCAGTGCCGCCACCCGCTTTGCCGTCGAACACCAATTGGCCTGATGGTGTAAATGAGATAATTCGATTTCTTGTGCCCTCTGTCCTGGCACCTGGGACGAAGCGCTCTCCGCCAAGTGGGCATAATAGGCGGCGTGTCGTCGCCTGCACGCCTCCTCTTCCCCTGCTGCGCGCAGACGCTCCAGAGCGTAGTCTCGAATCGGCTCCAGCATAGCGAAGCGCGCTGGGCTCCACCTGGACCAGGCCGGCATCCACTAGAGCCGCGAGCGTCAGGATGATCTCTTCAGGAGCCTTCTCTCCCTCAGCAAAGCCTACTACTTCCGCCGCCTCCAGCGTCCAGCCGCCCACAAAGACCCCAAGTGCACGGAAACACTGCTGGAAACACTGCTGTTGTGTCTCGGTGAGCAGTTCGTAGCTCCAAGCAATTGAAAGTGCCTGTTGCGACAAAACTGGGCGTGAGAAATGGGTAATCTTGCCGATACACCTGCCTCCCTCTGCAAGATAAGCTAGACCCAGGGGACGAAGGTCGTCCCCAGTGTGCAAGACATGGAAGTATTGAGGCCCAGTAGCGCAGCGTTGCCGTGTGTACGCCGTCGTTGGCACACCCTTTAACGCATATAAAGAAAATACGGAGACATGACATGCTAGATCACTTCGATTCAGGACAATTCGCTCGGTTAGTGAAAGGAAGGACTCGAAATCTATCCGCGTGATCATCGCATCATCTTTGCCGTTCCCACCAACGACGGCAGGGTGCTGGTCGCTATCCAATGGCCACGTAAGGAGTTCGATGCCATCCGCCGCGATATCCCAGGTCACTTTCTCGAGACGCTTGAGGTGTGTGCTCATCATCTTGCCAGCCGTGTACGAGAGGGCCAACAAGCAGAACGGTTCGTCGGGACTGGGGATCTGCCAAACTTTTTCCGCAAACCCTATGGTCCAGGCTGGGCGCTGGTTGGGGATGCAGGTCATTTCAAAGATCCGATCCTGGCGCATGGGATCAGCGACGCCTTCCACGATGCGGAACTGCTCTCCGACGCGATCGATAGCGGTCTGGCAGGCAGACGACCTCTGCAAGAGGCGCTGGCCGACTACGAAAACCAACGCGATGAGATGGCGCTGCCCCTCTACGAACTCAACTGCCAGATGGCGACGCTTAAGCCACCTCCCCCCGAAATGCAACGCCTTTTCGGTGCCCTGCGTAGCAATCCGGTAGAAGCCAGTCGCTATATGGCAACCTTAGCAGGGACGATCTCGCCCGCAGAGTTCTTCGCGCCTGAAAACATGGCACGGATTCTGAACGGCCTCAGGCCATAGTCCCGGTTTCAGAGGAACAGGACTTCGTCCTTCCACTGCAGGGACGTGCTGTTTGTTGGTACGACCGTCTCAAATCACTCTCCGCCAAAGTAGTATCATCATACCGCTGTGGTAGAGCCCCAGGAACTGGTGGAAAGAAGCCAAGAAAACCACTTGAAAAAGGCGCATACGTGTTTCATGGCGGTGCGCTGACTGCCATCGTCACCTCGTTCCGCCTCATCCTGTTGCCGCTTGCGTGCTATCCCTGGGTCGCTGCATGTACCATTCACGGCACTCAGTACAGCGCCCCTCCTCATCGAAACGCAGGACAAAAATGTTGTCCCATTCAGCCTTCTCTTTATTTCCATCAGTCAAGCGTGGTATCCTTTGAGGAAAGCTGATTACCAGCCTTTAGCAGAGCTGCGACTAAACTGCACTCAACATAATTTGCTAGCATTGACATTACATGGAGGACAGTAATGATGAGCGAATACCAGCGTTACGAATTCATGACCAGCGATCGACCTCTGACCCGGGTGCAACTCGATGCTGTCAATGCCCTTTCCAGTCACATCGAAGCATCTTCCACCCACGCCCTCATTGAATATCACTGGGGTGACTTCAAACACGATCCCATCGACGTGCTCCACAAGTTCTTCGATGGCTTCCTCTATTGGGCCAACTGGGGCGCGCCCGAACTGGCATTGCGCTTTCCACATGGAATCTTGCCAGTCGATCTCATCGATGGCTACGATCTCGATGATTTCGTCACGTTCACCCAGTACCCGGATTATGATATCCTCGATATCCAGTTTGGCGAAATGGAAGCGCCCGACGAATGGATTGCATATGAGCTGGGATCGCTCATCGCCATTCGCGATGAATTGATGGAAGGCGATCTGCGGGCGCTGTATATCGTCTGGTTGGCCAGTCAGCGCATGATGGAGGGCTATGACGAAGAAGAGGACGAGGACGAAGAAGAGGATTATGAAATCAGTGTGCCACCAGTTCCGCCCGCTTTTGGCACACTGACGGCGGCACAGCAGGCGCTGGCAGAATTGTTGCGGGTGCCGCAAGAACTGCTCGTCGCTACAGCTCGACATAGCAAAGCGGCCGTGTCGTCGACTGGCGATGATGTTGCCGCATGGGTCAAGTTGCTGTCACCAGAGCGCCAAAACGAGTATCTGGTGCGGCTAGCACACAATGAGCCAGGGCTGAGCCGCCTACTCGTCAAGGAACTGCGCGAACTGGGCCAGGGAAAGACCAGAGCGACGCCGTCAACGGGTGAGCATGTCAGCTACGCCATGCTGCTCGCCGAAAGCAAGGCTATTAAAGCCCAACTGGAACGCGAGAAGCGCGAGCAGGAGCAAGTGGCTCGTCTGCGTCATTTGCAAGCTATCCACGATCACCAGGACGATTACTGGCATCAAGTCGATCAGGCAGTAACGCGCAGTACAGGTGCAGGCTACGACGAAGCTGCTCGATTATTGATCGAGCTGCGTGAAGCCGCCGATCAATTCAAAGAGACCCAGGTGTTTCAAGAGCGTTTCCGCGCCTGGGTCCGGCCTCACCTGCGTCGTCCGGCTTTCATCAAGCGCTTGCAGGATCGCAAGTTCACATTGCCAGAAGCGTAAGAGGTATTGTCAACTGGAACTAACCTACCTTCCAAAATGAGGACAACGCTCTCAAGCCACTTCCAGAGGGAATGTATGGAAAATAGAGGATAAGGTACCTCGTCAGGGGAACTTCGCTATGCCCGGTAAAGAGGTCATAACTGCCAGTGATGCACTCACCGCCTATGATACTCAGCAATACGGTCGTATCCCTGAGCAACGATCTGCCTGGGGTCCATTTCTCTCACATTTCCTCGTTTACGTCTTTTTCTAGCGCGAGCGGCTGGCAGGACTGGCGTTCGATAAATTCCGTAGGCAGCACCACACGCGTCATTTCCAGCGCTTCCCTGTTGATCAGGCGCAGGAGCATCGCCGCCGCCGTGCGTCCCAGCTCCAAGCGCGGCGCATGCACCGTGGTCAGGGAGGGATTCATGATTTCGGTGCAGGGAAGATTATCGAAACCAATCACGCTCATGTCGCAGGGTACCGTCATGCCCAGTTCATGCAGCGCCCGGTAGACACCCGCGGCCTGGCGATCATTGCCGGCGAAGATCGCCGTAGGCGGCTCCGGCAGTTCCAACAAGGCTCTGGCTGCCGTATAGCCATCGGCTTCGGTAAAGTTTCCAGCGCACTGCAACTGCGGATCGAGCGGCAAATTGGCTTCGTCCAGGGCCGCGCGATAGCCGGCAATACGCTCGATGGCATCTCTCGCCTGCGCGGTTTTGCCAATATAGGCGATCCGCCGGTGCCCAAGGCTGATCAGATGTGTGGTCGCGACAAAGCCGCCTTCCCAGCTGGTAATGGTCACCGAGGGTATCCCAGAACGCAGGCCGCCCTGGTTGTGGATGAGTACAAAAGGCAGACCCGAGCGTTCGAGATGCTCAACGGCCTCCTCGGATGGAAGGACCAGCAGAATACCATCCGTGGAGTGATCGGTAACGGTATCGATCCACTGTACCTCTTCTTCGGCCCGGTAATGGGTCGAGGTCAGGACCAGGCGCACCCCGGCCTCGCGCAGCACCTGGGCCACTCCCTCTAAAATGGCTAGGTAGTATTCATCGTCAAGGCGCGGTAAGATCAGATCTACCAGCCCGGTTTTTCCCCTGCGTAAAGCGCGGGCTGCGCGATTACGCACAAAGCCATATTCCTCGATCACTCGCTCAACTCGTTCGCGGGTCGGCAGCGCCACGTCCGTGCGAGCATTCAAGACCTTCGAGACAGTGGGCACCGAGACGCCCGCGATTTGCGCAATCTGCGCAATGGTTGGGCGTCCATCTGTTCTATGCCGCTTTGCCATCGGAACATCCTCCAAGTTTTCTTTCAGAAACTTTCGATCTAGTATAGCATATCGGAAGCCGAAATACTGCCTTTTATCGATCTTTTTTCCACGGCCACCACGAAAAGGTCAGAGAATGCCAAAATAACCTTGACAACTCCTCTCAAAATCAGTATATTCATACTTATGGACTGATATCGATTTCATAAAATATCGAAAGTTCTTATTTGAGCCGACCCTCGGTCTGTCCCTTGCGGGGCATCTCGGCTCAACAGCAAGCGCCCGGTTCGCCCGGACAGAGAGATAGGAGGTCCTCAGAGAAAGAAACACACTAAGCGACAAAAAAATCGGTTCAGTGACGATCCTTGTTTTGAGACCAGTGCCTGATCTATTTTTTGCGAGGAGGTTTCCCATGGCTTCAAACCTTGCTCCTTCGCCTGGGAAGGCGAAAACCCGAACGATGACCGTTGTCTTCTCTCTGCTGGCGCTTCTTCTCCTGTTGTTGGCCGCCTGCGGCCAGGGAGGGAACTCAACTACCCCGGCGGCGCCCAAGAACAGCGTGCTCAACGTTGTCCCCAGCCCCAAGGGCGATTTTACCAATGGCTTTAGCCCTTATTCCTCGAGCTCCAACTATGGCTCCCAGGGCATGATTTACGAGACGCTGCTGTTCTTTAACCGCATGAGTAGTGAAGTCAAACCCTGGCTGGCCCAGAGCTACGCTTTCTCCAGCGATGCGAAAACCCTGACCTTCCACCTGCGTACCGATGTCAAATGGTCCGATGGGCAGCCTTTTAACTCTGCCGATGTGGTCTTTACTCTGCAAATGCTCAAACAGTACCCGACGGCTGACGGCAGTGGCCTCTGGGCGTATCTTCAGGATGTACAGGCGCCCGATAGCAGCACCGTCGTCGTGACCCTGAAGCAGGCCTACACGCCCGTGCTCTGGTACCTGGCCGGTCAGACCTGGATTGTCTCCCAGCATAAGTACTCGAGCGTGGGCGATCCGACCAAATTTGCCGATGACAATCCCGTTGGCACCGGTCCCTTCCTACTCAAGTCTTTCGCACCGCAGTTGATCGATTTGAAGAAAAATCCCAACTACTGGCAGACGGGCAAACCCGCCGTCAGTGAGATTCGCTACCCCTCTTTCAACTCGAACACGAGTGCCGAACTGTTGCTCCAGCGCGGCGATGTCGACTGGACGGGCCTCTTTACGCCCAATATCCAGCAGACCTACGTTTCCAAAGATCCAACTCACAACCACTACTGGTTCCCGAACCGCAATATCGTCATGCTCTATCTGAACACGGCCAAAGCTCCCTTCAATCAGCTCGCTGTGCGCCAGGCGATTAGCAGCGCGATCGATCGCGACCAGATCTATAAGATTGCTGAGAGTGGTTACGAGCCGGTTTCCAGCCCGACTGGCCTGGTTCTGCCCGCCAACCAGAGCAATCTGGACCCCACCTACGCGAGTACCTCGTTCTCACTCGATCCCTCCAAATCCGCCCAGTTGCTCTCGGGCGCGGGCTTTACCAAGGGTTCCGACGGCATCTACGCGGATAAGAGCGGCAAAAAGCTCTCTTTCCAGATCGATGTCGTAACCGGCTGGACCGACTGGGACACCGCCGATCAGATTATCTCGACGAACCTGAAGGCGATTGGGATCGATGCCAAGGTGAACGCGATCTCCTTTAGCTCCTACTTTAGCGCTCTGCAAACGGGCACCTTCGATATGGCCATCTCCTGGACCAATCCCGGCCCGACGCCATTCTTCCTGTACAATTCGATGTTGAACAGCACAAACAGCGCGGCCATTGGCAAGCAGGCCAGCTCGAACTGGGAGCGTTGGATAAATCCCGCCACTGATAAGCTGCTGGCTCAATATGCCACCACCGCCGATTCCTCGCTGCAACAACAGGCCCTCAACGGCCTGCAGCAGATCATGGTGGAGCAACTGCCCAGCATTCCGCTGGTCTATGGCGCGACCTGGTACGAGTACAGCTCCCGTAATTTTACGGGTTGGCCCGATGCCAATAACGCCTATGCCTCCCCGGCGCCTTTTGATTTCCCGGATGCGGAAGTGGTAGCACTCAACCTTACACCTGCCGCGTGATGCCTCCTCGGTCGGGGGTGGGAGCGTCATCTGGCGTGGCGCTTCCACCCCCGCTGCATCCGTCCTCTGAACAGCACAGCGTTACTCGCGTGGACGGGCACGCTGACCGGAGAAAAGACAACCCGAGGCATAGCCGGCACTCGTTGCTGCTGGCCTATGCCCAACTGGAAGGAGTATCCAGGTGAAGCACTTGCTCCGCCGTATCGGCTTCTATCTGGTGGCTCTCTGGGCCGCGATTACGATTAATTTTATTATTCCGCGCCTGGCCCCAGGCGATCCCGCGGGTGCGCTCATGGCGCGTTTCCAGGGACGCATGACCCCCCAGTCGATTCATGCACTCGAACTGCAGTTTGGCATCTCTCATGATCCGCTCTGGATGCAGTATTTTCAGTATCTGATAAACCTGTTCCATGGCGATCTGGGGACATCTTTTACGTATTTCCCGACCCCTGTATCGACGGTGCTCGCCCAGGAAATTCCCTGGACGCTGGCTCTGGTCGGCATTTCGGTGGTGATAAGCTTTACGCTGGGCTCACTGATTGGCGTGCTGATCGCCTGGAGGCGTGGCTCGTTCATTGATGGGGTTCTTCCGCCCATTCTGACGTTTTTCGCGGCCATTCCGTATTTCTGGTTGGCTCTGATCGCGCTCTATGTGCTCGCCTATACGCTGAACTGGTTCCCACTCAACGGCGGCTACGCGACCTCGACGACAATTGGTTGGAATACTGATTTTCTGCTCAGCGCGCTCGATCATGGTCTGCTCCCGGCCTTTACGATTGTCCTGGCCTCGATTGCAGGCTGGATGCTGGGGATGCGCAACGCGATGATTACCACTCTGACCGAGGACTATGTGCTGCTGGCCGAGGCCAAGGGGCTGAGCGAGCGCCGCGTGATGCTTACCTATGCGGCACGCAATGCACTTCTGCCCAATGTGACCGGTTTTGCCCTCTCCCTGGGCTTTGTCGTCGGCGGATCGCTGCTGACCGAGATCGTCTTCTCGTATCCCGGCATTGGTTTTGCTCTCCTGCAGGCAGCACAAAACTCTGACTATCCGCTGCTGCAGGGGATTTTTCTGCTGATCGCCCTGGCCGTGCTGGGAGCCAATTTTATCGCCGACCTGGTCTATACGGTCCTTGATCCGCGCGTGCGCTAGAGAAGGGAGCTATTGAGATGAGTATGTTTCCACAATCTGGGAGCGAAGTACAATCTGCAGCTTCTGCCTCGCTTGGAGAGGGTATCGTTCCTTCCCAGGGAGCACAGCCCGAGGAGAAGAACGCGCCTGTGCAATGGCGGCATTCGTCGCCGCTAGCCAGGAGCCTGCGCACCCTGTGGCGGATCTTTACCCTCAATCGCAAGGCCACGATTGGGATCTGTCTGGTGCTCTTCTTCGTGTTGGTGGCGCTCTTCGGTCCACTGTTTATCCATACCGATCCCAGCGCGTTTTCAAATGATGTGCTGATCCCACCTTCGACAGCCCACTGGTTTGGCACGACCCAGACTGGACAAGATATCTTTAGCCAGCTTGTCGTCGGCACGCGTGTCTCGATTCTCTGGGGCTTTGCCACTGGTCTGGTGGTGACGGCGCTCTCGGTGACCGTGGGCCTGGTCGCTGGCTTTCTTGGCGGCATTGTCGATGATACGCTGGCCATGGTCATCAATGTCTTTCTGGTTCTGCCGGGCTTTCCCCTGGCGGTGGTCCTGGCGGCGTATGTGCCGCAGAAAGGGCCGCTCACCGTGGCTCTGGTCATCGCGCTCACGAGCTGGGCCTATCAGGCACGTGTACTGCGCGCCCAGACGCTTTCGATGCGCCACCGCGATTTTGTCGAGTCCGCGCGCTCCAACGGCGAAACGACCTGGCGGATGATCTTCTTTGAGATCTTTCCCAATGAGATCGCAATTGTGGCCGCGGGCTTTGTGGGCACGGCGATCTATGTCATCCTGGCCGCGGCCGGCCTGGAGTTTCTCGGCCTGGGAGACGTCACGGTGATCGACTGGGGCACGATGTTCTACTGGGCCCAGAATAACGACGCGCTCTTACTGGGAGCCTGGTGGTGGTATGTGGCACCGGGCATGTGTATTGCTCTGCTGGGCGCTGGCCTGGCTCTGATTAACTTTGGCATTGACGAGGTGGCCAATCCGCGCCTGCGTTCCGAGACCCGCCTGCTCAGGCGCATCTCGCGTTTTCCTTTCTCCCGGTCGCGGGAGACACACGTCGCCAGTTAACGTTTCGTGCCCTTTTTTGTCCATGGTATCACTTCACAATGAATAGGAGAACACATGAGCATTATTCCCAGGACGCATATCCAGACCCAGGTTGAGACTGACCTGGCCAGGAGATTTCCCGCGCATTTCCTTTGGGGTGCGGCCACGGCCTCCTATCAGATCGAGGGCGCGGCTCGCGAGGATGGCCGGGGTTCCAGTATCTGGGACGATTTCGCGGCCACGCCAGGCAAGACCTATCAAGGCCAGAGTGGCGAGGTGGCAGCCGACCACTACCACCGGGTCGAGGAAGATACTGACCTGATGGTACAGCTTGGCCTGGGCGCGTATCGTTTCTCGATTGCCTGGCCGCGTATCCTGCCCGAGGGGCGTGGCACCATCAACCCGGCAGGCCTGGATTTTTATGATCGCCTGGTGGATACGCTGTTGGCAAAAGGCATTCAGCCCTTCGCGACGCTCTATCACTGGGATCTCCCCTCGCCGCTGGAGCAGGTCGGCGGCTGGCTCAATCGCGCAACGGCCTATGCCTTCGCCGATTATGCCGAGGTGGTAACCCGGCGCCTGGGAGACCGCGTCGCGGGGTGGATTACGCTCAACGAGCCCTGGTGTAGCGCCTATCTGGGCTACGGAATCGGCGTACACGCTCCTGGCCTGCGCGATCGCCAGGCGGCGATCGACGCGGCTCATCATCTCCTGTTGGGACATGGCCTGGCTGTGCCACAGATGCGTGCGCATCTGGCGACCGGCACTCAGGTGGGGATTACCCTTAACCTGAACCAGGTCTATGGCGCCGACGAGCGGGCCGAGACGGCGCGCGATATGGAACTTGCCAGGGAGTTTAGCAATGGCTGGTTCATTGATCCGATCTACCGCGGCGCCTATCCCGAGCGGTTCTTTGAGCACATGGGACTTAATCCGCCACCGATCCAGGAGGGCGACCTGGCGATTATCGCGGCCCCGTTGGATTTTCTGGGGGTGAATAACTATTCGCGTATCCTGATTCGCGGCGCGCAGACGCAGCCCCTGGCCGATCGTTGTGAAAGTGTCTCGCCCATCCCCAATGCCTGCTATACCGACATGGGCTGGGAGATCTACCCGCGCGGTCTGTGCGATCTGCTAGTCAGTGTGGGGCGCAACTATCCGGTGGGCAAGCTCTATGTGACCGAGAACGGCGCGGCCTTCCCCGATGACTGGGATGGTGGTGACACGGTCAGCGATCCCCAGCGCGTCTCCTATCTGCGCTCGTATATTACGGCTTGCACTGAGGCCATTGAACAGGGGGCGCCCCTGCGCGGCTACTTTGTCTGGTCGCTGATGGACAATTTTGAGTGGGGCGAGGGCTACACCAAACGCTTTGGCATTGTCTATATCGACTATCCCACCCAGCGCCGGGTGATCAAGGAGAGTGACCACTGGTATGCCGAGCTGCTGCACGCCTTTCAAAATGGACAGCATTGAAACCCGTTTTGAGTTCGATGATATTCCTAACTCCGTTTCCTGACCCCCATCTTTGGGTGAAGGCATGAAGAACCTCTTCCTTGAAGAGCTTTTCTTCTCTCTTTCATCTACAACTGTAGGCCTAGGCCATGATGCGCGGGAACAACAGTGGTCCTGTAACCACGTGGGCTAGCGGGCGACTGCCCCATGTTCCCGCCTCTACCCAGGCGCCATCAGCAACGGCCTCCAGGCCGAGTTGCTCCAAGATGTTATCAGCAGCCGACGGTATGTATGGCGCCAGGAAGATGGCAAGCAGGCGCAAAGCCTCGGCTGCCGAGTAGAGAACGGTGTTGAGGCGTTCCTCTTGCCCGGCCTGGCGTGCCAGGCGCCATGGCTCGCTCTGTTCGATGTATTGATTGGTGCGCCGGACAAAGTTCCAGATGATACTCAAGGCTCCGCCGATCTCCCAGGTATTCAATGCCACCGCGGCGCGATGGCGGGTCTCTTCCGCGATACGCTGCAGGTCTTCTTCAAGCGAGCCAGCAAGGCCAGGTGTTAGGATGATGCCGTCCCGGTAGCGCAGGGTCATGGTAACGACGCGGTTGAGCAGGTTGCCCAGGTCGTTTGCCAGTTCGTCGTTATAATGACGGACCAGGCTGGCGCGCGAGAAATCACCACCCGAGGCAAACGATAAGCCGCGCAAAAGGGAATAGCGCACGGCATCGACACCGAACTCGTCTACCAGTTCCACCGGGTCGATGCTGTTGCCAGCAGTCTTGGAGATGCGCTGACCATTCGAGGTGATGAAGCCATGCACGGCTACCTGTCGTGGCAAGGGCAGTCCTGCCGACAACAGCATGGCAGGCCAGTAGAGGCAATGAAAGCGCGTGATATCTATACCAATCACATGCGCGTCGGCAGGCCAGTAGTGCGCGAAGAGTTGCTCGTCGTCCGGGAAGCCAACGGCCGTCAGGTAGTTCGTCAGGGCATCGAACCAGACATAAATGGTATGCTGGGGATCGCCCGGGACGGGCACACCCCATGCTTTCGTACCCGGACGCAGGAGGCGTGACACAGAGAAATCACGCAGCCCTTGCTGGATCATTGCCAGCACCTCTGCTCGCCGGTTAGCAGGCACGATGAACTCCGGGTGTTCCATGATGTGGGCGAGGAGGCGATCATTATACTTTTTGAGCGCGAAAAAGTAGTTCTCCTCCTCCAGCCATTCGGGAACGATCGAAGGATGATTCGGGCACCGGCCATCAACGAGATCTTCACTCGTGTAGAAAGTGTTGTCGTTTGGACAATACCAGCCCGAATAGATGGACTTGTAGATGTCTCCCCGCGCCTGTGCACGGAGAAAGAGTTCCTGCGAGGCCTGGGCATGGCGCTCTTCCGTGGTCCGTATCCAGTAGTCGTTGGAGATGTCCAGCCTGGACCAGGCCAGGCGGAAGACGCCATCTAGATTATTGACCCAGGTAGTGGGATCGATGCCATTGGCCTCAGCGGCTCGCGCTACGTGCTGGCTGTTCTCGTCAACCCCCATACTGAAGTAGGTATCGTATCCCTGCAAGCGATGGAAGCGCGCAATGACGTCCGCAGCCACTTTCTCCAGGGAATGGCCGATATGTGGTGGGGCATTGGGATAATCAATCGCCGTTGTGATGTAGTAACGTTTGTTACTCTCGCTGTGTTCGCTGAACATGCAGCACCTCGTTTCTTATATTGGATATTTGTGCTGGACAAAAAGGGGGCGCAGGTCTGTCGCCTGCGCCCCCTTTGTACGCTTCTAGAGAAATGAGTTTTTGCTCAAGTGAGCATTACTCGTGTGCGTTCAGAGGACAGCGACGACCCGCTGCGAGCCATCACCATAGTTTCAATCTCAGATGAGAAGCCGCTCCACGTGCGACAGTTAAATTGCTTACGCTGCACGGTCGCTATCCTTTCTGTATTTAAGAGTTCATACAACAATGCTTCGAGAGTTGATACGATCATAGCGGCAAAGGTGGAATTTGTCAAGCCTCATATCACCGTTCCGCGCCAGCGGCATGAATAGCGCGTAGAACGCGCTCAGGGGTAAGCGGGATCTGGCGTATACGCACCCCCAACGCATCGGCAACAGCGTTAGCAACAGCAGCGGCCATAGCATCGACTGAGATCTCTGAGATGGCCTTGGCGCCAAAAGGGCCGGCAGGATCACTGGTCTCCACCATGTATGTCTCCATAGATGGCATGTCGGGCGCGTTGTAGATACGATAGCTGCTCAAGTCGTTAGTAAGCGGTAGACCACGCTGATCATAAACCATCTCTTCACAGATGCCGTAGCCAAGTGATTGGGCGGCCCCGCCTTCAACCTGGCCTTCGGCTATAACCGGGTTGATGATATGCCCACCATCAACAGCCGATATGGCTTTGAGGATACGGATCATGCCCGTCTCTGTATCCACCTCGACTTCGGCTCCCTGGGCGGCAAAAGCAGGCGATTGTTTATCGCTTTTCCACGAGGCACTGGCCATTATGTATTGCTGGTTTTCACTATATAGAGAGTGCAGCGCTACCTGCGTAATGGTGGTGCGCTGACCGGCAGGAGCAGTGATGATACCATTATTAATGGTCAGCGTTGCGGGTTGAGCCTTCAGTATGTGACCTGCAACCTCGAGTACCTGGTGGCGTACCTGCTCCGCTGCTCTCTTCACCGCATTTCCACTGACAGATATGGTAGAAGGGGCATATCCAGCGGAATCGAAAGGCACAATATCCGTATCGACGGTTTCAGAAGAGTGCATGATAATGTCCGTCACACGCACGCCCAATACCTCGGCGGCGATCTGCGCCAGCAGAGTGTCATAGCCTCCATCGACAGTGCCTACCAATAAATTAAACGAGCCGTCTTCGTTGAGTTTGATACTGGCAGCACTCATATTTCTACTCCAGGGAGCGATACCATGCATTGCCAGGGCTACCCCGACACCGCGACGGAAGCGACCCGTATTACCTTTGTCACGCTTCTCCTTCCAATTTAGCTTTTCCTCTACAATTTGCAAGCATTGTGGCAGCCCATAGCTCTCAACAACTTGTGTACGGTTCCCCGTGCCTTCCCGTCCCTCGTTCAAGGCAGCAGCCAGCAGATTTTCAGCGCCCCTGGACAGCCAGTTCTTGCGGCGCAACTCGAGGGCATCTATACCAAGGCGCCTGGCCACTTCGTCCATCTGGCTCTCCAGGGCGAAGCATGCCTGAGGTATACCATAGCCATAAGCGCCTCCCGCCGGAGGCAGATTTGTATAAACAGCCTGCGCTACAAAGCGCATGTTCGGACAAGGATAGAGCGGCAATGTCTGCAGGCCTATATTGCGCTGCATATCGGAGGCATGCCTGGCATAAGCTCCAGTATTGGTGAGCAGTATCATCTGGTTTGCAAGGATGGTGCCGTCACTCTTGACGCCGGTCTTCATGCGTATAATTTGCGCATGACATGAGTGACCGCCACAAAACTCCTCGGCACGAGAAAATGCCAGCCTTGCGGGGCGATTTGTGGCCCTCGTGAGCAAAGCGCAGATGTCTTCAAGCACAACACCCTGTTTCGTGCTGAGGCCCCCTCCAGTGCGCGATTTGATGACACGAATACGCCGGAGCGGTAAGCCAACAAGAGGGGCGATGACGCGGCGCACGTGATATGGCGCTTCCGTACTGCTCCTCACAACAAGGCGATCATCTTGATCCCAGTATGTAACAGCAATATGGTTTTCGATAGGTACCTGCTGGGCCTGTGAGACAATATACTCATTTTCGACGATCACATCTGATTCTGCGAAACCACGTTCTACGTTGCCTACTTCGGCACGGACCTGCGCGGCGATATTGCGAGAGCCATGGTAGGCATCAGGCATTTCGATCCCATTATGCAGGTGTGGAGCGCTATGGCCCATTGCCTCGCGGGGATCAAGAATGGCCGGCAGTACCTCGTACTCAACCTGGATGAGCTTCAGCGCTTGCTCAGCAATTTCAGGCGACTCAGCGGCCACCGCTGCGACCCGATCACCTACAAAGCGCACAGTGCGATCCAGGGAAAACCGGCTGCGACGAGAGCCACGCTCCTGCTCAGTGCCAGATTGAGGGAGGCGTTCCAGGTCTTTATAGGTCAATACCGCGTGTACACCCGGCAAGGACCGCGCCCGCGCTACATCGATGTTGCGAATGATAGCGTGAGCATGCGGGCTGGTCAGGAGGCGTCCATGCAGCATACCGCGCAATTCGGTCTCATCGACGAAGACAGGCTTGCCCGTGACCAGTTTCACCGCGTCGAGTTTGCGCTCGGGTTTGCCCACAACATGCAGGCCGGTGGCGCTTGCTGCCTTATTATCTTTTTTGGGCAGTGCGCGTAGAGAAACCGTATCGGCCGTCATGCGTTTTTTCTCCATTTCAGGACTCTCAACCGTGGAGTCATTGCGGGAAACAGAGCGGCTGATCGGGTCAACTGCTTCGCCGCGCATGATGGCCGCAGCACGCAAAACGGCCTGTACAGGCTTGACATAGCCTGTACAGCGACACAGGTTGCCTGATAATGCATCCCGTACGTCATCTTCCGTAGGGTTGGAATTTCTCCTGAGCAAGGCAAAAGCGGAAAGGAGCATGCCCGGCGTACAGTATCCACACTGGATAGCGCCTGTATCGATAAAAGCTTCTTGTAAAGGATGGAGTTTATTCGAGGCTCCCAGGCTTTCCACGGTTAGCAAGGTGCAACCGCCGGCCTGAGCGACCAGCATGACACAACTTGGACGCGGCAGACCATCGACCAGCACTGTGCAGGCGCCACATTCGCCGGTCTCACAACCATGTTTAACGCTAAAGTAACCTTCCCGGCGCAGCACCATCATGAGCGATTCGTTAGGAGCAACTTCCAGGCTTTCGATAAGTCCGTTAATACGCAGTTCTAGTTCCATAGCCTCAGATTTTCCCCTCCGATGTAATCACACTGTGCCAGTTGGAGGTATTCATAGCTTCTTCAAGTACGCGATACGCCAGATTTACACCGCTCACTCGCCGATAGTCACTACTGGCACGAAAATCGGAAGGAGGGCGAAAGTGAGCAATGCCTTTTTGTAGCGCGGCAAGTACACGCTGGCCGTCTGCAGGACTGGAGGCCACAGGTTGGTCCTCAAGTTCTTTTTCAACAGTTTGTAGACGTACCGGCTCCATGTTGACCCCACCCAGTGCCAGCCGGACACGCCGGTAGCAATCATTGGCAATCTCCACCAGTGCGGCGGCATTGAGGAGCGCCACATCGGTAGCGGTACGCCCTATGCGCATGAATGACGTACCACAGCCGGTGGCAGGGTGAGGGATGATCACTTCTACAATCAGCTCATTGGAGCGTCGCTCGAGTTCTAGCGAACTATAAGATACGCTCCGCTCCTGTTTACCTTTGAAGGTGACACCTGAAAGCGCTAATCCAGGGCGGTCGATGGTTCCTCCCTCGAGATCGATCTGCATCCTGGAACTAGAGCGCAAGACGACCTCGGCATCCATTACAGCCAGAGCAGTGAGCAGGTCGGCTTGCGAGGCAACGCCTGCAGCAAGCGTACCGCCAAGTGTGGCGGCATTGCGAATCAAGCGCGAGGGCGAAGATGCCAGAGCAGCTCGTGCCAGCAACCCCATGGCGAGATTTTTGAGTACTGGTGTATCTACCATACTTTGCAGGGTCGTCATTGCGCCGATATGTATTCCACGCGCATCCTCGGTGATGTACGCCAGACCTAGATCACGTAGATCGACTACTGCCTGGATGCTGTCATTTTGCAATCCAAGTAGATAGGTACCACCTGCCAGGGGCACAGTCTTGATATCTGTTCGTGCTAATAATAGCAGCGCATCGTCGATATCTTCTGCCCAGTGATATTCGAGAAGGTTGAGTAGCATTGTTTATCTCTCTCTGTATGTACAGCCTGGCCTGTCTACTCTACCCCTTCTGAGGAGATGCGTCAAGAAATACGCCCATTGTTCCCAGAGAACGGTGGAAATCCTCCACCACCTTCATCCCTACCTTCAGACAATGCTCTGTAGTGGGAGGAGTGTAAACGTTTCGACGTCGATCAATCCTTGATCGGTGAGTTTCAGAGACGGAATAACCGAGAGTGATAGGAAACTGAGCGTCATACAGGGATGGTCGAGGGTACAGCCGAGAGCGGCAGCAGTGGCATCAAGCGCTTGTAGTTGTTGCACCAATTCAGCAGCAGGCAGCGGCGAGACGAGACCGCCGAGGGGAAGCGGCACACTGGCGCGCACCTCTCCATCAACTACTATGGCGAAGCCTCCTCCCATCTCTTCCAAGGCCCGTGCAGCCTTGAGGATGTCGCTGTCATCGACGCCTGCAACAACCAGGTTATGAGCATCATGCGCCACGCTGGAAGCCAGCGCCCCACGCTGTAGACCAAAGCCCTTGACCAGGCCCAGACCAACACGGCCACTCGCGTGATGTCGTTCGATTACGACCAGTTTGAGCAGGTCACGGGCAGGGTCCGCAACGATTTCGTTAGCGCGGATGGGCGCCTCCTCTTGCAAATGCTTTGTGGTGATCTGCCCAGGCTCTATGCCCACTACTTCGACAAGACCTGGTTGGCCTGCTATACGCAGGTCAGCTTCTTGAATGTCGCCGATATGCACCGTCCCGGTGGCGCCAGGGGAGGCAGTGGCAGGTACATCAACGAGCAGCTTGCCATCACGAGCGACTAGCAGGCCATCTTTGTATACCGATTCCACTTGAAATGCCTCTAGATCATCCAGTACGACCAGGTCGGCGATAAAGCCAGGGGCTATGGCGCCACGATTGTAGAGCCGGAAGTACTGCGCCGTATTATAGGAGGCAAGGCGTATCGCTTCGACCGCATCGAGCCCCAGTTCGATTGCGCGACGTACCATCGAGTCGATGTGCCCGCGCGTGGTCAAATCCTGGGGGTCGCGGTCATCTGTGACGAAGAAGACGCGCGGGGGATGCAATTCTTTGACAAGGGGAAGCAGCGCGTCCAGGTTGCGAGCCGCCGAGCCTTCGCGAATCATGAGCCACATGCCCAGGCGAATACGCTGGCGAGCCTCTTCGATCGTTGTACACTCGTGATCGGACATGATGCCTGCAGCGGCATAGGCGCAGAGGTCACTCCCGCTGAGTCCGGGAGCATGTCCAT
>WNFA01002186.1_pt1 | contig 22398 bp, 17 predicted proteins | sample 5400481 | NCBI WGS metagenome assembly WNFA01 (sample SAMN13153340, study PRJNA577476) | soil metagenome | isolation source: 120 cm saprolite under Douglas fir tree site 2 hole 1 replicate 2 | place: USA:California | collected 2015-04-18
CCAGGCGAATACGTTTATCGCCACCGTCAGCGCCATCCAGTCAGTAGGGGCGCATCCGGTGCTGGCCGACTGCGATCCACAGGGAGCGGTGGACCCGGCCGCCGTAGCCGCCTGCATCTCACCGCGCACCGCGGCCATCATCCCGGTCCACCTGTTCGGCCGCATCGGGGACATGGAGGCGATCTTGTCCCTGGCATCGGCCCATGGACTGATGGTGATCGAGGACGCCTGTCAGGCGCACGGCGCCGTGTGGCGAGGCCGGCGGGCAGGCAGCTTCGGAGCGGCCGCCGCCTTCAGCTTTTACCCGGCCAAGAACCTGGGCGCCTTCGGTGACGGCGGCATGCTGGTGACCGGGTCACCAGAGCTGGCCGACACCGCCCGACTGGTTCGGAACTACGGACAACGTGTGAAGTACGAGCATGAGGTGACGCCCCTCAACCGCCGCCTCGACACGCTGCAGGCGGCGGTGCTTCGGGTGAAGCTGCCGCACCTCGATACCTGGAACGATGGCCGCCGCCAGCTGGCGGACCGCTATCGCGAACGGCTCGCCGACCTACCGATCGACCTGCCGCCCGCGGAGGAGGGTCGGCGTCACGTCTACCACCTGTTCGTCATCGGGGTGGACGGTCGGGACCAGCTGCGTATCGCCCTGGCCGCCGCTGGGATCGAGACCGGCATTCACTATCCCATCCCACTCCACCGCCAGCCGGTGCTGGCGACACTGGGTTACGGTGTGGGGAGCTTTCCGCAGACCGAGCGGCTGGCGGCCCGCAGCCTGTCTCTGCCCATGTATCCGGAGCTCCCGCCAGATCAGCTCGAGTACGTGGCGGCGTCGATCCGGCACTGGCTCCATGGCTGAGGCGACGGCGCTGGGCAAGGAACTCACTGCCTGATGGAAAGCCCTCACAACGCAGACCTCGTCATTACCGCTACCTATAACGAAGCCGAAAACCTTGCCACCCTGGCGCCCCAGGTCCTCGTGCACGGTGTCTTCGATCTCTTGGTTGTGGACGATAACTCTCCTGACGGGACCGGCATGGTTGCCGACGATCTCGCTGGTCGCACACCTGGACGGATCAGCGTCTTGCACCGCCCCGAAAAGCAGGGTCTCGGACCAGCCTTGCTTGCCGGATACGAGCGAGCGCTGGCCGCGGGCTACGAGCACATTTACCAGATGGATGCCGACCTGTCGCATGACCCGAGCCTGCTCCCGCAGCTCCGCCAGGCGCTGGAGCGAGCCGACGCGGTCATCGCGTCTCGTTACGTCAGGGGCGGGCGCACGGTGGGCTTCTCCAAGCGGCGCCACCTGCTGAGCCGGCTGGGGTCAGCCTATGCCGGGCTGCTTCTCGGTCTCGAAGTACACGACCTGACGGGCGGGTACAAGGGTTTCCGCCGCCAGGCGCTGCTGGCCCTGCATCCGGAAAGCATCCGGTCCAGTGGGTACGCCTTCCAGATCGAGGTGACCTACCTGCTCACCCGTGGAGGCTTCCGCGTCGTCGAGGTGCCTACGGTCTTCAGGGAACGGCTCTATGGGTCTTCGAAGATGAGCTGGCGCATCGTTCTGGAGGCGCTCCGGGTCACCGCCTCCCTGCGCCTTGCCCAGATTACTCCACGTCCCATCCCGACCGGTCACGTCTGAGACTTCAGCCGCAGGCGTCGGTGCCCGGGCCCTCCAGGTCGTAAATCCGGATCGTCTCCTCTCCCCGGCTGACCCTCAGCGTTTGATCGCGCAGGGCTAACATGCCGCCGTAGTCGAGATCGAGCCCATTCGCCTCCTCCAGGAATTGCACCCGTGACCAGCCGGCGGGGTCGTCAAACACTGCCACTGGCCGGCCACACCCAATCAGTTGCTCAAAAACCGAGCTCTTGCTGTTGATGAGGGCGTGCCCATCGACGACCACCCAGCGGGCGCCCTGCAGGCGGAGACTCCCGATGGTGGCGTCGGCCCCTGGCGTAATGATTCGGTGTGCCGGATCCAGCCCGACGTTGACATTCCAATGCCGTTCCGTATAGATCACCAGGTCCGGAGCGCGGGTCGCCACCATGGGCCCCGGGTGGGAGGCCAGCCAGCGACCGGCTGCCCCGGTGCCGCTGGCCTCTCGAGCCGGACCGCTTCCGGTCCAGCCGGTGACCAGGAATGCTCCGCAGACAATCAGGGCCATGGTCCACCGGAGGGCTGGCCGTTCCAGCAAGGTGACGGCCCGGGCCACGACGAGTGCCCCAAACACCACGCACACGACGATGGCCCGCGGGACCTTGTCGTGGGCCGCCGTGTAGAAGAGAAGCGACCCCATCAGGCTTCCCGCGGCGATTGCCGCCAGAGGATCGAGTTTCTTCCAGTTCCAGGTGAGCGCCGCCATGCCAACCGCAGCCGCCACGATGATCGCCGGGCCCGAGAACTCCCAGAACGTCCGGGGATAGAAATCGAGAAACGCGAATGGGAGCGCGACTGTCCCATCAGAGCGAAGAACGTGATTCTGGAGTTCCGCGGGCAGCCGGAACCAGCTGAGGCTTCTGCCGGCAAGGGCCAGCCCGTAGATAACCGCCAGGGCGAGGAGCGGCACGACGACGCAGAGGCTCGCCAATCGGCCTGTGGGCGCCCGGGGGGGCACATCATGGCGCAGGTACCACCACCCCAACCACACCAGCACTGCCAGGAGCGGCAGGAGGACCGGGACCAGGCGGTAGCTGAGGCTCAACGTCGGGAGGAAGACGCCCAGCGTCAGGAGCACCAGGCCTCTCGAGGGCCGTCCATCCCACCAGCGGTCGATCAGATAAAGCACGATCGCCACGCCGGCCAGGCCGGCTGCCTCGGCCACGATCCGGTGCCCGTAGATGATGCCGAGTGGCACGGCTCCGGCGAAGGTACCAGCGACGGCCGCCGCCGGGGCGCCCCATCGTCGCCAGGCCAGTGCCATCAACACCATCACCATCACCACCCCCGCCAGGCCGCTGAACCACGTCAGATTCTCCGGAGAGACGCCGGCGGCCATCAATGTCCCCAGGATCAGATCGTGCCCGAGCTTCCAGTGGCGGCCAAAGATCGACACATGGAGGTTTCCGTGACGAAGTTGAGGCCACACGCCTGGGTGGGTGAGGAGCGAAACCAGGAAACGCCCGGTCGTCGCAGCCCAGCCTTCGTCGTACGCGACGGGGCCGCTCCCCGGTAAGCCATCGAGACGGAGACGCACCGTCAGCAGCAACAGGGCGCCGACGCCCGTCAGACTCGCCAGGCGGCGAGCGCGTGGGGGAAGGAAAGTCTGTCGGGCCGGCGCTGGCGGCGCCCCGATGCGAGGGACATCATGGCGTTCCACAACTGCTTCGCGAAGCGCGGCAAGGGAACGGCCAAGGACCATGGGCGGCTTTTCTTCAGGCCCGGACGAGACGGCCTGGCTCAGGCTCGGTGGCCGCCGCCGCCTCCTGAGGTGCCGAGATGGGAGAGGCATGGTGTTCCGGCCAGCCCTGCTGGAGGATGTCCAGCCGGCTGTAGACGGCCAGTCGGGTGCCGACGATGTGGAAGATCGGTCGATCCAGCTGCGGGGAGAGCTCGGTCACGACGCGATAGATGCCGGGGTAGTAGAGGTAGTCGTCCCAGACGATGGTGCCGCGGTCGGACAGGAGGCGCAGGGCGGCTTCGGTGTCGGACTTCACGTAGTCGTAGCTGTGGCTTCCATCGATGAAGACGAGGTCCATCGTTCCGAAGTACGGCGAGAAATCGAAGGTGGCGGAGTCGCCAAACAGCTGCGTGATCCGGGCCGCCTCAGGGGTCCCCCGGAACCTGGCCCCGCGGTTCCAGACGACGAAATATTCGGGGTCTGTCACCTGGTAGCGGAGCTGGTGGACCGCATCCAGGCTGGGCAGATCGAGCGTGAAGACCTGCGCATCTGGGTTGTTGTGCGCTACCACCCAGGTGGTCTGGCCGAGATACGTCCCGATTTCGAAGACCGTCCGGCATTGCAGCAGCCTTCCCATAGCAGCCAGCACCAGCCGGCAGTGCCGGGTCACGTCACCCTCGACCAGGGTGGTATCCACCCCGAGGTCAGGCAAATCCACATTCGTGACATTGGGAGCCAGGAACCGCTGCAGCTCGATCCAGAGGTGGCCGAGCAGACGGTACCGGGCGCCCTGTCCGCCCGTGAGCATCGTCCGCACCAGGCTGGCCGAAATCGACCCGATCAGGCTCCGGTTCGCCCAGAGCTGTGAACTCAACCGCTGCCCGTTCAGGCGGCGGGCCAGGGCACCGGGCGTCAGGCGCAGCAGCTCCGCCTGCTGGGCCTGATCGCGCGCCGGCTGGGCAAGGCCAGACTGCTGCACTAATCCGAACATAGTTGGCGCGGGCCCGGCGCTCAAGAGGACAATCTGCCTGCCGGCAAAGCGATGTCCCGGCCCTGGGCCCGCCGACCGGGACAGGCCGCCAGGCAGGTGGGACGGGTAATGGGGCGCGCGGGACGGGCACCCCGCCGCCGCGGGCGCGGTTGCCCATTTCGGCAGCCCGCCGGCGGCCCGTAGCCTTGAAAGTAAGTGGCCGGATCGCGCTTGTCGAGGTATTCCGCCCGATGAACAGGCAACCGACCGTAGTGATCGGCGCCGGCCCGTACGGGCTGTCGGTCGCCGCGCACCTGGAAGCGGCTCGCCTCCCCATGCAGGTGTTTGGCAAGCCAATGGAGTTCTGGCAGGGCATGCCGCGCGGGATGAAACTCCGGTCCGCCTGGAGCGCGAGCAGCCTGTCGGCGCCGGGCGGCGCCTACAACCTGGACAGTTACCGCACCGCCGTCGGCGCGCCCCAGCAGCTGCCGATTCCGCTGCCCTTCTTCATCGACTATGGCCTGTGGTTCCAGCGCCATGCCGTCCCGGACGTCGACCCCACCTACGTCGACTCGGTGACGGTCGATGATGGCGGGTTTCGAGTCGGCCTGGTTGATGGGCGCAGGCTGACCGCCGGCCGGGTGGTGGTGGCGGCCGGCATCGACAAATACGCCCATGTGCCGCCGTTCGCCAGCGGTCTTCCCGAGTCGGTGGCCTCTCACACCCGGGCTCACCACGACTTCGGCCTTTTTCGCGGGGCGACGGTCGCGGTCGTCGGGGGCGGGCAGAGCGGCATCGAGTCGGCCGCCCTGCTGAACGAAGCCGGCGCCCAGGTGGAGCTGATCGCGCGCGGACCGATCCGGTGGCTCAAGCTGCACGACTACCGCGGTCCGGGCCGGCGGCTGCTCTATGCCCCTAGCGACGTGGGTCCTCCCGGCCTGAACTGGCTGCTGCATTTCCCGCTCGTGTTTCGCCGATTCCCGGTCAGGACTCGGAAAGCCATCACCCGGCGAGCGGTGCGCCCGGCAGGGGCGCGCTGGCTGATCGACCGCGTCATGGGCCAGGTGCGAATGACTACTCAGACGGAGGTACTCCGAGCCAGCCACGAGGCCCCGGGCGTCCGTCTCCAACTGAGCGACGGTACCACCCGCCTGGTCGACCATCTCCTCCTGGCCACCGGCTACCGTCCCAATGTGCAGAGGCTCCCCTTCATTCCGCCCTCGCTGGCCGGGCGCATCCGCCAGCGCGACGGGTTCCCGGTCTTGAACCGGTGGCTGGAATCGTCGGTGCCCGGCCTGCACTTCGTCGGCGGGCTTGCCGATCACAGCTACGGGCCGATCTGCCGCTTTGTATCGGGTGCGGACGTGGCCGCCCGTCAGATCACGACCTACGCCCGGCGCGTGCCGTCTGGGTGATCACCCAAAACGACGTCGGTGCCGTGGTCGTGGGTGGCGACTACCAGGGCCTGGGGATCGTTCGCAGCCTCGGCCGTCACGGGATTCCGGTCTGCGTCATCGATGATGAGCGATCGATTTCGCGACACTCTCGCTACACCACCCATGCGGTGCGGGTGGACAGCCTGCGGGATCAGGACCGCTCGGTCGAGCTGCTGGTCGACATCGGGAATCGGCTGCATCTCGACGGCTGGGTGCTGTACCCGACCCGGGAGGAGACGGTGGCCGCCATCTCCCGCCACCGGGTGAGGCTGCGGGAACAATTTCGGGTCCCCACGCCGGGCTGGGAGACCGTCCGGTGGGCCTGGGACAAACGCAATACATATGAGCTGGCGGAACAGCTCAGGATCCCCATCCCGCGGACGTGGTATCCCCGCGACCTGACAGACCTGCGTGACATTGCGACCGCGCTGCCCCTGGCCATCAAGCCCGCCATCAAGGAGCACTTCCTCTATCCGACCAAGGCGAAAGCGTGGAAGGCCGAAACGACAGCCGAGCTGGAAGTGCTCTTCCAGCGCGCCCGCACCATCGTCGGCCCTGGCGAGATCATGGTGCAGGAATTCATTCCGGGTGCCGGAGCGCAGCAGTTTGCCTTCTGCGCGTTCTTCAAAGATGGCCGAGCCGTCGGCCAGATGACCGTGCAGCGACTGCGGCAGCATCCACCGGAGTTCGGACGCGCCAGTACGTTCGTGGAGACCACGGACGTCCCCGTGCTGGAAACCCTGTCGCAGCGGCTGCTCAAGTCCATCGACTACTACGGCCTGGCCGAGCTGGAGTTCAAGCTCGACCCGCGCGATGGGGAATACAAGCTGCTCGACTTCAACGCCCGCACCTGGGGGTACCACTCACTCGGCTGGCAGGCGGGCGTTGACTTCCCATACTTGCTGTTCGCGGACCAGGTCGGAAGGGCACCGGATCCATGTCGAGCCCGGGTCGGAGTGCGCTGGGTCCGCATGTTGACGGACCTACCCACCGCGCTGACCGCGATAGTCAAGGGCGAGCTCAATTGGCGATCCTATGTACAGTCGATGCAGCGACCCCACGCCGAGGCGGTCTTCAGCAAGGACGATCCGATACCCGGGCTGGTCGAGGTCGCGCTGCTGCCATACCTCTCGGTAAAGCGCGGCTTCTAAGCCGGAGCCCTTTAGGCGGCGTTAACCACGATCGGCGGACTGGTGGCGCTCAGGCTGGCGTCGGCCGGATCCGTCGCCGTGATGGTCTGGCCGGCGGAGCCGGGGGTTGGGGTCACGAGGGTGACGGTGAAGGTGTGGCTGCCGGCATCCGCGCCGGTGAACGGGTAGTCAGCCGGCAGCTGGGCCAGGGGATCGCTGCTGCTGAACTGGACGGTCCCGGTATAGCCATCGGCCACGTTTCCAAAGGCGTCCAGGAGGGTGACGCCCAGGTCGAACGGCTGGTTCGCCGTCGCGCTGGCCGGCGTGGCGAGGCTGAGACTGGCCGCGCTGGCCGCATGAATGGTGACGGTCAGGGCGCCGGTGATGCTGGGAGCCGCCGTGTCCGTCCCGGAGAGTGGCGCGGAGCGGCCGTCGCCGCAGCCGACGTCCAGGCACTCGGCGCCTGGGAACAGGTGCTGCTGAAGTAGTATGGCGACCCGGCGGGGGGCAGGCTGGTCCGGGTGCGTCTCGGGTGTCCAGTAGTCGTCGTAGTATTGGTGCAGCTGCTCGCTGACGGATGCCGCCTCTCCGGGAGCACAGCTCATGACGGCGTCCCGATCACCAATCGTTCGCGGGTGATTCCGCCCACCCGATAAAAGCGCCGGACGAGACGGGCGGCGGCCACCTGGGCCGGACGGATTCTGACCACGTCGGCCCCTGCCAGTCCTAGGGTGAGGAGGCGGCCGATTCCATTCATGAGCCGCGGGCTCCAGCCCCACCCCCACTGCAGGCAACGGTCGACCGGTCCTCGGATCGCGCTCCCCGCAAACGCCGAAAGCTGCAATCCATGTTTTCGGGCAACCCGGACCACGGCCCGCCCTTCACTGAAGCTATGCTGGCCGAAGCCTTTAGGGCTGACCACGTGCAGATGCTGGGTACGGGCGCGCGGTTCGAAGATGAACGGAATTCCCCGCGCCGCCACCCGCAGGCCGAGATCCGTGTCCTCGCCCCCGTACTCACGGAACGACTCATCCCAACCGCCGACCTCGAGCCACGTCTGACGGCGAATCGAGAAGTTGCCCCCCCAGACGTGCCAGGAGGCCGCGCCCTCGGTCCGGAGCTTCGACATCGCGCCCCGCCGGGCGCGCTCGTACACCAGCGACGCGCCGCCAGCGTCATGGCCGGCGGCGAGGGGATAATCGCCCTGTACCAGCACCACGCCATGGCGTTGGTGGGCTTCGAGGTGCGCGGCGACCAGCTCGAATGAGGCCAGCTGGTCGTCACCCAGCACGATCAGGACTTCGTGGCGCGCCAGGCGGCCAGCGACGTTTGCCGCAGCCACGGCTCCCCGGTTCTCCTGCACCAGCCATCGCAGCGAGTAGGTGGGGCGGAGTCCCACCAGCGCCTCGGCCGTGCCGTCGGTCGATCCGTCTACCGTCACGATCACTTCGTAGCGGTCGGGCGGGACGGACTGGCGCTCCAGACTGGCCAGGGTCTGCAGGAGCAGCGCCCGACGGTTGTAGGTGGGGATGGTGATGGACGCAAAAAGGCCGGTTTTCGGACCGGCATTCACGGCGACGGCCGGGATGTCAGCAAGGGAGAGGACGGTCTGCACAGCGCGCTCCTAAGTCGGATAGTTTCGTTAGTACGCGCCGCGGCAGCTGAGGACGACGAAGATGGTCCTGACCAGAATCCAGGCGTCCAGCCCGAAGGACTGGCGGCTCACGTACTCGCGGTCGGCAGCCATCCACCCTTCGACGGTGCCGTCCGAACGGCCCCGTATCGCCCACAGGCAGGTCAGCCCCGGCTTGGCCTTGTGCCTGATCAGGTCCTCAGACCTGAACTGTTCGACGTGCGCCAGGATACACGGCCGCGGACCGACCAGGCTCATCTCACCCTTCAGCACATTGACGAGCTGGGGCAGCTCGTCCAGGCTGGTGCGCCGCAGCACCCGACCCACCCGGGTCACCCGGGGATCGCGGCGGAGCTTGTAAACGGGCCCGACAACATCGCCCCGGCGGCGCATCTCCTCCAGCCTGGCCTCCGCATCGATCTGCATCGTCCGGAACTTCACGCAGCGGAAGCGCTGTCCTTTGAAGCCGACCCGCTCCTGGACGAAGAAGACCGGTCCACGGGAGTCGAGCTTGATGGCGATGGCGATGGCGATCCAGACGGGGATGGTGGTCATCACCACAATGACGCTCACGGCCACGTCCACCATCCGCTTGAGCACCGGATAGAAGGCCCACTCGACCCCCACGCCCCACCGGGAGGGCGATCCCGCCACAGCCTGCATTCGAGTCGACATGTGCTTGTGACTGAGCGTAACGCTCACCTGGGCTTCGCTTAAATGGGCAACAGGCCACCCTCTGATAGGCGGACAGCGCGCACGTCGCGGGCATGTCCCGGGACGTTTAGCTCAGAGCGTGGGACAGCCCGCGGCGCTCATGGTGGTACCGGTGGGCGGGTTTTCCACGGAACGCCCATTCCCACCTACGGCCAGTGGCACCTACGCTGGGGTCAGAGGTACATGGAGTGGCCGTCGAGATCACGTCCCCGGAGGAAGCCAGTCCAATCCGACGGCTTGCGAGCTTCGCCAGCCGACCGCCGTCGGCCGTGCCGCCGCCCGAAGTCGCTCCCGCACCCACCATCCGCGTGGCGGTCATCGGGTACGGGTACTGGGGTCCCAACCTGGTTCGCAACTTCTGGGACCTTCCGGGTTGCCAGGTCTGGGGCGTTAGCGATACCCGGGAGAGCCAGCTGGCCCAGGCCCATGCCCGCTACCCGGCGATCACCACCAGCCTCGACTACCACGCCCTGATCGCGGACCCAGCGGTGGATGCCGTGATCATCATGACCCCCGTGTCCACCCACTTCCAGCTGGCCCTCGAGGCGCTCCAGGCCGGCAAGCACGTGCTGGTGGCCAAGCCCCTGGCGGCCAGTTCCGAGCTGGCCATCCGGCTGATCGAGGAAGCGGCGCGACGGCACCTGGTCTTGATGGTCGACCACACGTTCATCTACACGGACGCGGTGCGGCGCATCAAGGAGTTGGTGGACAACGGCAGCCTGGGGCAGCTGTACTACTACGATTCCGTCCGGGTGAATCTCGGTCTCTTCCAGCACGACGTGAACGTGCTGTGGGACCTCGCCGTTCACGATCTCTCGATCATGGACTTCATCCTGGGCGAGGCACCCTGCGCGGTAGCCGCCACCGGGGCGGCGCACATTCCGGGCCAGCCGGTCAACATGGCCTACCTGACCTGCTTCTTCCGCAGCAACCTCTTCGCCCACCATCACGTCAACTGGCTGGCGCCGGTGAAGGTCCGGCGCACGCTCGTCTGCGGCGAGCGCCAGATGATCGTGTATGACGACCTGGAGCCAAGCGAGAAGGTCAAGGTCTACGACCGGGGGGTCACGGTCAACGGCGGCCCGGAGCGGGTCGCGAAATCCATGATCGATTACCGGAGTGGCGACATGTGGGCGCCCAAGATCAGCCTGACTGAAGGTCTGCGGGTGGAGGCCCAGCATTTCGTGGAGTGTGTCCGAGGGGGCCGGACGCCGCTTTCTGATGGCCAGGCGGGCTTGCGGGTGATCCGGCTCCTCGAAGCGGCCACCCGATCCCTGGCGCAACGGGGTCAGCCGGTGGAGACCGCCATCGAGCCGGCCGAAGGGCAGCTCGCCGTCTAGGGGACGCGAAACCCTGGGAACCGTGTCTCCGCTCGGTACCACCCGCCGGGTGCTGATGGTGAGCCAGCATCCGTACGCGTCTCACGAGACGCAGCCCCCGTTTTGGGGACACCCGAACGTGAGCCGGAACGTGGCAGAGTTGCTGGCCCACGGCGTCGAGGTTGACCTCGTCTGCACTACCCCTCGTGTCTGCTATGGGCGGCGGCCGCCCGGGCGGGCGGGACTGCGCGTCTACGGCATCCGGATGAAGGAACGGCGGTCGCCCGCGCTCTGGTACCCGGTGCAGTACGCGGTTTTCTTCCTCTGGGCCCTGTTCGTGGTTTCCGGTCTGGCGTGGCGCCGGCGCTACGACGTGGTCCAGGTTGACAATGTGCCGGACTTCCTGGTGTTCTCGGCGCTGGTCCCGCGGCTGCGCCGGGTGCCGGTCATCTTCTTCGTCTTCGAGCTGATGCCCGAGATGACCGCGGCACGCCTGCACCTGGGCCCGGACGATCTCCGCCTCCGGCTGGTGAGTCGGCTCCAGCGGGCCGCGCTGGCCTGGGCCGATCGCGTGATCACGGTCAGTGAGCGCCTCCGCCGCATCATGGGAGAGCGCGGACTGGACGCCACTCGGATCACCGTGGTGCCCAACTCGCACCCGCTCGGCGATCTCCCAGCCGCGGTGCGGTCTCGTACTCCTGTCCTCATCCTGCCCACCACCCTTATTGGCCGGTACGGAGCGCAGGTCGCCATCCGGGCCGTGGCGGAGCTGCGCCACGAATGGCCGCACATCACGCTGCGGATCCTGGGCGACGGCGAGTACCGGTCACGGCTGGTGGCCCTCACCGAAGAGCTGGGCCTACAGCGGCACGTCAGCTTTTCGCCCGGCTTCGTTCCCTGGCGCCAGGCCGTGGAGGAAGTCCGGCAGGCAACCATCGGGATCGTGCCCATCATCTCGGACGGCTACGGCGAGTTGATGCTGCCCAACAAGGTCTGCGAGTTCGTCTTCCTGGAGATCCCGTTTGCTTGCTCCCGGTTGCCGAGCATTGAGGAGCATCTGCCGGCCGATGCGGTCGCCTACTTCGAGCCCGGGGATGCGGCCGGGCTGGCAGCCCAGATTGGCTGGCTGCTCAGGAATCCTGAGCAGGCGCGGCAGCAGGCGCAGCGCGCGCGGCGAGCGATGGCCGATCTGGAGTGGGAAAGTGCCTCGCCGCGATACCTGCGAGCGCTCGGCGTCGCCTCCACCAGCCGGCCGCCCGCTGCCACGGGTGAGCCAGTGCCGCCACCTATGTTCCTCCCCGACGCGAAACCTTTGGGCCTGCGCCGCCAGCCGGCTGGGCCGGTGCCCCCTGGCCTGTCCCTGACCGAGGGAGAGAGGACATCTCTTTGCGATCCCGGGCTGTTTGCGGCCAATACCCCGGCCGCGTTCTGGCGGCTGCTGGGCGAGCCGGAACCCACCGCCGCCCAGTGGGCCGCCGCGGTCACGGCTGCCGCCGTGGAGTTGCCGGAGACGGCGCGGGTCGCCGGCGATGACATCCAGGCGCTGCTTCTCAAGACGCTGGGAGAAGGACAGTTTGGTCCTGGCCACTGGCGCCTGTCCCGCGCCCTGCGGCTCTATTACGGGTTGCGGCCCGTCCTACCGCGCTGGCTCACCGTGATCCTCCGGCGGTCGCGCCGCCGGTCTGCCTCCGCCCGTTCTACCCTGAACTGGCCGATCGAGGATCGGTATGTGCGGTTCCAGTGGGCGGTGGCGCAACAGGTGCTGCGCCTCTTGGGCCGAACCACCCTGCCCTTCATTCATTTCTGGCCGGACGGGCACCAATATGCCTTCGTGCTCACCCACGACGTGGAGACGGCGATCGGCCAGGGACGGGTGTGCGCCCTGGCCGACATCGACGCCAGCTACGGGTTCCGGTCTTCGTTCAATTTCGTCGCCGAACGCTACCCGCTGGACCTGGACCTGATGGGCGAGCTCCGGGAGCGCGGGTTCGAGGTCGGCGTCCATGGGCTCAAACACGACGGCCAGCTCTTTCGCTCGAGCCACGAATTTCTCCGCCGCGCCGAACGGATCAACCGGCACGTCCGGGCCCTGGACGCGGCCGGGTTCCGCGCTCCCTGCACCCACCGGAACCCCGAGTGGATGCAGGCGCTGGACATCGAGTACGACCTGTCATTCTTCGACACCGATCCGTTCGAGCCGATCCCGGGCGGCACCATGAGTTTGTGGCCATTCCAGATGGGACGCTTCCTGGAGCTGCCCTACACCCTGGTGCAGGACTACACCCTGACCTCGGTCCTGAACGAGGCCTCCCCCCGGCTGTGGCTGGAGAAAGTCGACTTCATCCGCCAGCAATACGGGATGGCCCTGGTGAACACGCATCCGGACTATCTGAGCGACCCGGGGACGCGGCGCGTCTACACGACGTTCCTGGAGGCCATGCGGGCCCGGTCAGACTCCTGGAACGCGCTTCCGTCCGAGGTGGCGCGCTGGTGGAGCGCGCGCCGGGAGGCCGTTTCGATTGCGAGTCTTCCGGGGGCGGTCCAGAACACCATCTCCGCGTCCGAGGCGGTGAACTCGACCCGAGCGAACGTCTCACTGGCTGGATGAGCGGCCAGTGTCCCCGGGAACCGGAGGACTGGGCCAAATGACCCAGCCGGCCTGGGAAACAGGACTATTGACACAGGACGGCTGGGACGATTACTTAGGAAACATGATTCAATCCCAACCGAGTCCGATGGCAACCGCCCAGGCCGCGCCGCCGGTGGCCCGGGTCCTGATCGCCGACGACCAGACGTTGTTCCGGTCCGGGTTGGCCCGGCTCCTGGAAGAGGACCCCAGAGTCCAGATCGTGGGACAGGCCGTCGACGGCCTGGACGCGGTGAAGCAGGCGGGCACGCTGAAACCCGATGTCGTGCTGATGGACCTGAAGATGCCCAACCTCGACGGCGTGGAGGCGACCCGGAAGATCGTGAACGAGCACCCGGAGATCCGGGTGCTGGTGCTCACCACCTTCGATGCGGACAGCTACGTCCTGCACGCCTTGCGCGCCGGCGCCAGCGGGTATGTGCTCAAGGACTCCCAGGCGCCCGCGATCGTATCCAGCATCCTCGCCGTGACGGCCGGAGAGCGGGTGATGGCGAGCGCCGTGGCCAACCGCGTGGTCGACATGCTGACGGGTACCACCACCCCCAAAGAGTTCTACGATGGGCTGACCGCTCGCGAGGTCGAGATCCTCAAATTGCTGGCCACCGGCCAGGCCAACAAGCAGATCGCCTATCACCTGCGCATCAGCGAGAAGACCGTTCGCAACCACGTCAGCAACATGTACGCCAAGCTGCAGATCTACGATCGCTCGCAGGCGGTGCTGTACGCCGTCCGCAAGGGCCTGATCGAGCTCTAAATTCGTCCAGATCTCGGCCACTGTGGGTGAGCGGCCCACGGGGGGACTGTGCAGTCCCTGCCCCGTGGGAGGACTGCCCCATTTCGTGTGGCGGCCTGCTCAGCTACGGTCGCAGTGTGGTCATCGTTTCCGGAATGCGGAACGGGGCAGCCACCGTGAGCGTGGCTCCGCGGTCGGTGCGCGTCCTGGTGATCGACCGCCAACCACTCTTTCTGGACGCCATGAGCCGGCTGCTGGCCACGGCGCCGCTTCAGGCTCAGGTCGTGGTCACCCGGAGTTCGCAGGAGGCGGTCACCATCCTGCGGGCGGCTCCGGTGGACCTGGTCGTCTGCGACGTGCGCGCCGAACCGGTGCCGGGGCCGGAGTTGCCGGGGCTGTTGGCCGAGCACAACCTGGAGGCGCCCGTGGTCCTGCTGGCGGACAGTGAGGATGTGCCGCTGCTGGTGGCCTCCCTGCTGTGCGGAGCCTCCGGCTTTTTCACCAAGGACGCGCCAGTCGAGGAATTTCTCGGCGGACTGAACGCGGTGCTGCAGGGAAACTACGCGGTCGGCCAGAACCTGCTGCAGCCAGTGTCGGCCAGGTTGGCCAGCCAGGCGGCGGGCGCCCCGCGGGATGAGGACCGGCAGCTGTCGCCCGCCGAGCATGACATCCTGGTGATGGTCGGCGAGGCGCAGTCCATTCGGACCATCGCCGAGGCGCGCGGAATCAGTCATGAGACGGTTCGGAACCACCTGGCCAGCATCTATCGGAAGCTCGGATTGCACAACCGGACAGAGGCGATCCTCTGGGCGGCTCGGATGGGCTTGATCCATCCAGCGACCGGGTCCCGGGACTAGCGCCCAGCGCGTGAGGGTAGCGCCCATTTGCCGGGCACGAGTGCTTCAGTACGCTCAACCTATGCGCCGCCGATCCGGAGGCTTAATGCTACTCTGCCTGATCCGGCCGTTCCGATCCGCAGAGGCGATGCCCCGCGAGCCGGCTGTCGCTGGCCCGTGAGTCGTGGAGGAGAGACCCCCGCTTACCCTTCGTAATGCTTTGCTCCACCGCTGGCTGCTGGTGCTGGCGATCGTCGGAGCCTTTCTGCTGGCCGCGGGACTCCTGTCCCTGAGAAAACCGGTCTATGCGGCGTCGGCGGCCATCTACCTGGATGTGTCGCGGACCGCTCCGGGTTTTGATGAAGGGGTGGCAGCCGGGGAGCTGCTGCAGCACGATTTCATCGTCGCCTCCCAAAGCCGCCCGGTCCTGGAGGCGGCCTGCGCCTCCGCTGGCGTGGCCTGCACGCCCGAGGAGGTGGCGGCGCCCGAATCGACCCTGGCCAAGCGGATCAGCGCCAGTTCTTACCGGGGGACGAGCACGCTCCTGGTCATGGCCCGAGCGCCCACCCCGGATCAGGCCGCCGCCCTCGCCAATGCCGTCGCCCAGGCGATCATCGATCAGGACAAAGCGGAGGTGGTCCGGCTGTTCAAGCAGCCGCGCGACAACCTGCAAAAGCAGCTCACCGACCTGCAGGCCGCCATGGCGGAGGAGCAGCAACAGCTGCAGCACTCGCCGGCGGGAAGCCCGGCCGCCGCCGCTCACCAGGCCCAGCTGACCCGGCTGCAGGGACAGTATGCGGTGGTGTTCGGGCGTTGGCAGGACCTGAGTGAGCAGCAGGATCGGCTCACCAGTGTGGCCACGGTCGGCCAGCCGGCCGTACCGCCCGCGCGGCCGGAAGGCCCCGGCCGACTGCGGTACCTGGCGGCGGGCCTGCTCGCGGGGGTCTGCCTGGGTGTCCTGGCTGCCCTCCTCGTGGAACGGTTCAACGACCGGATCTTCAACGTCGAGACGCTGGCCCGGGCGACCCAGAGCCCCGTCGCACTCCTCGACTCGGGTGCCGGCCGCCGCGGCCGGACCGTCCACCATGGTCCGTACTCGCTGGCGCTGGCGAGCGTGCTGGCCAGGGCCCCAGAAACCCGCACGGTACTGGTGACGGCGGCCTCCTACCTCGACCAGACCGACGCGGTGGCGGCTGGGCTGGGTGCGGTCGCAGTCGAGGCCGGGCAGCGGGTCGTGGTAGTCCAGGCCGACGGCCGGTCGCCCGAGCGGCCTCCCCTTCCCACAGGGGGAGTGACCACTGTCACGGCGCCCGCCCAAAATGGCGGGAGCCTGGCGGCCACGGTCACCGAGGTGCGGCGGGAGGTCGCCTCTCCCGATACCTTTGTGGTGGTCGCCGTCCCCTCGCCAGACAGCAGCCCCTCGGCCTTCCTGCTGGGGCGAACCGCCAAGCGGGCAGTGCTGGTGGCGACCGCCGGCATCACCCGCGTCCAGGATGCCCGCCGCAGCGCCGAGCTGCTGCGCTACTCGGGGGTCGAGGTGGCGGCCGCCATCCTGCAGACGCGCCGAGCGTCCAAAGGGAGCCGGTGACGCCCGCCCTGGGTCGAGATACCCGGCTCTTGGTGCTGGCCTGGGATCGGACACAGCCTCGAACCCGCGCCCTGGGTCCTGCACTGGGCGGCGACTCGCGACACATTTACGGCGGCTGGCCGGGCCGGCATCGAGGCCTCTTGCCGGTGCGGTATGTCGCGGACGCGGTGCGCATGTGGCGCACGCTGCGGCAACAGCGCCCTGACGTACTGGTCGTCATCTCGCCGCCGGTGATCGCGCCCCTGGTGGCCTGGCTCTGGATCGCCTTGCACCCCTGCCGGCTGGTGGTCGACTGCCACACGGGCGCCCTCCATTGGCCGAAATGGGGCTGGACGCGCCCGCTCCACCGCCTCCTCTTTCGCCGGGTGCATGCCGTCCTGGTTCAGACCGAGGAGGATGAGGCGCTGCTGCGCGCCTGGGGTACGCCCGTTGTGCTGCTGCCGGATGATCTGCCCGATCCCAGCGAGGCCGTCTCCGAACCGCCCGGGAGGCGAGTCCCCAGGGTCGTGGTGGCCGGTAGCTTCGACTGGAACGAACCCGTGGCGGCAGCGCTGGCCGCCGCCGCCCTCGTCCCTGACACGGAGGTCAGCTTGACGGGCGACGTGTCCCGAGTGCCACGATCCGTCCGCTCCGGCGCTCCGGCCAATGTCGTCTTCACCGGCTACCTTCCCTATGGGCAGTTCCTGGGCGAGCTGCTCACGGCAGACGTGGTCGCCGTGTTCAGCACCGATCCGCACATCATGAATCGCGCCGCCTTTGAAACCGTCGGCCTGGGCCGTCCGCTCGTCCTCTCCGACCTGCCCGGGCTGCGCGCCCGATTTGGCGAAGGGGCGGTCCTTTGCCGCAACGACGCGGCATCGATGGCGGAGGCCATCCGCCTGGCGCAGCGCGATCGCGACATCCTGGCCGAGCGGAGCCGGGCCCTCCGGCGACGACTTCAGGCACAGCGACAGGCGGCCCTGGCGCAGCTGCAATCGATGGTGCGGTCACGCCAGGTTCGGGCGGCCGGGGCCCGAGTGCGATCGCATCCATGACCGTCCCCGATTGGGCACGGCCCACCCGCCTCTGGCGGAGCGGACTGGTTCGTAACGCCCTCGGCCTCTATGCGCTCCAGGCCAGCTCCTGGCTGGTCCCGTTGGTGACCCTGTTGTTCCTGGCCCGGCGGCTCGGTCCGGACCACTGGGGAAGCCTGGTCTTCATGCAGGCGTTCGCCACCTACGTGATCTTCCTGGTGAGTTACGGCTTCAACTTTTCGGCGACCCGCGAGGTGGCTCGTCACCGCGACGATTCGGATCGGCTCGCCCGCCTGCTCGCGGGGGTCACGGGGGCCAAGCTCCTGCTGGCCCTGCTGGCCATGCTGATCGTGATTCCGGTCAGCGTGGTGGTGCCGGCGATCGCGCGCCACCAGGCGCTCCTCTGGCCGGCCATGCTCTGGGCGCTGACCTGGTCCTTCAGTGCCAGCTGGTACTACCAGGGACAGGAGCGGATGACCACGGCCGCCGCTTGCGAGACCGCGGCCCGCGTCCTCGCCCTGGCCGGCATCCTGCTGCTGGTCCGCTCCGGCGACGATACCTGGCGAGTGCTGACCATCCAGGGAGGCCTGTTTCTGGGTGCGGTGGCGCTCGAGATGGGCATCGCCTATCGGGAAGTCGGCTTTCGCATGCCCGATCTTCAGGGGGCGAGGGAGGCCTTGCGGGTGGGCCGGGACACCTTCCTCCTCACCGGGGCGCTCAGTTTCTACACCATCGGGAATGGGTTCATCCTGGGGCTGTTCGCCCCCCCCGCCTCGGTCGGGTACTTTGTCGGGGCAGAACGGATCAGCAAGAACTTTGCCACCGTCCTGAGTCCAATCACCCTGGCTGTCTTCCCGCGCACCAGCCATCTGGCGTCCTTCGCCCGACACGAGGCCGCCCGGCTGGCCCGAACCAGCCTCCTCTTGATGGGCACGGTGGCGTGCGTCATGGGGGCCACCGTCTTCCTGACCGCCCCCCTGCTGGTTCGCCTCTTGCTGGGGCCTGGCTTCGACAACGCGGTCCCCGTCTTGAGAATCCTGGCGCTGCTGCCGCCGCTGGTCGTCGTGACCAATGTCCTGGCGGTCCAGTGGATGCTGGCGCTTGGGCTGGATCGGTCCGTCAACGCGGTGATGGTGGCCGCCAGCCTGTTGAACATTGGCCTGGCGATCGCCCTGGTCCCCCATCACCGGGAGGTGGGCATGGCGGTGGCGGTGGTGGCTTCCGAGGCCCTGGTCACCGGGGGGCTGTACGCCGTGCTCCGAATCAAACATTTGGATCCGCTGACGTTGGCGAGGCTCGGACCGGGAGAGGCGCCGATGACGGCCACCGCCTGACGAGGGCTGTGCGCATGGGACCATGAGCGACGGGGTTCTGGCGCTCTTCCTGTTGATGATGGCGGGCCTCGCCGGCCTGGCCTTCGTGGCCCTGACCGCGTGGCGGCCGGCGATCGGCTGCGGCCTGTTCGCATTCTCGATCCCGCTCACCACCGGGCTCGGGCGCGGCACGATTATCCCACTGCTGCGACCCAACGAAGCCGTCCTGCTCATGCTCCTGGCCGGCCTCGCCCTGCATCACCTGCCGCGCCGGCCGCGGCGACCCGTCACCAGCCTGGACCTGGCCGTGGGCAGCTTTGCCATCGGCGTCGTCGTGATCGCCGTGCTCGTCCTGTTCCTGTCTTTCTCCCTGGACCTCCACGATTTCGGCACCCTTCGTGAGGTGCTGGCGCCGGCCCAGTTTTTCCTCATCTACCTGGTCTTTGCGCGGACCGAGCTCGCCGGTCCCGGCCGCGAAACGGTCCTCAAGCTGACGATGGCGGCCAGCGTTGTGGTCGGCCTGGTGGCTGTTGCGGAGCTGGCCAATCTCCCGGGGGTGCGCGCCTTCATGGCGGCGTACTATCCGGCGCCGGTCAAGCCGCCTGGGTGGGATCCCATCTACCGGCCCGAATCGACGCTCGGCCACTACAGTGCGGTGGGCGCGTTCGGCGCGCTCAACTACACGCTGGCCCTGTCCCTGGCCACTGCCCGCCACCCCGCCTTCTCGAGAGTCTGGCTGAGCCTGGTGATGGCCCTCAACCTGGCGGCCCTGGTGGCCAGCTTGACCTGGGCCCCGCTGCTGGTCATGCCGCTGGTGACCGGGTTGGTCCTCTGGCATGGACGCCGCGTGCCGCCCGAGCTCGGCCTCTCACTGGCGGCCCTGGCGCTCGCTTTGCTGCTGTTCTGGCCGGCCGTCACCGCGCGTGGCACGCAGCAAGGGGTGGCGACGGCGGGCCAGGGGCTCGTCATTCCGCAGACGTTCCAGTTCCGCCTCAACCACTGGGAGGAATTCTTCCTGCCGGCGCTGGCCGACCATGTCTGGTTAGGAACGGGGACGCTGATCCCGAGCGCAGTCCCGGACCGCCTGCTGGACTTCGTCGACAATGAGTACCTGCGCGAGGGGTTTCGCGCCGGCGTCCTGGGGCTGGCGCTGCTGGCCAGCATGTTGATCACGATCGCCGTGGTCGGCTGGAGGAGCCGAGCCAGTCCGGATCCCATGCGCCGGAGCCTGGGCGCCGCGTGCGTGGCCCTGGTGGTCTTCTTCGCCCTGATCGGCATGACCGCCGAATACCTGTTCTTCGGCGGGGTCACCCAAGAGTTTGCGATGATGCTGGGCTTGCTGGGGGCGATGCAACCGGCGCCCGGGTCCGCTCCCGACCGGAAGGCGCCGGCGGCCAGCATTGGCCTCGCCGGCGTCCAGGCCTGGCCGTCAACTCCCTATCGGAAGGTGACCGACCAGAAGTGGGTGATGAGGGTTTGGCCCCAGTCATTCCAGGACCCATCGGTGTAGTCGGTCATGGAATTTCCGTCTGACCAGCTATCGCTGAAGGCGATCACGCCGCTCCCCTTGCGGGTCCGCACCCAGTCGGTGGCGTAGTCCAGAAACCCCGCGCCCCAGCTGGAGGGGCTGGTCATGCCGTTATAGAGGCCGACTTCGTCGACGATCACGGGGTACGAGGAGGCGAGGTCGGCCCACAGCGCGTCACAGCTGGCCGCCTGGGCGTCGTCGAAGGTGGTGTTTCCGTTGCCGTAGCGGTGGGCGCCGTAGACGAGGTTCGGGTCGCCCAGCGGGTAGCTGGCGACCTGGTCGCAGACAAACGACCACCAGATGCAGTTGACCACGATGGGCTGGGTGTTTCCGGCGGCCCGGATCGCCTGCACCAACTGCTGCTCGCTGCTCTGCCAGTACGTCCAGTCGCCGCAGTAGGTGAGGTCGCCGGAGACACAGTTCGGCTCGTTATCGGGCTTGATCCAGACCAGCGGATTCCCGGCGTACCGTCCGGCGAGCATGGCGACAAAGTCCACCACCGCGGTCGAAAAGCCAGATTCCCCCTGGCTGACCTCCATCACCATCCCCCGCTGGGTCACCCACGACACCACCTGGTCGAGCTCGCTCAGGTACTCGATCGACCCCAGGGGTCCTGTGGTGTAGTCGATGTACGCGACCGAGACCCGAATGAGGTTCACGCCCTGGCTCTGGAGGTTGTCGAGATCCCGCTGGGCATTCTGATAGTTGGCCAGCCCATACCCGTTGACGTCGCCGCCGGCGAATCGGCCAAACACCGCGTCCGCGCCCTTGACAATGAACGGGGCTCCCGTGGAATCGACGATCCGATTGCCCTTAACCTGGTAGCCGTCGGCCGCGGCGGAGACGGGCACAGGCAAGGAGGCCGGCAGCAGGAGGAGCGCTAGGGCCGCCAAAACCGAGCTCAGCCGACCGGTGGCGGCCATCAAATGGAATCTATCCCACGGGCGCCCAGCCAGTCACTGGGCCGGTTGTCCTGTCCGGTGGGACAGGTCGACAGATCCCGCCACGTCCGTGGACAAAGAGGCCACCCGAGGCCTCGTCTTGACGCGCGGTTACGTGGGTTTGATACTTCCGGCCGCAGCGGATTGGACTGCCTGGATCATCGCCGTCCAGGGACTGGCGAAGTCACCCGCGCCCCAGGTCTGATAGAGGCCGAAGCCGACCTCGTGCATGACGAAGTGCGTCCAGGATACGCCCAGTTGATTGAAGCTGATCAGGTTGCCCGGGACGTAGGCGGTTCCCTGTGACGGCCGCGAGCCCACCTCGCCGACGAAAAATGGACGCTTGTCCGGTGAGGCGTGATTGTTACCTGGGAAGTTGCAGCCGTCGGTGCCCACGGTGGCATAGCAATGCCCGGACCAGAGGATGCGATTGCCGTTGACCGAAGGCAGGTTCCAGTTCGCCGAGCTCACCTCCAGCACGACGACGTGGTGTGGATCGGCGGCGGTGATGGCATCGTAGACATGCTGGGCCCAGGCGTCGTAGGCGGCCACCGACGGCGGCGCCGGCTCGTTGAACACATCCCAGCCGGCGACGGTGGGTTCGGTCTGGTAGTGGCCGGCGACGTCGATCCAGAAGTTGATCAGGGCCTGCTGGTTGGCGGCGGAGGACCAGAACCCGCTCTGGCCGCCGTAGCCGCCGTTGGTGCCGCCGGGGGGCTGATACATGACCGGGATCATCCACAGGTGATTGGCCTTCGCCCAGGCGACATGCTGATCGACCACGGCGTAGAAGGTGGTGCGGTTGCTCGTGTACCAGGCATAGTCGAGCCCGAACCGGATGACGTTCTCCCCGAGCACGCTGCCGGCCTGAGCGTAGTCGGCGCCGTTGACGTTGATCCGGGCCATGTTGGGTCCGCCGCAGCACGCCAGCGCGGGCTCATTGTTGAAGTTCTCGCCCCGGAGGGTTACCACCCGGCCGCCGTAGACCAGGTTGCTGCCGCTGATGCTGATATAGGACCCGGTCAATGGGGACGGCAGCGGCGGTGGGACCGGCGGCAATGGGGTTGTTGGCCGGCTGACCGCGGCCGATGGTGGAGTCACCGTCGGGGGCCAGGGGCCCGAAGGCGAACGCTCACCCGGATGCGCCGTCGTCGGACCCAGTGCCGCGCCATCCCGGTTGGCGGTCACCGACGCGCGTGCGGGTGCGCCAGGGCTGGCCTGGCGGCCGGCAACGCTCGAGGGGCTCGGCACCAGCACCACCA
>WNFA01001808.1_pt1 | contig 22388 bp, 25 predicted proteins | sample 5400481 | NCBI WGS metagenome assembly WNFA01 (sample SAMN13153340, study PRJNA577476) | soil metagenome | isolation source: 120 cm saprolite under Douglas fir tree site 2 hole 1 replicate 2 | place: USA:California | collected 2015-04-18
CGGAATGCTGATCACTGAATCGTTTGCCATGTGGCCTGGTTCAAGCGTGAGTGGACTCTACTTCGCCCACCCGGAATCACGATATTTCAGCCTCGGCAAGATCGACCGTGATCAAGTCGCCGACTACAGCAAACGCAAAAGGGTTAGCGTGGCAGAGATCGAGCGATGGCTCGGGCAAAACCTGAACTACGACCCAGCGGAATAGCCCTGCGTCATCCGGAAGAGAACGTTGTGGAGCCAGAGCAGAGCACGTCGGCGATTGTGGCGCATCATCCCGGGGGCGAAGTATTTTGTGGTGTGAGGTTTCACAAGCGAAGTGAAACACGTCGTCCCTCGTGTGGCGCGGACACTCCTGTCCGTGGCCTTTGACTCTGGCCTTCGTCTGGCGATGAACGGGTGCTCCACAGGGCCGCCACTGACGCGACCAGGGAACCGCGGCAGTACAATCTCTCGTCAGGAGCCTTTCATGAAACGTACTTTGAACCCCTTTCCGAGCCTGGCCATGTTTCTAAGCCTGGCGACGCTCGGCCCACTCCTTCTCTCCACCGCATTCTCTACGAGAGCATACGCAGCGGCAACCGGCGAAACCATAACTTCGCGCACCGCCGAGATCGACGGCCTCAACCTGCATTACCTGACCGCCGGCCACGGCCCATCGCTCATCCTGCTGCACGGATACGCAGAGACCTCGCTGATGTGGAGGCCGATTATTCCAGTGCTGGCCGAGCGATTTACCGTCATCGCCCCGGACCTGCCCGGCATCGGAGACTCAGCGATCCCGAACGACGGTCTGGACATGAAGACGGCCGCAATCCGCATGCATGCGCTGGCCCGCTCGCTGGGGATCCAAAAAGCGGAGGTCGTGGGCCACGACATCGGATTGATGGTGGCCTACGCGTATGCCGCGCAATTCCCCGCGGAGGTAACGAAGTTGGTGGTGATGGATGCCTTCCTCCCGGGCGTGGCTGGGTGGGAGGCCATTTACAACGATCCGAATATCTGGCATTTCCGATTCCACGGGCCGACTCCTGAGGCTCTGGTTCAAGGCCGGGAGCGTCTCTTCTTCGAGTACTTCTGGAATGACCTGGCAGCCGACAAGACCCGTTCCATCCCGGAGGCCGACCGCAAAGCATACGCAGCGGCCTATTCCCAGCCCGGACGCATGCGCGCGGGTTGGGCATACTTCGTCTCGTTCCAGCAAGCCGCGAAGGATTTTGCTCAGCTCTCTCAGACCAAGCTCACCATGCCGGTCCTCGTGATCGGTGGTGAAAAGTCCTTGGGCGACGCGCTGGCGCAGCAGATGAAGTTGGTCGCTTCAGATGTGATGGTTGTCGTGCTGAAAGACACCGGGCATTGGGTGCTGGAAGAGAGGCCCAAGGAGACGACGGAAACGCTGGTGAAGTTTCTCTAACTGTACGTTTGTGGCTCGCTGCGGCGGGAGGCGGACGGCGTCCGCCCTACACAGATTCAAGAGCGCGGACAAGAGTGTCCGCGCCGCACGACAGCGCACGTATCCTATGGAGTATAGAGTTCAGCACTGGCGAGAACTCCACTGCTGCCGGAGCCCCCAGCCGTCAGCACCTGACCGTTCCTGAGCAGCGTCGCCGTGTGGCCCGAGCGGACGGTGTTCATGTTCGTGGCGAACGACCAGGAGTTCGCGGCCGAGTCGTAGAGGCGGGCACCGAAGAAAAAGTGATACTCATTCACCCCCCCGTCGATGAGGACCTTTCCGTTAGGAAGCAGCGTCTCCGTCTGGCCGCCGATCGGAGGGGACACACAAAAGCAATGCGTTCTCGACCAGGTGGCGGGTTTCGGGTTGTAGAACTCGGTGGCATTGCTCTCAAGATTTGAGCCTCCGAAGACCAGCACGTCGCCGTTGGTGAGCAGCGTCGCGGTAAGGCTCTGCCGGAGGACGTTCATGCTGGTAGTCAAACGCCAGTGGCCATTGGAATAGAGCTCGGCGCTCCTGCCACCAGCCGAGGTAGGGTTCCCTCCTGAGATTAGCACCTGGCCGCTTGGCAGAAGCGTTGCCGCCGTTACCGCACGAGCAACGTTCATGTTGCCGGTGGCTTTCCACGTCCCTTTCAATGGATCGTAGATCTCGGCGCTGCTGTCGGGGGAAGAGATAGTGCCGCCGCCAGCGACCAGCACCGTGCCGTCGGTGAGCAACGTGGCGCTGTGGTAGCAACGGGGTACGGTCATGCTGCCCGTGGTCGCCCATTGGCCAGTGGACGGGTTGTAAAGCTCGGCTGCCGCGTTGCAAGTGACCATACCGTTGATGACGCTGAAGACCCCGCCGGCGACTAGCACGTCGCCGTTCGTGAGCAGCGTGGCAGTGTGGCTTTGGCGGGCCGTCGCCATGCTGCCGGTAGCGGTCCACTTGCCCGTAGAGGGGTCGTACAGCTCGGCGCTGACGAGTATGTTTCCTGCACTGTCTCTGCCTCCGGCGACCAGCACTTGGCCATTGGTGAGCAGCGTTCCGGTATGGGAATTGCGGGCAGTATTCAGACTGCCGGTTTTCGTCCAGGTACCCTGGGCGAGAGCTGGGATGGCGGAACTTACTACTAGCACGGTAGCAACTAATGCCGCCACTACGAGCCTGCGAACCGCTACAAACCTATGCACGTTTCTGCAAATCATGGGAACCTCCTATAGAGACGGCTAGAAGGCAACCAGAGGCCGTGTCGTCATGGCGGTTCTGGTGGAGTCACCGACCGATCCGTGAGCGTTCGCAACAATCGCCTGGGACTCTCTCAGCGAGCCCAGTTAATCAGACGCAATCATTTGCTTGTGTCATGGAGCAGTAAACAATTTGTCAATTCTTTGTGCATCGGCACGTTGGCGATTGTGGTGCACCATATTCCGGTAAGAGCGTTCGTGCCACGGCCGAGAATTTATTTGTGTCCCAAGGAGCGCAGCGAGTGGAGATGTATGTGCGCTATCGGGAAGCATGGGGGCTCTGTGGGGAGAAAAGTGAGAGTGGAGTGAGAGGCCACCCTCCGCACGGGGGAACGCGGAGGGTGGGTTGAGAGATGGGCGGACACTCCCAGCTCGTGGGCCGATCAGCGAGTAGCGCGGGCGAGAGTGCCCGCGCCACACGAACTGATTAGGCTAGCACCGAGATGGGGGGACCGATTAGCTCCGGGTCGACGAGGCCGCCGACCGAAGTAGGCGGACCTGTAGGCGGACCTGACACAGGCGGCTCCGTCCGGTCTCCGAAGGCGGTCGAAACGGGCGCCTGCGTTCGCAGCGTTGCATAGGCCTGCTGAGCGGCGAAAAGATTGCCGGACGTCAGGTTCTGGCGGACTTGGTTGAGGTCCTGAATCAGGGAATTCGGGTTGGTTAAGTCTTCGATATTGGTGCTGAGACGGTGGTAATGGTGGAAGCGGTTGGTTGCGACGGGACCGCCCAGGTTCTTTACATCCTGTTGGAGGGCGGAGAAATCCTTTTGAGCGGCGGACAGGTTGCCGGACTTGAGATCGGTGGCGAGCTGGTTGACGGCCTGAGCGACGGTGTTGGAGGTGGAAGCCGCGGAAGCGCCGGCAGTACTGCTAGGGGACGACGAAAAGGCTTTCTGCAAGGTGGCGAAATCGGATTGCGCAGCCGCGAGATTGCCGGACTGGAAATCCTTGCTGAGCTGTTCGATGCCTTGCTGGTAAGGAATGCTGGGGGCGCTGAGCTGCCTTTGGAGGAAGCCGCTGCTTAAAATCCCGGAAATGGACATTGATGTACCTCGATGTAAGAGTTGAAGAAGCGTTCAGCGTGGAATTCGCTGGCGGCAGATTGTAGATTAGTGCCGGCAGCCGGCGAAGTTCCGAGTGAACCTGGTGGTGTTGAAGCACGCTCGATTCCATTGGCGCGGGGAACCGTGCGCAAGAAATTCAAGAGCATTTTGTGACGGTTGCGAGCAATGGCGCCCGGCGAGATGGCGAGGTGCGGGGGCGACCGGGCAAAGCCTGCCGGGGTTGGCGCAGGCAAGAGTTGCCGGGGCCGGTTGCGGTGGGCGCCATGCTGGGCACTCCTGGGACGGGCGAGACGCCCGTCCCCACGCAAGCTATTGCAGTGAACTATTTGTGGTTGTCGGCAGTCTGCGCTTCCACGCGAGGAGTCATGGAGACGACTACGTACTCACGCTCTTTGTCGTCAAGGTCTTCCACGCGAAGCTTCATGTGGTCCTTCTCGATGTGGAACTGAGCCTTTTCCCCGACAGGCAGCAGGGCGGGATGTTTGTCGTCCTTGGGGCGAATGCGGTAGATGATGCGGTCGGTCTGCAAGAGATATTCCTGGCAGAGCAGGGTGTGCATTTTCTGGTGGGCGGAGTCGGTGCCGATGATCTCTCCGGTTAGACTCTTGGCGCTCTTCTGGTCAGTGCCGCATTCGACGGAGTCCATCTGGAGCAGCGTGCCGGACAGCGGGGCGCGCTGGTCGCGGGCGTACGCAAAGGATGCGCAAAGCAAGGTGAACAAAGCAATTCGTTTCATAGGTCTCCTCACGGGGGATGTTCGTGATTAGACCCGATTCAGGGGGTGTCAGGGAATGTTACGAAGGTATTGAGACGGTTAAGACTGTATCAAACCCCATTCTTGAAACCCAGTCCAGAAACAGTACACTTGTCGGCATGGCGCGAAACTTCAAAGACTTGTCGGAGCGCGAGATTCTGGCGCTGGCGGTTTCACTGGAAGAGGAAGATGGACGGGTGTACGCGGATTTTGCCGAGGGGCTCCGGGAGACGTATCCGGCGACGGCGAAGCTCTTCGACGATATGGGGAAGGAGGAGTCGGAGCATCGGGCGTCGCTGATCGAAACTTATCGGGCGCGCTTTGGGGAACACATTCCGCTGATCCGGCGGCAGGACGTGAAGGGGTTTGTGCAGCGGAGACCGCTCTGGCTAGCGCGTCCGTTGAAGATTTCGGATGTGCGGAAGCAGGCGGAACTCATGGAACTGGAGACGCGCCAGTTTTACCAGAAGGCGATCGGCCAGGTGACGGACGCAGGAATCCGCAAACTGCTGGGCGATCTGGAAGAGATTGAGCGCAAGCACCAGGTGGCGGCGGAGGCGATGTCGGAGAACATCACTCCGACTGTAAAGAAGACGGAGGACGAAGTCCTGCAGATTGTGCAGCCCGGCCTCGCGGGGCTGATGGATGGATCGGTGTCGACGCTGGCTCCGGTGTTCGCGGCGGCGTTTGCCACCAAGAGCAGTCACGATGCGTTACTGGTGGGCCTCGCGGCATCGATTGGAGCGGGAATTTCGATGGCATTTGCAGAAGCGCTGTCGGATGACGGATCGATGACAGGGCGGGGGCGTCCCATGCTGCGCGGTTCGGTGACGGGATTGATGACGGCGGCGGGCGGGATTGGGCATACGCTTCCTTTCCTGATTAAAGATTTTCATGTGGCGTTTCTAGCGGCAGTGATTGTGGTAGCGATGGAGCTGGCGACGATTGCCTGGGTTCGGAATCGGTATATGGATACTCCGCTGCTGTCGGCGGCGTTTCAGGTGGTGGTGGGCGGGGTGCTGGTGTTTGCGGTGGGTATTTGGATTGGGAGCTCTTGATGGAGTCGGGAATTGGATAATTTGTAATTTGGTAATTTGAAGGGAGCGCGGGGCTACTGGGAGTAGACTTGGGAGAGATTAGGTAAGGGGAAAGCATGCCTACCCAACGGAATGAAGTAATCACCAAGGACCCGGACATCCTCGGCGGGACGCCTGTCTTCCGAGGAACGCGCGTCCCGTTCCAGGCTTTGTTGGACTATCTGGAAGGTGGGCAAACTCTGGATGAGTTTCTTGAGGATTTCCCCTCGGTGACTCGCGAAGCCGCAGTTCATGCGCTCGAACATGCCAAGTCACTCGTCGTCAGCCAACTGAAATGAAACTGCTGCTCGGCGAATGTCTTCCCAGAAAACTCAAGAATCATCTGCTTGGACATGAATGCCACACTGTTCCTGAGGCCGGTTAGGCAGGAAAGAAGAACGGAGAGCTGCTATCTCTCGCGGAGAAGTCTGGCTTTGAGATTTTTCTGACGCTTGACCGAGGAATGGAGTACGAGCAAAGCCTTAAGGGACGCGAAATCACTATCGTCCTGGTAGCCGCAAAGTCTAACCGTCTTGCAGATCTTTTGCCTCGAATACCTGCCATGCTTGATGCGCTTCGCTCGGCCCGCGTGGGCCAGCTTGTCCATGTGTCTGACTGACCCGCGCGGGCCAGAAAAACTCTGCGTCCCCGCAGCCTTTCCGGCGATCTATTTCCCATGGAAGCTACGGTCCGTCCTCCAGCATGGAAGACCATCCTGGCCTTCGCCATCATTTATTTCGTCTGGGGCTCGACCTTTCTGGCCATCCGCCTAGGCGTTCGTGAGGTTCCGCCGCTGCTCCTCGCCAGCATGCGGTTCTTCATTGCCGGCGTCGTGCTCTTCGCATGGATGCGTCTGAAGGGTACACCGTCCCCCTCTCGCCGCGAGTGGCTTGCGGCTTCGGCTCTGGCGGTTTGTATCTTCGTGGTCGACTACGGATTGTTGTTCTGGGCCGAACAACGCGTGCCTTCGGGAATTGCTGCGGTCATGCTAGCGACTATTCCGGTCTTCATGGCGCTTTCGGAAATCATTTTTCTGCGCACGCAGCGGCTTACGTTCCGGCTGGCGCTGGCGCTTTTGATCGGGATCGGCGGTGTGTCGGTTCTGGTGAGCCGCTCACTAAGCTTGAGTTTGGGCGAAGTGCCCATCGATCGTGCTGGCGCGGTCGCGCTGGTAATCGCGGCGATAAGCTGGTCCGTTGCTTCGGCTCTTACCCGCAAGCTGCCGCTACCCGAGTCGAAAGTCATGAGTTCGGGAGCGCAGATGCTGGCGGGAGGAATCATGCTCGCGCTGACGGCAGCAATTTTCGGCGAGTACCGCGGATTTCACATTCAAGCAGTCTCTCGCGGCGCCTGGTTTGCGCTTGCTTACTTGATTGTGGCCGGCTCCATCGTTGGATTTACCGCCTACGTCTGGCTCATCCATCATGAATCGCCAACCAAAGTTGGCACCTATGCGTACGTCAACCCGGTAGTGGCGGTGATCGTTGGATATTTTCTCGGAGGCGAGACCGTCGGCCCGCGAACCTTACTCGGAACGCTGCTGGTGCTCGTCAGCGTGATTGTGATCACCACCACGCGCGCCAAGAAGCCTGCCTCCCCGCCCCTCGCGAAACCACTTCAAGAACTGGCGGAACGGTAGGTTCTCTGATTAGCGGCTAAAGAGGCCCGCCACGCTGGCTTTTAATCGTTGCCACAAATAGCTAATCTGGCTGGAAGACGCCGGCGCTACCTGATTTCGCTCGATGTGTTCCACATGTTTGAATCCCGAAGGAATCTCGAAGAGTGCGGGATCGAGAGGGCCCTCCTCAAACTGTGTAACTTGCATTTCAAACTTCGAATCAGACTGCTTTCTGGCTCCGTCCGGCAGCGTGTGAGTGCTCTTTGTACTCGTTACAGAGTGCACAGCAAATCCTGTTTCCGGCTCTCCGATCGTAACAAATTCCGGTTTGTCCATGGGTCGATTTCCGTCGACTGCTCGCAGATAACTGTGAGTATAAGCGTGCTTTCCCTCAGGCAGCTTCCGGTCGCAAGACAGGCGCTGGTGGAGATTGATGGACTGGAAATCGATGTACCATGCGTCCGTCACCGAGTCTTGCGGCTCGGAGTGGGAGCCTTCCAGCGGAATCTGCTTCCTCGTCGTGACGACGTGGCGCGCGATGTGCCCGAAGATCTCTTTGCGCTCGCCCGTGTCAGTTGTCGTTACTTCTATTCGCAACGTCGGTTTGTCCGAGTTATACGTCGCTGGTGTTTCTAATCCGCGCGCCTTGATCTCCTCCTTGGTCAGCGGCCTGGGCGGATACGGCGTTGAAGTGTATTCGGAGGCGTCAAGATTCAATTCGAAAGCTTGTCCCAGGTCGCACCGTGTGATCGCAACAAGGCGCGGGCCATAGTTCGGTTGCACTGACCCATCTGCGCTCTTCTGTCCGAAGGCATTCCGGAATTCCACTCGCTTCCGGTCGGCTTGCAAATAGATGGTCTGCTGGGTCGGAAGTACCGCTTGCCCGAGCTCTATCGTCATTTTAACTCCGGTGTTTTCCGAGGCTTGCAGCAGCGGGACACCGAGGAGAAGTAACCACGTGGATGAGAAATTCACGGCGCGCCTCCACATAGACGATAAGGAAATCGTTGAAATCAGCCTAGCCTTGCGGTTATTCCGAGTCAAGCACCGGAGTTCAAAAAATTGGAAAAGGCCGGGCCACGCCCCTAGTACCGGTTTTGCTTCACCCAGAGGCGAACCTGATCCTCGACAGAAAAGCTCGCCGCCGCCGGCCGCGCAAACTTCGACTCGAGAAAGAACGTGTGCGCTTCCAGGGGGACACGGAAATGAAATCTGGTGTTCACAAAGTTGTGCACGAAGATCTCGGTGTAGCGCTTGAGTCCCAGAACCTGAAACTGGACGGCGTGTACGAGCGCGTGAAATAGAGATCGCTGGGTGAGCCCCTCATTGAAGACTAATACATCGAGAAAGGTCAGAGAGTTCATGTGAGTGAGGTCCGGCAAGCTCACAAATCCCAGAGCCTTCGCTTCCTCGTAGAACGGCGGGTTGGGAACGCGCGCCCCGTGCAGTTCCACTGCCTTGACCTGGTCGAGCAGGGTCGCTGAAAAATAAGGACGCATGATGGTCTTGTGCTGTTCACTCAGCGGGGCGGCCAAGGGCAGGTATCGTTCGCGCTGGTCCCGCAGATAAGACGAAACATACTCGACCGCCTGCAGGATCTGCTTGTCGTTCAATCCGGAGACCGTTTCCTCGGCCGGTATCTGCTTTTCGATGGATGAGTAATATTCGCTCAGCGCGCTGGCCGTCTCGATGGACTTGCGCAAGACATCGCGACGCCCGTGGCGGGCAAGAGTTTCCGTGGGAAAACGGAGGCGAAGCTGGTGAGTGGCGCAATGCGCGCTGAGCAATTCCAGTTCGGCGTGCCGCAGTTCCGAATTCATTTGTATAATCGAGATCCTATCTTCATGGTTTTCTGTGAAACACATCTATTAAACTCCTGAATGAAATTGGCCACTGCAAGGGGAGGGCCGCGGTTGTCGTTATTTACACATCAGTTTGTTAACGCCGTACACGTAAAGTTAAACGGATTGCCCATGGGCCCAACGGTCCAAACAAGATCTGGAATTTCGCCGGATCGCCAGCGAATAGCCGCGGGAAATATTGCAGCCCCGGGCGGTCTTCCGCCTATGCCAAGATGGGGAGGAGGAGGGCTGAACTTGTTATTTATACCGCATTATGTGTACACTGTCAACATAATTATACGCTGTCCTGCAGAGGAGAGAACATGGCGCGGCAACCCGATCCCGATCTCGAAGACCGCATCTTAAATGCGGCCCGAAAGCTGTGGAAAAAGGGGGCGGGGAAGGCTCTCACCATGCGGGCCGTGGCCCGGGCTGCGGGTACGAACACTCCGGCGGTCTACCGCCGATTTCCCCGCCGGGAAGATATTCTGCGAGCGCTGCTGCAACGAACCAGACAAGAGTTGTTTCAACAGTTAGCGGCTTCCCCCTCAGTGGAAGAAGCCTGCGAGCGCTACCTTGACTACGCCTTGAGCCATCCCCACGAATACGAACTCTATTATTTGCATGAATACGAACTACTTTTTTCGGCCCGGCAGGCCCGTGGGTCAACGCTGAACCAGACCTTTAAGCAGAAGAGACCCGCGGTGGAGTTGATGAAGGGCAAGCTGGCCGCACAGCTAGGCGGCTCTCCGGACGCCTACACGCGCCTGACGCTCGCGGTCTGGGCTCTGCTCCACGGAACCGTGATGCTGCTGATCGCGAAAACCATCCAACCGCAACATGCAGCGGAAATGCGCTCAGCTTGCCGCACATCCGTGGAAACGCTGCTGCGCGAGGCCTCCCGCTTGCCGAGTCGAAAGTAAAAGCGAACCCTGTTCCTCGACATAGAGCTTCCCTTTGGGTCACTTTCTTCTTACGCACGAGAGTCTTACGAAATCCACACATCTCTCATTTCGCGCTAATTTGATCGTGGTCGTAATATTCGTAAGCGGACATCGGTTTGGCGCCACCTTTTTTCCAGATACGGCTTTCGGCTGGAAGCTTCCCTAACACTCGGGCCATCTCTCTTACGTGCATGGCGACCGATCCGCAACAGGAGCCGATGTAGTTGATGCCGATTTCTTTGGCTCGCAGAGCGTAGTCACCCATTTGTTTGCGAGTTAGTTGGAGTGGGTCGAGAGCGTAGGGGAATTCGGGAAGGCTGGTGAAGTCGGGTTTATCTTTCGGAGTGTTATAGGCCACCGGTTGGCAGGCTAGATATCCGTCGACGGCTTTGCGCATTTGTTCCATGGGGCCGAGGATGTGCTGCGGTGGGCGGAGGCAGTTCATCCCTACGATGTCGGCTCCGGCGTCTAACAAGGTTTTGGCGGCGGTGGCGGCGTTAGTTCCCTCGGCGGTTTCATCTTTGTTTTCAAAGCAGATGGTGACCATGACGGGGAGCCCGGTTCTCTTGGCGCGCTCAACGCAGAGGAGCGCTTCGCCAATCCACGAGAACGTTTCTCCGATGATGAAGTCGATGCCTTCTTCGCACTGGACTTTGAGTTGTTCATCGAAAGTTTGGCGGACACGGTCGGCGGAGGTGGGACTGTTCGGTTCGTACATCCACGTGAGGCTTAGATTGCCGGCGACTAAGCATTGGTCTCCGGCGACTTCCTTGGCGACGCGGACGGCGGAGCGGTTGATATCTTCGACGCGGTCTTCGAGGCCGACGGTGGCTAGTTTGTCGCGGCTGGCGTAGAAGGTGAGGGCCTGGAGGACCTCGGCTCCGGCTTCGCGGAATTCGATGTGGAGTTCGCGGAGAGCATCGGGGTAGACGATGGCGACTTCGGGAGTGAAGGGACCGGGACGGACCCATCCTCGTTTTTCGAGTTCGAGTAAGTAGCCGCCGTCGCCCAGGACGGGGCCGTGCTTCAGGCGTTCGAGGATACCTAGCTTGGGCATAAGTGCTCCTGTGTGGGATGCGGTCATTTTGTGGGCTTCAGGATGCGCTCAATTTGTTGGATGTGATTGACATCATGTCCTGCGACCATGCGGGCGATGTGCTCGATGGATTCCTGACCACGCTCGGCATGCTGGCCGTAGTGCTTCCACTGATCGGGGGAAAGCGATTTGAGGAGCGCGAGGTTTGCTTCGCGCACGACGCGATGCAGTTCGATGGATTTGCGGGGATCGCGTTTGTCGTAGTGTCCGGTGGTGACCCAGGCGTTCTGATCGTAGGCTTGGACGGGCGTGCCGGGGGCTCCGAGGATGGAGCGCATGCGCCATCCGATTACGATTTCGACGTCGGCGAGGTGAGCCAGGATTTCGGCGACGGACCATTTATCGGGCGCGGGGCGCTTGCGAAGTTTGGCGGCGGGGACGCCTTTGATCAGGCGATCGAGTTTTTTCGCGGTGGCGGATTGAAGTTTGAGCGGATCTTGTCCCTGGGTGTTGGCCAGGATGCGGTGTGTGTACTGCTGAGCGGTTTCAAACATTTAAATCTCCTTCTTCACGCGTGCCCGTGTGGGGACGGGCGCCCTCGCCCGTCCAGGAATTGCGTAGGGACAGCCGCCCCCGGCTGTCCAAGCCGAGCGAAGCTCGGCAGCGCCGACGAACATAGCGCGAGCAGCGCTGCATGCGAAATATATCAGTCACCATAGCTCGACATCGGTTCCTCACGCGACAGCCTCCTTGAATTTTCCTTTTTTCAAGTCGCGCAGGACCTGATGCGCGCAGTTGTGGCCGGGGGCTCCGGTTACGCCACCGCCGGGGTGGGCTCCGGCGCCACAGAGATAGAGACCGGCGATCGGAGTGCGGTACTGCGACCATCCCGCGACGGGGCGGTTGAAAAATAATTGTTCGAGACTGAGGTCGCCGTGGAAGATGTTGCCTTCGGTCAGCCCGTAGGTGCGTTCCAGATCGAGCGGGGTTAAAACCTGGCGAGCGATAATGGCGGCCGGAACATTCGGCGCGTATTCGGCGATTTTGTTCACGACGCGGTCGCCCAGGAGGTCGCGATTTTCGTCCCACGTGCCCTGTCGAAGCTTGTAGGGGACATACTGCACGAAGCAGGTCATGACGTGTTTGCCGGGGGGCGCAAGAGATGGGTCAGCGTTCGAAGCAATGACGCAATCGACCCAGAGCTGCTCGGGAACTTCTCCAAACTTGGCGATATCGTAGCAGCGCTCGGCGAATTCGAGCGACGGGACTAAGGTGAAAAGCGACCGCTGCTGCGGATCATAACTTGCCGGCGTGCCAGTGAAGCGGGGCTCTTCCGCGAGGACCATGTTGACCTTGGCGCAGGGGCCATCCATTTTGATGCCGCGGATGGCATGGACAAAATCGGCGGGTAGATCGCGTTCCGGGACCATGCCGAGGAAGGTGCGCTTGGGATCGGCATTGGAGAGCACGACGCGGGCCCGGATTTCGGTGCCGTCGTCGAGGACGACGCCGCGCACTCGTCCATCGCGCGAATCGATCTGCTGGACCGGGCTGCTGGTGCGGATTTCAGCTCCGAAGGCTCGCGCCGCCTTGGCCATGGCGTTGGTGATCGAGCCCATGCCGCCCATGACGTGTCCGTAGAAGCCTTGCTGGTCGTGCTCGCCACCGCTCAGCAGATGGAAGAGCAGTCCGAGAGCGGTGCCGGGTTGGTAAGGGCCGCCGTGTTTGCCGTAAACATTGTTGGCGAGAAATAGCGTTTTTATTTTTTCGGACTCGTAGTTGCGGTCGAGGAAGTCGCCGAGGCTGCCGGTCAGGAACGAGACCAGTTGCGAGATTTCGGCGGTCGAGATTCCACGAAAGCGTTTGCCGGTGCGGAACAAGTCGGACCATCCGTCGAAAGATTGTGTACCGGGCTCGGGCGGAGGCTCGAGAAAAAATGGTTGGAGGTAGCGGGCCAATTTTTTAAGTTGATCGTCGACGCGGACGAAAGTCCCGGCATCTTTGGGAGAAATCTTGCGTAGTTCTTCGACTACTCGCTCGCGCTTGGACCACCAGGAGACGAGAAGCCCGTCGGGAAACGGTACCTGGAGCGCCGGATCGCAAGGGACCATGCGGAGTCCGTGATCGGCGAGATGGAGGTCACGGATAACTTCGGGGCGGAGCATGCTGGCAATGTAAGAAGTGGTAGAAGCGCGGCAGCCCGGAGCGATTTGTTCGGTAACACAGCATCCGCCGACGATGTCGCGGCGTTCGAGGACGAGGGTGGAGTATCCTGCGCGTGCGAGATACGCGGCAGCGGTCAGGCCGTTGTGGCCAGCGCCGATAATGACGGCGTCGTAAATCGAGTTCGGACGGCTGGGCATACGACTGACCGGTGGTCAAACTAAAGAACGACCCTGGGTGAAGAAACTAACGAAAGGTCATTAAAAAAGCCATTGAAAAATGGTTTAGGAGTGCTGTATCGTGCGTTGACCAAGGGTCAAGAGAAATTGGGAGGAGTTGGGCCATGGAAGGAATTGCGAGCAGTCTGGCGAAGCCGACGCAGATGAGGCGGGACGGGAAGCTTCGACCGCGCTCGGAAGCGAAGCGGACGCGGATTGTGGAGGTTGCAATCCGGCACTTTGCCGAGCGCGGGTACAGCGCGGCGCGCGTGGAAGATATTGCGGCGCAGTTAGGCATTGCCAAGGGATCGGTATTCCAGCACTTCAAGAGCAAGGACGGATTGTTCTTCGAGGCGTACAAGAAGGCGGTGCAGTCGTTTCCGAAATATATGCAAGCGCCGGCGGCGGTGCAGGAGCGCGGATTTTTTGAATTACTGCGGTACTGGCTGGGGTGCACCGAGAACATGGTGCGGGATAACTGGTCGTCGTATCGAATCTATTTGGTCGGTAATTACGGGACAGATCTTTCGCTGCGGAGGGAGATCAACCGGTTTCTGGTGGCGGAGGATCCCTACGGATGGCGTGACTTTGTCAGGTTCGGAGTAAGGCAGGGTGAGTTACGGAGCGATTTAGATGTGGACATGATCGGATCGATCCTGGAGTGGACGATGGATCGGTTTCAGGATGCGCTGCTAACCGAGGAATTGGATCCGGGACTGTTCCGGAAGTCGGGGCCGATTCCGGAGGAGAAAGAAGCGCGCATTGAGCAGTTTGTGGAACTGTTGCGGCGGGCAATTGGATCGGAGAAAGTCCAAGTAACAGGGAAGAAAGCATGAAGGATGGCATGAAAAACGGAATGAGCGTCGAGCAGATTATTGCGAGTTATGACGATGCGGCGCCGTTGACCGAAGCGTCGACGATTCCGGCGCCGTGGTATGTGGATGCCCGCATCGCGGAACTGGAACGGCAGACGGTTTTTTCGCGGACCTGGCAGGTGATGGGGCGAGTGGATCAGGTGGAGAAGCCGGGACAATTTGTGACGGCCACGGTGGCGGGAGAGCCTTTGGTCGCGGTGCGTGGGAATGATGGCGTCCTGCGTGCGTTTTACAACGTGTGCCGGCATCATGCGGCGGCGGTGGTGACCGAGCCGTGCGGGCAGGCTTCGATTTTGCATTGTCCTTATCACGGATGGAATTACGGGCTGGATGGTTCGCTCAAGGGGATGCCGGAATTCGACGGGGTGAAGAACTTTGAACGCAAGGACAACGGGCTAGTCCCGGTGAAGGTGGAGACGTGGGAGCAGTTTGTGTTCGTGAATCTGGATGCGGAGGCGGCTCCGCTGGCGGAGTATCTTGGCAGATTGGTAAAGCGGGTGGCTCCTCTGGGATTAACTAAGCTGCATTACTATGCCAGCCAGACTTACAATATTCACTGTAACTGGAAGGTATTTATCGATAACTATCTGGATGGCGGATATCACGTGCCGCATTTGCATAAGGGACTTAATTCTGTTTTGGATTACAAGCAGTACACGATCGAGAATGAGGACCGGTATTGCCTGCAATCGAGTCCCATGGTCACTTCGGACGAGCATGCGGCCACGGGTGCGACGCGGAAGGGTGACCGGGCATGGTATTTCTGGCTGCATCCCAATTTCATGTTCAATCATTACGAGGGATATCTGGATACGAACCTGGTGGTCCCGGTTGATGTGGATCATTGCCGAGTCATCTTTGATTACTACTTCAGCGATGTGAGTGAGGCGGTGCGTGCGTACAACGAGCAGAGTGTAGCGGTGGGGAATCAGGTGCAGGACGAGGATTTGGAGATTTGCGAAGCAGTGCAGAGAGGGCTGAAGTCACGGGCTTACGGCGCGGGACGGCTCTCAGTGCGGCGGGAAGCGGGAGAACACTTGTTTCATCAGTTGCTGGCGGCGGATTTGAAGAGTGGGCTGGGACAGGTGGCGGCGGCGTGCGAGGGGGCAATTTGAAGGCAATTGTTGTGGTGGTTGCGTTGGCGCTCGTCCAATCGGCCGTGGCCCAAGTAACTGTGGTGCGGGCGGGACGCCTAATCGATCCGGATTCGGGGACGGTGCTTACGAATCAGATAATCTTAATTAAGGACGGGAGAATTCAGGCGGTCGCCGGGGCACTGGCGCTTCCGGCGAATGCGACGGTGATTGATCTTTCGGATAAGACGGTGTTGCCGGGGCTGATTGATTGTCATACCCATGTGGCGGATGGGCAGAGCGACGGGGAACCATTCAACGTGCTGCGGAAGACAGCGTCGCAGATTGTACTGGAGTCAATTCCGAATGCTCGGGCGATGCTGCTTTCCGGATTTACTACCGTGCGTGACGTGGGAACTTACCGGGCTTTGAACGACATCGCGCTACGGGATGCGATCGCTCGCGGCGATGTTATCGGGCCGCGGATGTTTGTGGCGGGGGCTTACATCACGATAACCGGCGGCGCAGGGGCGATGACGGGACAGGCTCCGGATATTCAATTGCCGTGGGATCTGCATTATGGGGAGGCAAATAGCCCGTGGGAAGTGCGGCAGAAGGTGCGGTTGCTCGCGCACGACGGAGTGGATGTGATCAAGATGCTCTCGACGGGAGCGGTGCTGACGCATGGGAGCAATCCGGCGTCGATTGAGTTTACGGAGGAAGAGTTGCAGGCGGGCGTGGATGAAGCGAGTCACTTCGGGCTGAGGGTGGCGGTGCACGCGCATGCGGCACAGGGGATCCGGAATGCGATTCTGGCGGGCGCGGCGTCGATTGAGCACGCGGAAATGCTGGACGACGACATCATCGCAATGGCCAAGCAGCGCGGGACGTATCTGGATATGGATATTTATGACGAGGAATGTATCCAGGCGGGAGCGAAGACGGGACAGACTCCCGCGGATTTCCTGCAGCACGACGCGGATTTGGGGCGAATCCAGCGCGAAAATTTCGGTAAGGCGGTGCGGGCGGGAGTGAAGATGGCGTTTGGCACCGATGCCGGGGTATGCGCTTACGGGACCAGCGGCAAGCAGTTTGCATTCATGTTGAAGTACGGGATGACGCCGATGCAGGCGATTCAGGCGGCGACTTCGAATGCTGCGGATCTGCTGGGACATGCGAACGAGCTAGGATCCATCAAAGCGGGGAAGTATGCGGATTTGATTGCGGTGAGCGGGGATCCGCTGAAGGACATCAGCCTGCTGGAGCGGGTGGAGTTTGTGATGAAGGACGGGAGAGTTTATAAGTCGGCTGGGGCGGGAGCGTGTGCCCAGTAATTATTGAACCGCAGAGATTGCGGAGAAAGCTGTAACCAAAGGGGGCACAAGGGCCGGTCGCTATTGTGCTTTCTTCGGTGCTGGAAGTTCGCTCAAGAGGGCTTCAAGGGCGCGTGACGGGTCCTCGGATCCTTCAAGTTTGTCGTAGAGGTCTCGAAATTTCAGACGTACGCCAGCCAGCATCTCTTTGTCCGAAAGAAGCCTCTCCAACAGCTTTTGCCAGTTGGGCACGGCGCGATGTTCGAGCACGAGTTTGAGAGCGATGTTTTCGAGGAACAGGTATTCAGTCGCGCGAATAACAGTGGATAGACGTTTCTTCTCTGCTTTGGTCATGGAAGGGGACCTCGGGAGCAGATAGTCTAACGCAGGCGTGTGCCCAGGGCGTCGAGGCGGCTCGCACCGGTCACTAGGGATGAAAGTTGAGTTCTATGAGTTCTTTGGTTTCCTGCGGAGCCGGCGCCCATTTCCATTTTTCTATGGCATCGACCGCGGCTCTTGCCAACAGAGGGCTGCCACCAATCACGTGAGTGGACTTCACTTTTCCATTGGGTGCAACTACGACTTCCACCCTGACGGTTCCGCGAATTTGCATTTTGCGGGCTAGGTCTGGATACATTGGGACCACTCTGTCCACTATCCTCCGCGTTCCTTCCGGCTGTTCTTGGGCGAGAGAAAAGGGTGGGCAGAAGGCCACCACTCCCAAGGAAAGCGCTATAAGGGCGGCTACAGTGTAGGGTCGCATGGATGGCTTTTTCACTGCGACTAGCCTACGCGGGATTCAGAACGCCGCGAAAGTAACTACCGTAACCTAGGGGTGAAAGTTGAGTTCTATGATCTCTTTGGTCTCCTGCGGAGCTGGTCCCCATTTCCATTTTTCGATAGCATCGACCGCGGCTTTTACCAACACGGGACTGCCACCAATCACTTGCGTGAACTTCACTTTTCCGTTGGGCGCAACTACGGCTTCCACCCTGACGGTTCCGCGGATTTGCATTTTGTTGGCTAGCTCTGGATACACCGGGAGCACTCTGGTCACTATCTTCCGCGTTGTTTCCGGCTGTTCTTGAGCATGAGAAAAGGCTGGGGAGAAGGCGATCACTCCCAGGGAAAGGGCAATGAAGATGGCTGCAAAGTAGGGTCGCATAGGGGACTTGTTCACCGCGGCTAGACTACTCAAAATCCCAGGGGCTGCGAAAGTAACCACAGTAACCAAGCCGTGTTCCGCAGGAATCGGGCGGTCAAGTGCGATGGATTTTACCGTGATCATTTATTGGTGATCCCTGGGAATGGTTTCTTCCCAGGTTTTTTGTTTCAGGGGCTGGCCGTCTTTAAATAGTTGGCGGGTGTATTTGTAGTAGAAGTTTTGGGCATCACTGGTTAGCGTCAAGTGGCCTTGCCAGGTTAGGGTTTGTTGCTTCAGGGCCATGACGATTTCGGCTTCGCCTTGCACGGAGCTGGTCTCGGGGTGGTTGTCGTCGGAGAGGTAGGTTATGCCTTCGAAGTCGGTTTCTTTTCCCCAGGGGTACGTTTCCTGGGACTTTCCTGTCCAGGTTACTTTTGTTTTTCCATTGAGTTCGTCGCGCTCGGTTTTCCAATCGCCCGGCCAAGGGAAGCCCGCGGACTGAATGTCGCTGCGTTGTTCGGACGGCTCGGGGGGCGCGAATTGCGGCGCGGCGTACATGGACGGTGGAACGAGCGGCAGGGTTAGGCGCGATCCGGTATCGCCGCCGAGTTGAAGGGTGGTCGTCATCGCATAAGGAGTTGGCCAGATCATGGGCCAGAGCGCGTTCGAAACGGCCAGGCGAATGCGATGGCCTCGGGGGAAGGTCCAGGTGGCGAGGTGCATTTCGATATCCAGCGGGTAGGTCTGGTTGGGCACTAGATCTTTCGGATCAGAGACGGAGTCGCGCTGCGCTCCGTTGAGCCCAGCTCCGGTGACTTGGGTGACGGTGCCGTCGGGAGCTACGTCGGAGAGGCGGGCGAACCAGTCAGCTTGCGACGCGGACGAACTTGCCTGAAGCAAAGCGTGAGGGCGTCCGAGGATGGTGAGGTCTGTTTTGAGCGGGGCCGAATCGTAGGTGAGGCTGTAGGCGTCGACAGGGCGCTGGTCGGTGAGCAGCTCTCCCCACCAGAATCCGGCTTCAACGCCGGCACACGGAACGTAGCGGAGTTGGTGGACGGCCGGTTTGGCGGGGTCGGTTGAGAGGACGTGTGCTTCGTAGAGATAGAGCGTTGTGTTCGCTACGTTCCTCGGGGGCCATCCAATTTCGCCGCGCCATTTTCCCGGCACGGTTTTGAGGTGGGGATCGGGAGCGTGCCAGTCTTGCATATAATATGGATAGCGGCGGTTCTTCCATGATTCCCGTGTCGTGGTTCTTCAGCCAGTAATCCCACCAGCGGAGGGCTTGATCTCGCCATTCGATTTGGGGGCCGGGCTCGGCGTCGTTGGGGAAGGTGTGATTCCAAGGGCCGATGATCGCCTTCACCGGCGCTTTGACTTGCTCGAACATACGCGGGATGGAATCGCGATAGCCGTCAAGCAGGCCTCCGATAAGGAAGCAGGGAATTTTGATTTCGCTGAGTGGCTTGATGGGTGCGTGCCAGAACTGGCCGTCGCGTTGATGTTTGAAATACATCAGTGACCAGGGAGCGGATTCGAACCGCGGGCCGAGGATCTTTTCGTCGAGCGAGTAGTCGGGGGCTCCGGTCATGGATGGGGCCAGGTCCATGTTGAGCTCGAACTCGTCGAAGTGCATCATGCCGTCGATGTAATGGACGTCATCGTGGAAGAGCTGCTCGGTGGCATCGACGGCGAGGATGGCTTTGAGCGCGGGCGGATAACGCATGGCGAGCTGGATGGAGTTGAAGCCTCCCCAGGAGATCCCGAACATTCCAACTTTGCCGGTCGACCACGGTTGCGCGGCTAACCAGGCGATGACTTGCTCGCCGTCAAGTTGTTCCTGCTCGGAATATTCGCGGTCGGTAGGCGTGCCTTCGCTGGCACCGAAGCCGCGGATATCGACGCGGACGCTGACGTATCCGCGGGCGGCGAACCAGGCGTGGATGGGATAGTCGCGGGCGGCCGTGGCGTCGTCTTTGCGATAGGGGAGATATTCGAGGAGAGCGGGAAATTTTTCGCCGGGCTTGGGGTTGGCTGGCATGTAGAGAGTCGCGGAGAGGCGGACGCCGTCGGGCATCGGAATCCATTGCTGGACCATGTGGACGGTGTGCAGAGTAGGCGTCGTCGTTTTTGGGACGGGCAGCGCGCCAAGGCCCGTGGATAGTGCAAGGATCGTCAGCATGGCCAATGCCAGTGTGGGGACGGGCGCCCTCGCCCGTCCATGCCGAGCGAAGCTCGGCAGCTGCGTGCGGTCACACCAATTCTGGATTCGCACTAGATATGAACTGAACAACATGGGACGGGCAAAATCATAACAGGCACGAGTGCTTGAGGGTTAGGGTGTTCTCTCCACCTTGACACGGTCTGACTATCTTCATATTGTTGCTAACCATCCATGAACATTGTTAAGGCTACGAAGCAGTATGAGGATTGGCTGCGGCTGCACATCCGAATCGTTGAGCCCGATTTACAGTTCAAGCATGAGCAGATGGCTGCGGCCCTTTTCCCGTTCTTTCGGGCGACTTTCTATCGCTGGTTGCGGGTGTGGCCCGAGGAGTGTACGGAGCTGGATCGAGTGCCGCATATTCTGTCGGTGGGCGATCTGCACGTCGAGAACTTCGGCACCTGGCGAGATACCGATGGGCGGCTGGTGTGGGGCGTAAACGACTTTGATGAAGCGTGTGTGTATCCCTACACGATGGATCTGGTGCGGCTGGCAACCAGTGCCTTGCTGGCGACACGTGAGAATCGTCTGGCGATGAAGCCGAAAGGCTCGGCAGCGGCGATTTTGGCGGGATACGAGCGAGGCATGGAGGAGGGCGGACGTCCGTTTGTGTTGGAGGAGAGCCATGAGTGGTTGCGGGCGATCGCGGAGAGCAAGCTGCGGGATCCGGTAGTGTTCTGGCAAAAAATGGATCGTCTTGCGACACTGAAGGGAGAAATACCGGAGAGCGCACGCGAGGCGATTGAGCATCTGCTGCCGGAACGGGGCATGCGGTACCGGCTCACGCGGCGAAGGGCGGGGCTGGGAAGCCTGGGTCGGGTGCGGCTGGTAGCGATCGCGGAGTGGAGAGGCGGGCGAGTGGCGCGGGAAGCGAAGGCGCTGTTGCGATCGGCTTTGCAGTGTCTGGATCCGGAGCGGGCGCCGGCAGAGATTTTGTACGCGGCGATTCTGCGGCGGGCGGTGCGCTGTCCGGATCCCTATGTGCAGATGCGGGGACACTGGATCGTGCGGCGGTTGTCGCCGCATTGTTCGCGCATCGAATTGGACGCGCTCGGAACCAGCCGAGGGGAACTGCGGCTGCTCGAGGCGATGGGGAAAGAGACGGCGAATATCCATGTGGGAACGGAAGAAAAGCGGCGGGCGATCCTCAAGGACTTGCGCGAACGAAAAGGGAACTGGCTGCTGGGCGCGGCGCAGGCAATGGCGGACGCGATGGAGAAAGATTGGCGAGCGTGGAGGGAGCGCTGGCAGAGCTAGACTCTGCCAGCGCTTTATTGGAGTGAGAGTCGGTGAGAGGACTCAGGTCGATCGAAGAGCTGGAATTCCAACGCCTGAGGTTTGTTTTCAGCTCCGATGGTGAGGAGGGCGTCGAGGATGCATTCGAGGGCCTCAGGGGAGCCCGACCAGACGCGCGAAAAGGACTCGCGATGAACCGACAGTTCGCCGACCAGGTGGCCAACTGCGCTGCGGCCGAGATCGACATCGCTCAGAGTGGCATCGCTGCCCATGGGCAGCGGCGGGTTGCGTGCTGGAGGAAGGCGCAGGCTGGCCTGGTTTAGCCAGTGGTCGATGAGCGTCTTGAGATGCTCTCTGCAGCAGACGCTCTTCATGTCTTTCTGCGAGGCGAGCGAGGAATGCCAGGAAAGGATCTTCAGACGGTCGAGCCAGCGGTTCTCGACCACCAGGAACCATCCTGTGTGGCGAAAGGTGTCGAGGCCGCAAACGGAGCAAGGCGAGCGTTTTGTGATCGGGTTATCCATCGGCGTCCTTTTGACAGGCAGTCAAGCGTTGACCGCCGCGCTGGTCAGGAAGCGTGGACTCGCGCGCTCGCTGAGGGGGACGGTCAGCATCCCCTGGTTGGTGTCGAAACGGAGCGTGAAGTGAGCGCAGCAGGTATCGCAGAGCCAGAAGTGTTCCCGCCGGCGGAGCTTCCGCCGGTTGCCGTCGAAACTCCTGCTGAGTTCAGACGGGAATGTTTCCGCCAGAAATAGCTTGCCTTCGCGAAGGGAACGGAAGGGGACCGTGCAGGCCGAGTTGGCGCATTTATGGAGCATGGCTGTGTCCAGTCTTCTCTACTGTAGAATTCTCGGCCAGAGAGATTCCACCGATATTGCACGCGAGAGACCGAAGAGCCGGCGAGTAACATTAGAATTAATTTACCTTTAGTTACAGTAAGTTAGATGGTGGAAAAAGGGGTCTCGATCACGCGCCGGTGAGTGGTGCTGACGGGGAGCAGTCACGACCGACGAATGATCGTCAGTGTCAGTCGTGTGGTGGCGGGGCTGTGCCCCGCTAAGACGCGACGGAGCCCCGTCACCACACGATCTCTAGGATTTTCAGACGATACCTGCTAGTGCACAATCCAGG
>WNFA01003463.1_pt1 | contig 22358 bp, 25 predicted proteins | sample 5400481 | NCBI WGS metagenome assembly WNFA01 (sample SAMN13153340, study PRJNA577476) | soil metagenome | isolation source: 120 cm saprolite under Douglas fir tree site 2 hole 1 replicate 2 | place: USA:California | collected 2015-04-18
CCTGCAGAAGTTTGCGCTGCCGCTCCCGACTGATCAGGCCGCCCTCCCCCGCGCCAAAATAATTTTGCGCGAATACGATCAACGCGGCGATCAATTCCTGAATGCCGTCACCCCTGCTGGCCGAGATTTCAAAGTCGGTGTGGCGCTGCGTCTGCCCCAGGACGCCGGCGCGCTGTCCGGGATTCAGCGCGTCGATTCCCAGCACCGCGGCATTTGCTCCGGCTGCGTCGAGATCGATTTTGTTCCGCACCACCCACGCCGGCGCGGCACCTTGCTCCAAACTTTTTTCCAAATTTTTTTCGTCGTGCGCATCGACCAGCCACAGCACGAGGTCTGCTTCCGCCGCGCGCGCCCGGGCGCGGCGCACACCTTCCTGCTCCACAGGATCGTCGGTCTCGCGGATGCCGGCGGTGTCGATCACCGTCACGGGATAGCCGTCGAGGTCGAGCTGCACTTCGATGACGTCTCGCGTGGTGCCGGCATACGGCGAGACGATCGCCACCTCGCGCCGCGCCAGCTGATTCATCAGCGTCGACTTGCCGACGTTCGGCGGTCCTGCGATCGCGACCACCAGTCCCTCGCGCAGCCGTTCGCCGTGCCCTCGCGCCGCCAGCACCTGCCGGATTTCACCGAGCAGCGCTTTGATTTTTTTCAGCGCCGGCGCGATCAGCTCCGCGGGCACGTCGGCTTCGTCGGAGAAATCGATCCCCGCTTCGATCAGCGCCGAGGCCTCGATGATCTGCGCGCGCCAGTCGCGCGCCCTGTCGCCGAGCAGACCCTTCAGCTGACTCAGCGCCTGGCGGCGTTGCCGATCGGTGTCGGCGTGGATCAGATCGTCGAGACCCTCGGCCTCCGTGAGATCGAGCTTGCCGTTCTCAAAGGCGCGGCGGGTAAATTCGCCCGGCTCCGCCGCGCGCAGATTGTCGAAATCCGAGAGTGCTGCGAACAGCGCCGCGAGAACGGCGCGACCGCCATGGACGTGAAACTCGGCGACGTCTTCTCCGGTCGCGCTTGCCGGTGCGGGAAACCAGAGGATCACCGCATCGTCGATCGGCTGGCGATTGCGATCGCGCAGCAGCGCACGCGTGGCCATCCGCGGCGCTGGAATCTTGCCGGCGAGCAGGGTCAGCGCCGCCCCGGCCCGCGGTCCGGATACACGTGCAATGGAGATCGCACTCGGCGGCCGACCCGATGACAGTGCGAAGATGGTTTGGTCGCGCGGATGCATCGCCTATTTGCTCCAGGGCGCGCTTGCGAAGCCAACGAAAATTTGCGCGGCGCGGGGCTGTCACACACCCCAGGCCGGTCGGCCATAGGCCTCGACCAGGGTCGCGGATTCAAGTGCGGGATGCGGCGTTGTCGAGCGGCGCCGCTGCGTGTCTCAATAAAACGCTCAAACAGCGCTCAGGAACATAGCACGAACACCTATACAAGCTAGCCGCGCGGGCGCTTTGAACCAGGCACAAAAAAAGGGCGCCTCCGCTCGCGCGAGGACGCCCCGTTTCAAACCCGGCGAGCCAGCTCAGGTATTCATCGACTCGAAGAACTCCGAGTTGTTCTTGGTGTTGCGCAGCTTGTCGAGCAGGAAGTCGATCGCGTCCATCGTGCCCATCGGATTGAGGATCCGGCGCAGCACGTACATCTTCTTCAGGAGTTGCGGATCGGTGATCAGCTCTTCCTTGCGGGTGCCGGAGCGCGAGATGTCGATCGCGGGGAAGGTGCGCTTGTCCGAAACCTTGCGATCGAGAATCAGTTCGGAATTGCCGGTGCCCTTGAATTCTTCAAAGATCACTTCGTCCATGCGGCTGCCGGTATCGACCAGCGCGGTCGCGATGATGGTGAGCGAACCACCCTCCTCGATGTTGCGCGCGGCGCCGAAGAAACGCTTTGGCCGCTGCAGCGCGTTGGCGTCGACACCGCCGGTCAGCACCTTGCCGGATGACGGCACCACGGTGTTGTAGGCGCGTCCCAAACGGGTAATCGAGTCCAGCAGGATGACAACGTCGCGGCCGTGCTCGACCAGCCGCTTGGCTTTCTCGATCACCATCTCGGCGACCTGGACGTGACGCACCGCCGGCTCGTCGAACGTCGATGAGACGACTTCGCCCTTCACCGAGCGCTGCATGTCCGTGACTTCTTCCGGGCGCTCGTCGATCAGGAGCACGATCAGATAGCACTCCGGATGATTGGCGGTGATCGAGTGCGCGATGTTCTGCATCAGCACGGTCTTGCCGGTGCGCGGCGGCGCCACGATCAGGGCGCGCTGGCCCTTGCCGATCGGCGCGACGATGTCGATCACCCTCGCAGAAAGATCCTTTCTGGTTGGGTCTTCCAGCTCGAGCCGGAAGCGCTGGTCGGGAAACAGCGGCGTCAGATTGTCGAAGTTGACCTTGTGTTTGGATTTCTCCGGGTCTTCAAAATTCAGCGTGTTGACCTTCAGCAGCGCAAAATAGCGCTCGCCTTCTTTCGGGCTGCGAATGTGGCCTTCGATGGTGTCGCCGGTGCGAAGCCCGAAGCGGCGGATCTGCGAGGGCGAGACATAGATGTCGTCGGGCCCCGGCAGATAATTGGCGTCCGGCGAGCGCAAGAATCCAAATCCGTCGGAGAGAACCTCGACGACGCCTTCGCCGATAATGTCGGTTTCCTGGATCGCGAGTTGTTTGAGGATGGCGAACATCAGCTCCTGCTTGCGCATCGTGCTGGCGTTTTCGACCCCTTTCTCTTCGGCGAACGAAACGAGTTCGGCCGGCGTCTGAGCCTTGAGGTCTTGAAGTTTCATTTCCCGCATTGGGATGGTCCTGTGGAATAACTAGGGAGGGATCGCGAGGTGGCTTTAAGAAAATGCGGACGCCCGAAAAGGAAGAAGGTCCGCAGGTCTGAGCGAGGAAAGGGCCGGAGAGGCTTCAAACCTGATGCGGCGGCCGGTTCAACGAGGAGACCGGAACGCAACCACATCCGCCTGCGTGGGGTGGGATTTCAACAATATAGAAAATCGATCAGCTTTCTGCAAGGAGACTTGGCAGGCAGCGCATGGACGGCGGTGCCTGTTAAAACGGCTTAACCACGACCAGGACCACAGCCCCGATCATGAGGACCGTAGGTACTTCATTGATAATACGATAGAATTTCTGGCTACGCAGGTTGCGGTCGGCGGCGAAATCCTTGACGCAGCGGGAAAAAAAACCGTGGACACCCGATAGCAACACCACCAGCAGAAGCTTGCCATGCAGCCAGCTCGATGAAAACCAATGGCCGGCCCAGGCGAGGTAAAGCCCGGCCAGCCAGGTCACGATCATCGCCGGGTTGATGATCGCCCTCAGCAATCGCCGTTCCATCACCTTGAAGGTCTCGGATTGCTTCGATCCGGCTTCCGACTCGCAGTGATAAACGAACAGCCGCGGCAGATACAGCATGCCCGCCATCCACGAGATGACGGCGATCACATGCAGCGCCTTGATCCATTCATACAGCATGGAATTCTAACTCGCCCGCGATGGTGTGGAATTTCCAGCCGATCAGCGTGGCAACGTTTCGACGAATGATCGCGTTGAAAAGCATGTCGCCTAAAGACCCGAATGGAAGCCTTTCCGCAAGCGGCACTTTTCTAAAACAATAATTTTAGAATCTTAGGTTTGAGTCTAAGTAGCGGTGGATTAGGCCCACGCAAAACTGTCCCGCAATTCTCCGGGCTTGTTCACATCCATCAACAATTTCTCGGGTCGGACGGTGATGTCGATAACGTCACGCTCGATCAAGCACTTGCGGATCGCTGTAAGCCGATTATCAAGAGACAAGTCCACAGAACCGCACTATCATCGCCGCTGTGGACTGGACTTATCCTTATTCGAGCCCTGTGAAGAAAAAACCGGGTTGTCCCCGATGGATCGGCCGTCGCATGATTCTCGCGGAAAAGCTCCACAGCGATTCACAGGATACACAGGGGTTCCCGTGCCCACGACCGGCAACTATTTTCATCTGCACCTGGTTTCCGATTCGACCGGTGAGACGCTGATCACGGTGGCGCGCGCGGTGGCTGCGCAATATGCCAATGTGACGCCGGTCGAACATGTCTACCCGCTGGTGCGGAGCCAGAAGCAGCTCGATCGGGTGCTGAGCGAAATCGAGGAAGCGCCCGGCATCGTGCTGTTCACCTTGCTGGAAAAAGATCTGGTCGGCCGGCTGGAAGCCAAGTGCCAGCAGATCAACATACCCAGCCTTTCGATCATCGGGCCGGTCATGCACTTGTTTCAGGCCTATCTCGGTGCGGCCACGACGGGGCGCGTCGGCGCACAGCACACGCTGAATGCGGAATACTTCAAGCGCATCGACGCGCTGAACTACACGATGATGCACGATGACGGTCAGCACGTCGAAGGGCTGGAAGAGGCCGACGTGGTTCTGGTCGGCGTGTCCCGGACATCGAAAACCCCGACCTCGATCTACCTAGCCAACCGCGGCATCCGCACGGCAAACGTTCCGCTGGTGCCGGGCATCCCGCTTCCGCATCAACTGGAGACCCTGACGAAGCCACTGGTGGTTAGCCTCCATGCGACGCCCGAGCGGCTGATCCAGGTTCGGCAGAATCGGCTATTGAGCATGGGCGATCGGGACAACGACACCTATATCGACCGTCAGGCCGTTGCGGATGAAGTCGCATTCGCGCGCCGATTAAGCGCCAAGTTCAACTGGGCGCAGCTTGACGTCACACGGCGATCGATCGAGGAGACCGCCGCCGCCGTCATGAAACTGTTCACCGACAGGCAGCGGCAACGGCTTGCCGAATGACCCTCTGGCGTGGAAAGCATCCGTTGGTTCTCGCCTCGCAAAGCCTGACGCGGCAGGCGCTGCTGGCCAATGCGGGCATCGACTTCGAAGCGGTGGCGGCCGAGCTCGATGAGCGGGCCGTGCAGCACGCTTCCGGCCTTTTGGCACCTGGCGACATAGCGGCCCTTCTTGCGCGCGAGAAAGCGCTTTCGGTGTCGTCACGGCAACCCGGCAAATATGTCATCGGCGCCGATCAGACGCTGACGCAGGGCGAGCGTCTCTTCAGCAAGCCGGCCGGTCGCCCGCAGGCCGCGGAGCAATTACGCGCACTGGCCGGTCGCATCCATGAGCTGCATTCCGCCGTTGCCGTGGCGCGCGATGGCACGATACTGTTCGAAGTAGTTGCGATCGCAGGGATGACCATGCGGCGGCTTGGCGAGGCCGAAATTGACGTCTATCTGGATCAGGCGGGAGAGGCGGTCACGTCAAGCGTCGGCGCCTATCAGCTTGAGGGGCTCGGCGTGCATCTGTTCGAGCGGATCGAAGGCGACCATTTCACCATCCTCGGTCTGCCGCTGCTGCCATTGCTTGCGTTCCTGCGAAGCGAGCGGTTGCTCGGTGTTTGAGATGCCCCACAAGATAGCGAATGGCGAGTGTTGAATGTTGCTCCTTGGGCTGACCGGCTCGATCGGGATGGGAAAATCGACCACCGCAAAACTGTTCGCGGAAGCCGGCGTTCCGGTTTACGATGCCGATGCGACCGTTCACATGTTGTACGAAGGCGAGGCGGTGCCTGCCATCGAAGCGGCGTTTCCGGGCACGACCGCTGACGGCAAGGTCGATCGCAACAAGCTTTCGGCGCGAGTGGTGCATGATCCGGCCGCGATACAACAGCTCGAGCAAATCGTTCATCCGATGCTCGGCGCCTCCCGTCAAAAATTCCTTGACGATGCCGAGCGGTCCGGCGCACCGGTCGCGGTGGTCGATGTGCCGCTGTTGTTCGAGACCGGTGGCGAGAAACGGGTCGACGCGGTGGTGGTGGTGACGACGACGCCGGAAATTCAGCGCCAGCGAATTCTGGCGCGCGACAACATGACCAGCGAAAAGCTCGACGCCATCCTGGCGCGACAACTGCCCGACGCCGAAAAGCGCCGGCGAGCAGATTTCGTGGTGGATACATCCGATGGACTCGATCCCGTGCGCGCACGAATCCGGGACATTCTAACTGAGGCGGTTAAGATGCCGCGGCGACGATCCTGATTCGTCATTCTTTAACCTTGCGGCTTGGTTCATGCGCGAAATCGTTCTCGACACCGAAACCACCGGCCTCGACCCGCTGCGGGGCGACCGGCTGGTTGAAATCGGCTGTGTCGAGATTTTCAATCGCATGCCGACGGGGCAGACCTTTCACCGGCATCTCAATCCGGAACGCGACATGCCGGCTGAGGCCTTCGCGGTGCATGGTCTTTCCGGCGAGTTCCTCGCCGATAAGCCGCTGTTCGCGCAGGTGGTCGATGACTTCCTGGAATTCATCGCCGACGCGCCGCTGGTGATCCACAACGCCTCATTCGATATCGGCTTCATCAACGCCGAGCTTGATCGCATCAAGCGGCCGTCGATCGCGCGCGACCGGCTGGTCGACACACTTCTGCTGGCGCGACGCAAACATCCCGGCGTTTCGAACCGTCTGGATGATCTCTGCTCGCGCTATGCCATCGACAATTCCCGCCGCACCAAGCACGGCGCGTTGCTCGACGCCGAACTTCTGGCCGAAGTCTACATCGACCTGATTGGGGCGCGGCAGTCGCAACTGATCCTGGCGGCGGAGACCCGCGATACGCGTGCAGGCTGGGACGGCGAAATGCCGCGGCGGCAGCGCCTGGCGCCGCTCGCGCCGCGGGTCACGGAGGACGATCGCGCGGCGCATCGGGCGTTTGTCGCCACGCTGGGCGACAAGCCGATCTGGAGCGATTTCCTGAGCGCGTAACCCGTTAACGCGCAGGCGCGAGCTGGTTCAGCTCGGTTTGGCCTGGGCAGCCTGCGCGGCAGCTTGCCGTTCCATATTCTGCCGGTACAGACCGACAAAATCGACCGGATCCAGCATCAGCGGGGGGAAACCGCCGTCGCGCACCGATGTCGCGATGATTTCGCGTGCGAACGGAAACAGCAGCCGCGGACATTCAATCATGACCATCGGATGCAGGTCTTGCTTCGGTATGTTGAGAAGGCGGAATACGCCGGCATAGGCCAGGTCGAAGCTGAACATCACCTTGCCGCCGTTTTCCGCCTTGCCTTCGACCGAAAGCGTCACTTCGAATTCATTTTCGGCGATATTGTTGGCGCTGACGTTGATCTGGATATTGATCGCGGGTTGCTGCGCTTGCGGCGCCAGCGAGGCTGGCGCGTTCGGATTTTCGAACGACAGGTCCTTGGTATACTGCGCCAGCACGTTCAACTGGGGAGGAGGGGCGGCCTCAGGGGGCGCGCCGTTGCCGTTGGTCATGGAAGTCTCTCCTGGAACGTTCTAAGGCGCGCGGGACCGGTTTTGCGCCTGAATTCGCTCGTGAGGTGCGAAAATGCCCTCTTCGGGGCGAGTGGCTATCATAGCCTCGCCTCATTCCACAAGGATGACAATTGCCGCTGTGCGGCCAAGCCGATGCTTTTCGAATCGGCCGGCACGGCAGAACCCAACCAGGCAGGCCGGTCCAGTGCGGAGGCTGCACTCTAAATTGTTGAATATGCGCGATTTCCGGGCAGTAACGGGTTTCCCCTCGCAACCAAAAGGCGCTACAATTCGTTAGCAGTAAACGGGCAGCGAGCAGTCGGCTTGGCCTATTTCCACCGGTATGGCGTTTCAAGCCAAAACGCGCCATTGGCCAGGCCAAGTTTCGTGCCTACATGCTTCAGACCCATCCATGATGTAGTCTCTGCCGTTCTCCTTTAGGGAACGCTCTACCGCCGGCTCCGTTGCCGGCGCAGACCAGAAAGCGAATGCGACGTGGATATTTACACCATCATCTTCCTGGCGCTGGCGGTCTTTATTTTCCTGCGTCTGCGTAATGTCCTCGGACAGCGCACCGGAAACGAGCGGCCACCCTACGATGGCGCGGCGCGCAACATGGTGCAGGGGGCGCAGGACAATAATGTGGTTCCGATTCCGGGCGCGGTGATCGACCAGGCGCCACTGGCGCCGACGCCGGATGTGGTGCCGCCCAGTGATCGCTGGAAGGGCCTGGCCGAGCCCGGCACGCCGCTCGCACAGGGGCTCGATGCCATCGCCGCGCAGGATTCCTCGTTTGATCCGCGACATTTCCTTAGCGGCGCGCGCAGCGCCTATGAGATGATTGTGCTGGCGTTCGCCAACGGCGATCGTCGCGCGCTGAAGGACCTGCTGTCGGCCGAGGTCTATGAGAGTTTCGAGACCGTGATCAAGGATCGCGAGAAGGCCGAACAAAAGACGGAAACCCGTTTCGTTTCGATCGACAAGGCCGAGCTTGTGGGTGCGGAAGCACGCGATCGGGCGGCGCAGCTGACCGTTCGGTTTGTGTCGCAGATGGTTTCGGTCACCCGCGACAAGGCCGGCACGATTGTCGACGGCAATCCGGACAAGGTCAGCGACATTACCGATGTCTGGACCTTTGCCCGCGACGTTACTTCACGCGATCCGAACTGGAAGCTGGTTGGCACGGGAAGCGCTCACTGACGCGCGTGGCTTGCGGCGATATGCCGACGCGTTTTGTGCAATCGCCATCGCATTGTGGCTGGCTCCGTTTGCCGCGCATGCCGCGCGTTCTCATCTGCCCAATCCTCCCGCGCGACCGCATCTTCCGTATCCGCACCTCACCTGGCCGCTCGAGATCAGCGGCAGTCAATATGCTCCGGTCGGGTGGGCCGATATCCCGGGCTGGAGCGACGACGACCATCTCTCGGCATACACGGCGTTTCGCGCGAGCTGCCGGCCGATCGCGGCGCAACATGCACTTCCCACCGATTCCAAGGCGTTGGGCATCTCGTTGCGCGATCCCTGCCGCGCGGCCAAAACCCTCGACATCTCCGAGGGCGCCAAGGCGCGGAGATTTTTCGAGGAACATTTTCTGCCCTTGCGGATCTCGCGGCTGGGCGAAGATGCCGGCTTTGTCACGGGCTACTATGAACCTGTCATTGACGGGTCCAGGAGCCAGACCGACGTCTACACCGTGCCGGTCTACCGCCGTCCTTCGAACTTGTTCGTCCGCGGCTTCAAACAAGGCGATGCCGGCTTGCCCAACAAAGGACAGGTGTTTCGCAAGATAGGCCGTCGCAAGCTCGTGCCGTATTACGATCGGGCCGAGATCGAAGACGGGGCGATTGCCGGCCGAGGCCTCGAAATCTGCTGGCTCAAGAACCAGACCGATTTGCTGTTCACGCAAATCCAGGGCTCGGCGCGGGTCCGCATCGAGGACGGCTCGACCATCCGCATCAATTACGACGCGCATAATGGTTATCCCTATACGGCGGTCGGCCGCATCCTGATCTATCGCGGCATCGTCCCGAAGGACCAGATGTCGATGCAGCGGATCAGGGAATGGATGGATCAGAATCCGGATGGCGCCAAGGAATTGCGGCGGCAGAACCGGTCCTATGTGTTCTTTCGCGAAGTGCAGCTTTCCGACAAGGATGAAGCGGTCGGCGCGCAGGGCGTCCCGCTGACGCCGGGCCGGTCGATCGCCGTCGTCCGGCGGCTGATGGTCGCGCAGGACACCGGCTCCGCCATCGTAGGACCTGCGCGCGCCGATATCTATTTCGGCGCCGGCGCCGATGCCGGGCGGGTGTCCGGCCGACTTCGCAACAATGCGCGCTTTGTCATGCTGGTTCCGAAGAGCCTCGATCCGGTGGCCCGCGGCCGCAGGATGCCGCTGCCGGATGTGCGGCCGTCGCAGAAAATCGCCAAGCTGTTTCCTCAAGCGGATCCTTTGAAGAACCAGCAAAAGGATCAGAAGCAAAAAGATCAGAACAACGCTGCGAAGGCGCCCGAGGCCTCCGCGGCCGCGGGTTCCAAGAATACCGCCAAGAATACCGCCAAGAATACCGCCAGGGATACCGGCAAGGAAACGGCCAAGGAAACGGCCAAGGATACGGCCAAGGATACGGCCAAGGCGTTGGAGTCCGCGAAAAACCCCGCGCCCGCCACAACGCAGCCCCCGCCCCCGGCAGTCGTTGCGCAGGCTTCAAGCCCGCCGGTGGCCGCTGCGAAGCCGGTACCGCTGCCGGAGGCACGGCCCAGCATCAAGCCAGTCCGTGAAATACGCCGCCATCGTCACTATCATGACGGTCAGTACCTCCGCGTCCGATGAAACGTTCGTCCTCGAACTTAATCCCGGAATTGTCGGCTCCGCCTCACCGCAAACGTGCACTCAGCGAAGAAGAACGCGCCCTGTGGGAGAGCGTCGCGAAGCAGACCAAACCGCTACGCAAGAAGGCCCGCACCACGAAGCCGCACGTCGCTCCACCGGATTCCAAAATGCCGGCCGCGGCAAAAGCAGTTGCTCCGCCGAAGCCATCCCCGGCCGTCAAGATTGCACGGGCGGCAAAGCCAAATCTGGCGCCGGCAGCGCCGCCGCTGGCGCCGCTTGGGCGTCGCCAGCGCTCGCAGCTTTCGCGCGGGCGGAAGGACATCGATGCGCGGCTCGACCTGCACGGTATGACGCAGACGCGCGCCCACCACACGCTGTTCAATTTTTTGCAGCGCGCCCACAGCGGCGGCCTGACGTTCGTGCTGGTCATCACCGGCAAGGGCCGAATGGGGGTGGAAACCGAGCGTGGGGTGCTGCGCCGCCAGGTGCCGCAATGGCTCAGCCTGCCTGAATTCCGTTCGCTGGTGGTTGGCTTTGAGGAAGCCCATATCGGCCATGGCGGCGAGGGTGCGCTGTACGTGCGGATCCGGCGGTCGAGAATCTGAGCCAGGGCGTGGACTCGGCCCTTGATAGAAACAACGGAAGTACCAGGCCTCACTCGATCACTTCGTCCGCACGCTGCTGGACGGACAAGGGCACATCGAGACCGAACGCCTTGGCCGTTTTCAGATTCAACACCAGCTCGTACTTGGTGGGCGTCTGCACCGGGAGGTCGGCGGGTTTCTCGCCCTTGAGGATGCGGTCCACATAGGGCGACGCGCGGCGAAACCAAAGGCGTTTTCGGGGTTCCGCCCGTCCACCCTCCCATGGCCCTTCTCGACGTGCACCATTACAGGCATTATTGTTCTGGCCCAGACGGGCGGCGGCGTTGGCAATGAAGAACGGGCTTTATTCTGTCCACATCCATATGCTCGACGGCGTAAAGGGCCGCGACAGCGGCGTGCTCTTCCTGCGAGACGGCGAGCTGATCGGCGGGGGACCCTATTTCTGGTCGGTCGGCTCCTACACGGTCGATCACGGGACATGGAAAGGTGACCTCCGCACCAATCAGCACACGCCCTTTGCCGACCCCTTCGTTCGCCCGCTATTCGCCGGACAGGAAGTCACCAGCGGATTTTCAGGGACGTTTGCCGACGACCGGGCCGAGGTGTTCGGCACCACCCTGGTTGGTAGCCGAAGCCTGAGTTTTCGCGCGACATTGAAGAAACTCGCGGATGGTTGATGCGCTCTGGCGGCTGCAACCTTGTCAGTCCCCGCACCGGTGATGTCAGAACGGCCGCACGATCCCCACCCGTGGGATAATCGTGATGATCCAACCGAGAATAGAGGTTTTACGATCATCCGCCGATGGAGGCGGCACGACTTGCGAGGCGGGCAAGGTTTTTACCGCATGCAGGATCAGGAACATGCAGATCGCCCAGTTCGAGATCCATCGCGAATAATCGAACACGATCGCAAAGATGATCAGATAGGCAGCGCTGACCATAACCAGCGAGGCAACGACGACGCGGCGATGAGATTCGATTGCAAGCGCGCGGATCAAGCTGACAAGGTATTTCCAGAGCGGGGTGTGCAGCCAGATCAACAACGCAAACACCGGAATGCCGAGCAGGTTCGACGGCATGCGATCCCAGGTCTCGCGGATTTCCTGAGCCAGCGGCTGGTACCAGATGTAACTGAAGCTCAAGAGATCGGCTCGGGTGGGGTCGGCCATGCGACCCCGCAGATAACGGACGAACTCTTCGTGCGAAACCGTCATCGATCCATGGAATTGCGCGGCGAGGAACAAAAGGCCGACGGCCGCGACGGCGGCCATTCCGATCAGCACGTTTCGTCGGTCGAAACCCTCTAGGAGATAGTAACGCAGCACCACGATGACGGCGATGGTCGGCACATACATCAGCAGATGAATGTGGTGGATCAGAACGAGGATCATCGACCCGAGCGCCGCCGCGATCACGAACGCAACCGACCGCGCCGGCGCCAGCAGGAGACATATCGCCAGCGCACAGCCGTAGATATCGAAGTGCCCAAGCGTATGCATGAAATTCTTCAGAAAGAACGGCGAGCCGGCCATGAATACGAGCAGCGGCAGGTGCGCCTGGTCGAGGCCGAAGGTTCGCCTGAATAGCTCAATGAAAAGGCCCAGCGTGACCAGCCAGACGCCGCCGCTCAGCGCGAATACCAGCCACACCGGCACTTTCGCGAAAAACAGCGAAACGATCGCGCCGATCAGCGCGCGCTTGGTAAAGCCGAAATGATAATCGACCAAAAGATGGATGTAGGGAACGTAGGGCTCGCGGGTGATCTTGTAGAGAAAAACCCCGATCAGAACCGCGACGTTGACGGCCAGCATCAACCGCCAGGGGTTTTCCCGCACGCGCAGAATCATTCGGCACCCAGAACACTGGCTAAGTCAGGTGCGGACTTATCACACGGCGAATGTGTGGGGCGCAACGCGCTTTCGGCAGAGCGCGATTCAGTTGAATTGAAATACTCAGAGTTCGCCGCAACGGGACCCGGCTCCCTCTCCCACCCAACTCGGGTTTACCCGAGTTGGGCATCCAAATCTGTCGAAGTCGGATATATCCGACTTCGATGGGAGAGGGTTGGGGTGAGGGGTTACGGTCTATCGTCAGGCTGTAACCCCTCACCCGGCGCTACGCGCCGACCTCTCCCAATGGGAGAGGTATAGCGAGCTCGCGGCACTTCCGAATTAAGATTTACGAGTCGGAAAGCGGAGAGAGACACACTACAAAATGAACCGGCTCAAATCCGCGTTCTTGGCGAGATCGCCGACGTGCTTCTGCACATAGTCGGCGTCGATCCGGATGGTCTCGCCATTGCGGTCGGGGGCGGCGAAGGAAATTTCGTCGAGCACGCGCTCCATCACGGTTTGCAGCCGCCGCGCGCCGATATTCTCCACGGTGGAATTGACGGCGACCGCGACGTCGGCGAGCGCGTCGATGGCGCCATCGGTGATGTCCAGCGTCACGCCTTCGGTCTGCATCAGCGCGACATATTGCTTGATCAGCGATGCCTCGGGCTCGGTCAGGATGCGGCGCATGTCGTCGCGCGTCAGCGCTTCCAGTTCGACCCGGATCGGCAGGCGGCCCTGCAATTCGGGCAGCAGATCGGACGGCTTGGCGATATGAAACGCGCCCGACGCGATGAACAGGATGTGGTCGGTTTTGACCGCGCCGTGCTTGGTCGAAACCGTGGTACCCTCGATCAGGGGCAACAGGTCGCGCTGCACGCCCTCGCGCGAGACATCGCCGCCGCTGCGGCCGTCGCGCACGCAGATCTTGTCGATCTCGTCGAGAAACACGATGCCGTTGTTCTCGACCGCATTGATCGATTCCTGCACCAGCTGATCGCTGTCCAGGAGCTTGTCGGATTCTTCGTTGACCAGAAGCTCGTGGGAATCCTCAACGGTCAGGCGGCGGGTCTTGGTCCGGCCGCCCATCTTGCCAAAGATATCACCGATCGAGATGGCGCCCATCTGCGCCCCCGGCATGCCCGGAATTTCGAACATCGGCATGCCGCCCGAGGATTGCGTCTCGATCTCGATCTCCTTGGTATTGAGTTCGCCGGCGCGCAGCTTCTTGCGAAACGAATCGCGGGTCGCCGCGCTGGAGCTGGGACCGACCAAGGCATCGAGCACGCGCTCCTCGGCGGCGAGCTGGGCGCGGGCCTGCACATCCTTGCGCTTGCGCTCTCTGGTTTGGGCGATCGCGACTTCGACGAGATCGCGGATGATCTGTTCGACGTCGCGGCCGACATAGCCGACCTCGGTGAATTTGGTGGCCTCGACCTTGATGAACGGCGCACCGGCGAGCTTTGCCAGCCGCCGCGCGATTTCGGTCTTGCCGACGCCGGTCGGTCCGATCATCAGGATATTTTTCGGCAGCACTTCCTCGCGTAACGTGCCGGTGAGCTGCAGGCGCCGCCAGCGGTTGCGCAGCGCGATGGAAACGGCGCGCTTGGCGTCGGTCTGGCCGATGATGAAGCGGTCGAGCTCGGAAACGATTTCGCGGGGGGAGAAGTCGGTCATGGGCCTTAGCTAGGTTTGAAATGGCGCTGACACAAGCGGCATCAGATGATCGGCGGGCCCGACTGCCATAGCCGGATCGCCTCGAAGGGGTGGATGAGCATGATGAGGATGTGCGAGAACGTGTACCAGTCGGTAATGTGCTGCGAATTCTCGGAGCTTTGCACCACTCCGTGCCAGAGCTTCACATATCCGCAGGCGCAGATCGGCAGCCGGCCCATCGCAAACAGGATCGAGGCTTGCAGGACGATCAGGCCGCCCGCGATCACCCACCAGTGCCAGATTGCAAGGCTGGATTCGGCTGACGTGTGGCGCTCGGCCGTCATGGGTTGCGGACCATCAGCAGGGCCGGGCCATCTGATGTTTCGACCATGCGGTCTTTTTCGAACCCTGCCTTCTCATAGGCACGGACCGCGCGACGATTGGCCGGATCAGGATCCGTGACGATGCGCGGCGCGCCTTGTTGCAGCTGGTCATCGACGAAGCAACGAACGAGAGCCGAGCCGTGGCCTCGTTCGATCATGTCGGGTTCGCCGATGAACACATCGATGCCGCGGGTACCCGGCGGATGCGCCCCGAAACCTGAATGGCATGCGGTCAGATCATAACACTGGAGGTACGCGAACGGATTGCCGGCGGTCGAAAAGATATACTGGTCCATGGCCGGCTCATCGAGGTCACCGCTGACTAGGCTATACTGTTCTTCAGGCTCGCCCCACCATTCCCGGACATGAGGCAGCGCGAGCCAGTACCGGACCAGCGGAAGATCGCTGGCGGTCATGGAGCGGAAAAGGTAGTCCGGCGCCATCGGTCAGCCGCCCTGCAAGGTCTCGATGGTCACATTGCGATTGGTATAGACGCAAATGTCGGCGGCGATATCCAGCGCCCGGCGCACGATGGTCTCGGCATCCTTGTCGGAATCGACCAAAGCGCGGGCGGCCGCCAACGCATAATTGCCGCCGGACCCGATCGCCATCACGCCGGCCTCCGGCTCCAGCACGTCGCCGGTGCCGGTCAGCACCAGCGACACGTCCTTGTCGGCGACGATCATCATCGCCTCCAGCCGGCGCAGGTAGCGGTCGGTACGCCAGTCCTTGGCGAGCTCGACCGCGGCGCGGGTCAATTGCCCCGGATATTGCTCAAGCTTGCTTTCCAGCCGTTCGAACAAGGTGAAGGCGTCCGCCGTGGCGCCGGCAAACCCGCCGATGACGTCGCCCTTGCCCAATCTGCGGACCTTTTTGGCGTTGGATTTGATGACGGTCTGGCCGATCGACACCTGCCCGTCGCCGCCGATCACCACCTTGCCGCCCTTGCGGACCGTCAAAATGGTGGTGCCGTGCCAGACCGGCGACTGGGATTGTGATGCTTGCATGAAGACCTCGCGTTGGCAGGGGATTTAGGCATTGGCGCGCTCGGTTGCAATTGGCGCGATTTGGTCCCCGGATTCCGGTCACCATAGGCCGAAGTTCGGCTTCCAAGGCGCCATCCCGCAGTAGCGAAGGCGACATCGGCCTGTTAAAAGGGCCGCGTTTTAGGCCAAGGATTGGCCAAGGATCGGCCAAGAGTCGGTCAAGCGTCGGTCAAGGGAAAGCGGGTTTCATGCGCAAGGCGACCATCAAGCGCAAGACCAAAGAAACCGATATCGAGGTGACGGTGAACCTCGACGGGTCAGGCGTGTCCGACGTTGCGACCGGCATCGGCTTTTTCGACCATATGCTCGATCTCCTGGCCCGGCATTCGCGCATCGACATGTCGGTGAAGGCGGTCGGTGACCTTCACATCGACCACCACCACACCACAGAGGATGTCGGTATCGCGCTCGGTCAGGCCGTCAAGCAGGCGCTCGGCACCATGGCCGGCATCACCCGCTATGCCAGTATCCACATGCCGATGGACGAGACGCTGTCGCGGGTCGTGATCGACATTTCGGGACGGCCAATCCTGGTGTTCAAGGTCGAGTTCCCGCGTGACAAGGTCGGTACATTCGACACCGAACTGGTTCGCGAGTGGTTCAATGCCTTTGCGATCAATGCCGGCGTGACTTTGCACGTCGAGACCCTATATGGCGAGAACAGCCATCATATCGCCGAATCCTGCTTCAAGGGTCTGGCGAGGGCGCTGCGTGCGGCGGTCGCGATCGATCCGCGGGCGGCGGGCGAGGTGCCGTCCACCAAAGGTCAGCTCGGCGGCTGATTTCCTGTTCGCGGGCGAGAGGTACGATGCCGGTTTACACAGTTCATGCTCCCGTGATGAACGGCGATGGTGTCCGCGCGACCGACAGGTTCGCATTCGTCCGCGACGGCTTTCATTTCTGGGCCGCGCTGCTAGCCCCGATCTGGCTCGCCTGGCATCGGCTGTGGTTGGCCCTGATCGGCTGGATTGTCGTGGTGGTCGCACTCGATGTCGGAATGGCAGCCCTTGGTGTCGGCAGCGCAGCGGTCTTTGGGGTCAACCTGCTGATCGCGCTGCTGACCGGATTTGAAGCCGCGAGCCTTTGGCGCTGGACCTTGTCGCGGCGCAACTGGCGCCAGCTCGACGTCGTGGTGGCCGACGACGAGGAGGCGGCCGAGCGGCGGTTTTTCGACCGCTGGACCGCCAAACAACGTGCGCTGAGCAACGATCAATCGGCGGTCGATCGCGGCGGCCCGCCGCCGACGCGGGATATTCCCGGCCAGCCATTTTCGAAGCCGCCGCCGCTGCCGGGGAGCAGCATCATCGGCTTATTTCCAGAACCGGGAGCATCGCGGTGAGTGTCGCCATCATCGATTACGGATCCGGCAATCTGCATTCCGCCGCGAAAGCGTTCGAGCGCGCGTCGCGCAGCATGGACGTTCCGGAAAAGATCGTGGTCACCCGCGATCCCGAAGTGGCGTTTCGCGCCGATCGTATCGTGCTGCCCGGCGTCGGCGCCTTCGCCGATTGCCGCCGGGGTCTCGATGCGCTCGACGGCATGATCGAGGCCATGACCGAAGCCGTGCGGAACAAGGCGCGGCCGTTCTTCGGCATCTGCGTCGGCATGCAGTTGATGGCGACGCGCGGCAAGGAGCATGTCACCACCGACGGCTTCAACTGGATTGCCGGCGACGTCGAGAAGATTTCGCCGCGCCAGGAGAATTTGAAAATTCCCCATATGGGCTGGAACACGCTCGACCTGATCCGCGAGCATCCGGTGCTCGAGCGTCTGCCGCTGGGGCCGAAGGGTCGCCATGGCTATTTCGTGCACTCCTATCACCTCAACGCGTCAAACGAGGCGGACGTGCTGGCGCGCGCCGATTACGGCGGTCCGGTGACGGCGATCGTCGGCAAGGACACCGCGATCGGCACGCAATTTCACCCGGAGAAGAGCCAGCGCTTCGGGCTGGCTCTGATTTCGAACTTTTTGAAATGGAAGCCGTGACAAGGTACCCCCCTCCCCAACCCTCCCCCGCAAGGCAGGGCTATCGCATATGGAATTTTCCTATGCTTGGCGTTTCGAGGGGTCGTCCCTGCGTTCGCAGGGACGACTCGCCGGGAGCTTGTGCGAGGTCACGATCGCATCAACACGCGGCTCAATTCAGTCCTATGCGATTCCCCTCCCCCGCAAGGGGGGAGGGAGCAGGCAACATTCCATGATCCTGTTTCCCGCCATCGACCTGAAGAACGGCCAGTGCGTGCGCCTCGAACAGGGCGACATGGCGCGCGCGACCGTGTTCAACCTCGACCCGGCGGCGCAGGCGCGCAGCTTTGCTGCGCAAGGGTTCGAATATCTGCACGTGGTTGACCTTGACGGCGCCTTTGCCGGCAAGCCGATGAACGCGCATGCCGTCGAGGCGATGCTTAGGACGGTCACCATGCCGGTGCAGCTCGGCGGCGGCATCCGCGATTTGCAGACCGTCGAAGCCTGGTTGGCGAAGGGCGTTGCGCGCGTCATCATCGGCACCGCGGCGGTGCGCGACCCCGAGCTTGTGAAGGGAGCGGCAAAAAAATTCCCCGGCCGGGTTGCGGTGGGCCTCGACGCGCGCGACGGCAAGGTCGCGGTCGAAGGCTGGGCCGAGACCTCAGAGGTGACCGCGCTCGAAATCGCGCGGCGTTTCGAGGATGCCGGCGTTGCCGCCATCATTTTTACGGACATTGAGCGCGACGGGCTGCTGAAAGGTCTCAATCTCGATGCCACGATCGAGCTTGCCGAGCGCATCTCGATTCCCGTTATCGCGTCGGGTGGCTTTGCTTCGATCGAGGATGTAAAGGCGCTGCTGACGCCGCGTGCGAAAAAACTGGCCGGCGCGATCGCCGGCCGCGCGCTCTACGATGGCCGGCTCGATGCTTCGGCGGCATTGGCGCTGATCCGTAACGCGCGCGTTGAGAGCGCTTGATGAAGCTGGAGGAAATAATTCGAACGGGCTTATCCCGCGTAGATACTATTGCGGTCAAGCGGACCGCCATAAATCCCGCTCTATGGCTGGTCGGACTAATTACTCCCCTGTCGCTCGTTTTGACCGCTATAATTGGTCGCCCGGTTGATACTGTTTTGCTTCGCTGCGGCCCCCAGTTCTTTTTACGTTCGCAGTCTATGTGGCGTTTATGTTTCGCGACCCGGATCGACTGCAGTCTGAGGAATACAGGGTCAGGCAACAAGCGCTACGATACCTTTACAAAAAGGGCGGGAGTACCGAAATAGTCGATATAGCAAACCAAGTGGCTCGGATCGAAACCTCGAAATCTCGGCTGGACGGTGGAGAGAAAGAATGAAAACTTTTCTTCTGGTTTTCGAAGACGGGAGCAATCCTGAGATTGACGTGCGTAGCTATGTTGATTCGCTCGACAGTGGAGCGGAAATGTACGCCCTTGATGGTCACGTTTGCTTTTTGAAAAGTGATCTTTCTGTATCTGATTTGTCTGGCAGGTTATTGAGGTTTTCCGGTTCCAGTCTGTTTTTCATTGTGGATGTCACTTCATCCGAATACGAGGGCCGAATGCTGGGCGTGTTCTGGGATTTTCTCAAACCACGTCACCTCGAATCTGCGGCGGAGTGATGTTCAAGGTCCGCGTGATCCCCTGTCTCGACGTCAAGGACGGCCGGGTCGTCAAGGGCGTCAACTTTGTCGATCTGCGCGACGCCGGCGATCCGGTGGAAGCCGCCATCGCCTATGACGCCGCCGGCGCCGATGAGCTGTGCTTTCTCGACATTACGGCCACCCATGAAAATCGCGGCACCATGCTGGATGTGGTCCGGCGCACCGCGGAAGCCTGCTTCATGCCGCTGACGGTCGGCGGCGGTGTGCGCACCGTCGACGATATTCGCGTGCTGCTGCGATCCGGCGCCGACAAGGTGTCGATCAACAGCGCCGCCGTCAGCCGCCGCGAATTCGTCAAGGAAGCGTCCGAAAAATTCGGCGATCAGTGCATCGTGGTCGCGATCGACGCCAAGCGCGTCAAGCGCGGCGGCGGCGGCGAGCGCTGGGAAATCTTTACCCATGGCGGCCGTAATTCCACAGGCATCGACGCGATCGAATATGCCCAGGAAGTGGTCTCGCTCGGCGCCGGTGAAATCCTGCTGACGTCCATGGACCGGGACGGAACCCGGCAGGGTTTCGACATTCCGCTGACCCAGGCCGTAGCGGATAGCATCCCGGTGCCGGTGATCGCGTCCGGTGGGGTGGGCCACCTCGATCACCTCGTGGATGGCATCCGCGAGGGGCATGCGACCGCGGTGTTGGCGGCGTCGATTTTCCACTTCGGGGAATTTACCATACGTGAAGCCAAGGACCATATGGTGCGGGCCGGGCTGCCGATGCGGCTCGATCCCTGACGACTCTTTGTGACGGAAGTGCTACATCCCATGAGATGAGTGGCGTCCCACCTGCGGGCGCGCGTGCCGGGTTGAGTTGATGCCGCGTTTCACGATCCATGACCTGGCCGCCACCATCGATGTCCGCGCGGCTTCGGGCGGCGAGACGTCGTATACCCGCAAATTGCTTGACAAGGGTTCGGAGCATTGCGCCAAGAAGTTTGGCGAGGAAGCGGTGGAGACCGTGATCGCCGCGGTCGAGAATGATCGCGACCATCTCATTGCCGAGAGCGCGGACTTGCTGTTTCACCTGCTGGTGCTTCTGAAATCGCGCGGCGTGACGCTTGGCGATGTCGAGGCGGAACTGGCGCGGCGCACGACCATGTCCGGACTGGAAGAGAAGGCCGCGCGAAAGCGGGACTAATAAAGGGTGGCTTCATGGATATTCGGGCGCCTGAGCAACAGTACAATCCCTACCGGATTTTCTCGCGCGAACAGTGGGCGCGGCTGCGCGACGATACGCCGATGACGCTGGAACCAGGCGAGTTCGAGCGATTGCGTTCGATGCACGACCGCCTCGATCTGCAAGAAGTCGAAGACATCTATCTGCCGCTGTCGCGTCTGTTGTCGATCTATGTCGATGCCATGCTCCGCCTCTATCAGGCGCAGCGCCAATTCCTCGGCATCCGGGATCGCAAAGTGCCCTACATCATCGGCGTCGCAGGCTCCGTCGCAGTTGGCAAATCGACCACCGCGCGCGTGCTGCAGGCGCTGCTGGCGCGATGGTCGCCGCGGCCCAAGGTCGATCTGGTGACGACCGACGGTTTCCTGTTTCCCAATGCGGTGCTCGAGCGGCAAGGCCTGATGCAGAAAAAGGGCTTTCCGGAGAGCTACGATCTGCCGACGCTGCTGGCGTTCTTGAGCGACATCAAGGCGGGCAGGCGGCCGGTGCGCGCGCCGGTCTATTCGCATTTGACCTACGACATTATCCCGAACCAATGGACCGAGGTCGGCCGGCCGGATATCCTGATTGTCGAGGGCGTCAACGTCCTGCAGACCGGACGGCTGCCACGCGACGGCAAGGCCGTGCCCGTGGTTTCGGATTTCTTCGATTTCTCCGTCTATATCGATGCTGACGAATCCGTGCTGCGCGAGTGGTACGTCCGACGCTTCCTGGCGCTTCGGGACACCGCGTTTCACGATCCGCGATCGTATTTTCATCGCTACGCGCCGCTGTCGGACGAGGAAGCCACCGCAACCGCATTGGCGATCTGGGAGCGGACCAACCTTGCCAATCTCGAAGAGAATATTTTGCCGACCCGGCCGCGTGCGACGCTGATCCTGAAAAAGGGCGCGGACCACATGGTCGAAACCGTGGCGCTGCGGCGGCTGTAGCGTCCGATCTACGTGAGCTGAGGTATTGGTTCGGTGTCGCGCCGACGGCAGCGAACTCCCTCTCCCATCCATCTCGGGTTTACCCGAGATGGGCATTCTTATAGTCGAAGTCGGATATATCCGACTTCGATGGGAGAGGGTTGGGGGGGTACGGTCCATCGTTAGGCCCTAACCCCTCACCCGAATTGCTTCGCAATTCGACCTCTCCCAAAGGGAGAGGTGAAAGGCAGCGCTACGCCGCATGCCGCGACGCGTCGACGCCGAAATGTTCGATATAGCGGGCATTGATCGCCGACACCGGCATCACGATCAGCACGTCGGTGGTGCCGAACTGATGATCGATCACGGCACCATCGCCGATATAAGCCCCTAACCGCAGATATCCCTTGATCAGGGGCGGCAGCTCGTGAAGGGCGGCCTTCGGATTGATCGCTTCCTTGGCCATCCGGTTCATCTCGACCCGGCGCGAAGGATGCGCTTTGGCGCGCCAGTGTTCCGGGGCTTGCGCGTAGTGATGCAGGAACGACAGTGGCAATTTAAGCCGATCCGGGTCGGTGCCCTCGAAGCTGGCGCAGCCGATCATCACGTCGAGCCGGTGCTGGCGGACATAGCTCCAGATCCCGTGCCACAGCAATTCGACGGTGCGCTTGTTGCGATAGCGCGGCAGCACGCAGGATCGTCCGAGTTCGAGGAAACGCAAGCCCGCATGACGCTCGACGAGACCGGCGATATCGAACTCGTCCTCGGTGTAGAAACCGCCATGGCTTTCCGCGACGTCCTGGCGCAGCAGGCGATAGGTGCCGACCACCGGATGCTTTCCGCCGATCGACGGTTTGGCTGCGTGATCGATCACCATCAGATGGTCGCAGATCTTGTCGAACGCATCCTTGTCGCGGCGCGCCAGCAGCGTCGCGGCGTCGGCAATGGCCGTGCCATCCCTGTAGAACACGCGATAACGCAGTTTTTGGGCGCGCTTCACGTCACGCTT
>WNFA01006532.1_pt1 | contig 22356 bp, 23 predicted proteins | sample 5400481 | NCBI WGS metagenome assembly WNFA01 (sample SAMN13153340, study PRJNA577476) | soil metagenome | isolation source: 120 cm saprolite under Douglas fir tree site 2 hole 1 replicate 2 | place: USA:California | collected 2015-04-18
AAAATTTCCTCCGGGAAATTAGCCTCGGGTGACGGCGGCTTGGGAATCTGATGCCAGTTTCCAGATTCTGGTGGCCGCGATCTTGCATCTAATCCTAAGTGGTGTGGGATGCCCAGAAGTAACTTTACCCTATTTTCGGTCTCCCCTAGACTTTCACAATGGATGTCTCTCCGCTCATCCCGCCGGAACTGGGCCAGCGAGCCGCAACTGTGCCCGCTGCCGATCCCCGTCTGCAGCCCACGCCTGACTATGAAACTCTCGGTCCGAGCTCTGATATCGCGACTGGCGCAACGCATGCATCCGCAAAGGAGACTAGCGCGCGTTCCCAGTTTGCCCGTCGCATCGGTCCTTCCGTAGCTATCGCAGCCGGAGTCTTGATGGCACTGCTGGTCGGAAACGTTGGCAGCGCTCTGGCCGCTTGGAATCACATCGCCAGTCTGTTCTCGTCGCACGACAGGCCCGAGGTCGCTAATTCATCCAGGATTGCAACTCGTGATCTCGACCGTCAGCAGCCGCAGGCACAGGCTGAGGCTCTTCTCGAGCGCGCCGTCAGCCGCGATGATAATGCTCCCGATCAAATCACGTCGCGCGTCGATCAATGGCGCGGAAGGCTGAAATGGGATTCCCGACTTAGCACACTCACCACTGCCGCGCTTAACTCCACCGACATGCACGTGCGGACCTCGGCCGTCGAAGTTGAATTAGCCGCGTACGGTTTAACCAAGAGCGAGTCCAGCCTGGACAATCTGGTCGAGCAATCCAACTCCTCCGATCACGCGAGGAAAATCTGGGCATTGTGGACGTTGGGCTTGATGGGAAATCGCGGAGTCGAGACCGAACGAGTGGTCGAAGTTCTCAGCTCACATTTGCAGAATAAAGACAAAAACAACAAGAATGACGAAGACTCTCGCCGCTGGGCCGCCGAAGGGCTCGCCCTTGTCGGTACTGCCTCGACGATCACCCCTCTACTGCAAGCCATGCACGACGATCCATCACCCCTGGTGCGCGAGCGCGCTGCGTGCAGCCTGGCCCAGTCCGGTATGTTGACCCAGGAGCAACGCCTGACCGCGGTGCCGCAGTTGCTCAACTATACAGACGATCCGTCGCTCGACGCGCAAACCCATGCCTGGGCATTTCAGGCCCTCACTGACATTACTGGACAGCGTCTTCCCAACGACTCCGCTGCCTGGCGCAATTGGTACGCTTCGTCCCATACCGACTGATCGGTTCTCATAGCTCACATACAGTTCTTCCCGCTGCATGATTGTGTCCTTGACACCAACCCGAGCGCGTCGCTCTGTCATCGGATGACGTTGCTCGGAGGTCGTTCATGTGGGGGAAGTGCGGCACTTGGAGCGAAGCCGTTCTCCATCGCTTCAGCAACGGCAGAGATGGTGCAGAACCGGCAGGCCAACTCATATTCGACTCGCGTGGAGCTCTCTTGAGCACGACCTACGCCGGCGGAAGGTATGCATCGGCACAGTCTTCCCCCTGATTCCCTCGAACGAGAGCTGGAGGGAAAGAGTGCTGTATAGCTTCAGCGGAGGAAGCGATGGCGTGTATCCCCTGGCGGAAGTCATGGTCGGCCCCTCTGGCCATCTCCAGGGCACGACCTTGGCTACGGACAAGGTTTGCAGGGAGACGGGGTGGTGTTTGGAGCTTGTGCCGTAACTTCCAATTTCATTCCACGTCCTGCTGGCAGTTGAGAGATCAACGTCCGGTGGCTGGTGATCAGTGGCAGCAACCCCCGATCACCTGATCAACAGCCTTCCTCAGTCCGCCATCTTGGCTACGTGCACATCAAATCCAGTCTTCGGCAGCAGCGACGTCAGCGCGAACACTTTGAATCCATCGCCGTTGACCTCCGTATGGCGATAAATTCCCGGCTCGCTCTCGATCGTCTCCTTGCGTCCATCCATGTCTTCAAGAAACGCCTGCGCCTGTTTCTCGCCGACTTCCGCGGCCTTGGCCCGAGTCACCACCGCCTCTGACGCATACGACCGCACCAGCTTCGGCCAGTATTTTTCCAGCAGACTCGTGCTGGCAAACACGTCCGCCCAAATGATTCTTCCATTCATCACCACCACCACACCCACTGCATTGCGGTCGCGCAGTTGTTTGATCAAGCTCTGATAGTTCTGCTCAATCGGTTTCGCGACCGCGTCCACTTGTTTCTTCACTTCTGCGTTCTCCATGACCCGTGCATAGGAGCTCGTGCTCGCAACTGCGGGAGCTGCAGCGGGAGCGCTGTTCTGCAACTCTACGGCGATCGCAGACTGTTGCTTTCTCACCTCCGCCCAAACCTGACTCTGATCTTTATCCGCCATGGCCTTCGCTCGCACCGACGGCTGCGCCATTAGGGTTCCGCCAATCACGCCCCCGCCGCTTCCAGGCTTCAGGCCATACATCGACCCCGACGCCCCGAACTGCTCGCTAGTCGCCACCCACCGTCCCGGCTCGACGCAAAACACGCTTAAGTCCACGGGATCGCTCTCCGCCGGCACAATCCGATCTTTTCCGATCACGCGATCCTGCTTCCCTCCGGCCACAATCTCGCCAGCCAGCAGCAACAACGGCCGCCGGGAGTTATTAACCAGCACGAGTCGATTCACTTCCGCGCCCTCACGCTGAATCGCCGGGGTTATCCCAGGAGGGTGCCGCCGGATCAATCCCCGCACATTTCCATATTCCGTCACCACAACTTCTCCCGATCGGAGTCCTTCGTCGAGAGTCAGGAATTCGCCCGTCGGATAAGACTTCGAGGCAAGCACCGGAAAGACAGTCAAATTTCCATGCCGGATAGGCTCCAGCACTTTGTATCCTGAAGCAGACACCGCCTCACCTGCTCGCACCACACGCGGCCCTGTCAGCACCCATCCACCCACGATCGCCGACAGAGTGACCACCAGAGACATTTTCGATTTCATAGGGTTCCTCCCCAGCAGGGCAAACCAATGCGTCCCGCTCGCAGAAAGGTTCTTCGCCATTCCGGGGCGCACCGCCCTTAGCACTTCGCCCGAAGAACGGCAGTGGCAGCGGTCCTTGCGAACAAAATTCACGCCTCATGCGTCTAAATAGTTGATAGCATCGGAAGAGGGACGTCACCAATTCAACGCAGGCTGGGGAGGGCACAACTTTGCAGCCTGCGGAAATACTGGACTTGTATCAAAGGCACGAGTGCGGAAGTGCTCGCTTCGTTTCAGGGCACGACTTTAGTCGTGCCCTAAAAGCCCAATGTGAGCGCAGGCTTTAGCCTCGGAGCTAGCTGATTACCACACCGAATGACCATCGCTAACCAAGTCTCCGCTGTGCCATCGGCAGTAGCCGCACTGCGAGCCGAACTCCACGCGAAGGCCGATTGCCAAAAACTGGGCTTGACCCAGGAATCCTTCGCCCTCATTCTCTGCGAAATTGGAGAAAAGTTTCTCCCCGCCTCAGCCAATGAGACCGAAGCTCGTGCATTCTTCCTCACCCTGCGCCTTGAGGAACTAGCTCTTGCCCGCGCCTGCGCCGCTGGCCACGAATTCGCCTGGGAGCTTTTCCTGACTCGCTATCGTGAAAAACTCTACCAGTCCGCCCTGCGCATCGCGCGTGAAGACTCGGCTGCGCGCGAGCTGGCCGACACCCTGTATGCCGATCTCTACGGCACCACCACGCGAGACGGCAAGCGCCTATGCAAACTTTCTTCCTACACTGGCCGCGGATCTCTCGAAGGCTGGCTGCGCACCGTTCTCGCGCAGGAATATGTAAATCGCTATCGCCGCCAGAAGCGCCTCGTCAGCCTTGATGAAGAGAATGAAGACGGAGTCCAGTTTCAGGCTCCCGATCCTGAGCCCGTGGCATCTCCCGACTCCCAGTTGGAATCCGCCACCGACGAGGCTTTGGCCGCGCTCTCCAGCGAAGATCGACTGGTCTTGGCCGCGTATTTTCTAGATGGACGTACCTTGGCCGACATTGCCCGAATGCTGGGCGTCCACGAATCGACGATCAGCCGCAAGCTCGACAAGCTGGCGAAATCGTTGCGCAAACAGATCCTGGCCGGCCTGACCCGCCGCGGCCTAAGCCGTCGTCAAGCCGAGGAAGCCTTGGACGTCGACGTCCGAGACCTGCGGCTGGACATCCGCCGCAGGCTGGCGCAAGAATCCCCAGATCGCGCGTTCTCAGAGAAGACGGTGGAAGTCAAAACGGTAGAAGCCAGAGCCCGGCCAGGACCCGGCATAGGTTCAAACTCCTGATCGGAGGGCGGCCAGGTTGCGCCATTGCAAGAGACCGGAAATGCAGAAGGAATCAGCCGCTGAGCAGAGAAACGAACAAGAGAAACGGGCAAGAAAAGCCGCCGAGCGGCGTAAGAATGCAGCCCATTTACGTGCTCCAAGCTAAGAGCTAAAAGCCGAGAGCCAAAAGCTAAAATGCCCCATCTTCCCAAAATCGTGCGCCAACGGCTGCAAGGCCCGACGAATGCGTCAAACCTCCACCCAGACGCCGACGTGCTCACCGCCTTCGCCGAGAAGTCGCTGCCAGACTCCGAGCGAGCGCATGTGACTGACCACCTGGCTCGTTGTGGAGACTGCCGCGAGATCGTCGCCTTAGCACTTCCCGCCACCAAGGAGACAACTGTCGTGGGCACGTCTGCTGGCACGGCCTGGCGCACGGGCTGGTTCCTGCGCTGGGGAGTCGTTGCCGCCGGCATCGCCCTCGCCGCTTCCGTCGGAATTGTTCAATTGCGAGAGCGCCACTTGATGCACGTGGCTGACAGCGCCCTGTCTCGCCAGGAAGTGGCGGCTACTACTCCTACTCCCGCCGGTCATCTCGCAAGCGATGGCGTGGAAGACGGCCGCGTGAAAAGAGATCGTGTGCCAGGCCGCAACATGGAGCAAGAAACGCGCGCCGCTTCGAAAACAGACACCGACCAGGAAAAGTTTGCTCCCGGCATCGCATCTCGCGTTGCACCACAACCCAGCCGCGGAGAGAGTGCGAAAGCTAGCCGACTTTATCCTGGCACTGCTGCTGGCGCTGCAGGAAGTTCGACGGGACGGGAAGCAAAATTCGCCATGGCCGCACCTCCGCGCGATCTTAACTTCGCGCGGTCTCTTAAGAACTCCGCGGACGCGCCCGCAGTGGCTCAAAAGCAGCTACCGCCTCGATCCTCACGGCCAGGCGCCACTTCTGAGACCGTACAGGTTACCGCCCCAGCCCCAGCCCTGCAAGCCGAACCGGCGACGGTTGACGATCAACCACAATCAGAACTCTCTCTCGATAAGGCCCAAGTCGCGAAAGCTAAACCTCCGCTGTCGAACGGAGATCTTTCCGCTCCGCCCGCCGCGGCTGCGCCGACGGAAGCGCGCGCGCCGCTGCCCCCTCAATCGGAAGTCGCAGAGGTTTACAGCGCACCCGCATCCCGCTGGACCATCTCTCCCATCGGCGTCTTGCAACGTTCTGTCGACGGAGGAAAGACGTGGAGGGATGTAAACGTCAACGCACCGTCAGCACTGAGTACCAACTATGTCCAGACGCGCAATGCGCCTCCACAGACTGAGACCGCTAGAGCCAAAAAGGCTGGAAGCAGCTCCCCCGAAGCAAGTTTCACGGGGAGGACAGTCTTCCGCGCCGTTTCGGCCGCAGGTGGGGAAGTCTGGGCCGGAGGCATGAGCGGCGTTCTCTATCACTCCAGCGACGGCGGCGAGACCTGGACACGCGTCATCCCTGCCGCAGCCGGTGTAACTCTGATCGGAGACATACTCTCCATAGAATTCACCGATCAGCAGAACGGCAAGCTCACAACGTCCCACCCAGAAATCTGGACCACATCCGACGCCGGCCATTCCTGGCAGAAGCGATGACGCTATCCACGGGTTCTCGCGCGAAGCCCACGCTGGTCAGCCTCTCGCTCCTCACTGCATCTCTGCTGTTCTCGGCCGCGCTATCGGCGCAAACCGCGGGCGAACCGCTTCGCCCGGAGTGGTGCCGCGAGCTGCCGCGTCCCCAGTACAAAAATCTCGAACTGGTCGACGCGCATAACTCCTGGTTCGAGGTCTACCGCATTCGCTCCGGAGTCTTCGCCATCTACGAGCCGCATCAATTCGAAGAGGTGATTTCCTATTTGATTCTAGGCCAGCGTCGCGCACTCCTGTTCGACACTGGCCTCGGTGTCGGCGCGATCAGCCAAGTGGTCCGCCAACTCACGCCGCTGCCTGTAACTGTTCTCAACTCACACACTCATTTCGATCACACCGGCGGCAACGCGGAACTGGCTGGCGCATTGCTTGCCGACATCATGAACGAGGATGTTCCCTTCGCTCGCGCCAACGCCCAAGGCCGGTCCAACGTTTATTCCCGCGACGCGCTCGCCCCTGACCGCCTCTGCGGCCCGCTCCCCACAGGAGTGACGCCCACTTCCTATGCCATACGGCCCTGGCGCGCCTCGCACTGGATCAAAGATGGAGAACGCATCGCCCTCGGTGACCGAGATCTGGAAATAATCTTCACCCCCGGCCACACGCCAGATTCGCTCTGCCTGCTGGATCGCAGGAACCGACTTCTCTTCACTGGCGATACGTTCTATCTCGGTCCGATTTACCTGTTCACTCCCGAAACCGATTTCCCCGCCTACGCGAGGTCCGTAAGCAAGCTGGCACGCTTGACGGCATCTCTGAAGCTCCTGTTGCCCGGCCACAATGTGCCCGTGGCCGACCCCGTGTACCTTCTCCGTCTTCACGACGCTGTGGAAAAAGTCAACTCCGGCGCGATCAAGCCGCTAGTAACCGAAGGCCGTCGCGAATACCACTTCGATCACTTTTCTCTTTTATTAGCACCGAACTAGCACGGCTGCGAACGCGTTGCCCCTCTCGCTCAGAAGTTACTTCAGACACTCGCAACTGCGGTTACTGCAAAAAAATTTCCCGTTACCAAAGTGACGTTTACACCACAGGAGGCTGCCTCTACTATCCATCTCGTGGTTTGGCAGTTCTGGGGGAGGGCTGCCGAGGCGTCCTTGACTGAAAAGTCCAGGGCGCTTTTTTATTGCGTTCTTGAACCCGGGATCTTCGTTCTGACCGTCTCCACTCCAACGGAGTCATCCTGAGGGCAGCCGTTTTTCAGGCGGAGCGAAGGATCCTGCGCCTGGTGCAATCTAGTTTTGCTCGGGCGATGCCCCCGCGAAATGGAAGGTCTGAGCCCGCCCTACGAGTGCTACAATTCCGCCTGCCCAATACCGAATTAAGAATTCACACCGGTCCGCCTTAAGGAGACTTTATGACAGACGGCTCAGACATGCGCTCCTGGGGAATCACCGTGCTTCGTGTCGTGGTCGGCGTTGTGTTTATGATGCACGGTGGACAAAAGTTCTTCATGGGATTTCACAATGTAGCCGGATTCTTGGCCTCACTCCGGATTCCAGCGCCACAAGCCGCTGCCGTCCTGCTGACGCTGCTCGAATTCTTCGGCGGCATTGCACTGATCCTGGGGCTTTTTACCCGCATTGTTGCCCTGTTGCTCGCATTCGACATGGCGGTCGCCGTCCTTCTGGTGCACTTGAAGAAGGGATTTTTTGGTCCCGCGGGTTTCGAATTTCCCCTCACCCTGCTGGCAGCGACCCTGTGCCTCGCATTCTCGGGATCAGGCGTGGCCTCGGTGGATCGTATGATCGGCCGGAAGGCCGTTTAAGTTTGGCGATTTTGACCTGCCGAGAAGTCCGATCCCGATAGCCTTCGAGGAGGGCACGACTTCAGTCGCATAAGTCGCCGAATAGAGGCCCGGCTTTAGCCGCTGCGGTTTTGCTTTTCCCGATCATTCCCTGCGAGCACACTTAGCCGCTAACCTACCTCTTCCGGCACGTGTTGCAGTACCCGCCAATGCCTGGATACAACGATGCGAAAACGACAGTCGCTCTCCACCTGCTGCTTAAGCTGTTCAAATACATCACTAACGAACTCTGAAATTTTGCCGCAGCGCAAACATGCCATGTGAATGTGGTCGCGGTTCAATTTGCGCTCGTAATAATGTCCCTCGCCGTGAATGTGCATCAAGTCGAGCTCATCAATTGATCCCTGCCGTTTGAGCAATTGCAGCGTGCGGTAAACCGTGCTGCGGTCCACCGAAGCATCCAGGCGCTGCGCTCTGCGCAGGTTGCGCCGCATCCAGATGCTTCTTGGTTGTCTCCATGACACTGAGAATAGCGCGCCGCTGCTGGGTCATACGGATGCCGCGCTCGGCGCAAAACGCCTGCAATCGTCCCGGCATTTCAGTTTGGGGAAGTGGCATGGCAATCGCCCTCGTGAGCTGTCGCAACTAGTCGCATCTCGGCTGCGACGAAATCTTTGCTCAAATCTTTGCTCAATGCTGGACAGCTCGGTTGCCAGTCCGGCATCATAGTTATGGTTATTCCTAGATGCGACTCAGTTGCAAGTAATGATGCCCCTATTCTTCAAACGTTCGCACTGGCTGTTCTTTGCCGTTCTCGGGCTGGGTTTTCTCCCCGCCCACGCTCAGGACAATTACTTCATCACCTATTCGCACGAACTGGAAGAGCCCGGCAATCTCGAGATTGCCGCGAAGAGCATCACCGGCTCACCCAAGGGTGGCGATGCTTTCGCAGCCACCGCTCTGGAGTTGGAGTACGGAGTCAAAACCTGGTGGTCCACCGAGCTCTACCTCGACGGCCAAACCACCGCTGGCCAGAGCACCGTGTTCACTGGCTTCCGATGGGAGAATCGTGTTCGCCCGTTGCTCCGCGAACACTGGATCAACCCGATTCTCTATTTCGAATTCGAAAACATCAACGGCGCCGACAAAGTTTTGCTCGAAGTCGTCGGCCACGACGGCCGCGCCGACTTTCTGGGCCGCAACGACCGCAGCGAGAGAAAACGCGAGGCCGAATTCAAGCTGATCTTGTCCAGCAACTTCAAAGCTTGGAACGTCTCGGAAAACGTCATCGCCGAGAAAAATCTTTCCGGCTCCCCCTGGGAATTCGGTTATGCCCTGGGAGCGAGCCGCGCTTTGGCTCTTGCCGCGACTGCGGAGTCTTGCACTTTCTGCCGCGAAAACTTCGCTCTGGGCGCCGAAATGTACGGCGGCCTTGGAGAGCGCCACAGCTTCGGCCTGCGCGACACCTCACACTACGCCGGCCCAGTCGTCACCTGGAATATCCCTAGCGCTGCCACGCTGCGTCTCTCTCCCAACTTCGGCCTCAACAGCAACAGTCACGGTTTCCTATTCCGCTTTATGATCTCCTACGAAATAGAACAGGTTCTTTCCAGGCTGAAGCGAGGCGGCCATGAATAAGCATTGGCTTGCAAGGATCATTTTGGTTCTGGCGCTAACGGTCAGCCTTTTTGCGAAGGCGGGTGACGGAGTATTGGCTGCTCCGCGTTCCCGGCAATGAAAGGGACCGCATCAACCCTCTCGCCAACGCGCCCGACGCCACTGCCGCCGGCAGCAAAATCTTCCACCAGCACTGCGCCAAATGCCACGGAGATAATGGCCAGGGCAAAGTCGATCGCAAACACGTGAGGCCCAACTTGCATTCGTTCCGCGTGAAGCAGGCGACTCCCGGAGAGCTTTTCTGGCTGCTCACCAACGGAAGCCAGAAAAACGGAATGCCGTCGTGGAGTCGTCTGCCTGAGCCCGAACGCTGGCAGGTCGTCACCTTCCTGAAGTCCCGTCGGTAGCGGCGGTTACCATGGTGCGGCCGGGTCGCGGGACGCCTCACCCCTGCATCTATCTAACTCTCTGACCAAGGGTCGTTTTTGCGACCTTCGCCCGGCTTTAGGCATCAAACCAATGCGATAATAGTTCGTCCCCCAAACGGGGTATGCATTTATACACAGATCGCCGGACCCGGCAACGCAAGCTCGATGTGAGCGTCGGCCGACAGCGCGACGTTACAACGAGGAGAAGAAAAAATGGCAGGCAACGGAATTGTCGAAGTGACCGATGCGAACTTCGACCAGGATGTTTTGAAATCAGATACGCCCGTGCTGGTGGATTTCTGGGCAACGTGGTGCGGTCCCTGCCGCGCTCTAGCCCCCATCGTCGACGAATTGGCCAAGGACTATCAGGGCAAACTCAAAGTCGGCAAAATGGATGTCGACTCCAACAGCGCCACCCCGATGCGCTACAAAGTCACCGGAATCCCGACGCTGCTGGTGTTCAAGGCCGGGCAGGTGGTCGAGCAACTTGTCGGCTACCGGCCCAAGGACGCCATTGCGCAGGCCATTGACAAGCACGTCGGGTGATCCCCTGCCTCTTGCCGCTCTTAATAGTTCGTAGAGAACTGGCGTCCGGAGTTACTCTCGGGCGCTGTCCTTGTGGACGATGTTGTTTAAACGGCGTGAGTGACTTGTCCTGCATCTTCTGACAGCTTGGCCGCCGATCACTCTGGGAGCATAATCCTGCCAGCCTGTGCGCCGAACGATCCTTCTAAATACGGTCCCTATACCGACAATAATGGCGTGAGTTTCTACGGTGTCCCCTACGAGGTCAACAGTCTCGGTGGCGATATCACCGCTCCCACAGTTACGAGCATACGCAATGGTCAGGTTGCAACCAACACGACAGGAGGCTGACATGCATCGCCTGTTCTTGTTAACGCTGCTCTTCGGAACGCTTACCCTGGTCGCGATTGCCCAGGACTCGGTCACGATCTCCAGCGACCCGGGCGACTTGTCGCGTCCAATTTCAACGCTCATAAATCAAATCCGGCAGCACGAGAAGATATCGATCACTTACGAGGATCCCCGCTACAGCAACCTCGCGGACATCCAGGACGTTACCGCCGCGGTTGCTCGCAATATGTCGGAGGCGGAGATGAAGTACGGCCACCGCACGCTTGTTCCGCGGGGCAGGCCCTTCAGTTTTGTCTACGCACCAAACGATCTCCGTAGTCCCGAGGTGCTGAAACTACGATAGCGAGGATGCTCCGGGAATACGGGATGCTGGGCGGCCCGACTTTCGGTGTGGTGCGAGACGGGAGTCGACTGCATATTGTAGCGGTCGACGTGCTGGATGTAGCGGGAAATCGAGTTAAGCAAAATTCAATTCTCGACACCGTGATCACCATACCGCAAGGCCCGCGCCATGGTGGCCAACTGCTTGAGGCGATCTGCAACCAGGTCAGCAAGCAGACGGGTTATAAGATTTGGGTCGGCTCAGGCGCCCCCAGCAATCACCTAGCGAAGTGGAGGACGATCGAGGGCGTCGAGAACGAGGCAGCCCGGACGGCCCTTGGGCACCTTCTGGATCGTTTAGCGCTTCCGAATAGCTTTGACTGGGACCTATACTACGACCCCGGCGAAAAGGCTTACGCGTTGAACTTTGACTATATTGGCGCTGCAGGGCCGGGGCATAGGGCAAATAGCCTGAAAGGGCCGTAGCACACATTCGAGTGATTGGGCTCGACGCTGCCTCGGCCCCACACAACCGGCCAAGACACAGATCATGTACGATAATGGCGTCAGTTTTAGCTCGCGCAGGGGGAGTGTCGGCAAATAAGCGGATTGCCAGATTCCTAAGCTAGCAGCTAGAAGCTCCTTACTCAACTAATACTTCCTCAGTACTCCAATCACCCGCCCCTGAATCTCCACCGACGCCGCGGGCACGATGATCGGCTTCATATTCACGTTCGAAGGTTGCAAGCGGATGTTGTCACCTTCGCGGTAAAACCGCTTCAGCGTGGCGTCACTCAAATCCACCAGCGCGACTATGATGTCGCCGTTGTGCGCCGTCTTCGATTTCTCCACCAACACATAGTCGCCGTCCAGGATGTGCTCATCCTGCATGGAATCGCCACGCACCTCCAGCACAAAAACCTCTTTTGACCGGACGAAGTCGGCCAGCGAAATAGTCTCCGAAGTCTGCATTGCCTCGATAGGCTGCCCGGCAGCGATGCGCCCCACCAGCGGCAGCACCACTGCGGTGTTCACACTCATGGCCTGCTTGAGGCGTCCCTTGGGTGGCAGCAGGTCAATCGACCGGCTGCGGTTGTAGTCCCGCGTAAGCAGCCCTTTCTTCTCCAGGTTCGTGATGTGCTTGTGAACCGTGGCCAACGAACTCAGCTTCATCCCCTTGCCAATCTCGTCAAACGACGGGGAGTAGCCATTCTCGGCCACAAAGCGCGAAATGAAGTCATAAATTTGCCGCTGCCTGCGTGTGATCGCCATGCCCGCCATTGTTGGCGAATGGAAGGCGAATGTCAATAAAAATCAGCTATTAGCCGTTGGCTCTTAGCCTTCAGCTCGTAGCCTTTGGTGCACTGCGGGCGGCCAGAGAAACGTCCTTGCCGCAGGCTTTCGATTGTCATCCGGAGGAGCGCTTTTTGCCGCGCGAAGCGCCGCGTTCTTTGCGAAGCAATAATCGCGCGTTTGGTTCGCTCCTTACACTTTGCTCCACGACACAGTTTTGAACCTGAGCCCATCCTTAAAGAATCACTAACCCATGCCGCGCACCACACCGGAATTCCGCGTGCCCTCTCCTGTTGAACGCCTCTTCAATCGCATCTTCGGATTCTTCGTCGGACTCGGCCTGGGATTCCCCTACAACTACCTGCTCCAGGTTCGCGGACGTAAGAGCGGAAAGATTTATTCAACGCCCATTAACCTCCTCGAACTCCGTGGCAAGCGCTTCCTGGTCGCTCCTCGCGGCCGGACACAATGGGTTCGCAACGCCGAAGCCGCCGGAGAAGTCACGCTGAAGAAGGGAAGCACTCGCCAGAAATACCGCCTGCGTCCTCTAACGCCGGCCGAGAAACCAGAAATCCTCAAAGCCTATCTCGACACTTTCCGCCGCGAAGTCCAGCGCTATTTCCCTGTCCCGGCCGGATCCCCGCTCGAAGCCTTCGCGAAACTGACCGAAAGCTATCCCGCCTTCGAACTCCAGCCAGCGTGATTCGTCGCCATCTTTCTTAAATCATTCCGGCTCGGCAGAGGCAGGAGGATCATCTCTCCGCTCATATCCCGCGCATACCAACACTGGCAATCTCGGATATTTCTCAAACCGCGCATCCCTGAGCGCCAGCTCACACCTCACAAACACCGACCCGCGGTCCGATTGCACCCGCCGCACATGGCGGCAATTCGCACAAAGCCCGGCATGTCCCGGTTCAACAGAGATCTCGTCCCCCACCCACGCAGAATAGCAAAAGGCGCCAGGGCCAGGGACCTCCGGGGGGAGGCGGCCACCAATGGAGTCTCCACTCCCGGCAGGATCAGCGCCTTCAACCCTTCTCAATGCCATCCGCCGGAGCCCCACAAGTCAGGTCAATACAGTGTTTCCCCTCTTGACAAGCTCACGGTTCAGGAACAGTATTCATCCGTTTCAATGAAAGGGTTTACTGCAAAGGAGGCAAGCCATGATGATTCCGCGTTCCACTGGGCTGTGTTCCATTGGTTCCCCGCTTTCGTCCATTCTCTCACGAGCAATAGTGGCAACAATCGTCCTTACACTATTCCCGGCGGCGCAGGCTCAAAGCGCTTTCATCCGCGTGAACCAGGTCGGCTATGTCTCCGGCTCATCGAAACGAGCCTATCTGATGGCCGCGGGCTCAGAGGCCGGCGCAACTTTCCTTTTAAAAAATTCCAGCGGGGTCACGGTGTATTCAGCGCCAGTCGGCTCCTCTCTCGGCGCCTGGGGTAGCTTCACCAACGTCTATCCGGTGGATTTTGATTCGGTCACAACCGCAGGCACTTACACCCTCTCGGTGACGACGCCGATCGCCGCCAGCTCTCCCCAATTCAAGATAGATACAGCCGCGAACCTTTATTCCAAGCCGCTGGGCAACGCCCTGTACTACTACCAAACCTCGCGCGACGGCCCGAATTATATTCCCAACGCGCTGCGCACCGCCCCCGGACACCTGAATGACCAAAGCTCTAAGGTGTACTTCACGCCTGTATTTCACGCCCACCTTCGATAAGAAAGACAACGCCGGGCCGCTTACTCCCACCGGTGCAATCATCGACGCTTCCGGCGGATGGTGGGATGCTGGCGACTACCTCAAGTTCGTCGAGACCCACAGCTACACCGTCGCCATGATGCTCGTCGGCGTGCGCGACTTTCCCAATCAATTGGGAGCCGGATCAAGCACCTCCAATTTCACCGCCGAGGCCCAGTTCGGCCTCGACTGGCTACAGAAAATGTGGGCCGACGGCACCAAGACGCTTTACTACCAGGTTGGGGTTGGTTCCGGAGGCCGCGCCTACGCCGGCGATCACGATATCTGGCGCCTCCCCCAGGCCGATGACAACTACTCAAATTGCAACTCCCCCTACCAGTACGTCTGCCATCGCCCGGTCTTTGTCAACCCCGGAGGAGCGGGCGCACAGATCAGTCCAAACATCGCCGGACGCCTCGCCGCCGACTTCGCCCTCTGCTACAAAGTTTTTGCTGTGAGCAACTCGGCATACGCCAACCAATGCCTGCTTTCCGCCGAACACATTTTCGACCTCGCCAACACCGCGCCCACCGGCAAACTCCTCACCGTCGGGCCCTTCGATTTCTATCCCGAAACAGAATGGCGTGACGATCTCGAACTAGGCGCCACCGAACTTTATTTTGCGTTGCAGGGTGCCACGAATTTGCCCGCTGGCCTTCCTCACACCGATCCCATGTACTACCTGCCGCTCGCGGCGCAATGGGCCCACGCCTATATCACCGGACCCAATGACGCGGCCGACACACTCAATCTTTATGACGTCAGCGGATTGGCCAACTTTGAGCTCTACCGCGCTATCACGCTGGCCGGAAATCCCAACGGCCTCGCAGTTTCGAGAGCGGCTCTGCTCTCCGACATGAACAAGCAATTGACCAAAGCCGCCACCCAGGCCGCCAAAGATCCCTTCGGCTTCGGTTTTCCGTGGAATGTTTATGACACCACGTCACACGGAGGCGGGCTGGCCGTGATGGCGGATGAGTACGACAACTTGACCGCCGGCACCACGTATGCAGCATATGGCAACCGCTGGCTCAACAACATTCTCGGAGCCAACGCCTGGGGCACCTCTCTGATCGTAGGAGATGGCACCACCTTCCCTGACTGCATGCAGCACCAAGTGGCAAACATTGTCGGATCCACCAATGGCAAGCCGCCAATTCTTCTCGGCGCTGTGGTCGAAGGCCCGAATTCCTTCGCCGCCAAGGGCACGCTCACTGAAATGGTGGCCTGTCCTCCGAACGGCGTCGACGTATTCGCTAAGTTCAATGGCAATGGCGCCGTTTATCAGGACAACGTGCAGTCCTATTCCACCGTGGAGCCGGCCATCGACTTGTCAGCCTCGTCATTTCTGGCCTTCGCCTGGCAGGTCGCGGGAGCTCCTTCCGGCACTCCATAACAGACGTCGGAAGAACTCACAAAAGCACCCGTAGAGACGTAGCTTGCTACGTCTCTAATCTCACCAACAAGAATGAAGGCGGAAGATTACCCGCTCTCGGGAAGGTTGGCGATTCAGCGTTGCGTGCACCGCTCGTCGCCCTCACCAACAACCTAGTTTTGCCGCAGTGGTGGCATAGGGAACGCAACGTTATAAGTTCTCCCTCTCACTCCGACTCCACCCTCGCACGGGTTCGGTGGAGTCGTGCAAATCGAGCGCGTAACCTTGACACTCGGCCGCCCAGAACATATAGCCCAGCGTCGCAGACGTAGTTCCAGCGCCATTCGGCACTACACTCCTAACATAGCTTCCCGTGCTGCTCTCCAGCGAAACGCTGAAGTTTGTGCACTCCGGAGCAGGGTTCCGGCCAGTCACGATGTACAAGCTTCCCGTGAACTTCGCCGGCGCCATTGGCGGAATCGGAGGACTGTAGTGTGGCTTGCCATCAATATGCTCCTGCCAGTTGGACTCTGCCCCGGACGTGCTGGGCTGCTTATTGGGCACCATGGCATTGGCATAATCCAACACCGGCGTTGACGTCAGCAGCCAGCTGCTGCTCGCCTTCTGGCAGATTCCAATCAGGTGGCGGTCTCCGGCAGCCAGGTCGATAGTCAACCGCGCCGCGGGATTCGCTCCCATGGCGTCCTACGGCAGCTGCGAGCGATATGCATTAATACAGGCCTGCAACCCGGCGTCGCCGTTCCCCACAGACCCCCCCGTCCAAGTAACAATAGCGGCCGCGGCGCAAGCCCGTCCCCGAACTAGTGCAGAGGCGGCTGAAGAAATCAGCTCCCGAATGCCGTGATTCAATCGTTTCATGCTTTAATGTCCGAGCCGCGGAAAGGCCGCTCGTCGAAGGATTTGTTTTTCGAACTTCGCGCCTTTGCCACGCAGGAGGCCTGCTTTCATGGAACTATCGCGTTGGTTGCAATGCGTATTGCTGTCGTGTGTTGTGACGGGGGCCGTTTTTGCACGCCTGGTTTTTCCGGCCTCGGTGGCAGCTCAGTCGCCTCCGCCGGATCGGCAGGTTGCGATCACGATCGATGACCTGCCGGCGGCCAACTCAGACCGGATGCCTGCGGCGGCGATCACCGAGATGACGACAAAGTTGCTGGCCGCTTTGCAGCAACAGAAAATTCCCGCCGTAGGATTCGTGAACGAGAAAAAAGTCTACAAGTGGGGCGAGGTGGACGAACGGATCAAGGCTCTCCAGATGTGGCTCGACGCAGGTTTTGATCTCGGCAACCACACTTATAGTCACATGTCGCTGAATCAGGTTGGGTTGAAGGCTTGGGAAGACGATGTGGTGCAGGGCGAATCCGTGCTCAAGCTTCTGCTGGCACAGCACACCAAGAAGCTCAGATACTTTCGGCATCCGTACCTGGACACTGGACGCGACCTCCTTATCCGGCGCGAAGCGGAGGCTTTTTTGGCGGAGCGCGGATACAGAATTGCTCCGGTGACGGTGGACGCGTGGGACTGGAATTTTGGCGGTGTGTACGAAGAGTCCAAGAAACGCGGAGATACCGCAACCCAGCAGGAACTCGTGAAAGAGTATCTGGCGTATACCGATGCGGAGTTCGCCTATTCCGAACAGTTGTCCCAGCAGTTGCTTGGATATCAGCCCAAACAGATTTTGCTTTTGCACGCTAATCAAATGGAGGCCGAGCACTTCAACGAGCTCGTCGATGTAATACGCAAGCGCGGATACCGGTTGATCACGTTGGAAGATGCGCTGAGCGATCAGGCCTACGGGCTTCCGGATACTTTCGTTGGAGAAGAAGGGACGGGATGGCTGGATCATTGGGCGATCACGATGGGGAAACCTCCGCAGGGATCTCCACGGTTTCCGGCGTGGGTGGATGAACGCTACAAGGTTCTGCCGCTGCCGCAGCAGCCTCAGCAGCCGCATTGATCTCCCGCTTGAGGCAAGAATCTACGGTCCGGTGAAAAACTCGGTCATGTCGGGAGCGACTGCCGAGAGGCCGGGAAAACTATTGACTCCGGAGCCGGCCAGAATCAGGCGCAATGTGCTCTGATGCTGGTAGGTGTTGGTGGACCGGAATCCTTTTTTGGCTTTGGGGTTGACCATGACGGTGGCGATGTGTCCCCCCCGTGGTCGAGGTCGGCTTGATTGCCCTCGTCGAAGGTAATGATCAGCAGCGTGCTCTGAAAGGCAGGACTGGCGGTCAGCGGCACGATGACATTGCTCTGCAGCCAGGTATCGGCCTGGGCGAGGCTGCCGTTGTGCGCGTCGTCATCAACGTTGGGTGCGATGAATGAGTATTGTGGCAACGCGTTGTTAGCGAGGTCAGTGGCGAACTGCGTGAAAGGCACGATGTTGGCGGCTTGGGCGACGCTATTTTGCACGTCGGATAAATAGGAAAAGGGATTGTGGCGGCGAACGTAGATTCCAGAATCGGCGCCGACGTAACCGGGCGCCGGAATAGATTCGGCGTAGCACTTCCAAGTCTTGCCTGCTTTTACAAGTTCCCGAACCACGTTGTCGTCACTGATGGTGCCGGAAAAACTGTCATCAAAGCTCTCGGTGAGGCCAGTCGTCAGCATCAAATAATTGGGAATCGACGGATGTGCGACTGCGAAAGATTGCGTCGCTAAGCCATATTGCGCCGCCAGGCTGTTGAAATTCGGCATTGAGGAGTTGCCAATTACTTCGGAGTAGCTGTGATTTTCCTCCACTAACAGCACTACATGGCTGAAGGTGGGCTGATTGCTGGGTACTGGCGTCTGGACTATGGTGCTCCCTCCACCGCCGCAAGCAACTTGCAGTGCTGCCAGGGTGCAGAGCGTGAGCGCGGTGAAAATATGTCGGAAGCGTGAGAGGGCGAATAGCAACAATGGCATAGGTTTCCTTTGGGACAATGGAGTTTTGGATGTCAGACGGACCCTCAAATGTTTTGCAGGAAAAGGCCCCTAAGGTGTGCACTCGATCCGCTGCCTAGGCCGCTTTGCCGCTGACATTTTTGCGCCCTAGGTTTACATCCTCTTGCTTGGCCAGGATTTCGACCTGCTCGTGCTTGATGTCGAGGCCAAGGCGGTTGTATATGCTCATGTACTGATTGGCAACCCAGACGAGGGCGAAGAGGGCGACGAGGTATCCGCGCCAATCGGCATAAAGCAGCTTGAAGCGGGTGATGATGAGGAATAGCGCCGCGAAGTAATGGCTGAAACAATATTCGCAGGTTAAGACAGAGAAAAACTTGCGGCGAGACAGGCTTCGGGCAAGCTTGGATTCACGCTGGCAATATTCGCGAGGCTCGCGAAAAACTTCCTCGTGGGTGATGGTCCAGGAAACGCAGGCCACGGGTATGGACAAGATCATGAGCCAAGCGAGTTGGTGACCGAGAGACATAGGGACGCAGGTTGGATGCCGGGCGCAGCAGATGCGTCAAGCGACGACAGGAATTAAAGCTCCTTCACCTGGCCGTAGTTAAGCAGGCTGACGATAAACACGCCGCCGCAAATGTTGCCCCCTATCGCCGGAAAGATCCAGTGAAAGTAAGCGGAGAGAGAGCATGCCGGCGATGACAACGGACGCTACCTCGCAGCTGCCGGCAACACTAATGGGCAAAGCGGCCGATCCCGACAACGAAGGCCAGTAAATAAATCATGGCGAGCCGGACCGATCGTCCACTGGCTAGCGGTGATGACGTGCTTCGTTCGGCACCATGGAGCGAACTGTGGCGACGCCAAGCGCGGTTAAACCGATCGTAAGTCCGCCCGCAATTCCGGAGAAGGCCGGCTTACGATCGGAGCGGCGTAACTCTTCGCGGGCGTTCGCGGCGGCAGCGTCGAAGATCTGCGGTGCCTGAGACCACGAGCTTCTACGACGCCCTCGTCCTGATGGGTGCTTTTGGCAGTGGTCATCGTGGTCTGCCTAGCCTCGTCCTCTGCCGCAAACCAGCCCCGAAGATCAAGAACAGAATAGCCCGGACCTCAGAAGCCGGGTTGCAGAAGAAAGAGCGGGTTCTCCTGAAATCCGAATGCCTCATCAACGTCATGCTTCCGCCTTCACATCACGACGAAGACAGCGACGCGAACGCCGGGATGGAGTAGATCAAAAAGGAAATAGTCTCCATCGACGTAGTCAAGGTAAACGTCGTCGGTGTAAGCCCACTCGACGGGCCAGGGGTCAACGATCTCAAACCAGTAGCCGCCGTACTGAAAGCGGGGCTGACCTTCGACGACCACAGGACGGTTGACGACGAAAGTATGCTGGCGGCCGAATTGGGCGTGGAACTTATCGTCCGGAATATGGCCGCCACGCTTGGCGTTCCCTCGACCCGCGGGGTGATTGTGTTCAGCCTGTTGCTGAGGATGCTCGGGCGAAGCGGGTTTGGCCTGCTCATGCGAAGGTTTCGATTCCTCATGCTTGGGCGGCTTGTTTTCGTCCAGCTTCGGAGGTTTGCCTTCTTCCTGACGCGGCGGCTTAGCCTCATCCGGGCGTGGGGGTTTAGCTTCGTGGGACGCGGGTTGTGCTTCCGGTTTGGCTTCATCCTGTCGCGGTGGCTTCACTTCATCCTGCTGGGCATGGGCCACGGCAGAAGTCCCCAAAAGCAAAGCCAGGGTTGCGGTACTGACAAACGCGCAGAGTGTCGTAGTTTGCTCCATCACGGCCGAATTTGGTGGTACGCGGACCCATGACAACGGGTTTTTTACTGAGTCATGCAAGCGACAAATTGGCCCCTGTTGAGATGCTCTTACAGGCAACCGGGATGCCGCGGAAAGACTGGAGTGGCGATCTCGAGCGAGGGATTGACCTCTGAGAGTAGCACTTGATATAAGGTTGCTGCGCCGATCAGGCCGCTCTCGGGCGTTCGTTGGTCTTTTGTCTTTCCGTCGGTTGCGAGAGGATTCGCTTAGCCCGCTCCAACACTTTGCGCCGAAACCGGCTGAGGCCGCGTCCCGCGCGATTAATGAAATAGGTAAGCATCCGCATTCCGGAGCCTGGTCCTTTGGGCGAAACCTTCTTCGAAGCGAGCGACTTGGCGATGGTGACAGCGTCCTTAGTGAAGAGACCTTTCGGAGGAAAGGTGGAAACGGTCTTGACTCCGGCGACCCACCGTTTGGTGCTACGTTTATTCATGCTGGGCTTTTGGGCTCGAGAGCTCGATCGTTTCTTTCTGGACCTCTTTGTTGCCGGCATGCGGGTCTCCGCGGTATCCAGGAATCACCGAGCGAGTGAGATGCGAATGGTGGAGGAAACGTAAATCGTGGGTGTCTCTCCGTTTTGATTGATTAAATTAATTTCCCAGTAACAAAACTTTCCTCTTTTGCGCTAGAATGAGCGAGTTTAAACGGGTGAATCATTCCCTGGCACTGAATCTTTCACCTGATGCCTTCCCCCCAGGAGGTAGTAGATGTACCGGCCCTACTCGAGTTCCCTTGCGGACTCGCGTCCGTTTCTGGATGTGGAGTCCGTTATCCGCGGTCTTACTCAGGATTTTGTAACCTCTTTCAACACGGGAAATTATGATCAGGTGGCGGCGCTGTTCGCGCCTGATGGTGTGTTCATGGCGCCGCATCGCGATCCCGCGTTTGGACCCAAAGCGGTGGAGCACCTGCTACGGCAATTTGGCGAGGCCGGGTACGAAGGCCTGCGCGTGGAAACAATGCGAGTGGATTATTCCGGTGATATGGCGATGGAAATCGGGCGTTATAGTCTGGCCATTCGACAGACTAACGGTTCTATGCTGGCCGATCGCGGCAAGTACGTGAAGGTATGGCGCCGCTTGGGGGCGTGGTTGATCGTGGCTGATTGCTGGAATAGCAATTTGCCGCCAGCGAGGGCTGGAAACTGATGGCCGAATTGTCGATTGTTGATTTTTGATTGTTGAATGAAAAGCCCGTGGGGCCCGCAGCCTTCACTCCTTGCAGCAACAATGACTTTAAATTCTGTGACTGCCTGACGGCTGATCACCGCCACGGTCTACAATGACAAACGGGTCTTCATTTCCAATTCATGAGTGAGGAGAAGCGAATGCAACGCAAGGCTAGTGCTGTTTGGAAGGGCGGACTGAAGGACGGCAAAGGAACCGTATCGGCGACGAGCGGAGTTCTGAATAATACTCCTTATTCGTTTGCAACCAGGTTTGAAAATACTCCGGGAACGAATCCTGAAGAATTGATTGCGGCGGCGCACGCCGCTTGCTTTTCCATGGCGCTTTCCGGGCAACTGGGCGGAGCCAATCTGACAGCCGAGAGCATCTCGACCACGGCCACCTTGACAATGGAGAAGCTGGACTCGGGGTGGGCGATCACGGCCGTGCATCTCGATGTTTCGGCGCGGGTGCCGAAGGCCGACGCCGCGGCGTTCAACAAGGCAGCGGAGAATGCGAAGAGCGGATGTCCGGTATCGAAAGTGCTGAAAGCGAATATCACCATGACGGCGAAGCTGGAAGGATAGGAGCAGGCTTCAGGCTTCATGGGGGAGCCGACGCTGGGAGTTGAAAAGCTGGCGCGCTGCTAACTGCGAGGCGGCCCGGTGCGTTTGACAGAGGTCGATGCGCCTGTAGAATAGAAATGCAGTTCTTTCCTGGAGCGGCCTTGTGGTCGCCGCATCCGTCCCACTTCTGCCGAGGTGGCGGAAGCTGCCGGAGTAGTATCCAGGCCATCGTGGCGGAATTGGCAGACGCGCATGGTTCAGGTCCATGTACCCGCAAGGGTGTGGGGGTTCGAGTCCCTTCGATGGCACCAAGATCTCTTCTGATCCGAGTCCTTGGCTGCGCTCAGGATTTCGCCTGCGGGCTCCCCTCTTCGCTGACGCTCAAACTCATGCCCGCAAAGAGGCTCAAGTGGACGTCGAGAGCATGCGGTTTGAGTCTGAAAGCCGTGGCGATGCACACGAGATCCCTCGCTGCGCCTGAAAAAGGGCTACGCTCGGGATGTCGCCGATAGGGCCCAGATCGCAGAGTCCAAACTGCACCAGACCCGCAGCGGACGCATTCGCAGACACTCCCTTATAATCCCTAGATTC
>WNFA01001331.1_pt2 | contig 22355 bp, 19 predicted proteins | sample 5400481 | NCBI WGS metagenome assembly WNFA01 (sample SAMN13153340, study PRJNA577476) | soil metagenome | isolation source: 120 cm saprolite under Douglas fir tree site 2 hole 1 replicate 2 | place: USA:California | collected 2015-04-18
TTTACTCAAATGGCTTCCGGGCTGAGCAGCGGATAGGCATTCTCTCTTTGATTCAGACAGTGGATCGTGTCGTAACGGCCGGACTCGTAGCGCTGGTCGTTCTATTGCATCTCCCGCTCTTGTGGGCTTTCATGCTTATCATCTATTCCGACCTGCCCTTTTTCATCGTACTGGTCATAATCGCTCGGCGGCGTTTCGGTGTACGCCTGCGTTTCACCTTCGCTCGTGCTCGCGAACTGCTGCTGGGCAGTCTGCCATTGATGGGCTACGATATGTTGACATTCATTTCCGGGCAGGTTGACCTCCTGATCTTGATGATGCTGGCAGGGGCACAGAGTGTGGGATTATATGCCCTGGCATCGCGTATCACCGATCCGCTCATATCTATTGCGCTGGCATATATGCTCGGGCTGTACCCCTTGTTCTGTGCAAAGTTCGGGGAAGGTCGCGAACAATTTGTCCAGGTCTACCAGCAGTCAGCACGGATAGTGGCACTGTGCATCATCCCACTCGCAATCTATGTGAGCGTCGAGGCAGGCGCGCTTGTTGCGTTATTGGGCGGCCACGGTTTCGCTGCTGCGACCATTGCACTGCAACTGCTGATGTGGGCGATGGTCGCGACCTTCTTCAACCAATTAGCAGCACGTACCTGCATGGCTGCTAATATGGACCGGCGAATTTCATACGTGACTTTTATAGCAACGGCTGCTAATGTACTGGTAAATCTGGCACTGATCCCTCTGTGGGGAATCGTAGGTGCAGGCCTGGCAGCGCTGATAAGTGAATTAGTCGGACTGTGCCTGTTCCTTGTTTTACTGAGAGGCCTTGTGCCATTATTGCGCACCCTTGGTATCGTGGTGCGGGTGTTTCTGGGCAATCTGCCAGCGCTGGCGTTCCTGCTCTGGCAGCAAGGGAGATCACCGCTGCTAACAGTTCCAGTAGCTTTGCTACTGACTATCGTCGGCTGTATGATGACGCGCACACTTTCATTGAAGGATGTTCATGTGTTGTGGCGTATCCTCTATGCTCGGCGCGATAAAGAAGCATCAAAGGATATAAGTGATCGGCCCGCCGCTATTCTATCAAAAATCGAAGATATCGCCGATTGGCCAACCGCAATTATACCGAAATTCCATATATAGGAGGAAATTATGCGTGTAGCAATTGATGTATTGGTAGCGGAGAAAGAACCCGGTGGAATGCTTTTCGCTACTCGTGCTCTGCTCGCCGGCTTAGCACAGATTGATCGGAAAAACGAATACATTATCATTACTGGACGCCCAGAGGACTATCAAGAGCTGGCAATCGCATCCAACATGCGGATCCATGCAGTGCAGCTGCGCTCCTGGCGGGGTATCTTGCTCCAACACCAATTCCTGCTGCCGAATATATTGGGGCGGCTACGACCGGATGTGCTGCATGTACCAGCCTTCGCTGCCCCCCTTGGCTGGCATGGGCCACTGGTGATAACGGTTTATGACCTGGCGTTCTTGAAGATGCCGAAGCAGTCGTCGCTTTACGCGCGGCTCTACTGGCAATATCTGCTACGCGAAAGTGTGCGGCGGGCGCAGCGCATCATTGTTGCCTCCGAACAAACCCGCTATGAGTTGATCAATTATTGGGAGGTTCGGCCAGAACACATCGACACCGTTCATTGCGCCTTGCGGCCTTCGCTGCGCTACTCTACCATTGACGCCGGCGAGATTCAAATGATGCAGCAGCGCTATGGGGGACGCTACCTTCTCCATGTCGGCCGTATCATGCCGCGTAAAAATGTCGAAACCCTCATCCAGGCATTTGATCTGCTGGCACCCCGCTTCGGTGATCTGCATTTAGTACTGACTGGCGGCGCAGGCTATGGCAGCGGGAAGGTACTGCAGCAGATCGAAGCATCGCCTCACAGCGAGCGAATTCATCTAGCTGGTTGGGTGAGCGATCGCGACCTGGGAGCCCTCTATGCAGGAGCCAGGGCGCTGGTATTTCCATCCAAACAGGAAGGCTTTGGCCTGCCGACTGTGGAGGCGATGGCCTGTGGTACACCTGTTGTCGCCAGCCCCGAGGCAGCCAGTGTGGAGATCGCCGGAGAGGCGGTGATGCGCGCTGACTGCTCCGACGCATCGTCGCTTGCAGATGCCATCGCTCAAGTGCTAACTGATGAAACATTGCGTGAGCATTTGATTCATCTAGGCAGAACGCAGGCGCAGTCATTTACAATCGAGGCGTGTGCTGAGGCTACACACCTGGTCTATCAAGCAGCGCTTGGCTTTGATGATCCACTTACACTGCCGAGTAGTGCCGTGGACGGTGAGCTAGCCGCCGATTTCAAATGATTCGGACATCGAGCGATCTATTATCTTTTGAAACCATGGCATATTCTTGAGTAATAGAGGTGCAATCCTATGCGCGTACTCGTGCTGACCCAACTTGCAGTCTATCCTGCAGATTCGGGCCCTAAAATCAAGACACTACAGGTGATGCGGCATCTGGCAGCACATCACCAGGTGACGTACTGTACTTTCGTTCGTAGTAACGAGGAGATCCAGCATACTGAGAAACTCCGTGAGATATGCTGCCGCGTGTCAACTGTTCCAATCAAACGTTCGCGAGCGAGCGACATACGCTTTCTACTTGAGAGTCTTGCTACAGGCGATTCCTTCTTGCTGCGCCGCGACGACCGTGCTGCTATGCACTCAATGGTGCGTCAACTGTTGTATGAGGAGCGAATTGATGTGCTGCACGTTGATCAACTGAATATGGTGCGCTTTGTTCCCCCAGACTGGTCAGGAACAGTCATCCTTGATGAGCATAATGCCGTCTGGCAAGTAGTCGAACGACTGCGAAAGGGTGCACGCAACTCCATCTCTCGCTGGCTCTTAGGGCGTGAGGTACGTCTCGTTCGCAGGCTGGAGAGCATGGCTTGCCGTCGCTCTCATGTAGTGCTGGCGGTGAGCGAACAGGATAAGCGCGCGCTTCAGGAAGTAGCGGGTGAGTCTGTGCCGATCGAGGTTGTGCCTATCACGATTGATAGGGAAAACTTTGAGGCTATCTGGGCAGCTCGCAATCCTCAGCCTGACCGGCTGCTGACCATTGGAACGATGTACTGGCCGCCTAACAGTGAAGGAGTCACTTGGTGGTTGCGTGAGGGCTATGAGGGTCTGCGTGCCATTTGTCCAGGCGTGACTTATGATATCGTAGGCGCTCGTCCACCGCGAGCGTTGCAGATCTTGGCCAGGCAGCATAAGGGGGTAAACCTGCATGGCTATGTTGACGACGTAGTACCCTTCTGGACGAGCGCCACTGCATTGGTGGTTCCGCTTCTTTCCGGCGGAGGCGTAAGGGTCAAGATTCTTGAAGCTATGGCGATAGGTGTACCGGTGATTTCAACGACAATCGGATGCGAAGGGTTGGCGGTGCGTAACGGGGAACATCTGCTTGTGGCAGACACCCCAGAAGCAATTGCAGATGCTTGTATGATGCTCCTTCGAGACAAGGAGCTTGCCCATCGTCTCGCACGTAATGCTCGTCGGCTAGTACTCGAGCATTATGATGCGAAAGTTGCACTTCGCAGGCTGGATTCTGCTTACGAACAGGCGTTTAGAAGAGGAAACTCTGAGATACAGTAGGAGGGTATCTACTTGAAGCTGCTTGAAGTCGTTTGGAACTTTCCAAATAACGTGATGAACCCATTTAATATGTATTACTTCTACTGGCCTTTGAAAGAAGCGCTGAGACGAGGTTGGGAAGCCGAGGTGCTGAGCTTCCAGGTAGAGAGTTATCAACTAGAGGAAGAAATCATTGATGGCATTCGCGTTCGGCGCTATCCAGCTAATGGACCCAAAGGGCGTGTTTGGTCCCCTGCTTTCATTCACGCACTGCTCACTACCGATGCAGACATCATTCATTATCACGGTTATGGCGAGGGCAGAAGAGAGCTTGCTATTCTCGTAGCACGTTTGAGGCGGCGTCACGTTCACGTTGTCTTCTCTCCTCATTTTCATGAGGCTTATCCCCCTGGTCGCCTGCACCGTAAGCTGTTGTACGATAGGACCGTCGGGCGTTGGATTTTTAATATGAGTGACCGTGTGATCGTCTTTACCGACTACACGTATCAAAAGTTGGTGGCGCTCGGCGTGAATGCGGCTTGTTTGAGAATTGTGCCACATGTTGCGCGCCCTGACATATTCTCCGCCTCCCCTGAGGAATCTGCTGCGGGAACTTTACTACGCGCATCTGGGGTAACAGGATCTCCTTTAATCCTGGGTGTCGGTCAGCTGATCGAACGCAAAGGATGGGAGTATACCTTGCGATGCCTGCCCGCTATTGTTGCCCGCTATCCCCAAGCCAAATTCTTAATTATTGGATCATCACAGAATACAGAGCCAGTATTCCGCCAGCGTTTTTTTCAATTAGCAACTGACCTGGGGGTTATCGAACATGTGCAGATTCTGCAAGATAATTCTCCTGAATTTATTCGTGATGCCTATCGCGCAGCCACACTGTTAACCCATCCATCCTTCATTGAGAGTTTTGGTATGGTTCTTCTAGAGGCAATGACTGCTGGCCTACCCGTAGTAGCACATAACGGCACTGGTATCCCTTGTGTCGTCGATGATGGGAAATGCGGCTACGTGGTAGATGTACGGGATACTGACAAATATACAGAGCGGTTGCTGGCTATCCTGGATGATGCGGAGCTCCGACAGCGCATGGGGCAAGAAGGAATGCGCCAGGCACAATGCCGCTTCTCGGAAGCCAGAATCGCAGATCAGCTATTTGCTGTCTATGCGGAGGTGCTTGGGGGGACAGAGACATCCGCTTCCTGTGCCCCGGTGTAGTGTGATGCCGATCGGGTATGGGCGAACAACTAAGATGAGCAACTGGGATAGCCGGGTAATCGCTGTCAAGAGGCTCTTTGCTGATACTCCCGAACGCAGTATTAAGGAGGGGTTCCTAATGAGGAATGTGTCTCGCCCACCTGGAACTAACGTATCAGGACATTTTGTCCCTCAACCCGATATCACCAGTCGGCCTACGCTCATTACAGGAGTGGTCACGGCGGCCACGCCTGTGCCCAAACGGCGATTCTCTGGTGGTGGGCGATCGCACCGGAAGGTGATCCTGTTTTCCTGCCTTGGTTTGTTTGCTCTGGCTCCAGGTCTCGCTGGTCCGTTGTTGTATCAGAACTATACCGCCGAGTTATCTTCTTAAGAAAGTAGGAGGTCATTGCATGATTGCCTGGCGTGTACACACCCCGACGTTATTTTATGGGCTTTTAGCGCTGCTGTCAGATATTGATCTGTTTCTGGATGTGGGAAGCCTGGACGGTAGAGAAGCTTTTGCTGTCGAAGCATATTTTCCGAGGATGAAATGTATCGCATTTGAGCCTAACCCCCATAATATTGAAGTGATTCAAAGAGAGATAAATCGCAGATGCTCAGGGGTCGACCTTGAGACTTGCGCAGTTGGAAATGAAAATAGAGCAATTTCTTTCTACACGCGCATCCCATTTAGTTCCGGTAACTATGGTGCTTCCTCTATATTGAAGTTTGCCAATGATGCCGGCAATGATGAATTTGCTACAAGTGCCATTGAGGTCCCTATGCGCCGCCTTGACTATATGGGCGCCATTTCGTCGCACACAAAAATTGCACTGTGGATAGATGTGGAAGGAGCTGGATACCACGTCCTGGAGGGGATGTCGGATATAGCACAAAAGGTTCAAATAGTACATATAGAGGTAGAGACCTGCCCCAAGTTTGAAGGTGGGAAGCTTGCCCCCGATGTCGTTCGAGTCATGGGCGACTATGGTTTTGAACTCGTCGGTTCAAACCTGGACAAGAACTTACACAGAGCGTTGGGGGATATGGTGTTTCTGCGCAAACAGGCCTTGAATAGGATTGCTCTAAGAAGGATACTTCTATTCGCATGGATGGTCGAACATTTTACGATGCCTCGACTAGTTCATCGTGTGTTGCCACAGAAGTTATATCGTATTGGCAGAGACTGGTTTGTACGAGTGGTCAAATCTTGATGAGAGTCGGACTATACGTTAGCGGATCTACATATCGAGCCCTGCGTGTTATCTTCAAGCGAAAGCCTCAAAGATGCCCGCTTTCTTAGAAAAAGGGCGCTACCTATCATCAGTGTGTTTGACAAAATAGTTAAGTGGCATCATGGGCTCACTAAAGTGGTCTTCCAGCATCTGTTGTGAAAAATAAAGAGTTAACCCTCATATACTCGCTGGGAAAGAGGACATGTTATGAATAACGAAGATAAAGACCTGAAAATTGCCTTTATGGCAGGATTTAAGACATGGCATGACTCATGGAGGATTGCCAATAAGTATATAACTCAAGCGCTTCAAGAGCGTTGCGGAGAGGTATACCAAGTTGGTCCAATTTCTCTTAGAGGAGAGGTGCTGGCTGGAAAAATCCTGAACAAGGCTTCACAGGCCTTGCTCAAAAAGCACTTCCTGTACTATGAAAGCAGCTACATTTCCAAGAGATATGCCAGAATAGCTGCTCAGAGACTCGCAAAACTATCCGTTGATGTGATTATTGCATCCAGTTGTGCTACAGAAATAGCCTTTCTGGAGACAGATATTCCTATCGTGTTGATAGAGGGCGCAACCTTTGCTCTGCTGCACAACTATTATCCACAATACTCCAATCTTCTAAACAGATCAGCTCACGAAGGAAATATGCTTTACGAGTTGGCTCTCAAGAAAGCGAGTCTGATTTTGCATGCGTCTGAATGGTCAGCACGATCTGTGATCGAGGACTACCATATAGATCAACAGAAGGTACACGTGCTTCCCTACGGGGCAAACATTGATAATCCTCCTCCTCTAGGATTCATCCAGGGGAAAAAGAAATCAGGCCGATGCAGATTACTCTTCGTAGGAACCGACTGGCAAAGAAAGGGGGGCGACATCGCTTTTGAAACCCTTGTGAAGCTGCAAGAGATGGGCATTCAAGCTGAACTCATTGTGTGCGGGTGTGTTCCTCCACGTTCGTTCTCTCATGAGAGACTGACGGTCATCCCTAACTTAGATAAGAGCAATGAAAGACAGTACAAGGACCTGGAAAACCTGTTTATGACAGCTGACTTTTTCCTTTTACCAACAAGACAAGAACTCTTTGGCTTTGTTTTCAGCGAGGCCAGTGCATTCGGACTACCCGTTATCACTACAAATACAGGGGGTGTTTCAGGAGCAGTCAAGGACGGCGAAAGCGGTTTTGTGCTACCACTTAGTGCTGGTGGCTCGGAGTATGCGGAAGTGATCGCGAAGGCATACCAGGACGATCAGCGTTACGCCGAAATGGTGAGATCGAGCAGGGCTGTTTTCGATCAAAGACTCAACTGGGATGTCTGGGCAATCACTGTCAAGGAGTTCATAACGGAGATGCTTGAAGGTAAGAAAGATTCTCAGGAGGGAGACGCCATAATAAGGAGGCCAAAAATAACAGCGAGAAACGGCTATCCAGGCCCGTTCTGACTATCGAAAATGATAAAGTTATTGTATGACGACTCCTAAGGAGGAGACTGTGGTATGTACTTCAGAAAAAAGCACAAATTAATCGTCATCATCACATCTCTACTGTTCTTGATAATATCCAGCATCGGGTGGCTGGTAATTCATCAAGCCGTTTTGCTCGTTGCTCTAGCAGTAATAGTGGGCCTATTACTGACCTACTCATCATCGATGGGCCACCGAATGGCACGCAACACCTCGCGAGGTATCCTGCGCTGCCCATTCTATTTCATCTGCTGAGCGAAGATGTAGCTGTATTGCTTGATGATGCGTTTAGAGTGGACGAAAGGGAGATTGTAAAGCTATGGCAGAAGGAGTTTGGTGGTTTTCCCTAGAGGAAGTTGATGCCGAGAAAGGTGCAGTTGTGTTACGACGTCAACCAGCTGGTTAAGTGGATCAGAGCTTTAAGCTCTGAGTTCGCACGCCCAGAGGTTGCCAAAGTGCTGATTGAGGATATACGCCGATCCATGTAGCATAACAAGATCGAGAAGGACACGAATAGTGGGGAATAGGGCTGCGGGTTTTACCCGCCTGTTCCTTTCCTCGCTTCGGCAGTGTTAAAGATGAAGAGGAGTGATTGTTAAAGTGAAAATTATGTTATTGAATAATCTCTATCCTCCCTACATATTAGGAGGGGCAGAAATAGTTATGGGGGATATGGCTGAGGGCTTAAAAAAGCGGGGGCATGAAGTCATAGTAGTAACAAGTTCCTATGGCCTCTCTCACCCTCAAAGAGAGGATTCTATCTGGCGCGCTTTGCAGTATGCCCCACCTGCTCATTTTGATTCATCTTGTTCTCTTCCCCTGCGTCTTGTCTCGTTAGGTAACTACTATCGCGGCTACCACAATCCCTTCAATGCCAAAGCGATGCGTGAACTTTTGCATAGGACGCAACCAGATGTAATATGTGTTAGTGAGATCACTGGCCTAGGTATAAATTCTCTTTTCTCAGTATTGCTCGAACTAAAAATACCTATTGTCTTCTATTTGCAAAGCTACTGGTTACTCTATCTACACTCGCCAGAGACAGCACAATCACGCTTGAAGGCGCGCTGGCTCAAAAAGCTCTTAATAGGCCCTATTCCTCCATTAAAGTACACGTCACTGATTGCTGTTAGTGATGCTGTACGCAAAATATATCAAGCAGCGGGATATAATCCAGAGAAGTTTGATATTATTTATAATGGCGTCTACCAGCACTTCATCGATACACCACAGACATTAAACACTCACACCGGGGCTAGTGCTTCGTCTCAAGAGAATGGTAAGAGTACAGAACTGCTTTTCGTAGGTCGCCTCTGTGTAGAAAAAGGAGTACTTGTTCTTCTCAAAGCACTTGATATTTTAATAAATAAGCAAGGCAGAAAACATATTCATGTGAGCATCATAGGTGATGGTGATGCAGCATACGTTAGAGAACTACAACTATTTATCAGAAATTATGGCCTTAACAACGTCGTCACATTTGAGGGAAGAATAACACAAAATGAGTTACTTCTGTTTTATGATAAAGCGAGTATTATGCTCATGCCGTCTATCTGGCCTGAACCATTTGCTCTTGCAGCAGGTGAGGCCATGGCGCGTGGAGTACCTGTAATTGCTTCCAATGCAGGTGGAACGGCTGAGCGTATTACTCATGATGTCGACGGACTACTCGTTCCTCCTGGTGACGAGCAAGCGTTAGCTTCCGCCATCACCTTCCTACTCGACCATCCTGATCAGAGAAGCCGTCTCGGACAGGCAGCATACGCAACCGTACGTACTCATTTTACAGTAGAAGCCAGCGTGAAGCGTGTAGAGCAACATTTACAAGAGATCATACTGCAGGGGCATCACCTCCTGAGGGACAGTTCGTTTGAAGGAACAGGGCGGCTTTTGATGAACGACTGAATTGGGATAGCTGGGTGATCACTACGAACAAGCTCATAACGGAGATGCTTGAAGGTAAGAAAGATTCTCAGGAGGGAGACGCCATAATAAGGATGCCAAAAATAACAGCGAGAAACGGCTATCCAGGCCCGTTCTGACTATCGAAAATGATAAAGTTATTGTATGACGACTCCTAAGGAGGAGACTGTGGTATGTACTTCTGAAAAAAGCACAAATTAATCGTCATCGTCACATCTCTACTGTTCTTGATAATATCCAGCATCGGGTGGCTGGTAATTCATCAAGCCGTTTTGCTCGTTGCTCTCGCCGTAATAGTGGGCTTATTACTGACCTACTCATTATCGATGGGCCACCGAATGGCACGCAACACCTCGCGCGAGGTATCCTGCGCTGCCCATTCTATTTCATCTGCTGAGCGAAGATGCAGCTGTATTGCTTGATGATGCGTTTAGAGCGGACGAAAGGGAGATTGTAAAGCTATGGCAGAAGGAGTTTGGTGGTTTTCCCTAGAGGAAGTTGATGCCGAGAAAGGTGCAGTTGTGTTACGGCCTACTTGACACGGTCGCCTGAATCGGACATTCCTTCTTGATAGATACTAAGAGAGATCGGTTGAAACATGAAGTGAACACGAAGGAAAAGCCGCTCAATACAGGCACGAAGCTGTTGTTGAGTTTAATTGTAAACAAGTTAAACAAGTTAGGAGGGGGTATGACTTTCACTTCTATAGGTCATGCTGATCACGCGATGCGCAACTGCAATGCAATTCTCCAGGTCAAAGAAGTGCTTGAGTACGTGTATGGAGGATTAGATCATGTACGAACCCCTGCAATCAATGCAGAGAGCAGCTCAATACTGCAAGGTTGCTTACCACTGCTCATGGAGCAGGTTCCGGCTGAAACTTTGATACAGCTGATGGGTCAGAAGAAGTATGAACAGTTGCGCTATCTCTGCCGTCAAAGCAGTATCTTAAACTTATGGTATAGTTCGGAAATGAAACGTATTTTTGATGTTATGGCGGCAGCACAGATTCGTGTGATGGTCTTAAAAGGCGCTGATGTTGCTGCATCACTGTATCCTCGTCCTGAACTGCGTCCTCTTCACGATATTGACTTGATGGTACAGCCAAAGGATTTAGCTGCAACTATTGCCATACTCGAAAAATTGGGTTACCACTACCACCAGGAATATCGATTTGAGGCCGTTTCCAAGCAGCGTACAGGTTTCGTCTATGCGAAAGGAGTCCCAGTCGGCCATCTTATGTTTGAGGTCCATACTGCACCTCATGGTAATGAAATGGGAGTTTCCTTCGCCGCTGCGCGATTGTGGGAACGGGCAAGGCCGATTACCATTGCTGGTATGGAAACCTATGGCATGGGACTGGAGGATCTACTTCTCTACCTTTGTTGGCACTACCGATCACATGTATTTGGCCGGTTGATCTGGCTCTATGACATTGCTCTCTTGCTGCTGTGCTATGCTGATCAGCTCGATTGGGCACTCGTGCGCCGACTTGCTCGTGAGCAAGAGCTTATGGCAACTATTTATTATACGGTGCGTCTGTGTCAGCAGGCATTTCATATTACTATTCCGGAGAATGCTCGGATTGAGCAGTGCATGCCTCCAGTTTTTATTCAGCGACTCATCACACGTCTGGTCGGTAACGATTTGACCTCTGTGCTACGCAAAACTGCTCAGCGTGAGCGTAAACTGCTACACTATCTTGTCGTGGATAACGTAAGTGCGTTGTGCCTTGTGTGGTGGCGTACAGTTTTCCCTAGTCCTGAGGCTCTCGGGTACCGCTATATGGATCATTCTCGTTTACCACTGCACCTTTTCTGGCTTTACTATCCCTTACACCCCCTGTTGGCACTAAGAAGATATTTTAGAGCTCGCTCTCTCAAGAAAAGCTCACACAGGCAAAATCGTATGTAGTTAGGGGGGTAGTCATGAAGAGAGATAGAGATCCCGGACCTATTTCAAAGCAGTCTATGAGTCGGGTTAGATGCCTGATTGGTCTCGTTCGCATTGTTCTTACTGTCATGATTGCTGGCACGATAGTACTTCGAGCGTCTGATGCTCCCTTCAATAATAGCTTCAAATCCAACAGTCAACAAGGAACTCCGACCACAGTTTCCGGCCTCCCAAGTCAACAAGGAACCGCGATCACAGTTTCCGGCCTCCCAAGTCAACAAGGAACTCCGACCACAGTTTCTGGCCTCCCAAGTCAACAAGGAACTCCGACCACAGTTTCTGGCCCCAGTGGTCATTCGACCCCAACCGTAAGCCAGACACAACCCTCCAGTGAGAGTCCCTATGGTTTTACAGTCTATGAAGATGTAGACTCCCAGACTATCGCCTATCTCAAGCAGCTCGGTGTCACATGGCTGCGCTATCAGCTCAGGTGGGCAGATATTGAACCGCAACCTGGTAAGTATGACTGGAGCAAAATTGATGAGGCTATTGCTTTGGCAAACGCTAACGACATACATATCACCTTTCCGATTCAAGACGCTCCCAGCTGGGCACTTACCCAAGTATGTGAGGGAACTCATTTCCTACCGGGTCCCAACGAAATGGAGCAGTTTGCCACTGCTCTGGCGCAACGCTACAACGGCAAAAACCAACATGGCTACATCGATAGCTACGAAGTTGGCAATGAGGAGTTCGACAACGCGTGGTTTGGCAGCTGGGCCTCCTCCACTCCGTGTCGGCAACCCAGTTACTATGGCCCTGTCCTCAAAGTCGCTTATCAGGCTATCAAAGCGCAGTCACCCAATGCGCTGGTTGGGATGTTTGGTCTATGGTGGGTCAATACGTCGCACATTGGCTCCTATTTGCAGTGGCTCTATCAACATGGCTATGGATCCTACTTCGACTTTGCCAACTATCACTACTACACCTGTAATGGAGACCCTGCTGTAACTCTAGGGGATCGTCCTTCATTTAATCTTGAGTGGCAGACTATCCATGCTGTGATGGCCCAGTATGGTGACGCCAATAAACCCATCTGGATGACCGAAACCGGGTGGAACACTACAGGGGTCAGCCAGCGACCAGAATGCATCGTGAGTCCGCAACTCCAGGCGCAGTACATGAGCTATGTGTTGAACTCCGCTGCAAACTCTCACGTGATACAGCACCTCTTTTGGTACACTATCGCACCGCCAGGAGATGGCATGAATATCATCCAGCCCGCTGGTCCACTCCCGAGCTTTTATACTTTTCAGTCATTTGTTCGACAGAGGCCACAGTGGAACTGAGAGTGAGGCTGTTTCCCTTGCGGATCACGAATGAATGCCCCGCGGATAGCCACAGGCGGAGGTCCTGGAATTGTGGCAACAATGAGCAATCGAGCAGTGGCGTATCATAAAGATATACTCTATCTTTGCACTTTTCTAAAGTGAGCTTGAAAGAAAGCATGCCAAGTGGTATCAATCAGGCAATCTCGAAGCCATTTGAGCACAAAGTTGTTGCACAACTGGGCTCTTAACTCTAGCATTCCAAAAAAGTGCAAAGATAGTGATAGACTTCATTGCAAGGATGATAGTTATTGCAGACGGATGGTGAAGTTCTTTTCGCACTAAGAGAACTCTTCAATTGACCTCCGAATACTATGCTATTGCATTACAACGTTGTTAGCAGTGTATGTAAGGTTGAGAATCGGTAAATATTCCTCATAACCCCTAAACATTTCTTAACCAGATGAGAAATTAAGCGTTATGCTTCAAACTAAGGACTTCCCTGGCCTATTTATAGATAGCTACAAAGTATGCTGCCAGACATGCAACTGTTACCGATGTTATTCTAGCACGTTACCAGAATGGAAGATCGATCTATGATCTAATATTATTTAAAAGGAAACCGTAATGAGCAGCCAGCAGTTGATACCAGGACCCGACTCTGAACAGGAAGCAATCCGCTATGAGCGGCGGGTGGCGCGGATGCTACGCAGCAAAGAACAGCGTCGCGCTAAGATCATTTTACGGGGAACAGTTGGAATCAGTATCCTGCTCCTGGGGCTCATAGGCTTCATATACCTCCAGATTCAGACTACTCTGGCCACAAACGCTGCTTACCCACCAATTAATGGCGTGACATGCGACTCAGTTATGCAGAATGGCTATCATATTCACGTCCATCTCACGATTTATGTGAATGGGCAGCGTGTCACTATTCCCCAAGGTATTGGTATCGCTGCCGATGGAAGCTGCTTTTACTGGATGCACACCCACACGAGCGATGGCATTATTCACATCGAGGCACCACAGAAGCTCCACAACCTGGCGTTAGATGATTTTCTAACAATTTGGCACGACCGCTTTGCCAAGCTCAACTTCCCAGCAGAACTCAATCAACCGACGGGCTGGAGGATCTATATCAATGGCAAACCATTCACTAATCCAATCACCTCACCTCTCCAGACAGAGGTACCACTTGCTTCGCATGACATTGTGACGCTGGAGTATGGCTCACCCAATCCACAACCGGATAATGCAACAACGTATCACTTCCCACCGAATTTACTGCGATAGCGACAAAGCTAAGTCGCTAGGTCTCAGGTCCCCAAACAAAACAAAAAGCCTGAAGGAACGTACCCTCCAGGCTACCACCCTACCACATCACATCCTGGGAAAGAACCCTGATCGAAAGAATAAACGATACTTGATTACACCTCAGATCGTCACCCTTGCCACATAGCCACCTAAACACTCTGAGATGTACGGCACCCAAACCACCCTAACCACGTCACATCCACCAAACGGGCTCTCTCAGGCTACCACACTTGCCACATTACATTCGCCCTACGATCTCTCAGATCGTAATCCCTCGCCACATGACTTCCTCCAACACTTGTTTTCGTTCTCTTTCTTCTTGTTACATGAGAGACTATACCATGTCATCCTAAAGAAGCAATGAATAGAGGTGCATCATGCATGACAGATTTTTCATCGTGACAGCAGAGCCTGGATAGAAAAGCCATTACAGTTTGTTCAGCTTTTGCCAATCTTGCGTAAACTTCTCAATGTATGTGTCAGGTGATATCATCAAGGAAAGCGCTATCGATGTAGGGGGCCATAGCCGATGCTCCATTCTCATTTATTAACTGATACTGTACAACTTGCCGCCGATGATCAGGTGCTGATTCTGAACTCGGCGGCGGACCCCTTTGTGCGGGTGGCGGCACAACAACTCAGCGCGGGTATAATCACGCTCGCCGAAGATAATATTGCCGCGCTACAAGGTTACCAGGGCTTACCTGTCCCCCAGACAGGGTTCCGCAAGGGCCCGCCCCACGACACACCTGGCAGCAGCAAGGGCCCATCCACCACCCATACCTGTCCCCCAGACAGGGTTCCCTACCCCCTGCCACTACATGTATGGCCCCTACCATATGACGGCTCCGCAGTTCCCGGGTACCCCAATTTTTGGTGGGTTCCCTTTCATCAGTATATCTCACGCTATCCGCAGGCGACTATGGATGTGGCGGTGATGAACTTGTTGTACCAAGGGAGTAATGCCTGGGTCATGTATGGGCTGCAGGTGGCGGTCTATGCGCTAAAAGCTGGAGGACGGCTGTATGTGGTGGGAGCTAAAGATCGCGGGGTGTTGTCTGTGGCGAAACGCATGCAGGCGCAATTCGGCAATATCGAGACACTGGCCATCAGCAAAGGCCACCGCGTGGTCTGTTGTATCCAACCACAACAAAATGTAGCGGACCTCTTTCTAGGGGACAGGTATCCTCTTGCGGGTACCAGGGACAGGACGGAGCTCGTCCCGGCGGTTTTTGCGAATGGGAAGCTGGATGAAGGGACACAGCTGTTGTTGGAGGCATTGGAGGTGCATGTGACGGACGAGGCGTTGGATATTGGCTGCGGGGCGGGTTTCATTGGCATGCATATTGCAGGTCTGGCGAGTAAGGGGATGGTGACGATGGTGGATGCCAGCCTGGCGGCGGTGGATGCGGCACAGGGTATGATCGAACGGAGCGGTCTGACGAATATCAGGGTGTTGGCGAGCGATGGTGCGCAGGAGGTGTTGTCGGAGCGGTTTGACCTGGTGGTGACGAATCCTCCGTTTCACCTGGGTGGCATCCAGACGACGGAGACTGCCGAACGCTTCATCCGCGAGGCTACGCAGGTGTTGCGGCCTCGCGGGCGTTTCTACCTGGTCGCAAATCGCTTTCTGAAGTATGAGCCGGTGATGCGAAGCTGCTTTGGGACGGTTGAGGAAGTTAGTGGCAATGCACGCTATAAAGTGCTGCGTTGCTCACGCATGTAGGGGCACGGTGAACCGTGCCCCTACAAATTGTTCGTGCGCGAAGGATTGAAACGCACTTCGCCCACGGCTCCTACACGAACGCTGTACAGATTTCATTGCCTCCGTTGATACTGACACATGCTCGTGCTCTGGCTACCGGAGCAAACACCATTCTAGACCATGCGAAGGGACCAACTAATCCTTTCGTTCCGTAAGATAAACCATCAATTCGATCAACGAGAACCAGATAAACGTCGGTGTTGTTGCTGCCTCTGCTGATCACTCGTCCCCAGTTGGTTTTACATGTTGGGGAATAACGGAGTTGGAGAAAAGCAGTGGACAGGACGGCTGTCTGCACAGTTTTTGCACCGGCTACACAGCCCGTCTGTATAGGATCGAGGTTATTGCATCCATTGCCTGAGCATGTGACTTTAGGCACGGCTTGCTGGCTGACCTGAGCAAATGCTATGCCCGGCAGGACAAATGCTGCGGCCACAATCAGGGCGATGATTAAAAATAACCACAAGGCTCGCGGCATTACTTCTCCTCATTCTTTCCTTTACAGTCCGGCAGGGCTTTCCCCTACCAGGTTTTCTACCTTTCAGCTCCTTGCAAAACATGCACATCTTCAAGGGACGAGAATGCCGCGACCGCGCAGCTTGCCGCTATCCAGGTCGTGGATAGCATCGGTCGCCGCATCAAGTGGGTAGATCGCGGTGTGCAGGGTCACTTTGCCCTGGGCTGTAAGAGTCATCAACTCGGCCAGGTCATTGTACGTTCCAACCAGGTTGCCAATGAAGTTGATCTCGGTCGAGATAATGTCGATCGTGGGCACGTCGAGCCTGCCGCCGTAACCAATGATATAGTGGGAGCCCGCACGGCGTAACATGCCTACAGCATCCTGCTGCGCACCCTGCTCCCCGACAAAGTCAATCACGGCCTCGGCTCCATGTCCATCAGTAAGGTCCTTGACCTTGGCGACATGGCTGCCATCAGCCAGCACCGTATGGTCAGCTCCCCAACTCCGTGTCAGTTCGAGCGCGGCAGGCGAGCGGTCCACGACGATAATTTCTGCCGGGGTGAGCGCCTTGAGGCATTGGATACCGATGTGGCCTAGCCCACCTGCTCCAATCACTACCACCTTCGTCCCAGGGTAGAGCTGCCCTGCTGCCTTTTTGACCGCGTGGTAGGCCGTTAGCCCGGCATCGGCCAGGGCGGCAATATCCTTGGGGGCCAGGCTTGGATCCAGCTTGACGACGGCACGTGCGCTCGTCTTGAGGAAATTGGCCATGCCACCATCGACAGAAATACCAGGAAAGGCCGAGTTGATACAGTGCATATCATTGCCTGCACGACAGGCCCGGCACAGACCACAGGTGATGAGTGGGTGGACGATGACCGTATCGCCAACAGCAACGTTGCTGACTGCTGAGCCAATCTCCTCAACCCAGCCAGCGTTCTCATGGCCAAGGGTATAAGGCAGCTTCACACCGCTCTTCTCCGCCCATTGTCCCTCGATAATGTGCAGATCGGTGCGACAGAGGCCCGCTCCACCAATGCGCACAATGACATCGTGCGGACCCGTCACCTTGGGCTCGGCCACCTCTTCAACTTTGGGAAGTTCTTCGTACTTGTGCAAACGGACTGCTTTCATATGTACTCCTCGATATTTAACTCTTCTGGCCCAACAAAACGTGATCCTGGTAAGCCCCAATCGCGGAAGAAGTCACCGGTAGTACGGCATAATTCGACGTTGACGTCACTACCTGCTCGAATCAAAGACTGGCTTCGTTGCCTGGCGCGGGCCACGCTGGAGCTGGCCGCATTTGAGCCATCACGCTGGGCAATCAGTGGACTATTCAGGTCGATAGGTTGTCCTGCGGCAATGCGCGCCTCCAGGGAAGCGAGTAGCGCTTGCCGGGCGTGATAGGTCAGGAAGGTAATACGCTCGCGTTGTTTCCCACGGCGGGGAATATGCTGGACGGCCAGGGGGTCTGCCTCAACGTCGGGAATGAGACGCCCCTCGCTGTCGAGGGAACCGACATTCCCCAGGCGCAGTCTCAGCAATTCAGCAAGGCGCAGCCCACTGCCGATGAGGGATAACAGAATCAAACGATCTACCCCCTGCTGGTCCGATGCGGCCAGAGAAGGGGGCGAGGAAATGCCTGGCAACGGTCGCCAGGGTACGGCTACACCATTCAAGCGAAACCAAATCTTTGCTCCCATGGAGAGAGCAGAGACCTGACTTTCCATATATCCAGCAAGGGCGGAGGCAAAAGATACAAGCACCTGTTCGGCAACGGCCGGCTCGGCAAGCGCCTGATCCAGTAGCATCTCCAAATCGTGATGTCCGGTCATGGCGCGGAAACGTTCCAACGTCGCGACTGAGGTGCGCACCCACGACGGCTCACGGCAACGCTGTGAAAGTATATCCGCCATGCGGCGAACCGAGGGGAAGGCAAGCAGTTCGCCTTCCCGTCGACCGTCGAGTATACGTGTAGCGTTCATCTGCGGCCTCGAGCGTTGATAAGCTCCTGAATCCTCTCGCGCAGGAAATGATCGCGCAGCACCACCTCGCAGGAGGTCACGCCAGGAATGGCTTCAACACGCTTTCGGATCTCCTGGCCAATACTGGTGGCGAATTTGGACGGACAGAGCGGGCTGGTCAGGTGAAAATGCACGGTCACCTGGCTACCTTCAATCTGCACGTCATCTAGCAGACCCAGTTCGGCCAGCGAGCGGCGAATTTCGGGGTCGCGCGTCGACCCTGCCGCTGCTCGCACGGCATCAACATTAATGCTCATCGTGTTGTCGTCCCCGCAACGCCGGTATCGGTCGCTGGCTGCGCCGCGGCGAAGGCGCGTTTGCGTTGGGCGATCTCGTCGTTTTCAATGGCCTTCAATTTGCTGGCCGAATCAATGCCATACAGCCGGGCAATATTGCCGCCGATGATCTTGTGCTTAATCTCATCGGTAAGGTCAACCCCATACTCGGCCTTGATGTCATCCGGCAACTGGAACGCCATGAAATCGTCAAGCTGCCAATGCGGGTACCAGATGGGGAAGTCGGTGCCGTAGATGATGCGGTCAGGACCCAGCCAGAAGAGCAGATTGGCCATGACTTCGGCAAAGAAACGTGGACGGTTGTGGACAAAGGCGAGGGCAACTGCCAGCGAGCCGTACACGTTGGGGCAACGAGCCGCGATCCAGCAGAAATCATCGAGGCGCGGTAAGCCGACGTGATCAATAATGAAGTTGAGTTCGGGGTAGAGCCAGGCAGGTTCATCGATGTCGCGTACATCGAACTTGGAGAGCGAGAGCGGCTCGACGGCTGGTCCTTTATGGAAGTGCATATTCTTCACGCCCAGTTCAATGCACTTCTCATAGAGAGGGAAGACCATGGGATCGTTGGCACTCCAGCCACGGGAGGTGCCGCGCCATTCGGCAGTGTACCATTTGAAGCCAAGCACGCCACAGTCCTTGATCTGGCGTTCCACCTCTTGCACAGCGTTGGGCATACGCGGGTCAACTCCGCCCAGGGAGATGATACGCTCGGGGGCGCGAGCTCGCATGGTGGCGTTGCGGTCGGCGTTGGCAAAGCCGGTGTGGTAAAAGTCCATCAACACCTGGGTGGAGAGGATGGTCATGTCGGCATCGCCCTTGATAAACATCTCGTCGAGATACCAGTCGGGGTCGACCTTGCGGAACTGCCCCTCGTAGTCCATCGTCCACTTTTTGTCGGGTGGGTTGAAGCCGTTGTGGAATGCATAGAAGGTCTCGATGAAGGCGTCGCCAAAGCGGTTCTTGCAGTTTTCCTTGCTAGCATCCCAGAAGCCGGTGTGTGCATCGAGTACAAATGATCCGTTCTTCATTGATCGATCCTTTCACGTGGTCGGCATAGCGGCAGAGTAGGGGCTACTTTGCCTCCTGCGGGAAACATCAGCGCTACGCTCAGGAAGAAGGGAGCAGTAGTGCGCTGACGGCGATAGGCAATAATCGGTATCCAGAGTCGAGTAAATAATGAAGGACACACTTCGAGATTGCATAAAGAGGTCTCAGAGGTTCTATAGGAATATATACCTTGACCTCCTCCCCCTACGTAAACGCAGGGGACTCCCACCCTCGCGGGTGAGCTTTCCTGCTTCACAGGAGGTTGCCTCTCTGCGGAATTGCTTCCCAGATCGGGCTTACACCGCCTCCACAGGCCTGACTTTCCGCAAGCCCTGCGGTAGTTTCTCCGTCTGCTCGCGTCAGGAACGTGGTTCTTGTTCCTGGCAAAAGAAAGAGCGTGGTACGTTGGTTCAACACAAAGAGGAACGATGTCAAGCGTCAATCGGCTTGTAGACAGGGTTGAAGGAGGAAGTCTATCCCACCGAGCCCTAAAGAAGGAACGCTTTTCATTTCCATAGCTAGAAGCTAGGGCCCTTCAAGCGATTGAAACCGATAATTGGGCTGTACAGGGTCGGGCTCCTGAAATCCACTCATTACTCTTCTTCCCCACGCGCTCGCCCCGAAGAATGAGAAAACTTGGGGACACCCCAAAACCCCGGCAAGGAGCCGCGCCCCTGCATCCCTGCTTCACGAGTAGTCGTTGGCACTGGGGCCTGGGAAACGAGGGTGGAATCGCTCAGCAACATGGCGCAATTGGGCATCAAGGCCTATAATGTTAGATACTGGTACGGTGTCCTGCGTGGTCAACAAGGATGTAGACCTTCCTCCTGTATCACACGGAACGCCTGGCTTCGATCCCTCTTTGGAAAAGTACAAAGACCGAGGAACTCTAGCATGCGTAATGGAAAAATACACATTTGCCTTTCACTGCTTTTTCTCGTCGTGGTATTCACTGCCGCAGGCTCTTCTCCACTGGCGATCCAAATTGCACGCATTGGCCCTTACCGGTTGCTGCTGAGCTTTTACAGTCTACCGCGTACCGGGCAACAACTCAGCATGACCATCCAGTCAGCAACTTCCGGGGTGAGCCTGCGGTTTTCTCAGGCAGTACTCAATCCCGCTGCCGGCACTGATGCAACCCCCGTAGGTGTCGCTATCAGCCCCGACAGCGATACGCTCGGCGCCTACGACGTCGATGTAACACCGCCCGTTCGGGGCTCGTGGCTGCTCCACCTGACAGTAAGCGGGCCAGCTGGCTCTTTTGCCGGTGATATTCCCATGAATGTTCTCAGTCCACCCGTTATGCCGACGTGGCTAGGTTGGCTTATTGGCCTGTCTCCTGCTTCATTGCTCCTCACCTTCATCTTGATGCAGGTGCGTTGGCGCAGGCGCAACGCACGACGTGACCAGGTACGCCAGGAGTTGCTACAACAAGTATCGAGACCGGTAGAGCCAGTTTGATGATCCTGGGCGGCTTCGCCCCCAGGCTAATCAAAGAAAGTGCTCACGGCTAGAAAAGGAAGGGAATTCTTAAATGGCACATGGAATGGCTCAAGGAAAAGAAAAGGCGGCCTCTTATAAGCTAGCGTCGATGCGACCTGATCTCACGGAGCGTAGGATTCGCCAGACCAGTGGCTGGATTATGCTCTGCCTGATGCTGCTAGCAGAACTCGGCCTGGCATGGGATCGGCGGTGGCATGATATCGTTGGGCGCGATCATTTCTGGATCCCGCCGCATATCATGATGTATACAGGTATAGGGGGTGCTGGGCTGATCACCCTGGGCATTGTGCTGGTAGATACACGGCGCTACTACCAGAAGAAAGCAGGAGTGGATGATAGCTCAACCATTAGTGTTCTCGGATTCTTCCATGCACCACTTGGTTTCATCCTTCTGGGTTGTGGTATGCTCATCGACGCAATAGCCGCCCCTTTCGACAACTACTGGCATGAATTGTATGGCATTGATGTCACGTTTTGGTCTCCATTTCACCTCATGGGGCATCTTGGCGCGACCATAGGCGGAATAGGAATCATCTATGCCTTCGCGGCGCAAGCAGCCCATGAGCGACAGGTAGAGCACCCATCTCCGCGCCTACTGGGCCTCAATGGACCTGAATGGGCAGTCGTTATCTTACTTGCTGCTTTCATGGAAATCATCTTGCCGGCATTGACAGCATTCATCCCGGTCGTGCTTGGTCCCGTACAGCTTTTATCCTATCCGCTCATCCTGGTCATCACGGCAAGCCTCTTCCTCGTCAGCGCGTACCTGTATATGCGCAGACGGGGCATAGCACTGCTGACGGTCTTGATCCTCTGGCCTCTATCAACAGCAACCGAACTCTTTACGCCGTTTGCGCTGAGTTTCATGGCTACGAGGCTTGGACTCACCTACCGCCTGGGGCGTGAACCGATTGTCGACGTCACACTTGCCTTATTACCAGTCTTCTACCTCGTATGTGCCTTGATGGTGGAGGCGACAGTCGCATGGCAGCGTCGATCTGGCAAGGCCGGGAACGGAGAATTGCGAGGAGCATGGCTCTTAGGTATTCTCATGGCTATACCTGCGGTGGTAATCCCGCCAGGTATTGTGCAGGCCCTGCGCCTGTGGGCTCCTGGCATCCCACTTACGCCAGATGTGATTCAGGTGCTTCAACCCACCTGGTTGAACATGCTCATCACACTACCTATAGCGATGCTGGTAGGTGCGATCATGGCTTACCTGGGGACTGTTTTCGGGGATATCTGGCATTGGAATACGCAATGACCAGTACATAATAATC
>WNFA01003197.1_pt1 | contig 22348 bp, 18 predicted proteins | sample 5400481 | NCBI WGS metagenome assembly WNFA01 (sample SAMN13153340, study PRJNA577476) | soil metagenome | isolation source: 120 cm saprolite under Douglas fir tree site 2 hole 1 replicate 2 | place: USA:California | collected 2015-04-18
CACCCGGTGTTACGCAAATCGTCGGCTACAACCACGTTCCCATTCCTGTCGACGAGCAGGAGATCGCGGCGATTCGCAGACTGATTGCTTCGGGTGTACCCAATTTCCCGTGCGCTTATCTGGAAGTCGGGAGCAAGGTTCGCATTGATGCCGGCGCCCTGCGTGGACTCGAAGGCATATTGATGGAGGTGAAGGGTAAACGAAGGCTCGTCTTGTCCATAACCCTCCTTCAGCGTTCTGTCGCAGTCGAGATCGATTCAAACGCGGTCAGCGTTGTGCATGCACTTCAGAGTGCCCGCTCGTAAAAGTTCCCGGTTCAGATCACGAGACTCCCACGATGTCCTTTCTTTCCAGAGTGCTAGACGCAACGATCAGTCCAGAGCCGAAAGCGACCAAAGTAGAAGATCAACTCGAGGCCGCAATCAGTCTCGCTAGCGGCGCGGTTGATCCCCTACCCCAGGCTGCATTTCGTCGGCTTCTTTGCCAGGAGCGAAAACGTTCGGAGCGCTCCCATAAGAGTTTTTTGCTGATGCTGGTACGGCACAAGGGCGCAAAACCGCACGGTGATCACGCTGATCAGGTCGCTTTGGAGCGGGTCGTGAGGCCACTTGGCACAATAATCCGTGAAACCGATACGCTCGGTTGGTTCGAGTCGAACCATACCCTGGGCGTAATTTTCAGCGAACTCGGTGATGCTGAAGTCGGTGCGGCCGTCAAGAGCATTGAGTCCAAGGCGCTCGCTGCCCTCCACCGCGTGCTGAACGCGAATTACGTTAAGAATCTAGAAATTTCAATCTACTCCTACCCACAAAGCTGGAAGGATGGCGGTCTTACTGTCACTTTTGATCCTGTCTTATATCCCGATCTTTTCGATCTCGACGAGAGCAAGAGAACAGCTCTCTTGTTGAAGCGCTTGATCGATATTGGGGGCAGCGCCTTCGCATTGATCCTTCTGGCTCCCGTATTTGCCATTCTGGCTGCGCTAGTAAAGCTCACCTCAAAGGGCCCAGTATTCTTTCGGCAGCAGCGTCTTGGCCAATTTCAAGTTCCATTTGCTTTCCTAAAGTTCCGCTCGATGTACGTCACGACGGATGCCGAAATTCACCGCGAGTACGTGAAAGACTTCATCGCGGGCCGTGCAAAGCCCAACTCCACGGGCGGCCAACAGCGGCGAGTCTACAAAATAACGAACGATCCGCGAGTAACTTGGATTGGCAGGTTCATGCGGCGCACCAGCCTGGACGAAATTCCGCAATTCTGGAACGTTCTAGTCGGGGAGATGTCGCTGGTCGGACCACGCCCGCCCATTGGCTATGAAATTGAGGAGTATGAGCTCTGGCATCGCAGACGTTTGCTGGAAGCGAAGCCGGGCATTACCGGGCTCTGGCAGGTCCACGGCCGTAGCAGGACCACTTTTGACGATATGGTCCGCCTCGACCTACGCTATTCGCGAATGTGTTCGCCGATCTCAGATTTGAAAATTCTTCTTCAGACTCCCCGAGCCGTATTTTCGGGCGACGGTGCGTACTGACTAAGCCGACGCATAGTCGTTCGCATTTTTCTATCGTAAGACGGAGCCACCCATCCACTCCGCCGTGCTTTCGCAATATAAATCCGCAACTCAAGGTGAATGTGGATGGCTACTAGCTTTACCGTTGGAACGTCCGTTAATCTTCCGGTTGGCTCAAGCTTTTCTAGGGACGTGCTTCGTGTCGGTGTCATCGGCTACGGTTACTGGGGTCCGAATATCGTTCGCAACTTTCAGGGTCATGAGAAGGCGGATGTTGTTGCGGTCTGTGACAAGAACCCCAAATCGCTCTCGCGAGTGCGTCGCGCCCACCCCGAAGTGCCTGTCACCTCTGAACAAATGGAAGTATTGACTAGCACGCAGGTGGACGTTGTCGCGGTTGTCACTCCCGTGTGGACGCATTTTGAACTCGCAAAGCTAGCGCTCGAGAACGGAAAGCACGTGTTCGTCGAGAAGCCATTCACTTCCACGGCCGCGCAAGCCGAACAACTGATTGAGCTGGCCGAGCGCAAGAACCTCAAGATCATGGTCGACCATACATTCCTCTTCACTGGGGCCGTGAAGAGGATTAAGCAGTTCGTCGATGATGGCACTCTGGGGGCGCTCTACTATTACGACTCCACTCGCGTAAACCTTGGGCTTTTTCAACACGACTGCAATGTGATCTGGGATCTCGCACCTCATGATTTGTCCATCATGGATCATCTCATCACGTCTCAACCCGAGGCCATAGTTGCAACGGGAGCAAACCATCTGAACGGCCATGCAGATGTCGCCTTCCTTACCATCTATTACCCCAATAATTTGATCGCACACATCAACGTAAATTGGCTCTCGCCCGTAAAAGTTCGCACTACGCTGTTAGGCGGCGAGAAGAAAATGCTGGTCTGGAACGACTTGGAAGCCGATGAAAAGGTCAAATTGTATGACCGCGGCGTGCAAATGATGAGCGGCGAAGCAGTTTACCAGCAGTTGGTAAGCTATCGGACAGGCGACATGTGGTCTCCAAATATCGAGCAGATCGAGGCTCTAAAAGTCGAAGCGTCCTATTTCATTGATTGTATTCGCAATGATAAGCGCCCCTTTAACGACGGCGAGGCTGGACTGCGTATTGTTCGCATGCTGGAGGCCGCCGACGAGTCCCTTAAACATAAAGGCAAAGTTGTGAAGTTATAACGGCCAGCTTGAGCGCTCTGGAAAACAATAATGAAACTTTCTGTCGTAATCATCTGCTGGAATGATCTTCGAGTTATCCGTGACTGTTTGCGTTCCATCTATGATGGCACGCATGCAACGGACTTTGAAGTCATCGTCTCCGACAACGGCTCAACCGATGGCTCCGTCGAATTCATTCAGCAACATTTCCCACAAGTTCGCGTAATCGAGAATAGAGCTAATCTAAGATTCGCCAAAGGGAACAATGTCGGGATCCGTGCCAGCCAGGGCGACTATATCCTCATTCTGAACCCAGACACGATCATCCATGACGGGGCTTTGGATAAGTGGATAGCTTTCGCGGATCGCCATCCAGAAGCGGGGGGATTTGGATGCCGGATTTGCAATGCAGACGGCTCTTATCAGGAGTCTGCGCGCCCGTTCCCTACTATCCGGCGTGACCTAATTGCGGCACTCTATCTCCGCCCTCTTGCAAGGTTCTCCGACTTTTTCGTCTCGGACCACTATTGGGGTTGGAAGGGCGATACCGAGCGGTTCGTGGATTGGCAGTGTGGCTGTTGTGTCCTGTTCCGTGGTGAACTGCTTAAGAAATTGGGCGGCTTCGATGAGCAATTCTTCTACTACAACGAGGAGGTTGACCTCTGCCGCCGCTTCTGGCAAGCGGGGCATCCCATAGTCTATACGCCCGATGTGACGATCACTCATCTAGGAGGGCAGTCAACCACCAAGCGTTTTCCGCTCGGCTTCGAGTTAGACAAACTGATTACCCGATACCGCTACTACTACAAGCACTACGGTAGGACCGGTGCTCGTCAATGTCGCTGGGTTCTACTCGCTTGGTATTCCATCCGCAGAATTGCATATGGATTTCTCCAAATTATGAGACCTACCGAATTTAGAAGTCATCGTCTTGAGCTATATCGAGGGGCAATCGCGTGGAATACCCGGGTTGATCCTGTGCGCTTGGTGGAGAATGGCGAGGAACCCACCACCTCTGTGGGCCTGACGGCGCGGGTCCTCGAGAGGTAAGAAGTAAACCTCTCCACGAATTCCAAAGACCCGCTATTTTGTAAATCTAATTCAGTTATACAAAGGCCAGCCCAGTATGCACATTGGAATAGAGTCGAAGTATCTGAGTGATGTAGTCGTACTTGTGCCCGACGTTTTCCAGGATGCACGCGGCTTCTTTATGGAAACGTATCGGGAGGACCAATTCGTCAAACTAGGTCTGCCAACTCGATTCGTTCAGGACAACCACTCGCGCTCCACAAAGGGTGTCGTGCGTGGTTTGCATTTTCAATGGGATCCGCCAATGGGCAAGCTGATGCGCGTATCGCTTGGAAGCGCTTTTCTTGTTGCTGTGGACATCCGTAAGAATTCTCCGACCCTCGGGCAATGGACCGGAGTCGTGGCCTCTGCGGAAAATCGTCGTCAGGTCTGGGCGCCGGCCGGATTTGCCCGGGGTTTCTGTGTGTTGTCGGATTTCGCGGAGATTCAATACAAATGTACTGGGCTCTACAACAGCAAAGCCGAATCCGGGATTCTATGGAACGATGAATCGGTGAAGATTGAATGGCCGCTGCCTACATCCCAAATTCAACTTTCTGAAAAAGACAGGAACGCACAAACCCTCGAACACTGGCTTGATTCTCCTCAGTCTGAATATTTTCAATACGAATCTGTGCAAGAACAAACCGCCTAACAAGTTTTCCTAACTCGGCTAGAAAAAACATTCACGGAGTCAATCAATGAAACTTCTTATCGCCGGTGGTGCGGGCTACGTAGGTTCCGCCCTCATTCCAAAGCTACTAGATCGTGGTTACAAGGTCGACGTAGTGGACCTATTTTGGTTCGGGAACCGCCTGCCCCGGCAGGTCGGGATCATCAACAAAGATATCTTCCAACTCAGCGTGGAAGACCTGGCTTCCTATGAACAGGTGATATTCCTGGCGGGCTTATCGAATGATCCCATGGCGGAATTCTCGCCGAGTAAGAATTTCATATTCAACGCTGCTGCCCCGGCATACTTGGCGTACACCGCCAAGAACGCCAAAGTAAGAAGATACATCTACGCGTCCTCTTGCTCTGTATACGGTTACAGCGAAAATGAGCTCTTCGATGAAACCCGGCCGGTCGCATCCACTTATCCCTACGGGATCTCCAAACTCCAGGGAGAACAGGCGGCGATGCAGCTTTGCAATGAGGAATTTTCGGTTATATCTCTACGTAAGGGTACCGTTTCGGGTTACAGCCCACGGATGCGTCTAGACCTGATCGTCAACACGATGTTCAAGACGGCCCTTAAAGAGCGCACCATCACGGTCAACAACCCTTCTATCTGGCGGCCCATTCTCAGTATCGAAGATGCCGCTACGGCTTATATACGCGCGATTGAAGCGAATTATAGGATCTCAGGAATTTTCAATGTTGCCTCGGGTAACTACACCGTCGGAGAAGTCGGCGACCTTGTGCGAGCGGCGATTGAAACACAACTCGGAGGACGCCTGAATCTGATAATCAAGCACATCCAGGACTTCCGGAACTACAAGGTTTGCACGGAAAAGGCGAGGAATGTCCTCAGCTTCCACCCGACCGGCGATCTCTCTTCGATCATCAAAGCTTTGATCGAAAACATGGAAAAGTTTCGCGACCTGGATAATCCGCTCTATTCGAATATCCACACATTTAGAGAACTGGAAAGCGGAATCGACACCTACGCGATGGCCGTCGCAGGTACGCGATGAAAGTCATTGTAATCGGTGGGAACGGTCAACTTGGCAGCGATGTGGTCCGCGCATTCGCAGACGATGGCGACGACGTCCGCGCATTATGCCATGAAGATGTAGAAGTCTCAAATTTGGATTCGGTTGCCGCTTGTGTGCGGGCGCTGCGCCCCGATTGCATCGTGAATACGGCCGCGATGCACCATGTCGAAACTTGTGAACGAGAGGCACAGAAAAGCTTCGACGTAAACGCATTGGGTGCCCGAAACCTAGCCCTGGTCGCCCGCGACGTGCAAGCTACTCTGGTTCACGTCAGCACTGATTATGTGTTCGATGGCTCAAAACATGCCCCATATGTCGAGAATGACGCCCCGCTTCCGCTGAACGTCTACGGTTGCAGCAAACTCGCGGGAGAACATTTCGTTCGTACCGTCGCCCCGAAGCACTTTGTCCTGCGTACCTCGGCTATTTATGGAAAGCAGCCTTGCAGAGCGAAGGGCGGCCTCAACTTTGTGGAATTGATGCTGAAGCTTGCGCGAGAACGCGGAGAAGTTCGTGTCGTGGATTCAGAATTCGTTACTCCAACTCCTACTGCACAATTGGCGCAACAGATTGTTGCTCTCAGTCGTTGTGAATGCTACGGCCTGTATCACGCTACCGCGGAAGGCAGTTGCTCCTGGTTCGAATTTGCCCAGGAGATTTTCACCATTACCGGGACGCCAGCCAAGCTGACGCCCGCAAAGGCGGGCGATTTTCCAGTCAAGGTTCCTCGGCCGACGTACTCCGTTCTCGAAAACCGCGCTCTAAAAAGCCGCGGACTTAACATTTTCGAGCCTTGGCAGAGCGGCCTTCGTGATTATCTCGGAATCTCGAAGGAATCCACGCACGCATATGTGGCTCGTTAGTTGCTTATCCCAACTTTTAGATTGTGTCCAATAAACCGCATATCAGGACCCTTTAATCACAATGTTAGAAAACTATGTCTGTACTGCACCGGACGTCAAACTCGGCAAGCACGTTAAGCTCTCGAAGTTCATTAATCTCTACGGCTGCGAAATCGGCGATAACACAAAGGTCGGAGCCTTCGTCGAAATCCAGAAAAATGCCAGAGTCGGAAAGAACTGCAAAATCTCAAGCCACACGTTCATTTGTGAAGGCGTTGACATCGAGGACGGTGTTTTCATCGGCCATAGCGTCACATTCATCAATGACAGCTATCCACGTGCGGTAACCCCTGATGGTGAACTGCAGACCGAACAAGACTGGGCTGTTGAGCGAACAGTCGTAAAGAGAGGAGCCTCGATAGGTTCTGGATCCACGATCCTCTCAAATGTTGTCATCGGCGAAAACGCCATCGTTGGCGCAGGCAGCGTAGTCACCAAGGATGTTCCGGCGAACGCAATTGTTGCCGGCAATCCCGCAAAAGTTTTCCGTTACATCACCGAGGAGCAGAGGATCGCGTAAATGTCCACTACCGAGCAAATCCCTTTTTTGGATTTGATAGCGCTTCATAAGGATCTAGAAGAAGAATTGCTGTCTACCCTGCGAGATACATTGCGCGTGGCCGGCTTCGTGGGCGGACCGAAGGTAGAGGAATTTGAGCGCGAGTTCGCCAAATTCTGCGATGCGTCGCATTGTGTTGGCGTCGCCAGCGGGACGGATGCCGTTCGATTCGCGTTGACCGCCGCCGGCGTAAAGCCAGGCGACATTGTCGTCACGGTTCCGCACACCTTTATCGCGACCACCGAGGCGATCAGCCAAGCCGGTGGGCGCCCCGATTTTGTCGACATCGACGAGCGCACGTATTGTATGGATCCTCGCAAGCTTGAAGAGTATCTCGAGCATCAGTGTTCACTGGACTCGAAAACCGGCACGCTCATTCACCGCAAGCTGCAAGCGCCCGTGACCGCCATCGTTCCGGTCCATATCTATGGCCAAACCGCTGATATGGATCCGATACTTGCTCTCGCTCGCAAACACAAACTCATTGTTGTCGAAGATGCTTGCCAGGCGCACGGCGCTGAGTACTTCTCCAAGGCGGCAAACGCGTGGAAAAAAGCGGGAAGTATGGGCGACGCTGCCGCGTTCAGCTTTTATCCCGGAAAGAATCTTGGCGCGTGCGGAGAAGCTGGTGCCGTAACCACTAACAACGAGGCCATGGCTAAGACCATGCGCATTCTTCGCGATCACGGCCAGGCCCAGAAGTATTATCACCAAATCGAAGGCTACAACGGCCGCCTCGATGCCCTGCAGGCCGGTTTTCTCACCACCAAACTTCGCCATCTGGCCGAATGGAATCGAAACCGCCAAGAAGTTGCCAATCGTTATGACCAGGCTTTCGCAGCCGTGGACGGTGTAGTGGCGCCTTTCTGTCCTGATTCAGCGCGGTCTGTCTATCACTTGTATGTGATTCGCGTACGGCAGCGCGAAGCTCTTCAGAAGTATTTGGCCAAATCTGGAATTGGAACTGGTATTCATTATCCGGTTCCTCTTCACTTGCAGGAAGCCTACCGTCATCTTCAGTATCCAGCAGGAACCTTTCCGGTTTGCGAACGCGTTGCCTCGGATATTCTTTCGCTGCCAATGTATCCCCAGCTTCGCCCGGACCAGAGTCGACGTGTAGTCAATGAGGTCGCAGCCTTCCTTTCTTCGCGGCACGTACCCGCCAATGCAGAACAAGTTCAACCGGTCGCTCTGTAGCGCCGCAATTCCTTTCAATTCCATGACTGACTCTATTCGCTCACATCATAAGCCTCTCAAAATCTGCATGCTTGCGTACTCGTTTTACGAAACGGACGCACGCATCAAGCAGTACGCGACAGCTTTGGTCGAACGTGGTGACAGTGTTGACGTTATCGCACTGCGTCGGCCGGGCCAACCGGCTCGTTCCGTTTTGAATGGGGTGAATGTCTTTCGTATTCAGACCAGGAAGATCAACGAACGCGGTCCCTTGACGTATCTTTTTCGCATCCTACGATTTTTGCTATCCGCCGCCGTGTTCATCGCGCGCCGGCAGTTCTCAACGCAATACCAACTCATCCATGTGCATTCGGTTCCAGACTTCTTGGTGTTCGCCGCAATCGTGCCCAAACTTCTGGGAACGCCAGTGGTGCTTGACATCCATGACGTTCTGCCGGAGTTCTACGCCAGCAAGTTTCACGTAGCCCACGATTCTTTCATATTCCGTTGCTTGGCCCTCGCTGAGCGATGGTCAATTGCATTCGCCGATCACACTATTGTGGCCAATCATTTATGGTGCGACCGGGTCGCGCAGCGTTGCGGAATGCCGCAAAAGTGTTCACCCATTCGCAACTATCCTGCGCGCGGACTCTTCAACCCCAACATCCGGAGCAGGGGCAACGGTAAATTCTTGATCACTTACCCGGGCTCATTGAATTGGCACCAGGGTGTTGACGTCGCCATCACGGCTTTCGCCAAGATCAAGGACCAAATGCCGGATGCGGAATTCCATATCTATGGCGAGGGGCCGGCAAAGGCATCGCTGATTCGCTTGGCGGATTCTCTCGGCCTCGGCGATCGCGTGACCTTTCATGGCTTGCTGCCCACTGAGCAGATTGTCCAGGTGATGGCAGACACCGATCTCGCTGTCGAACCTAAACGCTCAACCTCGCAGTTCGGCAACGAGGCACTCAGCATGAAGATTTTTGAATTTATGGCCGTGGGCGTCCCTCTGGTCGTGTCGCGGACGCGAATCCATCAGTACTACTACTCGGATACGTTGGTGAAATACTACGATAGCGACGACGACGAGGAACTCGCCTCCAACATGGTTCTCCTCCGGAAAAACGCCGCACTCCGCCAGGAACAAGTCACCAATGCTTTGAAATATGTCGAGACCCACAGTTGGGACGTCGAAAAGTATCAATATCTCGGTATTGTCGACTCTCTGGTGGCTAAGAAGCCGGTACCTCGGTCTTCTTCTGTTTCGCTTGAACCCTACGTCATTGCAAATTCCAAGACGACTCAGGGGTAAAGGACGAATGCAAATCTCCGTTGTCGGTGCTGGTTATGTTGGCCTGACCACCGCTGCTTGTCTCGCGGAAATCGGCCAACAGGTGTTCTGTACAGATAATGACCTGGACAAGCTAGAAAAGCTCAATTCCGGGCGCCTGCCGTTCTTTGAACCCCACCTGGATTCGCTCGTCCAAAGCAATGTCGCTTCAGGCCGCTTGCAGTTCGTTCCGCCGGTGGAAGCCATCGAGAAGGGAAGCGCAATCTTCATCTGTGTTGGCACTCCGCCATTGGAGAACGGTGAAGCGGATCTCAGCGCAATTGAGTCCGTCGTGCGCACGATTGCCTCGACAGCGTATGGATATCGCTTGGTCATTGAAAAGAGCACCGTTCCGGTGCAAACCGCGAAACGTCTCTGGAAGCATCTCTCTATTTACAACGTTAATGGCCTGGATTTTGACGTTGTGTCTAACCCGGAGTTTCTCCGCGAAGGATCTGCGGTTGGAGATTTTTTTCACCCTGACCGTATCGTTATTGGAGCGGAATCTCCGCGTGCCGTCGCGATGATGAAGGAAATCTACGGGCCAGTTCTCACCTCCCCCACTACTTGCCCGGTTCATTCACATTGTCCGCCCGTTCATGAAATACCTCTGATTGTGACCGACACAAACAGCGCCGAACTTGTGAAGCATGCCTCCAACTCTTTCTTAGCCATGAAAATCTCTTTCATCAACTTGGTGGCCGACGCCTGTGAGGCTGCCGGCGCCGACATCGCCCGGGTAGCCGAGGGCATCGGCAGTGATCAGCGTATCGGACAATCCTTCCTAAATCCGGGTATCGGCTTCGGTGGTTCTTGTTTCCCCAAAGATCTTCAAGCTTTCGTTCGCATCGGCGAACGGTTTGGATGCGACTTCTCCCTGCTCAAGGAAGTCGAGAACATCAATTTGCGACGAGCTGAGCAATTCGTCGCAAAAGTGAGGAAAGAACTCTGGGTCTTGCGTGGCAAAACCCTCGCCATTTGGGGATTGGCATTCAAGCCGGATACCGATGACGTGCGCTTTGCTCCCGCCTTAAACATCGCGAAACGCCTCATGGCTGAGGGCGCCCATATTCGCGCATACGACCCACAAGCTATGCAAAAGGCAAAAGACGAACTTCCGGGAATCACTTACTGTCTCAGCCCTTACGAGGCTGCTCAAAACGCCGATGCTATCCTAATTCTTACCGAATGGGCCGAGTTCCGCAGTCCCGACTGGGCTCACCTGGCCAAGACTGTAGCTCATCCGCTGGTAATCGACGGGCGCAATTTGTATTCCCCAGATGAACTCGCGGCGCACGGATTTCAATATGTCTGCATCGGCAAGCCTCACATGCCTCATTTGCCCACGCCAACCCCTGCGAAAGAACAGGTGGTCTCGCCGGTCATGGCCTCGGGCGCTTCTCCGCTATGGGCTCCTACTCTTTCCGCTTCAATGCAGCCTCAATAATAGTGGCAAGATTATTTATTACCAATTGTGATAACACTCGCGCGTCGAAAATTTCTTAGAGCATCCTGAATACGTACCTGTCCTCTAATTGTTCCTATGTACAGTATCAATAGACTTTTTCCACCGGTAACCTCTACAGTACCGGAAGTCGTGCTTTCAATTCTTAAGGGTCGGAATCTCTCGCTCTCATGTCCCAGGTCGGCGTTGCTGACAGGCTAGCCGCCCTATCCTCCTGCTCGAGAGAGCTTTCCATCGAGGGACAGAAAAACGATGCGCAGGTCGATCTTAATTTTGATTTTCTTGGTTTCCGCACTACCCGCTGGAGCAAAGGACTTCTATATTGCAGCAAAGCAGGCTGGCACAGGATCTGGTACGGGATGCTCAACCGCCAAGCCCTACACTTGGTTTAACACTGCGAATAGCTGGGGAACGGGATCCGCTCAAATAGGTCCGGACACTACGGTGCACCTTTGCGGAACATTTACAGGTACCGCGGGGCAACAGTTGCTATTAGTAGGCGGAAGCGGCACGAGCAGTAGTCCCATCACTATTAAGTTTGAAACTAATGCTGTTCTCACGGCGCCCTATTGGTCTTCGCAAGGCGCAATGGCCGAAGTGGGTCGAAGCTACATTGTGATAGATGGCGGTACGAACGGTTTGATTAAGAACACCGCAAACGGCACGGGTCGCGGCTACGCCCAGGATTCTAGGGCGATCTATGCGCCGAGTTGCACTGGGTGCGTAATCAAGAATTTGACGATAGCGGACCTTTACGTCCGCACCTCAATATCAGATCTTGCAGTTAGGCAGACGTCGGTAAACTGTGTCTACTGGCTCAACTCTAACAATATTACGATTACTCACGTGACCTGCCATGATGCAGGCTGGGCGTTCACCGGGTACGGAAACAACTTCACCTTGTCCTATTGCAACATCTACAACATTGATCACGGCCTTGCTTTCGGCCCGCAGGGGACGAACTCAGGTTTTTCGATACACGACAACCACATCCATGATTATGTGAAGTGGGACTCTACTACCAATGCCTACCATCACGATGGATTGCACATTTGGGGACAAAACGGGGGCATTGCAACCAACGGCGTCATCTATAACAACATTTTTGACGGCGATTCCGGAGTGAACATCACCGCTCATATCTATCTTCAGGATTCCATTAAAAATGTATCCGTTTACAACAATGTGTTTCTAGTGCCCTACAATCGAACAATCAATTCGCTTTGGTTTAGCGGTATCACTCATGCGGGAGTACTGCCAGGCGGACCTGCAACCGGAAATTCCGCCTACAACAATTTCATACGTACTGGCGGACACGTGCGTGGCGCCGCCATATTCGCAATGGCTCAAAGCAACTTTACGGCAGTCAATAACGTGCTCCTGGGTGGCAACGCCGATATTTCGGTGCAGGGCGGCGGCTATTTGTCCCCCGCGGGAATTAATAACAATATCTACGAGGACTTGTTGGCGGACGCCGGGTCACTTAATGCCTTCAATTATCAAGGGCATAACTATCATGACCTAGCCTCATGGCAAGCCGCGTGTCGCTGTGACTCAAGATCGAAGCTCGTCCCGGCTTCAAAGATTAACGCGAGCAGCTTAGGCCAGTTGTTGTCCGGTTCCATCGCGGTGAGCGCCGCCGCGAATTTGCTGAATATCAGCGCTGGACCTTTGAGCGCGCTCAGCAAGGACAAGATCGGAGCGGCGCGCCCGGTAAGCGGTAGCTGGGACGCCGGAGCCTATAAGTTTGGGTCGACGCCCTTGCCTTCGTCGCCCGCCGGTCTCAGCGCCACAGTTCAGTGATCCCCCCAACAAGTTGTCAGCCGTTCTTCGGTGTCGCAGAAACGTGAATTAATCCACATTGGAGCGGGTCGTTGCACGGGAGTGGACTCCGGTCCACTCCCATCTTTGTTCGTACTCACTCTTTTTCATTACTATCCCGACCGTTCCTGACTTGAAATAGGCTCAATGGACGACCATAAACAGCGCGGCAGACGCCTAATCGCAAAAAATACCATTTTCAACCTTGTCGGCCAGGTGTTGCCCATGGCCATCGGCGTTCTCACTATTCCGTATATCGTCAGAGGTCTTGGCACTGCTCAATACGGAATCCTCTCCATCGCCATGATGCTGCTCGGCTATTTCAATATCTTCGATTTGGGGTTGGGTCGCGCCACCGTTAAATTTGTAGCCGAGAATCTCGACCCGGAAAATATTCACAAAGTTCCCGAGTTAATTTGGACTTCCCTGGCGCTTCTTGTCGGCCTCGGAATTATTGGCGCTGCTCTGTCTGCTTTATTCGTTCCGGTTTCAGTCACACATTTCTTTAAGATGCCTCATGAGTTGGCGGGGCAAGCGCGCATCGCTCTTTTTGTCCTCTGTGCCTCCATGCCCGTTGTGCTGGGGAACAATGCTTTGCGTGGCGTCCTCGAAGCCACGCAACGCTTTGACTTGGTGAATTACGTTAAAGTCCCGTCCAGCGTCCTTTTCTATCTAGCTGCGGCTTTGGCGATTCCGTTTGGTGCTCACGTTGCTGCTATCGTCTGTCTCCTGGTGGCCGTTCGCCTGGTGTCCACGCTCGCATATCTCTTCCTCTGCTTTCGTACGATTCCCGGCCTCCGCAGCAGCTTCCGCGTTTCCAGAGCATCGCTTGGGCCATTAGCCACTTTCGGCGGCTGGATTATGGTCACGAATGTTTATTTTAGCTATCACGGAAACAGAAAGAGTTCAGAAGTCTCTGAGATGACCTCGCGGACACTCAAGTATTTGCTTCTCGTCCTCACGCCACCTGTTGCGATCTTCATCTTTTTTGCCAGGGACATCATGCAGCTTTGGCTGGGGCCACAGTTCGCACAAGCAAGTACCGTGGTACTTCAACTTACTACCTTGATCTGTTTCGTTAGTGCCTTTGCCTATGTCCCTTACACATCAGTGCAGGCTCTCGGCAGGCCAGATCTCAAAGCCATCTTGGACTTAATTGCCCTTCCAACCTACTGCGTCGTCGCATGGTGGCTCATAAAGCATGACGGCATTAATGGGGCCGCTTTCGCCAAATTAGTGGTCACCGTCGCGGACTGCGCCATTCTTTTTATGTTCGCTCTTAAATTGAGAGCGTTTTCTCTGCGCGACTGCTTCTCCGGCCCCCTGTTCCGTGCTGCTTCCGTCAGCGCGGCACTCTTTGCGCTTGTTTTTGCCGTTGAATCCGTGCACCTGAAATTGCTTTTCGCTGTGCCGCTGATCATTATCTGTTTTCTGGGTTATGTGTTGATGTTCTGGATTTTTGCCGTGGACACTGACGACCGCACCGTGCTGCGGGGACTCCGCGAGCGCGTGCTCGCGCTTCTCGCCCGCCGGCGTTCTGTTCCGGCTATGCCGTTTGCCGAAAATGACGCTGCAAACTGACCTATTCCCCAGCGTCTACCGCGAAAAAGCTCCCGGCCTCGATGCGACACTCGGAAGGAAAGCGCTCAATGCGAACGTTCATTCTCATGCCAGGATTGTTTTCCTTTATTGCACCGACAAGAACGAATAGCTCCGGGCTCTAACCCCACATTCTCCTATCGTATTAGCGACACTCCATTCCAAAGGATGACCGAATGCAAATCACGTTCCTGATGCCTGGTTACATGTGGGGCCCTTCTGGCGGTTACAGAGTCGTGTATGAGTACGCCAATCAACTCGTTGCCAGAGGCCATCGGGTCGCAGTCGTACATCCGCGCCACTTAAGCTTCACCCCACTGGCCAAGCCTACATTTCGGCAACGGCTTCGGAAGTGCCAGCTCACTTTAAGGGAATTAATTTCCAAGCCGATAATTGATTGGCATCCAATCGATAAACGCGTTCGACTTCTGTATGTTCCTAGCCTAAATGACCGGCATATTCCGGATAGTGATGTCATCTTCGCGACTGCCTGGAATACGGCAGGTGCTGTTTCAAAGTGTTCTTCAGCTAAGGGCGAGAAGTGCTACTTGGTTCAGCATTATGAAACTTGGATGGGGCCCCAAGCGCTGGTCGACGAGACATGGCGTATGCCGTTGCGCAAAATCGTTATAGCCCAATGGCTTCTCGATCTCGGAAAGACCCTCGGTGCGCACTCCATGACTTATGTTCCTAACGGCATTGATCACAGCCGGTATCGACTCACCCAATCGATCGAAGGACGACCGCGACAAGTGGTGATGATGTGCTCGCATGTAGGATTCAAGCGTTCCAAGGATGGGATCGCCGCACTTCAGCTTGCCAAAAGCCAATTTCCAGACCTTCATGTGGTTCTCTTCGGTAATAGTTACCGGCCATCTTGGGTTCCTGAATGGATGACCTACCAACAGGATCCCCCGCAAGACCACATTGTTGAAAAGCTCTACAACGGGTCGAGCATCATGTTGAGCCCCAGTCGGGCCGAAGGTTTTCCGCTTCCCCCGGCGGAAGGGGCCGCCTGCGGTTGCGCCGTCGTGGCGACCGACATAGGAGGGCACCGAGAGTACCTGGAAAGCGGCGTCACCGGTTTGCTCTCACCACCAGAGGATCCGGAGGCTCTGGCTCGTAATCTTTGCCTTCTCCTCGGCAACGACGAGCTCAGAATCCGGTTAGCACGCTCGGGAAATGAGTTCATCAAGCGATTTACTTGGGAACGCAGCGCCGATCTGATAGAAGACTTCGTTATCAAAGCGGTGACCCGTAAACCTGTGCCGAATTCTTCCACTTCCGCCGTTGAGGTAAGTCCCGCTTGACCGTTTCGCTCGAGATGGAGACCCACTAATGCCACCAGATAATCTCAGGTTTGGCGGGGGTGCATCGGAAACAATTCTGCACCCAATCGTCCTCGTAGCGATGCTCATTGCCATCGCTCTGATTTTCCTGCTACCCCGCAAGTACGTTATTTGGCCATTTCTATGCAGCGCATTCCTAATCCCACTCGGACAGTCGATTCTCGTCGGTGGCCTCCACTTCTTCGTCATCAGAATCATTATCCTTGCCGTCGTTGTCCGCATGCTTGCTTCGAGGTTCACTTCCCCCGAAGGCATATTCGGCGATCGACTCGGGATCTTGGACATCGTATTCCTTGTCTGGGCGTTCTGCCGCGCCCTCGCCGGTGCTCTGCTCTTTTCGTTTAATTCCGGAGCCCTGGTTTATCAGGCCGGTTTTTTGCTGGACGCCATTGGCGGCTTTTTTGTGCTCCGATACCTCATTTGCGATGACGAGGATATCTACCGCACTCTCCGTGTGTTCGCCACTATCTCCATCATCATCGCTTGTTGCATGCTTTTTGAGAAAGTGTATCGGCTAGACGTCTTTGGTCTCTTAGGAGGCGTTCGCGCTGTACCGGAGGTGCGCAATGGTTCCGTGCGGGCTGAGGGCCCGTTCCAGCATGAAATCTTGGCGGGAACCTTCGCCGCCACTCTTCTTCCCCTTTTCTTCCTGCTCTGGCGACAGGGCAAGTCGCGATTTCTTGCAGTTCTCGCGGTTATTGCCGCTACTGTAATGGTCATTACTTCTCATTCAAGCACTGCTGTAATGGCTTATGCTGCTGGTCTCCTGGGCATCTGCCTCTGGCCGCTGCGCAGGCATATGCGGCTGGTTCGGTGGGCCTTTGTCCTAGCCCTGATTTCGTTACATCTCGTAATGAAAGCTCCAGTTTGGTTCTTGATAGCCCGCGTTGACATTGTCGGCGGCTCTTCTGGCTATCACCGCGCCATGCTGGTTAACGACTTCATCATGCATTTCCGTGATTGGTGGCTTATGGGCACTACCGAAAATGCTAGATGGGGATTCAATATGTGGGACCTCAGCAATCAATTCGTTGCGGAGGGCGAATTAGGTGGTCTGGCACCATTACTCTGTTTTCTGATTCTGATCTGCATCTGCTTCTCCAGGATCGGAATCGCTCGACAATCGGTGGAAGGGGATCGCCACAAAGAATGGTATTTCTGGATCCTCGGCGCTACCCTTTTTTCCCACATTGTCGGGTTCTTCGGAATTAGTTATTTTGATCAGACCCGCGTGTCCTGGTTCGCTTTGTTGGCTATGATCGTAACCGCCACCGCGCCCTACATTGTCAAGGTACCCGTAAAACATTTTCCTCGCGCTCCCCTCCGGAATCCCAAGCCGGCGTACGCTTCTTCGTTCTCAAGGCTTCACTCGAAAGAGGTCCTGCCCGTGAGGGATCGCTCGCACCTAAAAACCCGGTTCTCCTGAAGCTGTAACTTTTTTCCGTATTTACATTTTCTAACCTGATCCTCAAATCCAACTAAAGACTCTTCGCTCATGACCCAATTCGCTAAAAATTATGTTGTCATTTCTCCAGTTCGCGATGAAGAAGCTTATCTTCGCTTCACCATCGAGAGCATGCTCGCCCAGACCGTTCGCCCGATCGAGTGGATCATCGTCAACGACGGCTCCTCCGATAACACGGGTGCCATCATCGACGAATATGCCTCTCAACATTCTTGGATCCGTCCTGTGCACCGCCCTAATCGCGGCTTTCGCAAGGCCGGCGGCGGTGTGGTCGAAGCATTCAACGACGGCTATCGCGCTCTAAGCACCGATAACTGGCAGTTTATTGTCAAACTGGATGGCGATCTGACCTTCGAGCCGGATTACTTCGAGAAATGCCTCAATAACTTTCAGCGTGACCCACACCTTGGCATCGGCGGCGGCGTCATTTGCTATATCGAAAATGGCGCAAAACGGATCGAGTTTTGTCCCGAGTTCCACGTTCGTGGGGCCACGAAAATCTATCGCCGCGCCTGCTGGGAGGCGATCGGCGGATTTTGGCCGGCTCCCGGATGGGACACTATGGATGAAGTCAAAGCAAACATGCTGCATTGGGGCACCAGAAGCTTTCCGAGTCTACATCTGCAGCATCATCGCTATACCGGAACGGCGGACGGGATATGGGCAGGCATGGTGAAAAATGGCCGCGCGAATTACGTCTGTGGTTATCACCCGCTCTTCATGCTGGTGAAATGCTTCCTACGTTTGCCGAAACGGCCTTACTTCATCGGTTCCGTTGGTCTGCTGTACGGTTTTCTAAGCGGGTACCTGAAACAAATTCCGCAGGTGAATGACATCCAAACGATTGGCTTTCTTCGTCGTCAACAACTTGGCCGCCTTTGGGGGCGCGAGACCATCTGGCGCTAGTCTTTCAGGAACTCTTCAATTCAGAACCTTTGAAACCAGCAAAGGAGATTTTCCCAATGAAGTACAGATTGGTGGATCTGTTGCAATGCAACTGTGGTCGAACCAGTTTGACTGTAATCGGAGCAGTAGAACAGAGCGTACCTTTCAACGATTCTCTTCGTGTTGTTAAATGCTCAGAAACTTGCGCTCTCCGCAAGCGCTCAGCCACCGCTGTGACGCCGGCGGACTGCAATGAGTGCTACACACGCGAAGTCGAAACGGGAACAATCTCCTGCGTGTGTGGCAAGATGTATCCAATCGTTCGAGGCATTCCTCGCTTCTTGCCTGACACCCTTGCTGCCGACCTCAAGAAAGCACAAGAGACGTTTTCCTATGAATGGAAGATGTTCCGATTTGGCGAGCGCAATTGGGGCCAGGACATTGAACACAGAAAGGGTCTCTTCCTCGATGCCCTGGGAGCTTCACCTGAAGAGCTCCGCGGGAAATTGATTCTCGATGCGGGTTGCGGCAGCGGGCTGCTGTCCATGGAAATGGCCAAGAGCTTTGGTATGGAAGTGGTGGCACTCGATCTGGCTTTCGGCATCGAGAACGCTTATAGCAAGAACACCAAGCCGTACGTCTACTATTTACAGGGATCTGTTCTGAACCTGCCGTTTAAGCCCCAGGCTTTTGACCGCCTGTATTGTGCGGGAGTCTTGGTCGCATGCCCAGACACGCACGCCGGTTTCAAATCTATAGTTCCCGTTCTGGCTAAAGATGGTCGCTGCTTCATATGGGTCTACCATCCGATCAGTAAGCAGTATTATCCCACCGAGCATCGCAAACTGGCGATTTACAATTGGATCCGCACGCGAATCACTTCGCGTCTGCCCATTCAGGTCCAATACTATCTTTACCTGTCCACACTTCCGATCTTCCTCGTCAAGCAGTCCATCGAACGGATGCTCGGCAAGCGTCCTTCTCCTCTAACCTGGCGCGAGAAAATGCAGGCGATTTTCGACTTCTTTTCACCGCTCTATCAACACCGTCATGAGCCTGCGGAAGTGTCCTCTTGGTTCTCAGAACAAGGTTTTAAGAACGTAGTGGTGTGCAACATCGGCTCGCAAGGGTTTGGTGTTCGAGGTGACCGAGTGGATATTCGTCCTAGGGAGACCCTTATGCCCGCCGACGTGGCCAAGTCATCGGACCGGCGCTCCCGGGCAGCTTCAGCATCTTCTCCGAACTAAATCCCTTCTTTGCCTGTATGCTTTTGTCTTCGAGGCCACTCTAAAATGTGCGGAATCTGCGGAAAACTGGTTTTTGATCGGGAAGCGAGTGTCTCGCCCGCTCTCATCAAAAGCATGGCGGACACCATTGCCCATCGTGGCCCGGACGATGACGGCTATTTCATCTCTGGGCCGATCGGCCTCGGCTTTCGCCGACTCTCCATAATTGACCTTGGAGGCGGCCACCAGCCGCTATCCAACGAAGACGGCAGCGTTCACATCATTTTTAACGGTGAAATTTACAATTATCAGGAGCTTCGCCGATACCTGATCGGCCATGGCCACATTTTCAAGACCCAAACCGACACCGAAACTATTGTCCACCTCTATGAACAGCTCGGTGAGGCCTGCGTTGAAAAACTGCGCGGAATGTTCGCGTTTGCCATTTGGGACGATCGCAGCGAATCACTGTTTCTCGCGCGCGATCGCGTCGGAATTAAGCCCTTGTATTACTCGCAATCGCGGAACTCCGTGGTGTTCGCTTCTGAGATCAAAGCAATTCTTGCCGATCCGGAAATGAAAACGGAAGTCCGCACTTCCATGATCGACAGATTTCTCACGTTCGACTACCTTCCAGGCGAGGAAACCCTTTTCAAGAACATCTACAAACTGGCGCCGGGACATTCGCTGACCTTCCGCGCCGGAAAGTCTTACAAACGCCAGTATTGGGATCTGCACTTCGAGCCGTCGCCGTCGACTCTTCGCCAAGCCAAATCTCGACTCTTACATCTCCTGGAAGAATCCGTTTCGTTGCACATGATCAGCGATGTTCCTGTTGGCTTTCTTTTGAGTGGTGGCGTTGACTCCACCGCGATGCTCGGACTAGCCAAGGGCAAGACTTCATTCCCTCTCAGCAGCTATACGATGGGCTTTTCCGACGCTCAAGTGACCGACGAGCGCCCCTATGCGCGTCTAGCGGCCCAGCAGTATGGTTCCGAGCATCATGAGACGACCATCAATGCCACTCAATTCGCGGAATTTCTGCCCAACTATATTTGGCACATGGAAGAACCCGTCTGCGAACCCCCCGCAGTGGCCCTATATTACGTCTCGAAGCTCGCCAAGGACTTTGTAAAAGTCCTGATTTCCGGGGAAGGCGGCGACGAAGCCTTTGCCGGTTATTCTAACTATCGCCACCTCTTATGGATCGAGCGCTTAAAGCGCTTGCCGACGCCAATACGCCAGCTATTCACCTCTAGCTTCTCCTTGCTCACGCACTTCGCATGGCCTGCTTCGGCGGCAAAATCTACGCAATTCTTATCCTCCCGTCTCGAAGACTCGTACTTCGGCCGAACATCGCATCCCGCGCGCTTCTTCAATCGCCAATGGCACCAATTCTATTCGAGTGATTTCGCGCAAAGTGTTGATAAGAAGTTCTCCTCGCACGTTGCCACCAAACACCTCCGCAACGCGCAACACGCCGGACCGTTAGGCAAAATGCTGTACACGGATACCAAGACCTGGCTTCCGGACGATCTCCTTATCAAAGCCGACAAAATGACCATGGCCAATTCCATCGAGCTCCGTGTGCCTTTGCTCGATCACAAAATCTTGGAATTCGCTGCCTCCCTGCCACAAAATTTCAAAGTTCGCGGTTTCACCACCAAGTACATCGCCAAGAAAACTCTCAGCGGCCTAGTCCCTCGTGAAATTCTCCAACGCAAAAAAACTGGTTTCCCCGTGCCTTATGAAAGATGGTTTCGTCAGGACCTCAAGAACTGGGTGCGCGACCTTCTGCTCGACGCCAAGACAACCGCGCGCGGATATTTTCAGAAAAGTGCGGTAGAACGAATGCTCTCTGAGGACGTTGCATCCGGCGGTTACTCCAAGGAGATTTTTGATCTAACCGTTCTCGAGCTTTGGCATCGCCAGTTTCTTGATAAGGCCCAACCCCAGTCTTCGCCAGACCCAAGCTGCTATTCCGCCGCTAGCACAGCAGTCTGACACGGGCTCGAAGGCACTTTCTGAAGACTAAACCTGTGAGCGTCTTCAAACTCAATCCGTTACAAGATCCACGTTGGCAGAATCTTGTCGACCGTCATCCGCATGGTTCGGTGTTTCATAGCACTCCTTGGCTTGACGCTCTGAGTCGCACCTACGGCTATGAACCTGTGGTTTACACAACTACGCCTCCGGCGAACAAACTCTCAAACGGCATCGTCTTTTGCCGTGTCCGTAGTTGGGTCAGTGGTAGTCGCCTCGTTTCTCTTCCATTTTCCGATCATTGCGAGCCTCTTGCCACTCCAGAGGAGATGAGCGAATTGATGCATTCCCTCAGGGCTTCGCGCCGTCTCACGCGATGGAAGTATATTGAACTCCGTCCACTGCGCTCGGATGCTGCCGCATACACTCCCGATCTCACCAGGAGCGAATCTTATTGTCTGCAGATGCTCGATCTTAGCCCTGATCTTTGCACGCTCTTCCGCAATTTCCATAAGAGTTGTATACAGAGAAAAATTCAGCGCGCTCAGCGCGAGAACCTCGCCTATGAAGAGGGCCGCTCCGACACGCTTCTCAACAAATTTTATGACCTCCTGCTGCTTACGCGCCGCCGTCACGGTTTGCCGCCTCAGCCTCTAGCCTGGTTCCGCAATGCGATTGCCTGCCTTGGTGACCGCATTCTGATCCGCATCGCGTCAAAAAATGGTCAGGCCATTGCCAGCATCATCACCATGCAATACAAGGACGTCCTCGTTTACAAATATGGATGCTCTGACTCACGATTCAATAATCTCGGCGGAAACTCCCTACTATTTTGGAGAGCCATACAGCATGCTAAACAGAATGGTCTGCTGGAATTCGATTTGGGAAGGTCCGAAGCTGACAATCGCGGCCTGATCACTTTCAAGGAAAATTGGGGCGCCGTCAGCAGGCCTCTCGACTACTATCGGCTTCCTGATCGGCAACCCTTCCATCTGCATTCGGGTTGGCGTTCGCGCGTGGCCAAGGGCGTTTTCTCGGTCATGCCAGACACGCTCCTCGCCGCTACTGGAAAGCTTCTTTACCGTCACATCGGCTAATCGCAAGACTTACGTTAAT
>WNFA01003200.1_pt1 | contig 22327 bp, 13 predicted proteins | sample 5400481 | NCBI WGS metagenome assembly WNFA01 (sample SAMN13153340, study PRJNA577476) | soil metagenome | isolation source: 120 cm saprolite under Douglas fir tree site 2 hole 1 replicate 2 | place: USA:California | collected 2015-04-18
GGTTGATGTACCAGCCGGGGCAGGCTCCGCCGGGCATGCGCGCGGGCGAGTCGCCCGCGGCCACACGTGTACCGCCGATATCGGCGCCCAGATTGGTTTCTGCTAACCCCTTTTGTGTCGGCTCGGTGGCAGGCACTAGCGCTGGGCACGATTCGGCGATGCGGGAGGATTGGAGGTAGGCTTCGCCGCACATGATTGCCGTCACGCAGGCGGCGTAGTCGCGTCCGGCGTCGGAGTCGTAGGGCAGGCCGGCGGCCATGAGCAGAGCGCCCAGGTTGGCGTAGCCCAAGCCGAGCGGGCGATAGTCGTGTGAATTCTTGCCGATCATTTCCGTCGGGTAGCCGGCGTTGTCGACCAGGATTTCCTGGGCGGTGATGAGCACATCGACAGCGTGGCGATAGGCCTCAACCTCGAAGGTGCCGTTGGGCGCGAACTTCAGCAGATTCAAGCTGGCCAGGTTGCAGGCGGAATCGTCGAGGAACATGTATTCCGAGCAGGGATTGCTGGCGTTGATGCGGGCCGTGTTTTTCGAGGTGTGCCAGCGATTGACCGTGGTGTCGTATTGCATGCCGGGATCGCCGCAGCGCCAGGTGGCGTCGGAGATCCGGAACAGCAGGTCTTTGGCTTTGAAGTTCTGCATGGGGCGGCCATCTTTGACGGCACGCGTGGTGAAGCCGTTGTCGCGGAGGACCGAGTACATGAAGTCATCGGTGACGCGGACAGAGTTGTTGGCGTTCTGAAAGAAGATGGACGAGTAGGCATCCGAATCGGGAGACGACCCGTCGTATCCCGAGGCGATCAGGGCGTGCGCTTTGGCTTCCTCTTTCGACTTGCACTCGATGAAGTCGACGATATCCGGGTGATCGATGTTCAGGATGACCATCTTGGCGGCACGGCGAGTCTTGCCGCCCGACTTGATGACGCCGGCAAAAGCGTCAAAGCCCTTCATGAAGCTGAGCGGGCCGCTGGCGGTGCCGCCGCCACTGAGGCCTTCTGTGGACGACCGCAGGGACGAGAGATTCGTGCCTGTGCCCGATCCCCACTTGAAGAGCATGCCTTCGGTCTTGGCCAGGGTCAGGATGGAATCGAGCGAATCTTTCACTGAATTGATGAAGCAAGCCGAGCACTGCGGCGTGCTGTAACCCGTGACTCCGAATTCGACGCGCGCGCTGGCCGGGTTCCAGTGCCAGTTCTGGGCGTCGGAATTGGGCTCGATGCGGTCGCACCCTACGTTGAACCACACCGGCGAGTTGAAGGCGGCGTACTGGCGCAGAAGAATGTGTGCCAGTTCGTCGTGGAAAGTGGCGCCGTCTTCCGGCGTCCTGAAGTAGCCTTGCGACAAACCCCAGTCGCGAATGGTCTCGGCCACGCGAGTCACCAGTGCGCGCACGCCGCTTTCGCGCTCGGGCGTGCCCAACGTTCCATGCAGGTACTTGCTGGCAACGATGTTGGTGGCGGTCACCGACCAGTCTTTGGGGACTTCGACGTCCTTCTGCTCAAAGATCACGTTGCCTTTGGCGTCCGTAATCTGAGCGGTGCGCTTCTCCCATTCGATTTCGTCATAGGGAGAGACGCCCGTCTTGGTAAAGAAGCGGCGGAAGCTGAGGCCCGGGGCTTTCTTGCTGGGGGTGGCGGGGTTTACCGGGGTCACGCTGGGGACAGCGTTGGTCTCGGCAGCTGTGGGGGCTCCTTTTTCTTTTACCTCAGCCATTTCTTGTCTCTTCTCTCCTGTGAATTCTGTCGCCTGACTCTCGATTTCCAGTCTCCAGTATCTCTAAAAATCCGATGCTGGATTCTTTTAACGCTTGTGTCGTTCCCATTGCGGGACTTTCGTTTACCAGGAAAGCGATGCTGAAGCCAGTTCTTAGTCTTCAGTTCCCGGTTCCCAGTTTGGGACATTTACGGCCTCAAAGAAAGGGACAGCTGGCCCTCTTTTCGAGGCATTATCCACAGCCTAACTTGTCAACTGTCGTCGCTCCCTCGGGAGGAGTTCAGCGAACACAAATACGAGGGAGCGGCCACCGCACCACAAGCCCGCTTAAAGAACGGGTCCTAACCATCCAACAGGAGAGGGCCAGGTCACCTCGAACACGGCGCCATCCTGTGTTTTCTTGCACTTGCCCCGCATCGCGGCACCTTCATTCCGAAGGCGTCCAAAGCACTATGGGATGCAAACAGTACAACCGTATGTTGGGGCTGTCAAGGGGGTATACCCATATATTGTATCCCAGTCTTAACAAGTGGGATGCTGCCCGCGATCGCCGCTTTTCCACAAACACCGATTCCAGGAAATCATTCCGGGCTGCTGAAGACCGCCTGGAATGACAAGCGGAGGAAATCGGAGTGGCACGATTGCGATTCGTGCCACCCGATTCTGCCAAGGGTCCGATTTTACGGCCAGAACTTCTCACGCCGGCATCTCGGCCCGAGCCGAGCTCCGACGCTTCAGATCCGGAATTGAAAAGTCGCGCCTGCTAAGCGAGGGGCACTTCTCAACCACGGAACCCATGGGTACGTAAACATCCTCAAAAATTGTCCGCGGAGCGATTCTTTGCGTCCCGTCGGAGGACTCAACCAGATAGTCGCCTCTTTGACCGCGATGTTCTCGCCCGAGCGCATCCCGGAACTCTAGTGGTCCGGTGAGTTGCCTGGCTCGGATCAGAAATCGTGTTCGATAGACCTGCCATTCGCTTTCTGCTTTCCTCACTTGTGCCACCCTCGGGGGGAGGGAAGGTTGATGGAGTTCGGTTGTCGTACTGAAAAATTAGTTTGCTGGCTGGATTTCTTATTGAGGGTGAAACCGAATTTACGCGCGATCAGGGACGCGGTCAATCACAAAACTTTGGTGCAACTCTGCAATCGCGCAAAGTGGATTGCTGTCAACGCGCGGAGGCGAAAAATATTTGCGAACGCGCTGCCCCGAGGCGGAACAAAGAAGCCTGGCCGAGAATTTTCCACAAGCCGGGCACAGGAAATACAAAAATGAACCTCGTGTTTGACGTCTACATTGATGCCGTGGCCCGAAGGCGGTAGAGTGACTGGCATGGCAAATGATCGGGAAAAAGAAGCGGCGGCGCGCGCCAGCCTGAAGTTCGTGCGTGACGGCGATATCGTGGGCTTAGGAACGGGGTCGACGGCGGCTTACGCGGTTCGTTTCCTGGGAGAGCGGGTGCAAGCCGGGCTGAAGATTCGCGGTATCCCGACCTCGATCCATACCCAGGAACTGGCCACGAGTCTGGGGATTCCGCTGACCACGCTCGATGAATTTCAGGAGATTGATGTCACTATCGACGGCGCGGATGAGGTTGATCCCGAACTGCGGTTGATCAAAGGCGGTGGCGGAGCCCTGCTGCGCGAAAAGATCGTGGCGTCAGCCACCAGGAAAGAGGTGATTATCGCCGACTCCGGCAAGCAGGTTCCGATGCTGGGAAAGTTTCCGGTCCCGGTCGAAATCATCAAGTTCGCGGAAACGCTGGTGACGAAAAAGATCACTTCGCTGGGCGCTGTGGTGAAGATTCGTCGAGACTCGGCGGGAAAGTTTTTCGTCACCGATCAGGGCAATCACATCCTTGATTGCAGCTTCGGACAGATTGCCGATCCGCCCGGGCTGGCCCGCGAACTGGAAGCCATGCCCGGAGTGGTGGAGCACGGATTGTTTATCGGGATGGCCGCGGTGGTTCTGATCGGGAAGGGCGATCAGGTGGTCGAGCTGCGTCGCGAAAAACCCTGACCATGAGAATCGTGGGCGTGATGTGTCAAATCAGTTGTCAGTTGCCAGTTCTGAGTTGCCAGTTTTAACTGGCTGCAATCTCCCGCAACGCGGTCAGCAGCCGAGAAACTTCTTCGGCAGTGTTGTAGTGCGCCAGTCCGATGCGCAAAAAGCCGCCATCCTTTTCCACGTCCAGGCGTTCGCTGAGATTCAGGGCGTAGTAGTTTCCATCCCAGGTGAAGAAACCGCGCTCGCCCAGCCTGGTGGCGAGTTTCCGCGGGGTGTGGCCGGCGATGCGCACGGCAAAGGTTGGGCAACGACGGTCAAGCTTCGCGGTATCCGCGATGCCGTAGAGTTTGAGTCCGGGAATGTCCAGCAGCCCGCGAATCATGGTTTCCGCCAGTGCACGCTCGTGTAGCTGGATGGCACGATAGGCTGCGAGCAAGGCGGAGCGGCGGTCAGTCGCTGATGAGTCCGCGTGACGTCCCAGATCGGCCAGATAATCGACGCAGGCGGCGATCCCGGCGATGCATTCGTGATTCAGTGTTCCCCACTCCCAGCGGTTGGGAATGGCGTTGGTGTTGGCGCGGACCTTGTAGGGCTGCAGACGGGTGAGGTGCTCGCGCTTGCCGTAGAGCACGCCCATGTGCGGTCCAAAAAACTTGTAGGTCGAGCAGACCAGAAAATCGCAGTCGAGGGTGCGGACATCAATCGGGCCGTGCGGCGCATAGTGGACGGCGTCGATGTAGGCCAGGGCACCTTTCTGATAGGCCAGCCGGATAATTTCCTTCACGTCATTGATCGTGCCCACCGCGTTGGAAGCATACCCGACTGCCACCAGCCGGGTTCGAGTGCTGATCTTTTGCGCCAGGTCGGACAGGTTGAGGGTGCAGTCAGTTTCGTTGACATCCGCAAAGCGCACGGTCACGCCGCGTTCCTCGAGCGCCCGCCAGGGCGAGACGTTGGCGTCGTGATCGAGATGAGTGAGCAGGATTTCGTCCCCCGGACCGAGTTCGCGGCCGATGGAGCGGCTGATGGCGAAGGTCAGCGCGGTCATGTTGGGGCCGAAAACTATTTCATCGTGATCGCAGCCGAGAAAATCCGCCATGGCGGCGCGAGCCTGCGAAATGACAATGTCGGTGCGGTGGCTGGTCGCGTAGGCGCCACAAGTGTTGGCGTTCGAGCTTTTCAGGTAGTCGCCGATGGCATCGATCACCCGTTGCGGGACCTGAGTGCCGCCGGGGCCATCAAGGAAAACTGCCGGCTGACCATCGACAGTCTGAGTGAGTGACGGAAACTGGGAACGAATCCAGGTGAGATCGAGTGCGGTGGTTTCGGTTTGCGCGGTAAGCATGGAGTTATGGGGTTCCTAGGGAAATGTAGCGCCGGCGTCCGAGGGCATCCTGCCCTCGCTTATATTGGCCCGTCGTCATCGGCCCACGATCATCAGCCCATCATGGTTGTATGCTCAGGCTGGATTTTGTAGATCACGCGCACTTCTGAAGGCTGGCGGTAAGGATACTTGTCCACCCCTAAATATTTCTTGGCCAGCTTGTCAATGTGAGCGTCAGCGCCCTGCTCAGTGATTTCGACGACGCGGCCGCGAATTTCGAGGTAGCGGTAGGGGTTGTCGGGATCGACGATGGCCAGAGCCACGCGCGGATCCCGGCGGACGTTGCGGTCTTTCTGCCGGCCTTTGGCGGAATTGAAGACCACCTGGTCGCCTTCCAGATCGCACCACACCGGAGTCACCTGCGGACGGCCGTCGGGCATCAGCGTGCTCAGACTGGCGAAGGCGCGTTTGCTGAACAGATCACGATACTTGTCGGGGATAGCCGAGGACATGCTTACCTCCTGGGAAATGAAACCAGCTTGAGGGATTATAGACGGGGCGCACCGGCAGCGGGCAAGAGGCTGGAGCATTTGGCGGGGCCGGTGCGATTGCATCTCCACAAGGCTCTAGTAAACTGGTGAACTTTACCCGGAAGGAGCGCGGTTCAGCACAATCTCATGAACCCCCGCTGGTTATCGCAAATCCTGATTACGTTTTTCCTCCTCCTTGGCATGTGGAGCCAGACCCTGGCTGCGCAAACGACTGCCACGCAAGCGCCGCCTACGATTGTTTTCATGACCGATTTTGGTGTGATCGACGATTCCGTGGCCTTGTGCAAGGGCGTGATGTACTCGATTGCGCCCGAGTTGCGCATCGTGGACCTCACGCACCAGGTCACGCCGTTTTCCATTCTTGATGGCGCACGTTTTCTCGAAGGCGCGACCCCCTACTTTCCCGCCGGCACGGTGTTCGTGGTGGTCATCGATCCCGGGGTTGGGAGCACACGCAAGGCCGTCGTGGTGAAGTCGAAACGCGGCCAATATTTTGTGCTGCCCGATAACGGCCTGATGACTTTGGTGCAGGATCGCGACGGAATCGAAGCGGCGCGGGAGATTACGAATCGGGGGTGGATGATCGGCGCGGCCTTGTCGTCGACCTTTCACGGCCGCGACCTGTTTTCGCCGGTCGGCGCACGCCTTGCGCATGGCCAGGATTGGACGCAGGTGGGGCCGGAGCTGGCCGCGAACCAGTTGGTACGGCTGGATCTTGCGCCATCCCGGCTTGATGGGCGCGGGCTCAGCGGCGAAGCCATCGCCACCGATGGAGCGTTCGGCAACCTGGTCACCAATATCAGCGGCGAAGATTTTCTCAAGCTTGATTACGGACACGGCCAGATCGTTCACATGACCATCGGCAAGACGGAGATGAATGTTCCCTTCGTCCGAACTTTTAGCGACGTGGCCTTGCAAAAGCCGCTGCTGTACATCGACTCGCGGGACCACGTAGGCCTGGCGGTGAACCAGGGCAGCTTTGCGGCGGCGTATGCGATCAAGCTGCCGGCCCCGATTTTCATCTCACGTCCTAAGAAGTAGACCGAATCTTGAGTGAAGTTTCGGACATCTGTAATGCATCCCATCGGGTTCTCGGTAGCGCCGCCGTCCCGGCGACTGTTCCCTCGGCAAGCTCGGGACAGCCTGTGGGGGCGTCCCGTGCCCACCTCCGAGGGCAAGATGCCCTCGGGACAGCCGGCGGGACGCCGGCGCTACAAGTAGGAGCAACGCAATATGAGCAGACAGAAACTCCTTTCGGCCACACTTTCCGCAGCTCTTAACCCGCTGATCACTCTGGTGCTGCTGTTGCTGCCGTGCTTTCTTTTGGCGCAGAGCTATCGCGGATCGATTCGTGGGCACGTGGTGGATCCGAGCGGCAACGTGATGGCAGGGGCGAAGGTCACGGCCAGGAACAGCGCCACCGGAATAAGCCGCCAGACTCTCACCGGCATCGACGGTGGTTACGTGCTGGCAGAATTGCCCGCGGGCGGGTACGTGGTCGTGGCGCAGGCTGCCAATCTGAACCCGGTTGCGCAGAACGTGACTGTGAGTGTCGGGCACGATACTACCGCGGACTTCGACCTGATGCAGGTGGAAAGAAGGCAGGAGCAGGTCACGGTCACCGAAGAGACGCCGCTGGTGGACAGCACGCGGGATGTGCTGGGCGAAGTTGTCAGCCAGCAACTGGTGACGGATTTGCCGCTGAACGGGCGTGATTTCGGCAAGCTCGTGGCCCTGGTGCCGGGCGCGACCGTGGAGCCCTCCGGCGTGGCTGCGATCCAAAGCGGATTTGGGCAGTTCTCCATCAACGGCAGCCGCGACCGCTCCAACAACTACTCTCTTGACGGCACCGACAATAACGATCCTTTTTTCAACAATTCGGCTTTCAACCAGACCGGCATCGGCGGCGCGCCGGCCTCGGTTCTGCCGATTGACGCGATTCAGGAATTCAACCTGCAATCCCAGTTCGGCGCCGAATACGGGCGCAACAGCGGCTCGGTGGTCAACATCATCACCCGTTCGGGGACGAATCATCTTCACGGTGCGGCTTTCGAATTTCTGCGGAACGATGCTATGGACGCGCGAAATTTTTTTAACCGCGAGCCCGCTCCCAAAAGCGCTTTCCGCAACAACCAGTTCGGCGCGTCCCTAGGTGGACCGATCATCGAAGACCGAACTTTCTTCTTTGGCGCCTATGAAGGGCAGCGCGAGCGGGTTACTTCGGACTTCAGCCTGCTGGTGCCCACGTCGACACAGATCACCCAGGCGCAGCAGCTGATTGCGGGCAACGGCATGACTCCAAGCCAGGCCCTGACCAATATGCTTGGGCTTTTTCCCACATCCACGACCGGAACCGCGCCTGGCAGCGTCGAGGACAAGAACGACGTCGACAGCTTCATCGCGAAGATCGATCATCAGTTCACTTCGACGGAGTCAATCACGGGACGATATGCCTTCGCTCGCAGCCAGCAGACTTTTCCGCTCGGAGGCCTGGGCTTCGGCGCGGGCTCGCGCCTGCCACAGTTTGCGCAAACTTCCCCGACGCGGGTGCAACTGGTATCCGCCAGCCTGCTTTCCACTCTCGGCTACGGAAAAATTAATGAGGTCCGCTTCGGATACAGCCGCTATCGCACGTCTTTCAGTTCGCTCGATGCCGGCTTCGATCCGGCCAGCCTGGGTACGGCAATCTCGACGTTCGATCTCGGCACCGGCAAGCTCGGACTGCCGGAAGTCGACTTCGGTGGGGTATTTGAAAACCTGGGTGCAAGCGGATTCAGCATTCCGCGTGGACGCACCAGCCAGAGCTTTCAGATTCTCGACAATTTCACCTGGAACAAGGGACGCCACACCATCAAATTCGGCGGCGAATACCGGCGAGCCGTGATCGACAGTTTCAACGACAACCTGGAGCGCGGGTTGTTCTCCTTCAGTCCAGCCGATCCCACCGGCCTCGCCCTGTGCCCAGCCGCTCCCGGGTGCGACGATCCGGGCGCGCTGACCCTGGTCAGCTTCTACCAGGGGGATACTTTTCCCTTGGCCAACGCTGGCAATACCCGCCGCAACACTTTCAACAATGGCATGAGTTTCTTTGCCCAGGACGACTTCCGCCTTCGCCCCGGTCTTACGCTCAACTTCGGTTTGCGCTGGGAATATTTTGGCCCGCTGGGCGAAAGCCACAACCTGCTGTCCAACCTGGGAAGCGACGGCAACCTGGCGTTGGTAGGTACGGACGGATTGGACGGAGCGTACAAGCGTGATCTGAACAATCTGGGGCCGCGCGTAGGTTTCGCTTGGAGCGCGCGGCCTAAAACCGTCGTCCGTGGAGGCTACGGGGTTTACTTCGACTACGTCCCGCAGGATCTTCTGATTGCGAACTTCACAAATTCCGCCGGGCTGGCGACAAATCCTATCGGCCCGCAAGCCGTGGTGTCTCTCGGCAACAACTACGATTCCACTGCGTTCAATGGTACCAATCCCGGAGCGCCGATCTTTACTACGCCGGCGCCGCCGTTTCCCCCGTCGGGTGCGGATATTTTCTTCACCCCTCGCAACCTGGTTACACCCTATGTGCAGAACTGGAATTTGAACGTCCAGCAGAACCTGGCGGAAAGCGTTGCATTCCAGCTCGGCTATGTGGGCAGCAAGGGAACCAGGCTGGTTCGCTTACGAGACGCCAACCAGCCCGATGTCAACGGCGACCGGCCGAATCCGACTTACGGTTTCATGGACGAATTCGCCACCATCAGCGCGTCCACGTACCACGCTCTCCAGGCAACGTTGCGCACCCGGAGCTGGTACGGTCTCTCCGGATTCACCGGCTACACCTGGTCCAAGTCCCTCGACGATGCCTCCGACGGCATCGACTTTAATTTCGCGACCGTGGCGCTGCCGCAGGATTCCAACAACTTGCGCGCCGAGCATGGACCGTCGAACTTTGATACGCGCCATCGTTTTACCGCAGCCTTCAGCTACAGTCTGCCCAATTTCGGCGGGCCCAAGCGCCTGACTCAGGGATGGCAACTCAATACCATCGTCACAGTGCAGAGCGGGCGGCCGGTTCCGATCGTAAACTCGGACGACACCAGCGGCACCGGCTTCCCCACGCCTTCCAACTTCCATCAGCGGCCTGACGTGGTGCCAGGCATCAATCCGATCAACTCCAACTGGGAATCGGCGCCGGACACGATCGGTTACCTGAACGCGAATGCTTTTGCAGATCCCGCAGTGGGGACGTTCGGCAACCTTGGGCGTAACGAAATCTACGGCCCGCATTTCTGGAATGTTGATTTCGCGGTAAGCAAGAACACGCAGCTCTTCGAGCGGATAAATCTGCAACTGAGAGCAGAGTTCTTCAACATCTTCAATCATCCTAATTTCGCGCTGCCGAATTTCTTTGTAGTACCGGGCTTCGGCCCGGCGGGCCTGGTCACGCAAACGCCGGACCAGGCGCAGACCAATCCCGGCCTGGGCGGCGGCGGCCCACGGGTGGTCCAGGTAGCCGCGAAGTTTACGTTTTAATTGAAGACCACGTAGGCCCAGACCTCCGTCTGGGCGGGCGAGCGAAGCTCGCCTGGGTTCAGGGTCACGTCAAAACGAAACTGCTGGGCTTTGCCCGGCTGGGCGGACGAGGGCGTCCGCGCCACACAGGCTAAGGGACATCCTTCGCGATTTCCGGCAGGACCGCGCTCAGCAGGGCCGTGAAATCGCCTTTCACGCGCTCGCCGGTTTCCAGAACTTCTTCGTGCTTGATGGGCTGGTCGAGAATTCCCGCAGCCATGTTGGTTACGCAGGAAATTGCCAGAACCTTAATTCCCATGTGGCGGGCAACGATCACTTCGGGGACTGTCGACATACCGACCAGATCGGCGCCAATCGTCCGCAAGTAGCGGATCTCGGCCGGAGTTTCATAACTTGGTCCCAGCACGGCTGCGTAAACGCCTTGATAAAGCGTTTTTCCTGCTTTTTTCGCCGCCTGCAAAGCAATCTCGCGATAGAGCGTGCAGTAGGCCTGAGTCACATCGGGAAAGCGCGGGCCGAAGCGATCGTCATTGGGACCGACCAGGGGATTGTGTCCCTGCAAGTTGATGTGGTCGGTGATCACGACCAGCGCGCCCTGCTGGTATTCCAGGTTGATGCCGCCCGCGGCGTTGGTCAGGATGACGGCGTGAACATCCATCTGATCAAACACCCGCATGGGGAAGCCGACTTCGCGAGCGGGATAGCCTTCGTAGAGGTGGACGCGTCCCTGCATGGCGGCTACGGGAATGCCGCCGGCTGTTCCGATCACCATCTGCCCGGCGTGTCCGACGGCGGTCGAGCGCGGAAAAAACGGGATGTTGGCATAGGGAACCCGTGTCGCGTCGGATAATTGGTCGGCAAAGCTGCCCAGACCCGAGCCGAGGACCAGTCCTACCTTGGGACGAAGCGGAGTCTGCGAGAGCAGAAAGTGTGCGGCGGACTCGGAGTTAGCGAAGCTGTCGTGGGAAGCCATGGGAGCGATTCAATCCGTTCCTAATTCTTAATTCTTAGAAGCAAAACTTTTAGAAGGTAAGCAAAAACCAGTTTCCAGTTCTCGGTTACTAGTTCTCAGAACTTTCGTTCGAAGTCGGCGAAGGCATGCTCCAGATTCCACTGTACTCGTGCCCGCGGGCTGGAATCCAGAAACTTTCCGCAGGTGGCGGCAGTGCAGCTTGCCGGCAAACCGGCGCCGGGCAAGAAGCTATGCTCCAGGCTTTGTCTCGCCAGGCGCTTCAGGTCCGCGTACGTCAGCCCGTAGGTTTCAACCGCCCGCAGGTATTCGTGAGTCATGTCGGATCGCGACACGCCCTCGTCATCCGTCGCCAGCGCCACGGGAACGCCGTAACGCAAGTATGCCGGCAGGGGATGCTCCGCACCCCGCACTCCCAGGATTACGTCATTCGAAGTCAGGCAGATTTCCACCAGCACTTTGCGCTGCGCCATTTCACGCAGCAGACCGATAGTATCGCGCTCGTTCATAACGCTGGTTCCGTGTCCGATACGCTCGGCATGTCCCTTTTCGATCGATTCACGAATATGGAAGGTCAACCCTTCCGGCGGAACCAGGCCCATGGCCAACTCGCCGGCATGAAGACTGATGTGTACCTTGGGATAAATTCCGTGCAGATAGTCGAGCATCTTCATGTGCAGGTCAAAGTCGTGCATGGGCACGTACCAATCTTCCGGCATGACCAGGTTCAGTCCAACGAAACGCGGATCGGCTTGCGCCAGCTCGAAACCCAGCAGGATTTGCGCGTAGACCTGTTCCGGAGGCAGGCCGCGCAGGACTTGATAAATATAGCGGACGGTGACGTCGCATCCGGCATCGGCCTGGGGTGTTCCGCAGCGCAGCACTTGACGCATTTTGCTTTCGTCGCGATCCAGTTGCCGGCGGGTGGAGGCGATGACGTCGTTCATGCCGGCGGCGAGCAGTTTTTGCCGCAACCCGGCGAAGTCTTCGTCCCACCCGACCTTCGCGCCTAGTTCTTGAGCCAGCATGCCATCCGCGGTGTGCAGGAGTTCAAGGTATTGCAGGTGGTCGGAGGCGGCGCGGGCCGCGGCCTCGGCAATCGCGTCGCCAGTGTGGTTCAGCATCGCCGGCAGGAACTTGTCAAAAGTGGCAAAGAAGTGGTCATGGCCGGGCTCTTCGCCGGTGCGATTGCGCATCGACCAGGCATCGACGATGGAGTTGTAGAGCACCTGGTCGCGGTAGGCGCAGCTTATAGCCGGCTTGCTGGAAAAGCGGTCGCAGGCGTCGTCGCAGGGAGGTGCGATCAGAATGGAAGTGGTTCGATCCACGCAAAAGCCGTTCTGGGCGGCGAAGTCGATCAGGCTTTCAGCGTAGATCGCTCCCGCCAGGTGATTGTGCAGGTCGCCGCCTTTTGGCATCTCGCGCAAAAACGCCAGCAGGAGCGAGGGCTGCTGGCGGACCGAATCGAAATGGCGTGCGGTGCGCTGCTGTGGAGTTGCCGCCTTCTGTCCGGCCGCGTTCGCAAACGCCAGCATGGCGAGAGCAAAAAGAAGCAAATTTTTCCCCACTTCCATCCTCCCAGCTAGAAGGCGGCATTTTACCTGATGGTGGACGAAGACTCATCGCATAGTTCTGGGAGAAAACCAGCGCACGGCGAACTCCGCTTCCAGCAAGATTCCTGTTGTGATTTTCACAATTCAAGGATCGGGCCGGTGGGCCGGGTTATCCCGAGCCGATCACGGTGGACCTCCAAGAACAGAGTCTTCCTGCAAAAACCATCGCAGCTCGATCATTCAGATTGCACAAAGATTGTGGCAATGGGCTGTGGACGGCCTGCACTCGATTGATTTATCAGCAGATACAGGATGCGATTTTTTATTGACTCTGAAAATGAAAAGAGTAAAAACAAACTCGTTCTTTGACAGCTTCTGAAGTTTTCCCGGTTGGTGCGGCGTCCGGGGCTCAAGCCAAGTCACTCTCTGCATTGCAAAATGACGGAGGGAAGGCGGGCAAGGGTCTATAGCAAAGCGCTGGTCGAGGCGAACAAGAAGATATGTTGAAGGCAGGATAGAGTCCCGAGGCGTTGAGCAGGTTTGTCCGGTTGGCGGTAAGCCCGGAGCCCGAGCAAGATCGCGCGTAGAGTCCCGCAAGGGAAGCTATGAAGCAGGTCGGTGAGGGTCTAAAGCGAGCTACTGGCCGAGATGAATGGGCTTAACATCACCTCGGGATTCTTATTTTTTCGGTGTAATCAATATTGCTCCTGATTTGACTGTGGAGGGACGGGCGTCCCGCCCGTCCAAGCCGAGCGAAAGCTCGGCAGTGTGGAAGAAACCGACCGGAAGAATACCAAATCTCTCTTCACGGTCCCAGTTGGACTTGCAGTTTCTCTCCCGTCGTCAATCGAGCCCGGTAAATGGTGTTGGTTTCCGCCACCTCAGCGATGGCATCCGCATGCAGATCGTAGGTCCCGAAGGGCAGGTTTTCTCCGAATGGAATCTCAAAGTCGTCGGTCCACTGCCGTGGCGCGTCCGTTCTGATCCACCGCCAGGGCTATAAATGTGAGATCAAAATCCTGGCCGGTCTGGTTGGATACCTTGATTGCGCCTTCCAGCCTGCGGCCCGTGATCTTGGGCTTCTTGCTCCACTCGATCAGTAGCGGAGCTACGACCTCGAGGGTGAATTCATGTTTACGCTGTTGCACCGGTTTGCCGCTGTCGGTGAGAGTCACGATGAAATGAAAAGTGTCAGCCTCGGTGGCGGCCCCGGAGAGAGTGCCGTCGGGCGCCAGCTCGATACCAGGTGGCGGCGAACCCGCGGTGACTTCCCACTGAATGGGAGTGATTCCTCCTTGAGCCTCCAGCTTGAAGTGATACGGCTGACGTAGAAAACCCCTGGGAAGAGAAGCGGTTTTCAGGACGATGGGCTCGCCCGTGGCGGCACCCTGCTGTGCCATTGAGGCTCCGAGCAGTGCGAGAACCAGAAGCGCCGAGCCTGCGAGTTGCTGCTTCATAGGGCCTTAGATGGCAGGGACGAAGCTTCCGAATCGTCCTCCCCGGGAAGGCAGATCCCAAGTGTGTAGATTTCAGACCTAGCCCACTTTAACATCGGATCCGAGGCCCACACTTGCTCGGAAGGGCACTATCAGGGTGAGTTTTCAAATACCAGAAATTAGCCGGCTGGCGATGCCGCGGCGGGGTGGCGCACTGCTGGATGTCAAATTGTTGATTTTCAAAGTACTTCTGGCAGCGCTTTTGCCGGTATTGAATTGATTTTCGGACTGACTCGTATTAAAACCCAGCAATGCCACGACGTATGGCCGTTTTCCTGTTCTTGTACTATCTGTACTCCTACGCTGGGTTGAACGGTGTCATGGTCAGTCAGGTTTCGCCGTCGCCGTCTCCTTCCTCAAAGCCGGACACCAGCGGCGAGGCCTTCGTTCTTGAGCGCATTTCGGAGACGGTGCGCTTTGAGAACGATGGAACGGGCGTACGCGATACCACGGCCGTCATTCGAGTGCAGAGCCAGTCCGGCATGCAGCAATTTGGACAATTGATCTTTGGATACTCCTCCGCCACCGAGAGCCTGGATGTTGACTATGTGCGCGTTCGCAAACCGGATGGACGGGTGGTCGCCACGCCGGCCGCCAATGCCCAGGATTTCGCGCCCGACATCCTGCGCCAGGCTCCGACGTACAGCGACTACCGGCAGCGGCACGTTTCGGTCGTAGACCTGCGTCCGGGAGACGTGCTCGAATACCACGTGATCATTCACGTCACCACTCCTCTTGCTGCGAATGAGTTCTGGTACGAGCACACATTTCCCCGGCAAGTTGCGGTGGGGGAGAGCCGGCTGGTCATCGATCTCCCCCAGTCGCGGAAAGTAAAGCTCAAGAGTCCTGAACGTAAATACGAAGTCCAGGAAAACGGCGACCGCCGCGTTTATACCTGGGTTGTCCACAATCCCCCTCCCGACCGCAAACGTGAACAGGAGGAGAACGACCTTGATTCCAGCGACGAGCCGGACATCCAGCTATCGACGTTCGACGATTGGCTTCAAGTGGCGCATTGGTATGCCAAATTACAAGGCGACCGGGTGCGAGTGGACGACAGCGTCAGACAAAAAGCCGACGAGCTGACCCGCGGCGCTGTGACACCGCTGGAGAAGACTCGCCGTCTCTATGATTACGTGGCGGGGAATGTACGCTACGTCAGCCTCTCCTTCGGGGTGGGAAGGCTTCAGCCGCATGCGGCCTCGGAGGTTCTACAGAACGGTTTCGGCGACTGCAAGGACAAGCACACCTTGCTCCAGGCATTGCTGCGCGCCGAGGGCATTCCCAGCTATCCCGTCCTGATCAACAGCTATCGCAAGCTTGATCCTGACATCCCGTCTCCGTCACAGTTCGACCACGAAATTACGGCGGTTCCGGTCGGGAAGGGCGAGGATCTTACCTGGCTCGACACCACCTCCGAGGTTGCTCCCTACGGTTTGATCCTGTACCAGCTACGCAACAAACAGGCGCTGATTGCTTCTGACGATGCCTACGCCGGGTTGCGCCTTACTACGGCTGACTCTCCCGTAAAAAATGTGGTAACCATCAAGCTGGATGGTAAGTTCTCCGAGACGGGCGCTCTGGATACGAATTTCGATCTGACGGAGCAAGGCGATAGCGAGGTGCCAATGCGGATGGCATTGCGCCGGACTTCTCCCGCGGAATGGCAGCGACTACTGGAAGTGATCTCCGCAGCCTGGGGCTTTCAAGGGGATGTTTCAGAAATTCACCTCGATCCCCTCGAGAATACTGGCAAACCTCTGCACCTGACCTATCACTTGCACGAAGACAACTTCTTCATTGTTCCTACTTCGGGTGTAAATTTCGGTATCCTTCCTCCGTTTGTCCCGCTTGCCCGTCTGCCCAGGAGCAATCCCCGCAAAGGTTCACAGCCGTTAAATGTCGGCCCTTCCAGCGAGCAAACTTTTCAAGCGCATATCGAGTTTCCGGCAAACTACACCGTGACTGCGCCGGGGGCAATTCGCATGGTCCGCGACTACGGCGAATACTCGTCGTCGTACACCCTGACCAAGGGCACGCTGGACGCCCAGAGCCACCTAGTGCTTAAGGTGAATGAACTTCCGCCGGCACGCCGCTCCGACTACGAGTCATTCCGCAATACAGGCGGGAACGGACACGCACTAAGTTGCAGCATCACGCCGGCATCCGCCGCGGCCATCGCCAAGGTCGCGAAGATCGAAGGCACGGCCGAAGAACTGCGCAAAGCCGGCAGTGCCGCGCTGGAGCGAAAGGATTTCAACTCCGCAGCGAATCTGCTTAAGCGTTCTCTGGACCAGGATTCCGGCCAAAAGGATGGGTGGGAGGATCTGGGGCTGGCCTATGCCGCCCTCTACCGGCACGACGAGGCTGTAAACGCCTTCCGCAAACAGATCGAAGCCGACGCCTTCCACTCCCGTGCCAACGGCGATCTAGCTGCGGAGTTACAACAACAGTCGAAATTCGATGAGGCCCTGGCCGCCTACCGCAAGCAGGTTGAGATAACCCCCGGGGACAAGAACGCGCACAAGAACCTGGGCCTGCTCCTGGTTCAGACGCATCACGAAGCCGAGGCCCTGCCCGAACTGGAGACTGCGGCAACCATTCCGCCAGATGATCCAGAGGTGAAGCTCGCCTTGGCGCGCCTGTACGCCAAAAATGGAAACACCCAAAAGTCCGAGGCACTGATGAAGAGCGTTACTGGCGCCTCTAGTTTGAATTCGGGCCCCGATCTCTACGCTGCCGCGTTGCGGGACGACACCAACTCGAACCAAAGCGAGCACGATGCCCGGCAGACGCTGGATAATATCGGCGATCAGTTCGACTCTGGTGAGTTCGATCGCGTCGGGCCCTCCGCTCTTTCCGCTATGAATCTGGTTGCCTTAGCCTGGGCCCGGTTAGGATGGGCAAAGTTTCTTCAGGGGGAAACCCTGGAAGCGATGCAGTTCCTCAATGCGTCCTGGACTTTGTCCCAATCCGGGACCGTCGGTAACCGCCTGGCCCGGCTGCTCGAAAAGGAGGGGCAGCGCGACAAGGCACGCCGCATGTACGCATTGGCGGTGGCGGCGGGCGGGGCCGATGTCGAAGCTTCCCGCCAGGCCGTCATCAGGCTCGCCTCAAGTTCTGCTGCGGCAGATCAGGAAATTGTGCAAGCCTCCGTCGAACTGCGTCAGGCCCGCACTGTCTTGTTACCTGTGATCGCGCCGGGCACGGCCTCGGCTAGCTTCGTCCTGGTCTTTGACAGCTCTACTAAGCCGGAACGTGCTGACTTCCTGGACGGAGACCCATCTCTAAGTGCCGCCGGCGCTCTGCTGCAACAGAAGGACTACCCGGTGAAATTCCCTGACGTTTCTTCGGTTAAGCTCATCCGGCGGGCCAAGCTCTCCTGCAGTAATTCCAAATGCAGTGTGGAGCTTTTGCCACCACCGCCTCTGAGTGCGGACGAAGCCCCATCGGCCGCTACCGCCGCTCCGCAAAAATAGTGAAGGATGCCGTAGCCGCTTCCGCTACTTGCCTAGGAAATCCTCTACCGCCTTTTCGAACAATCCGGGCTGATCCACGAAGGTCATGTGACCGGACTTTGGCAGGATTACGAGCTTCGCGCCAGCGATTTTTTCTTGCGTGGCCCGGGCCAGCGAGGGATCCACTTCATCATTTTCGCCCACCAGAACCAGCGTGGGTACCTTAATTGAACTCAGACGATCCAGGTACTCGACCGATTTCAGGTTGCCGTCGACCACGAACTCGCCGTGCTCGCCCCACATTTCGCGGTAAAGGTCCCAGGACATCTTGCCGTTGTCCACCGGGTCATAATTCGGGTCCGGGCGGTTGTGATAGACGTACGGAAAATATCCCTCACCCCAGGCCGCGATCATGTACTCGTCGGTGTAACGATTTTTTCGGTAATCTTTGCCGTGGCCGTAGAGGCCCGCCGCTTCCAGCTTGTCAATGCGGTCGCGCAACTCGGGCGACATCTTCTGCTTCATCTGCGTGAACACCTCATTGAGGCCCTTGGTGCTTGAAAACGTGCTGCCGAGAATCAGCCGCGAAAGATTCTTCTGATACTTGAGCGCGTAGGCCTGCGCCAGTACGCCGCCGTAGGAATGTCCGAGCAGACTGATTTGTCCAAGACCCAGCGCCTGGCGCACGGCCTCGACGTCCTCGACCATGCTTTCTACGGTGTAGCCGGAAACGTCCTCGAGCTTCTGCGAGCGGCCCGAACCCCGTTCATCGATGAAGATGAGCTGGTAGTGCCGGGCGAGCGGCGTGAGATAGGGCAGAAAGTAATCGTGGGATGCGCCCGGCCCGCCATGCACGATCACAAGCGGTTTGCCGCGTCCGAAAATCTTGTAATAGATCATGACGCCGTTAGCGTCCGCGTAACCTTCGCGGATGGCATAGATGTGGGAAGCACCGCCTGCTGTGGGGGTTGCGTTCTGCGCCGCGGCGTGCGGCCCCAGCAGCAGGAAAAAGGGGAGTATTGCAAGCAGCTTAGTCATGGCCGCCCATCGTACGCTGCCACGCGCGCCTGGGGCAACGGCAGGGTTGCGGCCTGCGAATCCGGTAGTACAATTTTCGCAATCCGCAGTCGTGGGAGGTCGTCACCATGCCATCCGTTCGACTACTCTGCCTGTTGATTGGACTCTTGCTCACGATTGGTCTGCTTTCAGGCCAAAACGTCAACCCGATGCACCCGGAAGAAATCTCGGCCCAGAAGCATCCGTCGCCCGATGATATGAGAACGCGGGTGGCCAACGCCCAGCTTCAGAAAGACGCCAAGGAGCTTTCTGAACTTTGCGCTTCGATGTCCGGTGACATGGATGGCGTGAAGCAGGGTCTCATGTCGAAGGATGTGCTGGAGAAACTAAAGCGCATGGAAAAGCTGTCTAAACGCGTCCGCGAACTGCTGACGCAGACCTCGCCTGCGCCCTGAATGGCGGAAATTGCCAAGCTGCCGGGATGCGAAAATTATTCCCGCCATTTTGCTCCGCGTATAGCCAGGACCTATGCGCGACACAAGCCCTGATCTTGACGGCAGACTTTCTTTTAATCAGAAATTCACCTGCCTTTCATTGATTTCAAATAGTAATCGGCCTACGGTGCTTTAGAGCCACACGTCATCCACCAAACCCACCAGGAGGTTCTATGAGATTTCTGCAACAGCTCCGTTCTGCTCACCCCCTTCATATACTGATTGGTGTCCTGTTAACCGCGGTAGGCGGCACTTGCCTGGCGCAAAATACGTGTCAGCTAAAATCGCCCAGCGGACGCATCAAACACGTTATCTACGTGCAGTTCGACAACACTCATTTCCTGCGAGACAACCCCAACGTGCCCTCGGATCTGGAGCAGATGCCTCACCTGCTCAATTTCATCAAGGACAACGGTGCGTTGCTGGCGAATGACCACACTGTCCTGATTTCGCACACCGCCACCGGTATCCTTACTTCGCTCACCGGCGTTTACCCGGACCGTATGGGGCAGCCGGTGTCGAACAGCTTCCGTTACTTCAAGACTGACGGCACGACCCGGACCGGCGTCTCGTTTGCCTACTGGACCGCGCCTCTCTTTGATCCAGCGGGCAGCACCACCGACCTGACACCCGAGATGATCAACGAAAACGGCAAGATGGCTCCGGCACCCTGGGTACCATTCACGCGGGCCGGCTGTGACTTCGGCGCGGTTGCGACCGCGAACACCGTCCTTGAAAACATAGCCATCGACATACCCACCGTGTTTGGCGCGGGTTCGCCCGAGGCCACTGAGGCGAACGCCTCGAATGCCGCTGCGGCCGGAACGGCGGCGCGTGCTCTTGCCCAGACCGACTTCGTCGGCATTGGCGTGCACTGCGCGAAAGGCTCGTCGCTGTGCTCGGCGGCTAACCACGCTCGGCCTGACCTCCAGGTGGACGAACCGGGCGGCTACACGGGCTTCAGTGGACTCTTTGGCGCCAAATACGTTGACCCCGTCATCCACCCCAACGGACCGATGACAGACCTCGACGGCAACACAATCCAGGATCCGTTCGGGCAGGCAGGCTTCCCGGGCTTCGATGGCATGGAAGCTGCAGTCTCTCTCGCCTGGGTCGCTCAGATGCAGGAGGCCGGCATTCCGATTACCTATGCATACGTCTCCGATGCGCACGATGGACACGGCACTGCCGGCAATGTCCACTTCGCGTATGGTCCCGGCGAAGACGGTTACACGCAGCAACTGCAGGCCTATGATCAGGCCTTCCAGAAGTTCTTCGACCGGCTGGCGAAGCATGGAATCACCAAGCACAACACCCTGTTCGTCTTTACCGTGGACGAAGGCGACCACTTCGTGGGTGATGCGCCCACACCGACGGATTGCGACGGGGTGAATACGCCCTGCAACTACAACCGCGTGGGTGAGATCAACGCCGACCTGCGGCGCATGGTCTTCACACAATTCGGCGATGCCACGCTTTTCTCCGTGCATTCCGACGACGCGCCCACGGTATACGTCAACGGTACCAGCGCTCAACCTCTTCGCGATCAGACCGACCCCCTCGTCCGCAGCCTGGAACGGGAGATGGCGGGGCTGAGCTGGCTCAACCCGTACACAGCCTCCATGGAGAACAACATCATCGTGGCGCAAGCCGACCATTCCGGCATGAAGGCGCTCCACATGGTCACCGCCGATCCATTCCGCACGCCGACCTTTACGCCGTTTGCCGATCCAGACTGGTTCTTTTTCGCAAACGGTTCGGTGACGCCGCCCGCGTGCGCCGCGATGGCCGACTGCGCTTTCATCCCCACGCGAAGCAGTCAAAGCTTCGCCTGGAACCACGGCGATATTCAAAGCGAGATCGCTACCACCTGGGTGGGCTACGTCGGCGCGGGCGTCGAAGACAGTGGGATTGACCGCAATACCTGGTCTGATCACACCGATGTGCGCCCCACCATCCTGAACTTGGTCGGTTTGAAGGACGATTATGTTCACGACGGGCGGGTCATCTCCGAGGTTCTGGAGGACAGTGCTGTTCCCTTCGCTGTGAGGATAAGTCCCGGCTTCACCGTGCTGTCGCGGACCTACAAACAGCTGAACGCTCCCTTTGGTACGTTCGGAATGGCCACGCTCCGGGCATCCACCAAGGCCCTGGCGTCGAACGATCTGGGCGACGCGACTTACACCTCCATCGAGGGGAAGATCGACTCTCTGACCGCGCAGCGGGATGCCCTCGCAACCGAGATAAAAGGGGTGCTCGATGGCGCTGAATTCAAGGGTCAACCCTTCAGTACCTTGAAGGCCCTCTTGCTGGTCGCACGGGCGAGTCTGTTGCTGGGACAAGCGAACCAGTTGCCTCACTAGCTCGCGAACTGTGGTGATGCGCTAAAGCAGGCATCACCAAAGTTTTATTGCGCTGGGAGTTTGGGGACACAAGCCCGGGGCGCTGTGGATGCGCCCTGGGTGCTTTTCTACGACCATTATCCCCTCGAGAGTATCGAAAGCCGCAAACGTTATTACGCACAGGCCATGCTGGAGAAGTGGCTCACCATGTTTACCCACGATGCAAAATTGCCGTGGGCTTATGTGCGAAGGATGAGAAGGGGAAGATAGTTGTGGGAGAATAAAAGGGTTGCTCCCAGTGTCAAATGAGATCCGAGAAATTGAAGAGAATGGGTTCGCAGTTATTCCCATCTGCCTCTCTGAACAGACAGTTGAACATCTCTGCCTTCATCTTGGTGATAACAAACACGCTCAAAGAAATCTGCTGCAAGACCCAGTTGTACGCGAACTTGCAGTTTCAGCGCCCGTGAGACAAACCGTTGCTACTATTTTAGGCAGGGGATGCTTCTCGGTACGTGGCATCCTGTTTAACAAGACGCCGGATTCCAATTGGAAGGTTGTATGGCATCAAGATCGAACGATAGCCGTTCGTGAGAGAAAGGACACCCCGAACTTCGGTCCGTGGTCAGTGAAGGCGGGCGTTATTCATGTGCAACCACCGGCGAGAGTGATGGCCAAAATGTTAGCCATCAGATTGCATTTGGACGAAAGCCATGAGAGCAACGGACCGTTACGCGTCGTTCCAGGCTCTCACGCCGTCGGCTGCCTTTCCGCCGAAGCACTAGCAACTTGGAGGCAGCGGCCAAGTGTTGTCTGCACGGTTCCACGTGGCGGGGCGATACTGATGCGCCCGCTCGTGGTTCACGCCTCATCTTCTTCGTCAAAG
>WNFA01001041.1_pt1 | contig 22321 bp, 19 predicted proteins | sample 5400481 | NCBI WGS metagenome assembly WNFA01 (sample SAMN13153340, study PRJNA577476) | soil metagenome | isolation source: 120 cm saprolite under Douglas fir tree site 2 hole 1 replicate 2 | place: USA:California | collected 2015-04-18
TATGGCGCAAGCGAAGAAAGTTTCGAAACGAAGGCGTCGGAGAGCTGCCCTGCCGGCCTTGGGAATGGCCGGTGTATCCTTGTCGCTGACGGGCGGTGTATCCGCGGCAACTACCGGACCGGCCACGGATATTCCGCCGCCGGGCACCGCACCACAAATCGCTTTCAGCGAGGAAGAGCTGGCCGACGTCAGCTTGTCGACGTTCTATGTCTTCGACAAGGAAAATCCTCGAACGCTGCGGGGCGCCGTACAGGAAGCCAGGGGCTGCGGCGGCTGCCGGGGCTGCAGAGGCTGCCGAGGCTGCCGGTGCGGCAGAGGCTGTGGCTGCGGAGGCTGCAGTTGCGGCTGCTGCTTGTCGTGGGGATCTTGCCGCCTCTGCTAGGCTCGAGCTCGTTCCGACTACATTGACAGATACAGGTTGTCATGGCCGGGTTCGATCAGGATCGACCCGGCCAATGGCATTTGTCTACGGCGCATGCATGCGTGAGCGTGTCGGCGCTTGCGCAAAACCCCGGAGAATACCTGCCCCACAATGGCGATCCGCACTGGCAATAAGCGTAGAGGCGCGCGTGCTGGCCGTATGACGGGCACTCGCGCAGCCGGCTTTGCGCCGAACGACAGCAAAGACGCTTTGCGGTTCGCGCCGAATTTCACCGTCTACGTGCTGCCTTCCGATGTCGTGTGCCTCTATTCCGAGGATCGGAAGTTCTTTCTGCACGGTTCGCTCTATTGCGCGCTCGCTTCCGCCATAGGCGAAGGCGGAAGAAGCCTTCGCGAGCTCGTCCGCGAGCTCGAGCCGCATTTTCCGTCCGGCCAGATCCACGAAGCCCTGAAGCGCCTGCTCGACCGCGGCTATGTCCTTCCGGCATCGCGCGCTTCCGCCGGCGCCGTGGCCGCCTATTGGGCGAGTCTGGGCTTGTCGCCGGAAACAGCCGCGAAAAATCTCGAGAAATGTCGCGTGCGCGTTCAATCGGTCGACGTCGCCGGTGCAGCCAAGCTCGGCGCGGCTCTGAAGGGGCTGGGCGTGCGCGTCGTCGAGCGCTCGCCGGACCTGACGGTCACGCTCGTGAACGACTATCTCGACGGACGGCTGGCCGCATTGAACCGACAGCATGTGTCGGACCGCACGCCCTGGCTGCTCGTCCAACCCTGCGGCATCTTCCCTCTGGTCGGCCCGATGTTGCGCCCGGGCGAGGGCGCCTGTTGGACCTGTCTGTCCGACCGCATGATGCGCAACCGGGAGATCAAGGGATTTCTCGACCGCGGGGGCGCGCGCCGCGTCGCCGTTTCGCCTCTCGCGCGGAACACGGTCGGACAGGGCGCCATCGAGCTTGCCGCGGTCGAGATCATGCGAGCGATCGCCACCGACTTTCGCACCGACTTGCGCGATCACATCATCAGCCTCGATCTCCTGGGCTCGACCATCGCGAAGCATTATGTGGCGGCCCGTCCGCAATGTCCGACCTGCGGCCGCAAGGGGCTGCGCGATCCAAGGCGTGCGCCGGCGCCGGTCGAGCTCGGCGCCGGCGCCAAGCTCGTCATGACGAGCGGAGGGTACCGGACCGTTTCGTCGGGGGCCACGGTTGCACGTTTCCGAAAGCACGTGAGCCCTCTCACCGGCGTGATCTCGCGGCTCGAACGGATCGAAGCCGATCTGCCGATGAACACCAACTACTATGCGGCGCACAATTTTTCCGCGCCTGCCACGACGGTGGATGAGCTCCGCGCCGGCCTGAGCGGCGGCAGCTTCGGCAAGGGCAGCACGGCCGAGCAAGGCGAAGCCAGCGCGCTCATGGAGGCGATCGAGCGTTATTCCGGAATTTTTCAGGGCGACGAAATCAGAGTGGCGCGGCGGTTCGTGGATTTCCCATCAGGCGATGCGATTCTTCCGAACGACGTCCTGCTGTTCAGCGACGCCCAGTACCGGGCAAGTCAGGCGCCGACACCCGACTCCGACCATATGCAGGCGCCTGCGCCGTTCGACCGGTCGGCCAAGATCGAATGGTCGCCGGTGTGGTCTCTGCGCGACGAGCGCTTCAGATATCTGCCGACCACCCTCATGTATTTTTTCTACAGCGGTCGTTTCAACTACCAGGTCCACGCCGATTCGAACGGCTGCGCGGCCGGCAACACGCTTGCGGAAGCTATCGTCCAGGGTTTCCTCGAGCTGGTGGAGCGGGATGCATACGCGATCTGGTGGTACAACCGGCTGCAGCGGCCGGAAGTGGACCTTGGCCAGTTCCAGGATTCCTATGTGCGTGATCTGCAGAGCCAGCTTGGCGAAAACGGCCGCCGGCTTTGGGTGCTCGACGTCACCAGCGATCTCGGGGTTCCGACCTTTGTGGCGATCGTGCACTGGATGCAAAACTCGCAGGAAAATATCGAGTTCGGTTCGGGCGCGCATTTCGACGCCCGAATCGCCCTGCTGCGCGCGCTGACGGAGTTGAACCAATTCCTCTCCATCGGCCTCATGGGAGGCGGGACCGGAGAGAAGTCGAGCCTGGACGGCACGACTCCGTTGCGCCTGCAGGACCATCCCTTCTTGACGCCGGTCGGGAAGCCGACGGTCTACTCCGACACCGGTTGGAAGTTCGGCCGGCTCGACACGCGCGAGCAAGTGACCGCCTGCGTCGATCTCGCCGGGCGAGCGGGCCTCGATTTCCTCGTCCTCGATCAGACGCGGCCCGACATCGACGTCCCGGTCGTGAGAGTGATCGTTCCGGGGATGCGGCATTTCTATCGCCGCTTCGGGCCTGGCCGGCTTTACGATGTTCCGGTGAAGCTCGGCTTGCGAGATCGGCCGCTGTTGGAGAGCGAGCTCACTCCGTTTCTCCCCCATACTTGAGGGCACGTGCGCGCGCGCGGAAAGAGGAGAGGGCGACGGACCGCGGCGCCGATCATTTCCGCCCGCCTCGGCGGTCACGTCACGCTCGAAGCGCAAGCGAGCGGAAAAATCGCCGCCTGCTTCGACGGCTATTCGATCGGCCTGGGAACGTTCAGCGCGCGCGCGGCGGATCGCGCGCAGGACCTGCGCGCGGGTCTGCCGCTCGCGTCGTTCGCGTCCGGCGGCCGAAGCGTCGACAAGGACATCGATCAGCTCGTCCGCCGATTGGCGAGGCAGGGACTGCTGGAGTACCGCCTCGCGCGCTCGCGGGACAGCGAGGACCAGGTCGTCATCGAACCGCAGACGGCCGATTACTGGCCACGCATTCCGCGGCTCGGCAATGCCGACGTTCTCGTCCTGTCGCGGTTCGCGTACTTGCGACGGCGCGGCAACGAGATGGTGCTGGAATCGCCGCGCGCCGGCGCGTTGTTCAAAATCCACGATCCGCAGATCGCGGCCGCCATCGCCATGCTGTCGACGCCCCGGCCAGTCAAACAGCTCCGCCAGCAGCGCGGTTTTCCCGGGATCGAGCTACTCGCCCTGCTGGTGGATTGCCAAATCCTTTTCAAGATCGACGCCGCCGACGACAGTGGCCTCCGGGCGACCGAGGGTACCGACCATCTCGTGCTTTGGGACTTTCACGATCTTCTGTTCCACGCGCGCAGCACGGAAGGCCGGCACGCCAACCCGATGGGCGGCCTTTATCCCTATGCCGGCGCAATGGCTCCGCTGCCGGCGGTGCGGCCCCGTTGGCCCGGAAAGCAGATCGATCTCGCCAAGGTCCCGGCCGCGCGTTCGCAAGCCCTCTCGCCGGTCGCAAAGCTCCTGCGAGAACGCCGCTCAACCCGCAGCTTCGACGACCGAAGACCGATCACGCTCGACGAGCTTTCGCGATTTCTCGACGGCGCCGCGCGCGTCCTGTCGAGATGGGAGAGCACGGCCGAGTTCGACGAGACCGGTCCGTCGGTCGAGTACGCCGCCAGGCCCTATCCGTCGGCGGGCGCGAGCTACGAGCTCGAGCTCTATCTGGCCGTCGACAAGTGCGAAGGGCTCGCCCGCGGATTCTACCATTACGACGCCGGCGGACACGCGCTGGCGCCGATCGGCGTGCGCGCGCAGGAGCTCGACGCGCTGTTGGGGGGAGCCGAACTTGCAATGGGGGCATCCGCCGCGCCCCAGATTCTCATCACGATTGCGGCGCGCTTCGGCCGGGTGTCGTGGAAGTACGGCTCGATCGCCTATGCGCTCATCCTCAAGGACGTCGGCGTATTGATGCAGACGCTCTACCTGATGGCGACCGACATGGGGCTCGGCGCATGTGCGATCGGGACCGCCAATATCGACCTGTTCGCCAAGCTGACAGGCATCGAATTCCACGTCGAGGGACCGGTCGGACAATTCGCGCTCGGGCGCGGCGCGACATCCGAAATGCCCGATTGACGAGGGGCTGCGCTATTGCTCTCGCCGATAACGGCGGCCGTGGGCATCGAGGACGTCGGCGGGCGCGAAATCGTCGGTCAGCACCTGGCCCTTGAGCGCCTTCGGAGCTTCGATGCGCCGTTCGGTGACGAGCTGCGAGACGTCGAAGCGGAACTTGTAGCGTTCCTGTGCCGCGGCGGCTCTTCGCAACATCTCGTCTTGCGTCACCGCGTCGAGCCGCCCGAACACCAGCACATTCGAGAAGGCTTGGACTCGGTCGCCGGAATGAAAGAAATCGAGGTTGTCGAAGGCGAGCCTCACCGTGCGGACATTGCTGTCGAAAAGATCGACGGTGGGAAGAAAATTGAATGCCGCAACGCCGTGGGGCGCGAGGCGGTTGCGCACAAGCTGATAAAACTCCTTCGTCATCAGGTGAAACGGAATGTAGCTGCCGGTGAAGGCGTCCACGTAGATCAGGTCGTAGGGCTCGCTGTGCCGGTTCAAGTACACGCGGCCGTCGCCCTCGATGAGACGAAACCGCTCGGTCTCGCGAAGTCCGAAATATTTCTTGGCGACATCGATGACGCCCGGATCGAGCTCGACGGCGTCGATCTGCGCGTCAGGGAGGAAGCGGGACAGATAGACCGGAATGGAGCCGGCGCCGAGCCCGAGCACGAGCACGCGCTTGATCTCCGGCGGATGAATTGCGGCGATGCTCATCGCGCGCACGTACAGCATCGGCAAGTCGTCGGGATCAGCCAGGTTCACTTCGGACTGCTGGAAGTACCAGCCTTTCCATTGAAAGGTCATCCTCAGCACGTTGGCGTCCTTGACGACGAAGATATCGTTGTAGACGCTCTCGATATGCGCAATCCGTCCGTTCTTCCGCGCCAGCATGGCGGCGCGGACTTGCGGATCGATTACCTCTTCGGCGCGGACCGGCGAAAACATCGCCGCCTGCGCCGCGAGCAAAGCCGCGAAAGCGCCGAACTGGGCGCGCCGCCGCCAGCGCGACCAAGCGGGGGCGATGATCAGCGCGCTGCCGATCAGGCCCAGGATGCCGAGCGCGAAGGTGATCGCGCGCGTTCCGATCAATGGGATCAGGAAAAATGTCGTCGCGAGCGTCCCGAGGATGCTGCCGGCCGTAGAAATGCCGTACACCGTGCCCGACACCGAGCCGGCGCTTTGCCTCGATCGCATCAGAAGGCGAATGGCGAAAGGCGAGTACATCCCGAGAAACGTCACCGGGAACATCATGATCGCCATCGCGGCGGCGAGGCTGCCCAACTTGATGTCATCGATCTGCCAGGCGAAAAATTCCAGGACGTGATCGGAAAACGCGGGCAATAAGAGCAGATAGACCGAACCGATGGCCACGGTCGCCGCGAGCAGGTTCGGGGACGGATGGCGATCGGCGACGTAGCCGCCGATAAAATAGCCGACGCACAGTGCCGCCAGCACCGTCGAGATCAACGACGCCCAGGTGTAGATGCCGGCTCCGAACGAGGGCGCGAGATAGCGCGATCCCAGCATCTCGAAACTCATCACGATCGCGCCGGTCACGAAGGCGACGAGATAGAGCGAGAAGACGACGGCGAACCCACCCTCGCGCGTCTCGCCAGCTGGCGCCTCGGTCGTCATTCCCCCTCCTTGCTCGACCGCCCCGGCCTTGCGCCATGGTCTCGTTCGAGCGGTAGAACTCCGTACCCTGCTGTGTAGACGAGTTTCAAAGAATCGTCATCCGGCTACCAGGACCACCGCCGGCCTCGTGCATCGGAAGGGCCGCGCGATGCGACGCGCTCGAAATATCCGACAGGCTCGTGGCGCCGCTTGCCCTCCAGCGCGAACATGGCGCCCTGAGGGTCGGCGCATTGGACGATCCAGACGCCTCCGGACAATTCGAGCGGACCGTCGAGGATCTGGCCGCCACCCGCTGTCACGCGCTTTGCCGCCGCGTCGATGTCATCGACATTGAACTAGTCGCGCCAGAAGGGGGCGTCGATCATCGGCGGCTTGGTGCGCATGCCGCCGATCGTCTGCCCACCGGCGGAGAACGGCTGATAGGTGCCCATCGCATCGGTGTCGACATCCGCCTTTTGCCAGTCGAAAAGCTCGCTGTAGAAAGCCCACGCTGCGTGCCAGTCCTCGGCGAGCAGCTCGTTCCAGACGATGCGGCCCGCCCCCATCTCGGGGCGCGGCCCGCCGTCGGGACTCAATGACTTGAGCAGCGCGAGCGTTGCGGTTTGCGGGTCGGCAAAGACCGAAAAGCGGCTGATGTCGGGGATGTCCGTCGGCGGGATGTACACGACGCCGCCAAGACGCTTGATGCGGTCGGCGGCCGCGTCCACGTCGCTGACGCGCACATAGCCGATCCAAAACGGCTTTCCGCCGGCCTCTCTGGAATCGTCCGGCAGGTTCATCAGCCCGCTGACGACGGTCTTTCCCGAGCCAAACAGGGTATAGGCGCGGTCGGGCGCCGAGGCGTCATGCGCATCCCAGCCCATGACCTTGGTGTAAAAGGCCTTGGCGGCCTCCATGTCCGTCGTGATCAATTCGTACCAGGCGAAATGGCCATCGGAATCGACCACCTCAATTTCTCCCGTTGCACGAAGCGGACACGACGATCTCCGAATATCGCATCGTCGCTCTCACGGCCGCTTCATTCCCTGAACGCATGGCTCGCAATGGCTTCCGCCGGAGCGCTCCTGTAAATAACAGGGAATCTGCAGGCGCGCGTGCATTGCGAGCGTCTTACAACCTTTTTTGGCCCGCGCCTGGCGCATCGCTGATTTCCTCTATCCCACGCGGCAAAAGAAAACCCGGGTCGCCTTCCGGCCCCGGGATGCACTTCTCCGTATATCATTTCGCCGAATAAGCGATTTGGATGAGATCCGCAACAATAAAATGCGAGCCTACAGGCGATAGGCGATTCACAGCCCCAGCGTCTTCTCCGCCCAGCGCAGCACCGTGTCGCTGTTGAGGAAGGCGAGCACCGCGGGCTCGAGGCGCGTCGCGGAGCCGTTCGCCACCGACGCGGTCGCGACGATCACGTCGCAGCGGTCGTTGAACGCGAGCGCGAGCGTCGAGCCGGGCGTGCGGCCGGCGACGTCATAGGGCCGGCTGCGGCCCTTCATCCAGGCGACCGCGATCTCGCGTCCCGCGCTCGCGGCGGAAAACTTCGGGCCGAACAGATCGACATCACCGACGCGCTCGAGCTCCTCGTCGTCGGCGACGCCGGTCGAGCAGTTGCAGAAGCCGATCTTCGCGCGCACGTAGACGTTGACCTCGGCGCCGCAGTGCTCCGCCTTGCACTGGAAGGCGCGGCCGACGCCCCATTGATCCATCAGGAACGGCCATTTCACCTCGGTGAACACCGGCTGGACGTCGTGGCGGCCGGGCAGCTTGGAGGCGAACACCGCCGCGCCGGCGCCGAGCGCCAGCACGCCGATGACAATCGCGAAGGCGAGGGGTTTTTTCATCCTGATTTGCCCGGCTCTCCCACCTCGATCCACCTCATCCTGAGGAGCTTGCCCGCGCTGCGCGAGGGCAAGCGTCTCGAAGGACGAGGTGGCCGCTGGCTCGAACTTTACGCGCGAGAGCCTTCGCAACCAAGTGGCTGCTCTTCGGCCGCCCTCGTCCTTCGAGACGCCCGCGTCGCGATGCGACGCGGGCTCCTCAGGATGAGGGCTGGACTGCTTCAGCGACGTCGCACCGGCTCTCAGTTCCTTGCCAGGTACTGCTTCGCCGCGGCGACGTCGGGCCGGTCTGAGCCTTCCGCCATGGCGGCGAGCTTCTGGTAGTTGGCGGTCGCCTTCGCCTTGTCGCCGAGCTTTTCGGCCGCCTTCGCAGCGCCCGCATAGGCGTTGAACCGGTTCGGCTCCTTCTTGAGCACGGCCTCGTAGGCGGCGAGCGCCTCCTTGGCCATGCCGCGGTCGAGCAGCATGGCGCCGTAGAGCTCGCGCGCGGGCGCGAGCGGCCCCGGCGTCACCGGATGCTTCTCGGTCTTGTCCTCCTGGTCGGCGGCGGCGCTCAGCGCCTTGAGGGCGCCGTCATGGTTTCCCTCCGCGGCGAGCAGCCACGCGGCCGCGACCTGGCGCTGGATGTCGACGATCTCGGACCAGTAGGCGTCCTTGGCGTCGCGCAGCTTGTCGCGCAGCTCCGCGAGCTTGGCGATGTCCGCTTTCGCCGCATCGACCTGGCCGGAACGCGCCGCGCCGACCGCGCGGGCGAAGTGGGTGACCGCATCGGCATACGCGGTCGAGCTCGGCCGCACCTGCAGCGCCGCGGCGCCCTTCCAGTCGCCGCGCTCGAACACGTAACGCGCCTGGCTCGCCGCATTCGCGTAGTAGCCGGCGAACCGCTTGTAGCCCTGCGTCGCGCTCATCTCGTCGGCGACGGCGCGGGCGTTCTTGTCCTGTCCGAGCTGGAGGTAGGCATAGACGAGGTAGTCCATGCCGTGCATGCCGTCGTCCCATTCCTTGTCGGTCTTCGCCGCCTTGGCGGAGGCGAGGTTCGACGCGATCGACTCCTTCCAATAGCCGACGCGGGTGAAGATGTGCGACGGCATGTGTTGCGCGTGCGGCGCGGCCGGCGCGATGCCGGCATAGCGCTTCGCCGCGTCGAGGCCCTGCTCGGCGATCGGCGGATAGTCGTAGAGGTGGATCAGGTAGTGCGCGACGCCGGGATGGCGCGGCTGCCGCTTGAAGATCGGCTCGAGGATCTTCGCGCCCTTGAGCTGATTGGCATAGGTCTTGTCGGCCGGCGAGGCGCCGACGTTGAGCGTGATGGCATAGAAGATCTGCGCCTCGTCGTCGTCGGGATAACGCTGCGCCACCGCCTCCATCGCCTTGAGATAGGACTGCACGCGGGTGCGATGATCGATCTTGTCGTAGTCGGTGTAGAAGACGAGGAGCGCGTCGATGAAATCGCGCTCGCGCGCCGTCTTGGCGCCGATGGTCTTGGCCTTTTGCAGCGCGGCGAGGCCGGCGGGGAGATTTTCCGGCGGCGCCGGGGCATGCGGGTTGTACAGGAGCGAAAGCGCGACGCCCCACAGCGCGATGCCGCATGACGGATCGGCGTTGAGCGCTTCCTCGAAGATCGCCTGCGACTCGCGATACCAGAACGAATGCTGGTAGCGCATCGCGCGATCGAAGCGGCGCTGCGCGACCTCGTTGCACGAGGTGGCGAAATGCACGGTGCCGAATTGCGCATCGTCTTGCTGCGCGGCGAGCGGCGCAGGACAAGCGAGCAGCGCGGCCGCAGCGGCCGCGATGAGCAGGGTCTTCTTCACGGAGGGTCCTCCCGTTGAGCGCGCGAGCGAAAGCGGAAAGCGCGCGCAGCGTCCGCTTTTCGGGGAACCGCGGCAAGAGCGTTGGGGACCCAGTCGATCATTGCTTCCGCTGATACCGGTGCGCGGCTGCCCTGCGGAAATTCGCTATCAGTCGTCGCCCTCGGGCGAACTGGAAGCGGTAGCTTCCTTTCCTAAAGTGCTGAAATATCTACGCTATATTTTGGAACCGGCCAAGTTATCCACAGCTTGTCCACAACTTGTTCAGCGGCTGGTCAGAACCGGTTCCGGCTGCGCACTGAAGGCTCCGGAACGGCTCTTTGCGCCGTGCGTTGACCCTCCGGTTGGCCAGCTTGGCCAGCGTCGCACGCAATTTCCGTCGTCGGGCGGCGGCGCCACACCACCCGTCCCCCAGCCCACCGCCCGGCATGGCCCCCGGCCGCCCCTCTGTCCGGCCGGGGGCTCCTTGCTCACGGCCGCACCGTTGCGAAGTGGAGCATCCGATGAGCGATCGTATCGACGGAAGACGGATCGAGAGGAACACGGTCGAGGCGCGCCAGGGCGTCACCGGGCACAACGTTCGCTACGTGCTCGTGCTCAGCACCGCGGCGATCGCCCTGCTGTTCGCGCTGCTCTGGCTGTGGCTGGTTCGCTAGCCGCCGGTTCCGTGCGCCGCGCTATGGCGCGAGCGGGGAACCAAGACGTCGGGCCGTGTCCACGATCCAGTCGCGATAGCGCACGAGCGGCGTTACGCCGGTGAAGCCGCCGCAGCCCTCGGAGAGTTTCGGTCCGGTCGACCAGCTCACCACGCCGACGACGCCGAGCCCGCTGCCGAGGTCGGCGAAGACGGGCGCGCCCGAGTCGCCGGTGCAGGCGCCGAGCCCGGCGCGCTCGCCGTTGGCGCCGGGATCGACCAGGCGGATCTGCAGCGTGCCGGGCTGGCCGGTCGCGACCAGCTTTGCGGCGCGGATGACGCCGCTGCTCTTGCCGTCGCCGCGCACCGCGACGCCGTAGCCCGCGACCACGAAAGCGTCGCCCACCGCGACCGGTCGCGGCGGCAACACGAGCGGCGCTGGCGCGAACCGCGCGGCGAGAGGGGCGGCGAGCTTCACCAGGGCGACGTCGGCGGTCGCGCGGTGCGCGAGCAGCGTGGCGAGATCGAATTGCGGATGACGCGCGATCTGCGCGATGTCCTTGAGCTGCGGCTGCCGCGCCCCATCGAACTCCATCAGCTTGTAGTCCGCGCCCGGCAAGGTGCAGTGCGCCGCCGTGAGCACGAGGTCGCGCGCGATCGCGACCCCGGTGCAGAATGTGCCGCGCGAGCCGACCATGAGCACGATGTGGCGCGCGATCGCCGGGTCGGCCGGGCCGGCGCCGCCGACGATTGCGGCGGCGGGCAGGGATGCGACGAGCAGGAAGGCGAGGGCGATGGGCAGGCGCATGTGCCTGCGGACAAGCCCTCCGGCGGATCAGTTGTCAATGTGAAGCGGGTTGCCTCTTCCGGGTTGCCCCGCGGTCAACCCATGGCCGGGCGCTAGAGTTCCCGCCATGCGCCCGTGCGTTGATGCGGCTGCGGTTCGCGCAGCCAGCCGTCGGCGATCTTCCAGACGTGATGGTTGCCGCACAATGGGCAGAGCACGCGCAGCGTGATCGGCTGGATATTCTGGATGCCGCTGTGCACGGCGATGTCGAGGCCGGTGTCGATCGGCCTGCCGGTTTTCGGGCACTGGAAGACGAGGGTGCTCATGGCTGTCCGCCGCTTCTCCTCCCGGGATTAGACGGCCGAGCCATTCGCGAAGCATGAAGGGGGTTACGCGATTTTGCCGTAAATTGTGCCGGCGTCCCGTGCCCGGGCCGGCGCGGCGCAAGAGCATGCGGGCTTTCCGGGACTCACCGTTTGGGCTATGCCGCAGTCTTGACGTCCTTTGCCGCCAGCCCATCGGTGCGATGCACCCGGCTCGCCGGCGGACGGCAAAGCGAGTGAGGCGCCCGATGATCGTTCTCCTGACCTTGGCCGGCCTGGTCCTGTTCGGCGCGACCGCCGGTGCGCTGGCCGCCGACCGGTGTCTGACGCCGAACGAGCAGAAGGCGCGCACGGCGAGCCATTCGGTGGTGCCGCTGTCGCGGGCGATGCGGGCGGTGCGGCCGCGTGGCGAGGTCGTGCGCGCACGGCTGTGCGAGCAGAGCGGGCGGCTCGTCTATGTGCTGACAGTGCTCGCGGGCGATGGCAAAGTAGCGCGGGCGAGCGTCGATGCGGGCAACGGCACCGTCATCGGCGTGCATTGACGGGGGTCGAGGGACAAAATCATGCGCCTGCTGGTGATCGAGGACGATCCGGACCTCAACCGGCAGCTTGCGACCGCGTTGACGGACGCGGGCTACGTCGTCGACCGCGCGTTCGACGGCGAGGAGGGGCACTATCTCGGCGAGACGGAGCCCTATGACGCCGTGATCCTCGACATCGGCCTGCCCAAGATGGACGGCATCTCGGTGCTCGAATCCTGGCGCCGCGCCGGCCGCTCCATGCCGGTGCTGCTGCTCACCGCGCGCGACCGCTGGAGCGACAAGGTGCAGGGCTTCGACGCCGGCGCCGACGACTACGTGGCCAAGCCGTTCCACCTCGAGGAGGTGCTGGCGCGCGTCCGCGCGCTGCTGCGCCGCTCGGTCGGGCATGCCAAGAGCGAATTCCTGTGCGGGCCGGTGCGGCTCGATTCGCGCACCGGCCGCGTCACCGTGGACGGCACGCCGGTCAAGCTCACCTCGCACGAGTACCGCCTGCTCGCCTACCTGATGCACCACACCGGGCGGGTGGTCTCGCGCACCGAGCTGGTCGAGCACCTCTACGACCAGGACTTCGACCGCGACTCGAACACCATCGAGGTCTTCGTCGGCCGCATCCGCAAGAAGCTCGGCGTCGACGTGATCCAGACCGTGCGCGGGCTCGGTTATCTCCTCACGCCGCCGAGCGATGCGCGCTAACTCGCTTGCGCTTCGCCTGTTCCTGTCCGCCACCGCCTGGACGGTCGTCATCCTGGCGATCACCAGCTTCGTGCTCTCCTCGCTCTATCGCGATGCCGTCGAGCGCTCGTTCGACCGCCGGCTCAACGTCTTCCTGCGCACGCTGGTGGCCGAGGTGGCGGCGCCGGATGATTCGAGCGAGCGCACGCCGCAGTCGCTCGGCGAGCCCCAGTTCGATCTGCCGCTGTCCGGCTGGTACTGGCAGCTCACCCGCCTCAACGCGGCGCGGACCGACGTGCGCTCCTCGCGCTCGCTGTGGGATTCCGGGCTTCCGCACTTGAGCGACCAGGGGGTGCAGACGCGGGAGGACGGCACGCGCCGCGCCTATGTGCAGGGTCCGGAGGACCAGCGGCTGCGGCTGCTCGAGCGTACGGTCGATCTCGGCGAGGACGGCCGCTATCTGGTCGCGGTCGCGGGCGACTCGCAGGAGATCGACGACGAGACGCGCTCGTTCGACCGCGCGCTGCTCGCGACCTTCGGCGCGCTCGCCGCCGTGCTCCTCCTCACCACGATGTTTCAGGTGCGCTTCGGCCTCGCGCCCCTCAAGCGCATCTCGGAAAGCCTCGCCGCGATCCGCGCCGGCACCGCCGAGCGGCTCGCCGGCCGCTTCCCGGTCGAGATCGAGCCGCTCGCGCGCGAGGCCAACGCGCTGCTCGAAGCCAACCGCGAGATCGTCGAGCGCGCGCGCACCCATGTCGGCAATCTCGCGCACGCGCTCAAGACGCCGCTCTCCGTGATGGTGAACGAGGCGTCGGCGCGCGGCGACGATCCGTTCGCGGCCAAGGTGCGCGAGCAGGCCGCCGTCATGCGCGACCAGGTCGCGCGGCATCTCGAGCGCGCGCGCCTTGCCGCCCGCACCAAGGTGGTCGGCACGGTGACCGACGTCGTTCCGGTGGTCACCGCGCTCACCCGCACGATGGAGAAGCTGCATCATCCACGCCGCATCGCCATCGATCTCGACACGCCCGACTCGGTGCGCTTCCAGGGCGAGCGGCAGGACCTCGAAGAGATGATCGGCAACCTCGTCGACAATGCCTGCAAATGGGCGCAGTCGCGCGTGAGCATCGAGGTCTCGCCCGAGCGCGCCGACGCGGCGGCCGCGAAGCCGTCGGTCCGCATCGTGGTCGACGACGACGGTCCCGGTCTCACGCCGGCCGAGCGCGACCAGGTCGCGCGCCGCGGCCAACGGCTCGACGAGAGCAAGCCGGGATCGGGGCTTGGCTTGTCGATCGTGCTCGAGCTCGCCGGCCTCTACGGCGGCAGCCTCACGCTCTCCACCGCGCCGATCGGCGGCCTGCGCGCCGAGCTGCAGCTGCCCGCGGCGTGAGGGCCACACAGGCTCGTCGTGAACGCCGTCGCGATCCCTTGACGTACGCTTCGGCTTGCCTGCCCAGATGGCAACCGGACCACAGGCCCTGCAAGCCCGTCCGGCAGAGCGGAACCGCAGCCTTTGAGATCATTCGCTTTTTCGCGCTGGGTTCAATTCGCCAAAATCGCGGTGAGAGCGTCACGGCAAACTCCTCTTGATCAGATCAGGAAAAGATCAACCGCCGCCTGTTGGAGCGCACCCTGTCTCGAGTCACCGCGACGAAGCAGCTTGGTGCGTGCGCACCCCAAAGTAAGATTGGGAAGAAAGATTTGCCGAGGATCTAACCATTTGGAACAAAGAAGCTTTCTACGCCCGGTTCCCAATCTTTCGCATCTTTCGCAGAGTCGGCCTTTGTCGACGCCGCGTCGGTCTTCCCGCGCTATGCCGCGGTGTCTCAATCGAGCTCGAACGCGCCGGCCTAATCGACCGCCAGCTGCCGATGAAGCAGCGGAAGGCGTCTTCGGGTGTGCAGACGATCGGCTCGCTGCACACATGGCCGCGGCCGGTTTTTGACGCTAGGATCGTGGCGCGCATTTTCCCGGGGATTATCCCATGCACGACGTCATCGACATCCAGGTCACGCCGCTGTCGGCGGCGTGCGGCGCCGAGATCAGCGGCGTCGACCTGACGAAGCCGCTCTCCGCCGGCACGGTGCGGGCGATCAAGGACGCGTGGGCGAAACACCTCGTGCTCGTCTTTCGCGGCCAGCAGGTGTCGCAGGACGACCAGCTGCGCTTCGCCTCCTATTTCGGCGAGCTCGGCGACCGCAAGAAGGCGCCCGACCAGCTGCGCAATCGCGCCGAAGGCGTCCAGCAGGATAACAAGAAGATCCTGCTCGTCACCAACATCAGGGTCGACGGCCAGCCGATCGGCGCGTTCGGCGACGGCGAATTCTGGTTCCACATCGACTCCGGCTATTCGGCGAAGCCGTACAAATACACGTTCCTCTACGCGCTCGAGCTGCCGTCGAGCGGCGGCAACACGATGTTCTCCAACATGTACAAGGCCTACGAGGCGGTGCCGGGCCCGCTCAAGGAGAAGCTGCGCGGCAAGAGAGCGCTCCACATCCACGAATACAACCGCGCCCGCCAGGCGAGCCATTCGGGCGACATCAGCGGCATCCCGCATCATCTCCACCCGGTGTTCGTCACGCACCCCGACACCGGCCGCAAGACGCTGTTCGTCGACCGCCTGATGACGGTGCGCATCGAGGGAGAGAGCGAAACCGAGAGCGCCGCGATCCTCGACGAGCTCTACGAGATCGGCGAGCGGCGCGAGTTCATCTTCGAGCACGTCTGGAAGCTCGGCGATTTCCTCATGTGGGACAATCGCTGCACCATCCACGCGCGCACCGATTTTCCCAAGCACGAGCGCCGGCTGTTGCGCCGCTGCACGGTCGAGGGCGAGCCGCTGCACGAGTAGGCGGCGCGCCGGGTTTCACTGAAAGAGGCATCCATGTCGACTGCGCGAATGCCCGTCCTGGAACAATTCATCGGCGACCTGCGGGCGATCTGGGCCGCCGACTCCGACAACCAGCGCCGGATGGAGAAGGCGAAGCCGCTGGTCGAGCGGCTCGTGAAAGATCCCGACCTCAAGGCGCATTCGGCGAGCTGGCCGTCGACCGAAGGGCGCAAGAACCTGCTGCTCTACGTCGACCCGGACCATCATTTCGTCGTCAACGCGGTGGTCCGCATGCCGGGCCGGACCGGCAGCGTGCACGACCACGCCGACGCCTGGGTGCTCTACGGCGTGCTCGACGGCACCGAGAGCCTGGAGCGCTACGACCGCGTCGACGACGGCAGCCGGCCCGGCTACGCGGAGCTGAAGCTTTCCTCGGTCACGACCGGCTCGCAGGGCAAGGTCGACCTCGTGCCGCCGCGCGCCATCCACGCGGAGCAGGGGGGCCCGACCCGTTCGGTTGCCATCATCGTGCGCACGCAGCGGCTGGGCGAAGGCACCGTGCTGCAGCACAGCTACGATCCCGCCGCCAAGACCGTGGTCGAGCGCTACGGCCCGACGCAGATCCCCTACGACCTCGCCGTATGATGCTCGCGTCCGCGCATCGGCCGTTGCTCGCGGCCCTCATGGCGCTGGCGATGACGTGCGGCGCCGTGGCGCAATCGGCCGGCGATCTCAAGACCCTGCGCATCGTGGTCGGCTTCTCCGCCGGCGGCGGCTACGACACCTATGCGCGCATCCTGGCGCGCCACATCGGTCGCCATCTGCCGGGGCAGCCGACCGTGATCGTGCAGAACATGCCGGGCGCCGCCGGCCTCAAGGCCATCCAATATCTCGACACGGGCGCGCCGCAGGACGGCAGCGTCATCACCGCGTTCAATCCCGGCATGATCACGGAATCGCTGATCAATGCCGACAAGGTGCGCTTCAAGTTCACCGATGTCGCGTGGGTGGGCAGCATCACGCGCGACCTGCGCGCCTGCTACGCCTGGGCCGCGACCGGCATCAAGTCGTGGGACGACCTCAAGCGCTACAAGCAGTTCAACATGGGCACGCCGGCGCGCGGCACGTCGAGCTTCCTCAACTCCGCCCTCCTCAAGAACATGTTCGGCATCAACGTCCATCACGTGATGGGATATGCCGGCAGCGCCGAGCAGCGGCTCGCGATCGAGCGCGGCGAGCTCGACGGCGACTGCGGCGCCTGGAGCAGCATTCCGCCCGACTGGATCGCCAACAGGAAGGTCAATCCGTTCGTGAGCTTTTCGGCCGATCCGATTCCCGGCCTCCCCGCCGACGTGCCGTTCGCGGGCGATCTTTTGCCGGACCGGGAGAGCAAACACCTGCTCGACGTCCTGATCGCGCCCGACACGCTCGGCCGGCCCTATGTCGTGTCGAAGCAGGTGCCGGCCGAACGGCTCGCCGTGCTGCGCGCCGCCTTCGACGCGACCGTGAAGGACGTGCACTTCCTGGCGGAGACCGACAAGTTCGACCTGCCGGTGGTCGGCCCGACCGCGGGCGCCGACACGGAAAAGATCATCGCCGCGATCTACGCCGCGCCGCCGGCGCTCGTCGCGCGCGCCCAGGCGATGGTGGGGCGGTAGATCGGCGCCGCCGGCGGCGTTGAGCCGAAACGCCCCGATTGCACGGCTGCAACCGGCGATAGTTGCGCGCGCTCTTGTCGGTGCGCCGCTGGATATTTTAGCGTGGACGGTGCCGAAGTAGTGGCAACGTCCAAAAGTGGGGAATGCTCTCGTGTTCGGAATATCACGCTTTATCGGCTGCAAGGTTCTGAGCCCGCTCGTCATCGCGGCTGCGCTGAGCGCGGTCACATGGGCGTCGTCTGCCGTCGCGGAAGGCGCGTTCGCGGTCGGGTCCACTGGCGACCTGGCGAAGGACGGCTTTGCGTTCGCCGCATCCATCAACAAGCCGACGCGCAAGGCGGCCATCGAGCAGGCGCTCAAGACCTGCCGCGCCTTCACCGACGCCCCGAAAATGGCGAAGCGGTGCGCGCTGGTCACGACGTTCAAGGGTGAGTGCTACGCCTTGGCCATGGATCCGAAGGCCGGCGAGCCGGGCACCGGCTGGGCGGTCGGACCGACCCTGGAGGCCGCCGAAGCGCGAGCGATGGCGACCTGCGAGGCGACGGCAGGAAGCCGGAAGGAGTTCTGCAAAGTCGATCAGTCGGACTGCGACAAGTCGGACTAACCCTCTCTCGCAAGCGCGTGTCGTCAGAACCGATAGAACGCGGCCGGCGTCTCGACCATGATCTTGCGGCGCATGGCCTCGTCGCTCACCCAGTCGCCGAATGCGTCGACCAGGTCGCCGTCGTTCGGGTTGGCCACGTACTTGTTGGGATGCGGCCAGTCGGTGCCCCACATGATGCGCTCGGGCCCGGCCTCGATCAGCGCCTGCGCCATCGGCCTCACGTCGTCATAGGGCGGCAGGTCGGTCGCGCTGACGCGATTGGCGCCTGAAATCTTCATCCAGGTGTTGCCGCGCCGCATGAGCTCGATCAGCGCCTTGAACCCGGGCGCGCCAATGCCCGCGGTCGCCGGCTGATAGGCGAAATGCGCGATCGACATCGGCGCCTTGAGCTTGGCGAACACCGGCATCAACTCGACGATGTCCTTGCCGGGAAACAGGAACTCGATGTGCCAGCGGAACGGCGCGATGCGCGCGACGAGCTCGTGCACCGCGCTCATCTCGATCGGCATGCCGCCCTTGTTGTCGGTATTGAGCCGCACGCCGCGCACGCCGGCGGCGTCGAGCGCGGCGAGCTCGTCCTCGCTTGTATCCATCGTGATCGCGACGACGCAACGCGCCCGGTTCGGCGTCTCGCGGTTGAGCGCCGCCATGCCGTTGAGGATGGCGGAATTGTCGGTCCCGTAGACGGAGGGCTGCGTGAACACCACACGATCGACACCGAGCGTCGCGTGCAGGTGCTTGAGATCGGCGAGGGTGGAGTCGGGCGGATTGTAGCCGCGCGCCGGCGAAAGCTTGTAGCCGGGCTCGAACACATGGACGTGCGTGTCGATCGACCCGCGCGGCAAGGTGATGCGCGGCTTGCGCGGGGTCCGCACGGGCGGCAGGCAATCCCGGATCTCGGTGCTCATCGAATCGTCTTTCCGGATTTTTTTGTGGAGCGCGACGCTGCTCAGCGCCGCTTCGCGCGTTTGGGCGCGGATCGCGCCGGCGGCCTTGCGCGCCGCCGTCGGCTTCTTCGCCGCGGGTTTGGGCGGCGGCTTGGCCGGCGTGTTGGCAGGCTTGGCCGGACGCCCGCCCCACAGCTCCTGCGATGCCAGCCGTCCGCCTTCCGCGAGCGCGGCGAGCTTCGCCCACACGATCGTCTCGTGCACCTCGTCGGAGCCCGCGAAGGTGGCGAAGCCGCAGTCGGAGCCGCCGATGAGGTTCTCGCGGCCCGCGATCTTGGCGTAGCGCACGAGGCGCTGCGCGATCAGCTCGGGATGCTCGACCAGGATGGTCGAATGCGAGATCACGCCGGGGATCAACACGGCACCGTCCGGAATCCTGGCCTCGGCCCACACCGTCCACTCGTGCTCGTGGCGCGGGTTGGATGCCTCGAAGGAAAATGCTCCGGCCTTTACCTTCAGGATGATGTCGACGATGTGCTTGACCTCCATGTCATGCACGCGTGGACCCATGTTGATGCCGTAGCAGGTGTGGTAGCGGATCTTCTCCTTCGGGATGCCGCGCAGCGCGTGATTAAGCGCCTCGACGTGACGCTCCGCCCATTTGCGGCACTGCTCGATGGTCGCGGTCGGGTTCACCACGTAGTGGGTGACGAGCTGCGGGTCGTCGATCTGCACGAGAAAGCCGGCGTCGACGATCGCCTTGTATTCCTCGCGCATCGCGTCGGCGATGGCGAACAGATAGTCGTCCGGCTTCTTGTAGTATTCGTTCGTGTTCCAATCCTCGACGTTCGACGGCGAGATCGACGGCACGAACGCTTCCGCGACCTTCACGCCCTTGAGCGCGGCTTTCAGGTTGTCGAGGTCGGTCTTGAGCTCCTTCTGGCCCTGGTACTTGATCGGGCCGGTGCACGCCATGAGCGCCTGCCGCGCATTCACCGCGCCGGCCGCCTGCGCCTGGTAGAATTCCGGAAACGAGATCGCCTCGCGCGACCTGATCCAGGGACTCTGGCGCTCGCCCTCCCGGCGGGTGAGACCGGCGAGCCGGTCTCGCACATAGGTCACGAAGCTCGGCTTGCCGAACTCGCCGTCGTCGATCACGTCGATGCCGAGTTCGGCCTGCTTGCGCACGATCTCGCCGACCGCGAGGCGCAGCCGCGTCTGGTAGGCGTCCTCGTCGACGCGCTCGCCGCGCGCGCGCGCGCGCACCATGGCGAGCAGGTCGCGCGGGCGCGGAAGGCTGCCGGTATGCGTGGTGAGGATCCGGTCAGTGCTGCGTTTCATGGGGTTCTCGGTGCGCGAAATCCGGGATCAGCTTGCGCGATCCGCGCGCGCGTCCGCAACCCCTCGCGAGCATGGCCTCGTCAAGGCATTGGAACAGAGTTTTGCCCTAATCCTCCCCTTGGGTGCGCCGCGCACGCGCGACGTGACGACGGCGCGCGGAGGGACGGGGGAGTTCATGCTCAGAATTGGTGCTGCGTTGGTCGTCGCGAGCCTTGCGCTCGCCGGATGTGCGGCTGATCCGGTGACCGGAACCGGCCCAAAGGAAAATACCGGCACGTTGGTCGGCGCCCTCGGCGGCGCGTTGATCGGCTCGCAATTCGGCGGCAGCACCGGGTCGCGTATCGCCGGCGGCCTCGCCGGAGCCGCGATCGGCGGCCTCGTCGGCAACCGTATCGGGGCGGCCATGGATGACGAGGATCGCCAGCGCGCCTATGCGGCCCAGATGCAGGCCCTGGAAACCGGGTCCTCCGGGGCGCCGGTGTCCTGGCGCAACCCGGATTCGGGCCGCTACGGGACCGTCGTGCCCGGTCCGGCCTATGTGCAAAACGGCATGAATTGCCGGCAATATACCCACACGATCTACATCGATGGCCGCCCGCAGACCGCGCGCGGGACGGCCTGCCGCAACAGCGACGGCAGCTGGAACCCGGTGTCCTGACACGCGGATTGAGCCGTTTTTCCGCAATCTCGGGCGCGCCCGCGGGCCTCCGGGCCAGCGGGAAAAAGGCAGTTTGGCCCGCAGGTTGAACGAGTTCTTAAGGTCGCGCCGGCTATCACGGGGGGCAAAGCTTAACCCCGTGTGGTGCCCGGCATGGCCATCGATGGTCGCACGGCCGAGAAATTGCGTGGATTCCTGCGACAGCTCGGCCCTCAGGCGCGGGCGCTGCTGACGACCGAGCTTGAACGCGGTCTCCAGCGCGGCGAGTCCATGCCCGGCAGCGACCTGATCCTCCAGGAGCTGCGCAATGCCGGGCCGGAGGAAGGCCGGGCCGATCACGAAGGCGAGCCCGCACGCCTGTTCTTCACCTTCCTCGAGCCGTTCTTCGTCGAGGATGGGGCCGAGAACGTGCACGAAGGGCGCTTGGCGCGCGCCGCGGCCGCGCCGATCTGGGCCTGGATCTGCCGCGATCTTCTCCCCGCCGAATCCGCCGCCTATGCCGAGAATGTCAGCCGGCTGCTGCGGGACGACCAGCAGGCCAAGGCCACGCAGGCGGCGAACGCATTCCATGACCTCGTCGCGCGCAGCATCGAACGAATGCTCGCGGCGGCGCAGGGCGACGACAAGGCACGCCGCAAGCTCTCCCACCAGGTCGGAACGCAGCGCGGCATCGACGACATCAAGCACGTCGCCGCCATCTTGAAGCAGCGCGACGTGCTGGCAGTGCTGGCGGGCAAGCTGCCGCCCAAGATCCGCAACCTGTCCGACGACCTGATCAATTCGATCACGTCGTTCTTCACGTCGACCGCCGGCCGGCAACGTGACGTCTATGCATTCGGCCTCGCGCTGGTGTTGAGCCGGCTGGTCTCGCCCTGGCAGCTCATCCGCGTCGGCATCAAGGGAGCCGAGAGCGATTTGCCGGCGCGGATAGCGGATACGCCCTATGCGCCCTCGCTCACGATCGTGCTCGCCGAGATCGAGCGGCTGGTGCGCGAGCTCGACGGCGATCTGCAGCGCGGCCAGGCGGCCGCCGAGTCCTCGCTCCTCAAGGACATCCACGACGCCGCGCGCGGATTGCGCACCGAGCTCGATCTCGGACCCGAGTCGGCCGCGGCGCGGCGAATGGCCGCCATCCGCGGTCAGCTCGCGGTGGCGCTGCGTCCGGAAATCGAATCCGCGCCAGGCCGCGTGCGGCGGCTGCTGCGCCTGCGCCCGAACAAGGACATCCTCCCGGGCTCGCTCCTCGACGTCGTCGACGTGGCGGACACCGAGGCGCTGATCGAGTTCCTCGGGCATTGCCGCAACTACGCCAACGAGCTCGCCATCAACGAGATGACGATGCGCAGCTATTCGGAAGTGCAGCACTATCTCGAGACCCATGTCGAGCAGCTGCTCGAGGGGTTGCGCATGGCCGGCAAGACCGACCGGGCCTATCGGCGCTCGCAATTCGACGCGGCCGTGCGCTTCTGCGCCAAGATTTTCGGCGAGGAATATGCCGAGACTCTGGCCAAAGCGGCGGATGTCGCGGTCGCCGGCGAGCGCAAGGCGGCTGCCGCCAAGGCGTAAACGGCCTCATTATTTTCTTTTTGCGCGGTGACGGTATTCTCTGCCGGGGGTGGACCATAGGTCGCGGCCCGAGGCGGATGGTTGCGGCGTGGCGGCTGCCATGTTGTAACGCGCTATTGGCGCATTTTCCGGCGAAAGCGGGCTGATCGGGAAACTTAGCCTCGCCCTGGAACGTACGACCAGGAGAAGAAACGAGAACGCTCCGAGAGGGCAGACGGATTCCCGGCAT
>WNFA01001595.1_pt1 | contig 22317 bp, 21 predicted proteins | sample 5400481 | NCBI WGS metagenome assembly WNFA01 (sample SAMN13153340, study PRJNA577476) | soil metagenome | isolation source: 120 cm saprolite under Douglas fir tree site 2 hole 1 replicate 2 | place: USA:California | collected 2015-04-18
ACAGTGACCACCAACTCCAACCAGACAAATATCCAGCCGGTTTTCGACGTCTATGCCAGCGTGCAGGGCCGCGATCTCGGCAGTGTCGCAGCCGAAATCAATAAGGTCACGACACAGCTGCAGAAGGGACTGAAACCCGGCAATTCAATTCAGGTAATAGGCCAGATCCAAAGCATGAACGACTCTTTCCGGAATCTTGGCATCGGGCTGCTGTTCGCGGCGGTCTTTGTCTATCTGCTGATGGTTGTGAACTATCAGACCTTTGGCGATCCGTTCGTGGTGATCCTGGCCCTGCCGGCGACGCTCTGCGGCATCGTCACGATGCTTTTCATCACCGGCACCACGCTGAACGTGCCATCGCTGATGGGGGCGATCATGGCGGTCGGCGTCGCGTCGGCGAACTCGATTCTGCTCGTGACCTTCGCGCGCGAGCAGCAGCTTAAAGGGCACTCCGCCTTTGAGGCCGCGCTGAGTGCCGGCCACACCCGTATCCGTCCCGTGCTGATGACTGCCGCCGCGATGATCGTCGGCATGATCCCGATGGCGATCGGCGGCGCGGGCGAGGAACAGAACGCTGCGCTTGCCCGCGCCGTCATCGGCGGCCTGCTGTTCGCGACGCCGACGACCCTGCTGATCGTGCCTTACCTGTTCGCCATGCTGCGCAAAGGCAACGACGGAAAGCCTCATCATGGCGTATTCGAGGAAGTTCCAGAATGACCGAGATGCGTGTGAAGAATGAAGAAACCGGGCTTGATCCTGAAACCGATCGCGTTATTGCGCTACCGGCACGGAAGCGGCGACGTCGTTACGGAGGCGCGCTGCTAGGCGGAAGCGTGTTGCTGTTGCTCGTTGGCGGTCTTGGAATAGGAGGCTGGCGCCACTACCAGGCTGGGCTCGACGTCGCGGCCACCGCGCAACAGAACCGGACTCTTGTTCCCGACGTTCGCGTGGCCGCGGTCCGCGCCAGCGACAGCAAGATTACCGTCAGCTTGCCGGCGACGACAACGGCATTTGAGGCGGCGAATATTTTCGCTCGCACCAGCGGCTACATCGAAAAGCGCTATGTCGATATCGGCGACCAGGTCAAGGCGGGAGCCCTTCTGGCGAACATCACCGCCCCTGAACTCGACCACCAGATTACGCAAGCCAAGGCGACGCTGACCCAGATCCAGGCCACATTGCAGCAGATACAGGCCAGCCGGGACCTCGCCCAGGTCACCAATGCGCGCGACAGCAATTTGGTCCAAAAGGGATGGCTCACGGCTCAGCAGGGCGACAACGATCGCCTGACCCTGCAGGCACAGCAGGCAGCGGTGGGCGTGGCTCAGTCGAATATTGCCGTCCAGGAAGCCCAGATTCGGATACTCGAGCAGGAGAAAGCCTACCAGCGCGTCGTGGCGCCGTTCGACGGCGTCATCACCCAACGCAACATCGACAATGGCAGCCTGGTGCAGTCCGGATCGACCTTCATGTTCACGCTGATGCACCCCAACGTGATCCGCACCCAGGTGTTTGTCCCACAGGACGAGGCTTTCGGGCTTGGGCCAGGCGTCGATGCGGTGGTCCGTGTCCCCGAGATTCCGGATCGTACCTTTCCCGGCAAGGTCACCCGAATCGCGACCGCGTTGCAGCCCGGCAGCCGGACGCTGCTGACCGAGATCGACGTCCCCAATCCGGACGGCGCGCTCAGTCCCGGGATCTATTGCACTGTCGAGTTGTTTGTCCCGCGCAAGACACCATCGATGATCATACCGGCCGACGCGGTTGTATTCGATCAGAACGGCCTGCATGTCGCGGTCGTGGAGAATGGCACCGTCCATCTGCAGAAGATCGCGATTGCGCGTGACTTCGGCACGCAAGTCGAAGTGCACGACGGCGTCAGGCCCGGTGATCAGGTCATCCTCAATCCGATGGTGAACCTGGCGGAGGGCGGCAAGGTCGCGGTTCGCAAACAGCCGACAAGCTAGATCGGGCGAAGGGAGGAGAGGCGATGCTGCGCTTGCTGTTCACGACGGCCATCCTGCTGGCAGGCAGCAACGCTTGCCTGGCGCAGGTCTCCACCATGGGCAGCACAGCCATGGGCCTGCCATCGACGCCAGGGACGATCGTCACATCCCCGCTCAATGGCCCGAGTCCGTTCTCGGCGGCGACCCAGCCGGGCACTCCCGACACGACGCTGGCGCCAGTGCCGCTGGCTTCTGACCCTACAACGCCGGGAACGGTCGTGATCTGCTCCACCCCAACAGGGCAAATCGCGCCTGGAACTCCAGCGGTGCCAGTTACTTCCATGTCAGCAATGGGCGGCACAATCGGAACGATGCCATCGGTTTCCGCGGCACCGACGCTATCAGCCGTGCCGGCTACCTCTTCCACGTCCACAACGACCGCGCCGCTCTTGCTGTCCGCAACACCAGCTACGTCGTTTATGACCGATTTTCCCGGCTCGACGGTACCGGTGTCGTCGTCCGCGATATCAGCGCCTCCGCCTGCCGTTACCGCAACGTCCATACCGACGCTATCGACGGCACCGAGTCCGGCCTCGACCTCCATGGTGGGCGGTACAGCCACGATGATGCCGTCGACCGCGATGATGCCAGCGACTCCGTTGGGGACTATCCCCACGTCGATCACCGGCAGCACGACCGGGACCATATCGCCAGCGTTGCCGCTCGGCAGCTCATCTACCACCGTATGCAGCTCTATACCGGGAGGTCCGCCGACCAATGCCGCGGCTTTGCCGCTCTCGACCCCCGCCGTTCCGAACAGCCCGCCGCCGGGCACGATTCAGCCCGCGGTCACGGAGCTTGCCGGCACCAGCATCGATCCGACAATGACCGTGGTGCCGAGATGGCGCCGGCCAACGCCACTGGTGCCGCGGCAACGCCGGGCGTCTCGCCCCCTTCATCGCCATCGGGCTGCTGAGGGGAAAACTCGCTTCCCGACGCCCTCGCGCAAAACGGCCAATGCGTTGGATGCCCCGAGGCGGCGTCCTGGCGCGGAACGCCGATTTTAACAGCCTATTTAATGGTGCGGCCGGTTTTTCGCGCTATGTTTTTTAGCAAGCGGCCGACCGCGTTTGCCCCCGGAGGCGGTGTCCAGATGGCCGCAGAGCGGACAGCGCCTGCCACGTCTTAGGCCCCCGAATAGGATGGGCGGCGCTGTCCGGCTCTTTAGTTTAGTGGCGAAATCCCATGGCATTTGCAGGCTGTTGACAGTATGGCATTAGTCTCGGGCAAGCATACGGTTCCAGGGATGCCACGATCGAGCATTGCGAATGATTTCGCGGCAGTCGAGAATCAGTTGATGACAAAAGTGCTTCTAATCGAAGATGACAGCGAAACGGCCGAGGAAATTACAGCCGAGCTGGCCGATCGCGGTTTTGAAGTCGAATGGTCGGCCAACGGAATCGAGGGCCTCGACAAGGCGCGTTCATCGCGGCCCGATGCCATAATCGTCGATCGACTGTTACCCGGAATGGACGGCCTCACGATTATCGAGGCGCTGCGGAAGGACCAGGTGCGCACCCCGGTGCTGGTGCTGAGCGCGCTCGGCGCGGTGGACGATCGCGTCCGCGGATTGCGGATGGGCGGCGACGACTATCTTACCAAACCGTTTGCGATCGTGGAACTGGTCGCCAGGGTGGAAGCGTTGCTGCGACGGCCGGCGGAATCGCGCGAGACGACGGTACGGGTAGGGCCGCTGGAACTCGATCTGATCGAGCGCACTGCCAGACGCGGCGATCGCATGATCGATTTGCTGCCGCGCGAGTTTCGCCTGCTTGAATACATGATGCAGCGCAGCGATCAGCTGCTGACGCGGGCCATGCTGCTCGAAGAGGTCTGGAACTACAAATTCGTTCCCGCAACCAATCTTGTGGACGTGCATATGGGCCGTCTGCGTCATAAGGTGGATGGGCCTGACGAGGCTCCTATGATCCATAACGTCCGCGGCGCCGGGTTCATTCTTCGAGCGGTACCATAGACGTTCGGATAGTGCTGGCGATGATATGGAACTGTTGACGTCGACCAGAGATTTCGGGTGGCGAGATCCGATGCGTCAACCGCAGTTCATGCGCTCGAATACTTTCCACTGGGCCCTCATGGTGGCCGGGGTGTTCGCAATCTTCGTCATCGTGCTGTTCGGATTTATCTACTGGAAGATCGACGACTATCTGACGGCACGATCCGACCGTGTGATCACCGTGGAACTGGATACGATTGCCGGCCTGTCGCCCGAACGGCGGCTCCAGGCAATCGACGAGCGGCTAAGGCAGGATCCCCGAGGCGTACAACTCGCGGCGATATTTGCCGCCGACGGTCACCGGATTATCGGCAATCTCGAGAGCCTGCCGCCCGATCTGCGGATCGACGCCGCAGCGCAACGCTCCGCCGTCATCAGGATGGACCAAAACGGCAGCGAACATCAGGTCGTCCGTGCGATCGCCCGGCGCATGCGAAACGGCGATGTGCTGGTGCTCGGACGAAACGTCGACGAAGCCGGGGAGATATCTCATGTCGTCGGCGAGGCGCTGTTGCTGGGTCTGCTGCCTGCCTTTTTTCTTTGCCTGTTGGCCGGCGCCTGGCTGAGCGTCCGCGCCCAGAGGCGGGTCGAGGACGTCAACCAGCGGGTTCAGCGCATCATCGCTGGTGATCTGAGCGAGCGATTGCCTCACCGTACCGTCGACGAGCCGTTCTCGCGACTCGCGGTCATCGTCAATGGCATGCTCGATGAAATGGAAGCGATGATCGACGCGCTCGCCGGCGTCGGCAACGACATCGCCCACGACCTGCGAACTCCGTTGACGCGCGCACGACTCGCGCTCGAGCGCGGGCGCACCAACGCAACCTCTCTGGAGCAGCTTCAGACTGTTGCGGACAAGGCGATCACGGGTATCGATCAATCGCTGGCGATCATCACGGCGCTATTGCGTCTTGCGGAGATCGAAAACAGCCGGCGCTCTGCAGGTTTCGGCGGCGTCGCATTGCACGAAATGCTGCGGGAGGTGTGCGACATATACGAACCGATCGCCGAAAACAAGGAGATCACCCTGCATGTCCAGGTCACGCAACAACTCACGGTGCGCGGCGATCGGGATCTGTTGATCGAGGCGGTCGCCAACCTGGTCGACAACGCCATCAAATTTACGCCTGGAGGCGGGAAGGTGAACATTGAGCTGTTACGCCGCGATAGCGAAACCGTCGTGCGCGTGACGGATACCGGCTGCGGCATCAGCGAACAGGAACGCGACGCCGTGTTGCGGCGTTTCTACCGCTCGGACAAGATGCGAAATACGCCGGGCGTCGGTCTCGGACTGAGTTTGGTGGCCGCTATCGTGAAGTTGCACGGCTTTCGGTTGGAGATATCCTCCGGCCCGGGTTGCCGGGTGGAGATTATTTGTCCCGACCGGGAAGACCGCGTGAAGGAGCTGGCTCGGCTTGCCAAAGGGTGGCCCGGCAGCTGAGGCCGCTACGGTTCGCTTTTCGATTTCGCAGTGCAGGATGCGCCTGTCAGTAAATGGGGCCCTGGTATTCGCCGGCGTGAGGGCCCTGATTTCGAAAACCTTCATCGTCGCGAAAGCTGTTGCCATAGCATTCGGCGCCGATGCCCGAAGCCGTCGCCTCGCACTGCGCGTAGCTTGTGAAGCTGCAATCCGTTCCGCCTTCATTATATGACAGGCAGTAATACTCCCGGAGCGTGATGGGTCCAGCCTTTGCCAGTCCTGGTGTCGCGGCGAAGGAAGTAGCCAGAAATGCGATCGCTGAGGCCGTCGCCATCACCAAGCCCGCTTTCATATTGTCTCCAATGACCAGGCTACCCTGCCATCAATATTATGATGAGTCGCGCCCGCGAAACCGATTATAAAAAGATTCATACTGGCTCGGTTGCGTCGAGCATGACGATGGCGCGGCGATCAATGAAGTTCATGCAGCGCCACTGCCCGGCTTCTGGATTCTGTCACCAGGTGCATCGCCTTAACTGATCCAGCCTGACGTGATCGGCGGACCGAAAAATGAAATCGTATTTTATGGAAAACCGATATCGGTCCGCACCCGACATCCGTGCCAATGACGCAACGTGAAGAAACGGAAAAGGCGGCCAAAAGGGCCGCCTTCTTCGAAGTGTCAGGCCTCACACCGTCTCATGCTTGCGGAGATCGCGGCCATGATCGAAACCGCCGGCCTGCAGATCGGCGCCCGTGATCGGGATTTCGGGAACGGCGGCCTCCGCCAGAATCTCGGCGGTAATATCGTCGACCGCCGCGTCGACGATTTCATGAATGAAGCTGATGTTCTTGTATTCGCCGGAGGCAACGCGCGAGATGACTTCGCGCCGGGTGATCTCGGGATCGACAATGGCCTCGCGCCCGCGCCGTCCATAGTCGATCATCACAACGAAATACTGCATGGCGGTGCTCCTCGTCCCGGCAAAGCCGGGGCGACCGGGTGCAGCCAACTATTTCGGAAAATCAGAAGTAAGTCAAGCCAATAGTTCTGAAAATCAGAAAAAGAGGCTTCCGCCACAGTAACCCGGCCCGCGGCCGGCCAGAATCACGCGGCGCGCGCTCATTTTGAGCCCCCCTTCATTTCTCTTGGGTGAGCCGCGGCATGCGCCTTGGCGCCCTTGCGTGCCCGGGCCGCGGCTTTGGACCGCAGGCGCTCGATCTGACCCCTCGGCAGGGTGACGCAGATCTCTCCGATCCATTCCAGCTTCACCCCGCTGATTGGCTTGGCGTTGAAGCTCGTGAGGTTGACCAGGGTGGCTGATTTTCCCCGTTCGATGGTTTTCAGGTAACGCTCGCCGGTCTTCAGCCTGACTGCGGCCTCCTCCCCGTAGAAGCTGGAAACGGGATGGCGCTGTTCCCTGTAGACCACGATGATATCGCCGTTTTCGTACTTCGGCAGCATGGAATCGCCGGCCACTTCAAAGGCGATGGTTTCCTCCGAAATGGGGAAGGGCAGTTCGACGTCGCCGAGACCTTCCGGCGGCACCTGCTCGTGTTCCGGCTCGATGATCGCGCCTGCCCCGACGCGGCCCATGATCGGAACCGAATTCAGCTCGAGGTAATCGATGATGGGCTGGATTTCCGTGGCCTTGATCAGGCGGGCGTCGGCCAAAATCTCGGAGACCGCGCCGGGGCGGACGCCCATCGCCGTCGCCAGGCCCCCTTTGGTCTTGCCCGGCTTCGCCAGTCCCCGCTCGATCATCTTGACATCCAGCATATCGCCATATTTCTGAATTTCAGAAACGAAAGCAATTCCGATTTTCAGAAATTGGCTTGACATTTATTTCGGAATATCGGAAATTACTGGGCATGGACGCCGCCCGTCGCTCGATTATGGCTGCGCGCACGGGCGGGCGGATTCCACGGGTTGCAATTTTGAGACCGTCATTGCGAGCGAAGCGATCCAGACTTGCAGAAAAGAGCTGGATTGCTTCGTCGCCTCGCTCCTCGCAATGACGAGACGCATCGGGCAGGAGAAAGCGAATGCAATCGACAGACTGGGCGCCGGAGCATTCGGACGCGCTGCGCCAATATCTGGCAAAGGGCATGTCCTATTCTGAAATCGCGGATGCGATCAATGCGAAATTCAAGACCAGCTATTCCCGCAGTGCCGCGCTCGGTCGCGCCAAGCGGATGGGACTTGGCGGTCCCGACCAGCCAAAGGACGGCCTCAAGTCGCCACTGAGCGTCAAACCGCCGCTGCTTCGCAGACTGCGCGAGCGCTATGCTGCCGAGTTCACGCGGCCCGTGCCGATTTTCGAGCGCACGGAGACGCTCAAGCTGCGCTGCGTCGAAATCAATCCGCGCCATCTTTCCCTGATCGAGCTCGAACGCGGCGACTGCCGCTATCCCTACGGCGGTGACGGGGAGGGCGAAGCCATCACCTTTTGCGGTCACCCCCGGCGCAAGGGTTCAAGCTACTGCGCCCCGCATTTTCATCTGACGCGTGGCTCCGGTACCGCGTCGGAACGGGCGGCCGGCACCATCTCACTGCGGCTTGTGGAGGTGGCATGAAACGCGGACCGCCCCTGGATGCCGCTTTATGTCGGCGACTATCCCGGCGCACGGGCAGCGAAGCCTTGCTTCGCCATCAGCCAGGAGCTGGCGGCTTACGTCGCCAAGCGGACGGCTCAACGAGATTCAAATTCCACCATTCAACGGAGGTAATCGGACGTGACACGGGCAAAACGCAACAAGCCGTACAGACCAGCAAAGGTTCATGACCGGCGATCCCAGGATCTGCTGCGCAATGCGGAAGTGGCGGCCATTGAAGTGGACGATCCCTTGGCGCTGGAGCCGGGGGAGAAGATCGTCACGCTGCGCTCGATCCGCAACGATCCCTTGGCGCGGCTGCACACGCATCGCCAGATCGACGAGGCGCAATACCAGGGCGGGCGGGCGTTCCAGGACGATTGGGAGAAAGCCGAGCGCGGCCCGCAGGCCGTCGATCCCACGCGGGAATATGTCGATGGCGGGCGGGCCCGGGAGCCGATTACGGAAGGCCAGCGCAAGGCCGTGCTGCGGCTCAATCGCGCCGAGCGCGAACTCGGCGCGGTCGGCGCCGCGCTGGTGCATGAGGTCTTGATTCTGGGCCTGACCATGGAGCAGATCGGGCAGCGGCGAGGACTTCGCGGGCAGCGCTGGATCGATTATTTCGCGCGCCGATTGCGGGAATGCCTCGACCGGCTGGCCTTGATTTATGGGTTCGCGACGGAGAGGCGCGTGTGATGGGTAACGGGGTGGCAGTCAGTTGCACTAACTGAAGTAAGCTTCTGTCTCCAGGGTAGCATCCGAAACGCCATGAGGCCTGACCCGCCGAAATTCCGTTCGGCGGCTTTTCATCGTCGCAAGCTCCAAGCGCAAACAGCCCGTTGAGTGGATAAGCCAAGGGCCGCGCCCGATGAGTAACTCTGCGTCGTTCGCCGTACCACGCACCGATTGACGATTCGTCGCGCGCGCTTGCCGCGAATTATGGTATGCTTGGCGGAGAGCGGGGGGCGGAAATGAACCAACGGCTGTGGTTTAGCGTTGCGCTGATCGCGGTTCTGTTCTGTTTCTGGCTGGTTGTGTCGAAACCGATTTGCCGAGACGGGCTTGCAGCCTCCCTTGGAACCCGTTCCGGGTGGACGTGCGTTGCCAATAACAACTAGGGAAGATTGACGCCGCGACGACCCCGAGGTGAGAAGCCCGCGGGGGCGGATGTTGGCTACCACCGCCCTCGGGCCCTAGCCGGATAGCAGCCGGCCATGCTTTGATGGATCGGGCTTGATGCAACGATTTGGGGACTTTTTTGACAAGCGGGCGCGTGGAACGGCGGCATCTTTCGGACGCCAGCTGCCAAGCCCCCAACTAAAACCCCCCGGCGCCAAAGCTAAGCGGCTGCACCACGTCGTAGGCCGCCTTGGTCAGCGGCACCGCGTAGTTGACGCTCAGCGCGCCGAACGGCGAGTCCCACACCAGGCCTACCCCGACCGACGAGCGCACGATGTTGGAATTGGCGACCTGCAGCGATTGCGCGGAGCCTGGAAATACCGTCGGCCCGCCGTAGTTAAAGACGCTGCCGGCATCGACGAAGGCCGTCGCCTTGAGCCCGTATTCCTTGGGTACGCCGGGGATCGCGCTTTGCAATTCCGCTGTCGTCGCCCAGTACATACTGCCGCCGACATTATCCATGGTCGTCCCAGGGGTGAGATCGCGCGGGCCGAACCCGTTGGGCGCAAATCCTCGCACCATGGTCGGACCGCCGAAGAAGCTGTTGAGCAGCGGCACCTGCTGACCACCCCAACCGCTGATGTAGCCTCCTTGCGCGCGCGCCAGGCTGACGACGTCATCGTTGATCGCCTGATAGTAGCGTACATCCTCGGTGGTGCGCAGGAATTTCACGTCGCCGCCGAGGCCAGCCAGATCCTGCGCGAGTTGCGATTTGATTCCGCTGGTCGGGTTCTTGTTATTGTCCAGCGTATTGTAAGTGATGGTGTCGCCGATGGAGGAGACCCATTGGGGGCCGGTGAGCGCGGCCTGCTGGATCGGCAACGACGGCGCGGCGGCCAATGACGCGGGGTCGATCGTCACGTTCTGGTTATAGATCGAGTAGCGGTACTGCACGCCGATCTGCTCGGTCAGCGGCGTGCCGAACTGCATCGTCGCGCCATAGGTGTCGCTCCCGTAGGACTGATACGGGCTTGCGTCATTTTGCCTGCCGTAAAGCTCGATGCCGGCTGAAACGCGAGTCCCGAGGAAGTAAGGCTCCGACGCCGACAGGTCGATCCCGCGCGCGTACTGGCCGTACGTCCCGGAGGCGCTGAGGGCCTTGCCGGAGCCCAGGAAATTACGGTCGCCCACCTTGACCTCGGCGAGAAGGCCGTCGGTCGTCGAGTAACCCCCGGAAATCGTAAACTCGCCGGTCGATTGTTCGGCAACTTCGACGTCGAGGATGACGCGATCCGGCGCCGAGCCCGGTTTGGTCGAAATCTTGACGGTCTTGAAATAGTTCAGGTTCTTGAGGCGCCGTTCGGCGCGATCGATCAGGCTCTTGTTGTAGGCATCGCCTTCGGCGACGTCGAATTCACGCCGGATCACGTAGCCGCGGGTACGCGTGTTGCCGTGGATCTCGATGCGCTCGATATAGGTCCGCGGCCCCTGGTCGACCACGAAGGAAACATCGATGCGCCGTCCAGCGCCATCGCGGGTGGTGCGGGGGACCGCTTGTGCGAAGGGAAAACCAAGCTTCGAGAGCTCGGTCGCAAGAATTTCGTCCGTCTTGTCCAGCGCGTTGCCATCGAACACGGCGCCCGACCGCGTGACGAACAGACGACGAAGCTTTTCGGCATCCAGCCCCGGCACATTGCAGACGATATCGACGTCGCCGAAATGATAGAGCGGGCCTTCATCGATCGAAAACGTAACCTCGAATCCGTGTGTAGCCGGATCGTATTCGGCCTTCGCCGCAGTCACGCTGGCGTCGGCATAGCCCTTGCTGCGATAGTACAGCCGCAGCTGCTCGCGATCCGCCGCGATGTGGTCGGGGTCGTAGACGTCGCCGCCGGTCAGAAAGCTCAGCATATTGGTTGCGGAAGTCTTGATCACGGCGGCAAGCTGCCGCGTGCCGAAAACGTGGTTGCCGATGAAATTGACCTGCCGCACTGTCGTCTTCGCCCCTTCCGTCACCACATAGACGAGGTCGACCCGGTCGTTGCCGCGGTCGATGATTTGAGGCACCACGCCGACATCGTCGCGCCCGGCGTGACGGTAGGCTTCCATGATGCGGCCGACATCGGATTGCACTACGGCGTGCTGCAGCGTGCCGCGTGGCTTGGATTCGATGACGGCCGAAAGCTCCTTGTCCTGTATTTTCTTGTTGCCTTCGAAGGCGACGCGGTCGAGCACCGGGGCCTCGGTCAGATGCACGATGAGCCGCTCGCCGGCGCGGTCGATCGTGACCTTGTCGAACAGGCCGGTCGCCAGCAGCGCCTTTAGCGCCGCGTCGCGCGCGGCCTCGTCGAACCGTCCGTCGGGCGCGGCATGGAAATATGAGCGCACCGTCTCAGTGTCGGTGCGGCGATTTCCCTGCACCTCGATAATATCGCGCGCTTGCGCGGCGGCCTCAGTCGGTACCGAAGGGAGCCCGAACGCTCCGACGAACAGCGCGCCCGCTGCAATCGACCGACGCCATCGCCGGCCCGGCGCCATGCATTGCCTCATCGTCCTGCCTGTCTCCCACTCGACGGGTTGCGATCGAACTGCCCGCGGGGGGCGAAAGAATGTCGGGGATAAGGTCAGTTGCGGGCCGAAGGCATTTGCAGCCGCCATAATTTCGACGCCGAGCCGAACCGCGCGTTCTCAGAATCGTCGCATAGCCGCTTCAAATGCTGGCTAGCCATAGACCCGCAAAACGTTCGCGCTGCGACCGTCGCATGCGGGAACGCTTGCCAGGAGCATCACATGCGCTACGCAGCCCTCATCACCGCCTTGTTCGTGCTGATCCAGCCCGCGGATGCAGCGGTCGCGCCGGAGACCGACCCGCGCGCCTCGCTCAGCGTCGTCCAGCAGTGGATCTACAACTACCGGGCCAAGCCCGACTACGCACATGTCCCCGCCGCCGTGCGCGTGCTCTTCCACGCGCAAAGCTTCAAGGAGCCGGAGAATTCCGGCATCTATCTCGGCTTCATCGCCGGCGCGATCGGATCGAACCCTGCAAAGGCCGAGCAGCTCGTCACCAGTTTCTTTCCGGTGCCGCCGGAAGACGAGTGGGTGATCGTCCGCGCCATCGCCTATTCCGGGTTGCCCGACTGGCGGAATTTGCTGCGCCGGATCGCCCCCAAGATGCCGGGACGCAAGGTGATGATCGACAGCTACCTCGCCGGCACGCTGCCGACCTTGACCGACATCCCGCTGGAAGAAGCAACCCCCGGCATGTTCGACAAGTTGCGCGGCGTCTTCACCAAAAATCCGTTCGCCAAAGAAGACAAGAAGCTGAACCTGGCGCTCACTTTCGCCAGCAATCAGGACTTGCTGGATACGCTGTGGGGCTATTATTTCGCAACCGGTTCGCACCTTCCGATCCTGCGCATCATGCAGATGCTGCCCTGGACCAAAAGCCGCGACACCCTCGACAAGCTGACCGTCGGCAGCATGGCGCGCTATACGCTGGCGAGCTACGCGGTCCGCGATGCGGGATTGCGCGAGTTTCTGCGCGGCGAGCTGGCGCGGCAGCCGGCGGCGATCAAGGTTCCGCTCGGCGAGGTGATCCAGGCCGCCGACACGGTGCAGCTCGGCGCGGTCCGCAAGGATGCGCTCGCCGCCGTGGAAGAGCTCAAGGCCAAGGGCTCGGATAGCAGGCGCAACCTCGACTTCTGGGGCCAGGTCGGCGTCGGCGCGCTCGCGCTCGGATGCGTTTCCGCGGCGGCGCTTGGGCAGGTCGCGGTCGGCATTCCCTGCGTGATCGGAGGCTCGGCGTCGCAGGGCCTGCTGTCCTTCTGGGAAAAGCAGCAGCAGTGATTTGAGTTTTGCGCAGGTGACTCCGTGGGATGCCGGCATCCCACGGCTAGCCAAATCACGGCAAGAAAAACGTCGATGGCCGCTTCCGCGCCGGTTTCGAAACAGGGTGTTTCGGCTGATAGGCATAGGCACTGCTGATGCTGCGGCCGCCCTTCGGGGCGGATTCGCCAGATGTTCGCGAACTATTGCCAACATTGCTCACCTGCCGATGAAGTTGTCGGATCAAGAGCCCTTGTGGGCTTCCGGAAATAGACCTTAAAGTCGTATCACGCGGCGCCAACGCGTCGGTGATCGCCGAACGATTTCAGGGGGGACAAACTGATCATGGCTACCAGACCGCAATTACCGGATCGCGCGCCGCGAGCGAAGGGCGTGCCGACGGCGCTCGACGGTCTGTTGGTCGTGGATTTCACCCGGGTCGTCGCCGGTCCTGCCTGCACGCAAACGCTGGCGGATTTCGGCGCCGAAGTCATAAAGATCGAGAATCCGGATGGCGGCGACGATACGCGAAGCTATGAGCACGCCGATCTCGCCGGCGAGAGTGCAGCCTTTGTCAGTTTGAATCGCAACAAGCGCGGCATTGCTCTTGATTTCGCCAACCCTGTGGGGTGCGACATCGCGCGGGAATTGATCGCTCGGGCAGATGTGGTGGTGGAAAATTTTTCCGCCGGCGTGATGAAGAAGTATGGCCTCGATTATGCATCAGTCGCGCCAACCAATCCCCGCCTGGTCTATTGTTCGATCTCGGCCTATGGCCGCCAGGGGCCGTTTGCATCCCGTCCTGGCTTCGACCCGATCACGCAGGCTGAAAGCGGTTTCATGTCGCTCAACGGCTTTCCCGACGGGCCGCCGGTGCGGACCGGACCGCCTGCGATCGACATGGTGACGGGCATGGCGGCCTGCAACGCCATCCTGATGGCGCTGTTCGCCCGCGATCGACTCGGCCGCGGCCAGCATGTCGAGGTGGCGTTGTTCGATATTGCGGTGGCGATGACCGGGTTTTACGGAATGGCCTATTTGATGACGGGTAAGAATTTTAGCCGTCAGGGCAACTCGCCAAACGGGTCTCCCTCTGTCGGAGTCTACGATGCCTCCGACGCGCCGTTTTATATGGCCTGCGCCAATGACCGGCTGTATCGCCGCCTCGTCACCGAAGTGCTCGGCCGGCCTGATCTCGCCAGCGGCGAATTCGCCGACCGGCGTTCACGAACGGCCAACAAGGAGAAACTCCGCGCGATCCTTACCGGGATTTTTGCTTCTGACATTCGCGAAAACTGGGTGGCGAAGATGAAGGCGGCCAACATCCCCGTCGGCTATCTTCGCACCGTCGAGGAGGCCTTCAATTCGGGCGAGGTGCGCCAACGGCATCGCGTCAGCCAGATCCCGCACCCGGCCGCAGGCTTCGTGCCGAACATCGAACAGCCGATCCGTCTCGAACAAACGCCGGTCATCGATCCCGTCGCGGCGCCCATGCTGGGCCAGCACACCAGGGAAGTTTTGCGCAAGACGCTCGGTTATGACGATCATCGCATCGCAGCGCTTGCCGAGGCGGGAGCTTTTGGGGCTCTACGAACTAATGCCTGACGCCGCAACGGACTTACCGCTTCGCATAGCTTCGGTTAGGGTGGCGGGACACTCGAGGAGGCCACCATGGACTGGATTTCCTTTCTTGTTATTCCGGTAGCCCTCTACGTCATCGCTTCGCTTCGCGTGCTGAAGCAGTATGAGCGCGGGGTGGTGTTTCTGCTCGGCAGATTTTCCGGCGTCCGCGGACCAGGACTGACGCTGATCTTCGTTCCGATCCAGCAGATGGTGCGGGTGTCCCTGCGCACCGTCACCATGCAAATCCCTTCACAAAAGATCATCACCAGGGATAACGTCTCGATCGATATCGCGGCGGTCGCCTACTATCATATTACCGACCCGGAAAAAGCTGTTATCGCGATCGAGAACGTCTACAACGCGATCAACCAGATCAGCCAGACCACCGTGCGTAATGTGGTCGGACGGTTCAGCCTCGATCAGCTGCTGTCGGATACCGCGAGCATCAATGACCAGATCAAGAACGTCATCGACCAGCACACCGAGCCCTGGGGCACCCAGGTAACGGCGGTCGAGATCAAGGACATCACGCTGCCCGACAACATGCAGCGGGCGATGGCCAAGGAAGCCGAGGCCGAGCGTGAGCGCCGCGCCAAGATCGTCGCCGCCGAAGGTGAATACCAGGCAGCGGTAAAGCTCGGCCAGGCAGCCGACATCATCACCCAACATCCCGTGGCGCTTCAACTCCGTACGCTGCAGACGATGGCGGAAATCTCGATTGAGAAGAATTCCACCATCATCTTCCCCGCGCAGTTCATGACGACCGTGCAGGAGGCCGTCGCGCTGCTGTCAAAGGATTCGGCGTCGAAATAGCCTTGCACCAGATGAAGAAGCACTCTTTCAGGCGAGCGACGTCCGCAGACGCCAGAGCCGCTCGTAAAATCACACGGGCCGCCTACGCCAAGTGGATTCCGGTGATAGGTCGCGAACCAAAGCCAATGACGGCGAATTATGAACAGGCCGTGGCCGACCATGTCATCGATCTCTTTGAAGAGGGTGGTCGCCCGATTGCGCTGATTGAGGTGATCCCCCGGCCTTCGCATCTGCTCATCGAAAATGTCGCCGTCCTGCCGGATCGGCACGGCGAGGGGATCGGCGGCTTGCTGCTTAAGCGCGCCGATGCAATCGCGCGGTCATTTGGGTTGAGCGAATTGCGATTATATACGAATGCGCTGTTTTCCGCGAACATATCATTCTATGCGCATCGCGGATTTGAAGAATTCTTGCGTGAGCCGCATGCCGCCGGTGGCGAGGTGGTTCACATGAAGAAATCGGTCGAGCTTTAGCCGAATCTCGTCCGGCCAACATAAAAAGTTTAAGCGCGGAACCTAGATGTAGGCACCACATCTCCCGGGTCGCAACTTAGGAGCAACGTGAAAATGCGTTATTTCGCGTGACCGTTGTCGCTTCGGGTTCCGGGGATTTTGATTCCGGGCGCGCACTGATTTTTTCGGCGCAAGGGCGCAAAGAGGCCGCCGATCAAGCAAAACACTGCAAAGACGCCGTCCCGGAAATGTGGTAACCCTCGATCCAAACCCGGAGGATGGCGACCATGGTTGAACCGAAACTGGAAGTCCCGGCCGAATTGCGCGATTTGGCCGAAAAAACCATCGATCAGGCGGAAAAAGCGTTCGGGTTGTTTTTTGATGCTGCAAATAAATCGATGGCGGCTGTCCCGAATCCGGGAGCGGACATTTCCAAGCAGGCCCTATCGTTCACCGAGCAGAACATGAAGGCTGCGTTTGAGCATGCGCGAAAACTGGTTCACGCCACCGATCTCCAGGAAGCCATGCGAATTCAATCGGAGTTTTTGAGGAGTCAATTTACGAATGCCGGAGAACATATGAGACAAATCACCGGCGGGGCGATGTCGGCCGCGAAAGATGCGTCGAAAGGCAAATTTTGAGGCGCACGCCCCGGTCGTTAGATATGCGGGGATGAACAATTCTTGCCCACAAAATAGTCTTGCATGGATTTGCGGCATGGATTTCAATTGCAGCGCAGGTCCTTGACGGGCCACCGGGTGATGCCACTCGCCGTCTGTCATCTTTTCTGCTGATCCCTGTCGGCCATAACCGGCAGGGATTTGCCTGTGTCGGTCTACACCGGCTGCAAAAAGCTCTCTTCGCAGGCGCACGGGATGCACCGGTAGGTCACCAAGTCGAAGTTCTGACCTTGCGGCTCAATCGAGGCCAGCCTCATCCGCTTACCGCATTTGATGCAGGGCATCTCGATGGTGGTTTGAAAGCGCGTACAGGTCGGCGTCGGCCGGGGTGTTTGGAGCATCGTATCCTCGAATTCCAAAGAGGAGACGCGACGCTAGCCACTCGGATTCAACCAGTCCGCTTCCATTATGTCCGATTCCCGACACAATTGGAACGAAGCTTCGGCAAAGATTCAGCTTTCCGCGGCACGGCCCGATACCGGGTGCCGGCCTGCTTCGACCTGGTTTGAAGTCAGCAGCGGCCCTGCCAGGCTATTCGCCGGCCGCGTCGTGACCCACGTGACCAGCAGCTTCGCGACTAAACACCCCGTAGTCACCCAAACCGGCCGCAGTTGTATCCGCCGCGAGGCCGAGCTTAGGCACTTCGCGAACAGCGACGGCCCATGTTGGTAGTCCGCCAATACACAGTCGCTTGACTCACTCAGATAAAACGCAGCTGGATTGCATCGAGCGCGATTCCGTTCGGCGCGGCGGTCCACACTTCGCCCGGGACGATCGGCATCGCCTTCGTCAACGTGCCGGTGCTCACGATCTCGCCGGCGGCGAGCGGTGGATTGAGCGGATCGTTCGCCAGCAGGCCCGCAAGATGACGCAGCGCCGAGAGCGGCCCGCCCAGCACGTTTGCAGCATGGCCGCGGTCAATGAGCCGGCCGTCGCAATTCAGATCGATCTCGAACGCAGATAGCGTCCGCTGCCATTCTGTCGCGCGCGGCGCGAACGGTTGACGCGGCCCGATCAAGAGCGCGCCGTGCACGCCGTTGGCAGCAACCGTATCGGCTGCGGAAAATTTCCACCCCGGATAGATCGATTGCACGATCTCGAAGCCGAGCGCGACCCAGGCAATACAGGACGACAGGGCCGTCTCGTCCATCTGCGCGGAGGGCGCGGCGGCGAGGCCAAACACGATCTCGGGCTCAATGCGCGGTTCGGAAAACAGCGCCAGCGGCAGGGTTTCGACGGCCGCAAGATCGTGCACGGTGCGATCGAAAACGTAACCCCAGATCGGCGCGAAGACGCCGTATTGCTGCCAGATCGTGCGATTGGTGAAACCAATTTTGCGTCCCAGCGCTTTGGCGCCGCCTGCCTCGTATATTTGCCGCACCAGCGGCGTCACCCGGTAGGCGTCATCGATGCTCAAGCCCTGAGGCCGCGAGGAGAAAGGTGGAATTTGCCGGGCATTGCCGAGCGCGGCGAATGCTTCTGCCGCGATGGCCCTGAGAAGAGCTTCAGCGCTTTCGCCTTGATCCATCTGGGCGAACTCCTTTGACGTTAAAATGACCTACGCCATTCGCCGGCCCCAATGCAATGGGCCCGGCCATCGGCTACGAACGAAAAATTATAGGGCTGGTGACCGCCGCGCTTATCGGAACCGCTGTTGAGGAGGCGTCACAGGCGAAATGGAACGAAGGTCTTCGCATGCCGTTGACCCGCAGCCGGGAGTGCCGCCATGCATCGCGTAAAACATCCACCCATTCGCAATAAGATCAACCTGACAGATCCGGCTCAGCTTCGAGCCTGGACCCGGCGCCTCGGCATATCCGCTGATGCATTGAAGGCCATTGTCGACAAGGTGGGTAACTCCGTCGCGGCCGTGACCAAGGAAGTTGAACTTCAGCGGGCAAGCCGCCACGCATCGCCGGCGACGGTCCAAGGCCCACCTGCCGAAGGCGAATTACCAGCGCCTACTTGATCGTGACGCGGCTGGCTCGCCGCGGCTGGTCGATGCGCTGTACCCTAAACGGCGCGTGACCCAGCTCATTCCATACCCCAACGGCGAACGCGCTCTGGCCTTTCAGCCGGACGAATAGCTTTGCGTCCCGGTATCTGCTGCGAGATAAAAGCTCTGCTAACGATCTTTGGGCGACACGGCCCGGAGCAGGGCGCGCGTGAAGTAATCCCTCGCCACCGCGTCCAGTGCGGCCGAGATCAGTTCGTCGGATTCGAGCGCGCGACCCCTGCTCTCGGCCTCGAGCCGCTCGGCTTCCTGGATATAATCGATAGCAAGTTCGCGCAGACGGTGGAACTCAGCATCGTCGGGAACTGGATAAACTGTCGCCAGCAAATCTCTGGCGCGCGCGCGAGCGCGATCGCTTCTCATGCCCGCCATGAGCGCCTCCTTGGGTTGGCTTATTTCCTGAGCCCTAAGCAGCCGGGTTGATCGAACCGGTCAGCAACCAAATGGCCGAAGATCAGTACCATCAGATCTAAGCGTTTTGAGCTGTGTCCGGTTCCGGACAAAAGGCATTATTTTTGAGATTTATCAGGTTCCGATCGAGCCGTTTCAGCCGCGAGGAATGCAGCCCAACCTCAAAAAGGTCCGACGCAAAGCCGCACTCAGACGGTGCCAAATTGGGCCAGCCCCGCCTCAGCCAAGCAAAAAGGCTCCGGAAAACCGGAGCCTCCAACTTTTGCTCAGCCTGCCGAGGACCGCTTTTTTGTTGCCGTTACTCGATCTCTTCAATGATCGCACGTTGGCGCGGTTCAACCACATGTGTTCGGTTGTCACGCTCGATATACCGATAATCGCGCAGGCTCGGAGATTCCCGATAGACGTCATCGGGGAAGGATAGAATCTCCACCGAATCCGGCAAGCGCTCTCCGACCCGGACGCAGGTAGAGGTGGCGCTGCCGGTGGTGCGCTGTTCTATCCGGGAAGAACGAGCGTGCTTGCGGATGACCTCGCGATCCCTGTCGGAGAAGGTTGTCTTGTGCGGGGCCGGGGCGGCCGCGGTGGATCGGCCCGTGCGCGGTAGCACGTCGACAATCTTATAGGTCGCGGTTGGTTTTCGGCCTCAATGTAGCAGTTAATGCCATCCGCGGTGCCGGCCGCGGGACCATCCATAATGATGACCACGGCCTCTGCCCCATCCGTAATGATGGCCACGACCGCCGCGACCCATATGCCCGTGACCATGCCCATGACCGCCTTTTACGAGGACGATGCCGTCACTGCCGCCCAGCGTCGTCGGGTGTGCCATTGGCATTGCGGATACAGATAAAGTTGGCATCGCGACAATCGCGCAGGCTGCCAGGCTGATCAAAAGTAGGCGTCGCATGGGGTCCCTCCTTGTTAGGCCGCGTCTTCGTGGCGCAGGGTGAATGCTTTCAGGCCCGGAGGGTTCCATGCGGATAGATTGCGCAGGTCCATTGGCGCAATTCGTCGACGGCGATCCGAAGGCCGGCTCGGCGCAACGCGTGGATGCGCCCTAGATGCGGTTGTCTTGAGAAGCAGAAGGCGCCCTCTGATCTGTCCTGGGGGCGTTCTGCTTATTGGCCTCGCGGCGGCCGATGATGCATCCGGCAACGGCCCCGACCTTGCCGTGCCCTGCCAGATGGCCCGCGACGCCACCAACGATAGCGCCCTTGATGCATCCCTTTGCCTCAGCGGCGGCCGGGACAAACGCTATGCCCAGAATGGCGGTACAAAGGATCAGCGACTTCATGGCGGTTGTCCAAAAAAATCAGTCGCTGCAACAATCCGGGTTGCGGTGATTGGTTCCGGAAAAGGCGTGACGTGCCCTCGACGAGACTGCGTCAGCGGCTGTACCGGTGCCAGTACAGACAATCGCCCCCGAATCTGTAACATGACGCCCGCGTGGAAATGATGGACGGATGGGGCTCATTGTGTCGTGACCGATCATTCGTCAGGGGCTGCCAAAGTCCCTGCCTTTCGTATCGATGGAGATCGCCGTGACCTGCGGTTAGATGCGTTCCGTGGGCTGGCGCTGTGGTTTATCTTCCTCGATCACATCCCCGACAATGTTCTTGCCTGGCTTACGCTTCGCAACTACGGCTACAGCGACAGCACCGAAGTGTTTGTGTTCGTGTCCGGCTACACCTGCATGCTTGCCTATGGCGGAGCGTTGCGAGGGCAAGGCTGGCTCACGACAGTGACGCGGGCGCAGCGACGCGGCTAGCACGGGCCAAAGTTGTTTTGAGGTGCAGCGCCTGATCTAACGCCGGCGCGCTACCGCTACGCCGAATAAAAACGCCACGAACAAGCTCGCGAGCGGTGCTTCCCGGGTAATGGCGCTGATGGTCGCGAGCGGCTTCCCTGGTTGCCGCGCGGTCACAATGGCGCGGCTTAGCCTATCAACCGCGGCCTGCAGTGCTGCGGAGACTTCCGTGATCGTGCGCGACACATCGGTTGCGGTATCGATGGCGCGCTCGGCCATGCCGGGTTGAGGTATTGGCTGGGGTGTTTCGACTTTCACGATTCCATGCTCTCGAAGCGATGACCCTGGCTCGGCAGCCGTCCATGGCGCAGAGGGGTGAAGCGCGATGAGGCCGCCGCCTTTGGCTATCCGCGCGAGCGCTAATTCTTGAACAGCGGGTCAAAGACCTTTGGCTATCCGCGACAGGCGCCGTTTTGAACGGCGGGTGACGGCCTCGTACAGAAAATGCGGAGGCGAGAATTTTGTTCCCGGGGCTGCCGCGGCTATGGGGTCCTGGTTTGAGCCCGGGTTCCCCGTATTGCACTGGCCTACACATAGTTGTAATCAGCTCAGAGGGTTTGTTGTGATCGGCGCCTCGAAGTCAGATTTAACCAGACGAATTGCGGTGCTTGGCGCCCCCATCGATATCGGAGCGTCACAGCGCGGAACCCTGATGGGCCCTGCCGCTCTGAGAACGGCCGGTCTCTTGACCTTGCTGGACGGACTTGGCTTTGAAGTGAACGACTACGGCGATCTCCTGATTAATGATGTGGCCGGGTTAGATGACGCACCGCCTGACAATGCCAGGCACTACAAGGAAATCCAGCGCTGGACCCGGGCACTGAGCGCGCGCGCCTATGAGCTGGCGCGATCCGGTGCGATCCCGATCTTTCTCGGCGGAGATCACACCTTGTCGATGGGTTCAGTGAATGGGATTGTTCGCCACTGGCACGAAATTGGCCGTGAGCTTTTCGTTGTCTGGCTGGATGCGCATGCGGACTACAACACCCCCGCGACGACGCTGTCCGGCAACATGCACGGGATGTCGGCGGCATTCTTGTGCGGCGAGCCCGGGCTGGACAGACTTCTGGGTGGAGAGCCGCGCTCATCTATCGAGCCTGATCAACTGGAACTATTCGGCACACGCTCGATCGACAAACTGGAAAGAGATCTGCTGCGGGATCGTCGCATCAGCGTTGCCGACATGCGCCAGATCGATGAGTTCGGGGTTGGGGTGCTGATCCGCCGCGTCATCGACAAGGTGAAGGCCCGCGATGGCGTACTGCACGTAAGCTTTGACATTGATTTCCTCGACCCCAGCGTGGCACCCGGCGTCGGCACCACAGTACCCGGCGGCGCTACCTATCGAGAGGCGCATCTGGTGATGGAGATGTTACATGATTCCGGGCTGGTTCATTCAGTCGATATCGTGGAACTCAACCCGTTCCTTGATCAACGGGGCCGTACCGCGCGCGCCGCCGTAGAACTCATCGGTAGCCTCTTTGGTCAGCAGATCACCGACAGGCCCACCCCGACCAATGCGATTGGATCCGGCG